>WNEZ01003791.1_pt1 | contig 19324 bp, 10 predicted proteins | sample 5400521 | NCBI WGS metagenome assembly WNEZ01 (sample SAMN13153339, study PRJNA577476) | soil metagenome | isolation source: 120 cm saprolite under Douglas fir tree site 2 hole 1 replicate 1 | place: USA:California | collected 2015-04-18 | reverse complement strand
CTCGCCCTCGCGCTGCCTCTTCGGACCGGCCCGCTATCCGAAGCGGCATCATCACGTTCTCGAGAGCGGAGAACTCCCGCAGCAGGTGGTGAAACTGGAACACGAACCCGACGGTGCGATTCCGGAGCTCGCCCAGCTCGGTTTCATCGCGCCCGTGAACGGGCTCGCCACCAATTACAACATAACCGCGCGTGGGCTTGTCGAGCGCCCCCAGCACGTGCATGAGAGTACTCTTGCCGGCGCCGCTGGCGCCGACGATTGCGATCATCTCACCGCGCTGAACGGAGAGGTTCACGCCATTCAGCACGTGGAGCACGTTCCCGTCCCCGCCAATGTACGTCTTGTAGACGTCGTGCGCCTCGAGTACGGTCATCGTCATTCGTGCCTGATCGCTTTGATCGGGAAATACGCCGTGCAGCCGTCAAGCACCGCAGATACAGTGGTCATCATTCGTGTCGGATCGCGTCGATCGGAAAGAGTCTCGAAGCCTGCACCGACGGATAAACCGTTGCGATCGCGGCGATGGCAATGCTTGCGAGAACGATCCACATGACATCCATCGGCTGCGTCGACACCGGCAGGTGATCGATGAAATAAACCTGCGCGTCCAGCTTGATAAACTGGTATTTGTCGAGGGCGAGCGCGGCACCGAATCCGAGGACCAGGCCCAGCGCCGTCCCCACCACGCCGATGACCAGGCCCTGCGCGAAGAATATCCGGCGAATCGACCTGGCCGGCATGCCCATCGCCTTCAGGATTCCGATCTCCTTCGTTTTGTCGGCGACGACCATTGTCAGCGTGCTCACAATGTTGAACGCGGCGACGAGCACGATCAGCAGCAGGATCACTCCCATTCCCAGCTTTTCCAGCTTGAGAGCCTGAAAGAGCGAATGGTTCTGCTCTTCCCAGTCCACGGTTCGGTACGGCCATCCGAGCGCGACGACGAGCTGCGATGCAACGGTCGCCGCCTGCCAGCGGTCGGCGGTTTTCACCTCGATGCCGGTGACGCCATCCCCGAGGTCCGCGAGACTCTGAGCCTTGTCGAGCGCGACAAACGCGTACGAGTTGTCGTACTCGTACATTCCCGTCGAGACGATTCCGGTCACCTCAAACGTCTCGACCCTCGGAACGAAGCCACCTGTGACTGGATTCATCTTGCCGCGGCCGGCTGAGAGAAGATTGATGCTGTCTCCGGCCCATTTATTAAACCTCATTGCCAGCAGCTTTCCGAGGACGACACCGCGGTGTTGTCCGTCGGTGCTGGCGAAACGGAAATCTCCCTGTGTGGTGTGAGAGCGAATGGTTGTCACATCGGGCACACCACGAGCCTGGGGCTGCAGGCCTACGACGTAAACGCCGCCGGCGTAATCGTGACCGGCCGTCATCAACGCCTCGGTGAGCACGAACGGCGCCGCCGTCACAACGCCGGGTTGTTTCCTGACTTTCTCGAGGACCGACGGCCAGTCGGTGATCCTGAGGTCCTCACCGTAGGTCAGAACCCGGATGTCGGGACTGCCGACCAGGATTTTCTCACGAAGGTCGTGCTGTAGTCCGTTCATCACGCCGATGATGACGATGAGCGCGCTCACGCCGACCAGCACGCCGCCAATGGCGATGATGCTGATCAGTGAGAGCAGCTTGGAACCGCGGCGGCTCCGCAGATATCTCCACGCAATCTGTAATTCGAGCTTCGTCACTCTGGTCTCATCGTCGGAAAAAGAATCACATCGCGGATGTTCGTGGCGCCTGACAAGTACATGAATAGCCGGTCTATGCCTATACCTACACCGCCCATGGGCGGCATGCCGTATTCCATGGCGCGCAGATAATCCTCATCTACACCGGGTGCCTCTTCATCGCCCGCCGCGCGCAGCTTGGCCTGCGCTTCAAAGCGCCGCCGCTGGTCCAGCGGATCGTTCAGCTCACTGAAGGCGTTCGCCATCTCCTTGCCGTTCGCGAACAGCTCGAACCGCTCCGTGAGCTTGGAGTTCCCGCGCTTCGGTTTCGCCAGCGGCGACAGCTCCACCGGGTAGTCTACGACGAACGTCGGCACCACCAACTTTGGTTCGACCAGCGCCTGGAACATTTCGTCCAGCAGCTTCGGGTGGCTCAACGCCTCCGGTTTTTCTACACCGACGCGATTCGCAAGTGCGCGCAGCGACGTATCGTCGAGCGACGTCACATCCACACCGGCCGCGGCGTTGAGCGAGGGGATCCACTCGATCCGGTGAAACGGTCGCTGAAAGGCGGGAACGTTCGCGGCGAGCTCCGGCACCGACCGAACCGCCTCCGCCGTTCTCACGAGTAACTGTTCGACCAGCTCCATCATCCCAGTATAATCGGCGTACGCCTGGTAAAATTCGAGCATCGTGAACTCGGGATTGTGTGTGCGATCGATCCCCTCGTTCCTGAAGTCGTGGCCGATCTCGTACACGCGCTCCAACCCGCCGACGACGAGCCTTTTCAGGTAGAGCTCGTCGGCGATGCGCAGATAGAGGGGCATGTCGAGCGCGTTGTGAACCGTCGTGAACGGACGCGCGGCGGCGCCCCCGTAAAGCGGCTGCAGGATCGGCGTCTCCACTTCGAGAAAATCCAGCTCGTCGAGAAAGGAGCGGATCGCCCGCGTCATGCGCGATCGCGCGACGAACAGTGCGCGGACCTCCGGGTGCACCGCCAGATCCGCGTAACGCTGGCGGTATCGCTGCTCCGGATCGGCGAATCCGGAGTGGCGAACGACGTGCCCGTTGACTTCCTCTTCCTTGCCGAATGGCAATGGCCGGAGCGATTTGGCCAGTATCTCGACGCGGTCTACGCGCACCGTGACTTCACCGGTGCGAGTCCGGAACAGCGGGCCGTGCACCCCGATGATATCACCAAGATCGAAATGCGCGAGCACCGAATACATCTTCTCGCCCAGCTGGTCCTTCTTGAAATAGAGCTGAATTTTTCCCGTGGAGTCGGCGAGGTGCGCAAAGGTCGTCTTGCCGTGCGACCGCCAGGCGACGATCCTGCCTGCCAGGCTCACCGGCGGTCCCTCGTCGCCGCGGAGGAGCGACTGCGCCTCAACGGCGGAATGCTGCCGATCGAACCCGTATGCGTATGGCGCTACACCAGCCGCTTCGAGCGCCTCGAGCTTCTCGCGACGAGCTTGCAAAACGAAATTCAGCTCGTCGGTCACGCTGCCGCCGTCGTCGATCCGCCGCCCTGCTTCAGATATGCTTCGATGAATGGATCGATCCCTCCATCCATCACCTTCTGGACGTCGGGGATCTTTAGTTCGGTGCGATGGTCGTTGACCATCGTGTATGGCTGGAAGACGTAGCTCCTGATCTGACTGCCGAAGCTCACGTCGGATTTGGTCGCATCCAGCTCCGCCTTGTGTGCGTCGCGTTTCTCGACTTCGGCCTGATAGAGCTTGTTCTTGAGCATCTTCATCGCGGTCGCCTTGTTCTTGAATTGCGACCGCTCCGCCTGCGACCCGACGACTGTTCCCGTCGGAAGGTGCGTGATGCGAACGGCGGAGCTCGTCTTGTTGACGTGCTGGCCGCCGGCTCCCGAGGCGCGATAGACATCGATCCGCAGATCCTCGTCGCGAATCTCGATGTTGATCTCCTCGTTCACGACCGGGTAGACGAACACCGATGCAAAGCTCGTATGGCGCCGCGCGTTCGCATCAAACGGCGAGATTCTTACGAGACGATGCACGCCGGTCTCCGGCCGCAGGAATCCGTACGCGTACGGCCCGCGGATCTCGAGCACGGCACCCTTTATCCCCGCTTCCTCGCCCTCGCTCTCGTCCAGGACGGCCACTTCGAAGCCGCGCCGTTCCGCCCACCGGATGTACATCCGCATGAGCATCTGCGCCCAATCCTGCGCTTCCGTTCCGCCTGCCCCGGCACTGATCTCGAGTTGTGCGAAGCGAAAATCGTCCGGCCCGCGCAGGAGCGATCTCACTTCGAACGACTCGACGTCGTCGTGGACGCGCGAGGCCTCCGCGTCGAGCTCGCGGTCCATTTCGGGCTCGGAGCCGTCTTGCAGCAGCTCGTCCAGCTCGAGAGCGCTCTCGACGCGGCCGTTCAGCTTGTCGTATGGGTCGAGCCAATTGCGCAGCGATTTCACTTCCTGGAGCGTCGCCTGCGCTTTCTCCTGGTTGTTCCAGAAGGCGGGGTCGGCCATCTCGGCGTCGAGTGCGCTCAGGCGAGCGCGCTTGCCGTCGATGTCAAAGATACCTCCGCAGCTCCGCCAGTCGCTCTCTGCTCTGCTTCAGCCCGCGACCGCGTTCGCTTTCCGCCATTTAACCGGCCCCCGAGGCCTAGAAGATTTTCTTGCCGGCACCCAGCACTTCGTTCAGTGCTTCCTGAAAGTAGGTGGTGCTCTCCGCCAATTGCTGTCCTACCTGCGCAATATACTCTTCGAAGCTCTTTTTTATCTCCTCGCGAAAGAGCTGCTTGAGCGTTCCGTCGCGGAGACCTTCCGCGTGCTTGGCGGGATGGTAGGTGATGATGTCCGAAACGAGAGCGCGGGCGAGCCTCTTGGCACGCTGATTTGGATCCTTGGACAGGAACGGGTTGAGCGGACGTCGCGGCCCACCGTCAGCCGTCGCCGGGGTGGCAGCAGCTGGCCTCGCTGGCGGACTCGAGGGAGCGGGCTGCCGCGATGGAGGCGCTGAAGGCACGAACGGCGGCGCTGAGGGCCCTGAGACCCCCGAGGAGCCAGGAGGAACGACTGGCGGAGCCGGGGATGGCGGAGTGAACTCCGGAAGTCCGGATGATGGCGACGGAGGTGTCGCCGTCGCTGTCACGGAAGCTCGCTCGATCGATTCAGGCCTCGGCCTGGGCGCCACCGGAGCTTCCACGGCCCGCGGCTGAGGGGGCGGCGGGGCCGGCCGCTGCGCGGGCGCAGCAACCGGCGTGCGCTGCGGTGCCGAGGCGAACGGAGGTGGATCCCATCCGCCCTGCGCGGGAGCCGCCGAGCGGGGTCGATCCGGTGATCCAGCTTCCCCTGCGGGAGCAGCCGGACGGGCAGTTCCGCCGCCGGGCGTTGGCTGGCCAGTTGGTGCGGGAATGGAGATGACACCGCTGCACACCGAGCACCGCGCGCGCACGCCCGAAGGTGGAACCTTGGCGGGATCCACTCGGAAAATGGAGCGACAATCCGGGCAGCTGACGTTCATTCATTCTCTCCGATCTGGCGTATGTCGCGAATCGCCGGCAGTGGCTCCTGCGGCGTTACACGCTCATCACTACGTCGATCAACAGTATAAACTGAGCCAGGAAGGCTCTTGGCGTACGTTTTCATTTCAGTCGCAAGTTGGCTCGCCTGGCGGGCGGAGGTCAATGTGCGCCGGAGATTGGTGACGACTCCGATCGACAGCGTCATGAGCGGAACACGATCGAGGTGTCCTCTCCGGTCCTTGCCGAAAAAGTACCCGGCGCGCCGGTCCTGCTCCGAATACTGGTACGGAGCAAGAAGGTCGAACGTCGCGACTATCTCTCCGCACACCGACGGAATCGCATTGTAAGGTATGACGAAGATAAAGTCGTCGCCGCCAATATGCCCGATGAACCCGTCTTCCCCGCACGTTCCCTTCACCACGTCATGGAGCAGCTTGGCCAGAATCCGGATCACTCGGTCGCCCTCGTTGTAGCTGTAGCGGTCGTTGAATTCCTTGAAGTGATCGAGGTCGGCGTAGCAGACCGCGAAGGCGTCGCCAAGCGCCAGGCGCCGGCCGATTTCTGCTTCGATTGCCGAGGTTCCAGCGAGACGGGTCGAGGGATGCACGATCAGGTCGCGCTCTGATCTGATCAACATTGCCGTCAGACGTCGATCCGCTTCCGGCGCCTGCATTCCTTCGCGAATGACTTCATCGGCTCCCGCATCGAATGCCTCTGAAAGCGCCTCGTTGCTCTTGCCGCACAGCACGGCGCACGGCACGACCGCCGTGTAGGAATCCTTCTTCAACCGATGGACCGCGGCGAGGGCGGGCTCCGCCTTCCGTCGGGCGTCGAACACGACGAAGCGCGGACGCGCGCGCAGGCCTATGGACATCAGCTCGTCAGCAGAGCTGAGAGTGACGACCGAAGCCTCCTGCGCATCGATCCAGGCACTTACGTGAGCGGGAAGTGAAGCACCGTCGGGTGAGAAGCGTATCGCGTTTGGCTGTTGCAAATCGTTGCTGTCCGGGTCGCTGGTGATTCTGGTCTGTCAGAAGAAAAAGAACGCAACTCCGAGCACAGAATACGCCAGCAGCAACAAGGCCCCCTCGAGCCAGTTGGTTTCGGCGTCCCTGATTACGGATGACGTCACTAAAACAGCCAATGTGATGCTCGCCACCTCCATGGTGGTAAAGGCGAGATCCATCGGCTGGTGGAACACCATCCCCAGAAGAACCAACAGCGGCGCAATCAATAGCGCTACCTGGATGCTGGACCCAATAGCGATGTTGAGCGCGAGATCCATTCGATTCCGCATCGCCATGATGATTGCAGAACTGTTTTCGGCCGCATTGCCGATGATCGGAATCAGGATCAACCCGACGAAGAACTCGGAGAGACCCAGCACCTTCACCGCCTCCTCTGTAGCCGAAACGAGAACCTCCGCCACCACGCCGATGGTGACGGCTGCGGCGAGGAGGATTCCCATTGCCTTCTTAGACGACCATTTTGGGGCTACAGTCACGGGTGGACCGCCGTCGGTCCCGAAGGACGAGGAGTGCGTCCCGAGGGAAAAGACCAGCCAGGCCACGTAGCCTGCGATGAGAAGCCACGACACATAGTGCGACATGCGCACTGTCGCCACCCTCTCCGGATCTGGATGGAGCCCGTAGAAAAGAGCCGGCACCACCAGTCCGAACACGGCGATGAGGAGGACGGTCGTGCTCGCTCCCGCGAGGTTGGGGTTGAACTTCTGCACCTTGAACTTGAGACCTCCAGCGAACAGCGCGATCCCCAAAACCAGGAGAAGGTTCCCGAGTATGGAGCCAGTGATCGACGCCTTGACGAGATCGATCAGGCCCGCTTGGAGCGCAATTGTCGCAATGATCAGCTCGGCCAGATTTCCCATAGTCGCGCTGAGCACGCCGCCGATCGCCGGACTGGTGTGCTCGGCTACGGCCTCGGTTGCGGCGCTCATGACGCCCGACAACGGAATGATGGCGAGCGCGCTCAGAACGAAAACCGCGAGCGGAGGCGCCCCAGCGATTCTAGCAAGGATGGCAATGGGAACGAAAACGAGCAGCGCGTAGAGGATTCTCATCGGCGCGCCTTCGAGTGTTGTTCTAAGATTGCGGACGGCGCAGGCCTAGCGCGCCCGCCGCCCGCGCTACAGTTCCCGCACGTCAAAACAGGTAGCGGAGAGAGACGTACACCGGGGCCTGCCCACCCTCGGCTGGCAGCCCTCCAAAGGTACGTGCAATGTCGAAAACGAAGCCGCCGCTCTGCAGGCCGAATCCGAGAGAAGCACTGGAGTCTCCCCGGCGGTCGTGCCCGACGAAACCCGCGCGCAGATGGAGCTTGCCTTGGTACGCGACGTCCGTACCGAAACGGACCGATCTTCCCCCGAATTCCCGGGAATTGACATAGCTACCCGCGGCGCGAAGCTCCGTGTCCTTCAAGAAACGATCGATGAACTTGAGACGGTACATCGCGCCGAGCTCGACCTGCGTGGGAAGCGGATCCCTTTGGTTCGTTTGAGTCGAATTGAGTTTTCCACCGAGATTGCGGACAGCAGCTCCGAACGTAAGCGGCGCTCCAGCCTCGACTTCGTATTGGGCGCCGAGGTCAACCGCTCGCGAGCTCTCGACCGAGGGACCCACGCTGCTGCATTCACCGGAGCAGTCGAAGCGGATTTGCACAACCTTGTAGTTGACCCCCGCACTCAACCGCTTCGTCAGGCTTGCCGCGTATGTGCCCGCAAGAACCACGTCTCGCGGAAAGATGACGCCGATCACGTCGTTGAACGGGTCGGTCACCTGCTGGTCGCCGAGGTTGAGAATGTTGAGCGAAAGCGCCGCGGTCCCGTATGATCTTGTCGGTAGTACGAACGAAAGAGCGTCGCCGACGCCGGCGATGGTTTTTGAGTGGTGGATTGCCAGCTCCCTTTTGTCCTGATCGGCGATGGACGCCGGGTTCCACCAGATGCCTTCACTCCCCGGTTTCTCCGCGACCATCGCCTGTCCCATGCCGACCGCCACCGCGCCCGTCGGTAGCAGCAGAAAGAGCGAGCCTTCGCTTCCTGTTGGGGCTTGTGCGCGAGCGTGTCCTGCGAGGAGGGCCGACAGCCCTACGCTAAAAAGGAGTCGCCTCATCGATCAGCATGATTGGGATGTCGTCACGCACGGCGTAGCGCAGCCGGCATTTGTGACAGATAAGGACCTGCTCCGCCTCGCGATACTCGAGCTCGCTCTTGCATTTGGGACAAACGAGAATTTCCAGCAGACGTGCAGACAAGCTCATTTGCCTTTTCCTGTAGCGAGTTGATAACCGAATCGTGAAAGACTGCCGGGGTTCTTGCGCCAGTTGGCGAGGACCTTGACCCAGAGATCGAGATACACCCTGTCACCGAGAAAGGCCTCGATTTTCTTGCGAGCCGCTTCTCCGATGCCGCGAATCTGCGCGCCTTTACTGCCGATGATGATCGCCTTCTGGCTGTCCCGCTCTACGTAAATTACTGCGCGGATGTAGAGAGGCGAGCGTCCCTCACGAAATTCTTCGACCTGAACAGCCACGGCGTAGGGTACTTCGTCATGCAGCTGCTCGAGCACAGTCTCCCGAACCAGCTCCGCGACGAAGAATCGAACGGGCTGCGTGCTGATGTCGTCTTCAGGGTAGAGGAAGGGACTCTCGGGCAGATGCCGCGCGATGCGCGCCATCAATTGCGGAATCCCGTCGCCAGTGAGTGCCGAGATGTGCACCACGTCCTCGCCCGCGCCGGCCTCGTCGCCACGGCTTGCCGGAATCGCGTCTGACTTGTTGAGAACAGTTATCACGGGAGCGCGCGGCGCCGACGGGAGCTCGGCGGCCTCGACCAGGGATGGTGGTTTCCCCTCAGTCGCGTCGGCGAGATAGACGATGACATCCGCTTCGTCGAGTGCACTGAGGGCCGTCGACCGCATCGACTGCTGAAGCAGGTAGCCGGGATTCAAGAGGCCCGGAGTGTCGAGGATCACCATCTGGGAGTCGTCTTTCGTGTAGATCCCGACGACCCGGTCGCGCGTCGACTGCGGTTTCGGACTGGTGATGCTCAGCTTCTGGCCGACGATGCTATTCAGCAGCGTCGATTTACCGACGTTCGGTTTTCCAACGACGGTGACGATACCCGCTTTAGGCATTCAGGAAGTTAGTAGAGTTCGAGAGAGGAACTGCAACTGAACGGGCGCCAGACGTCAGTGGCATAGGTGCCAGTTCGGTAGCTCACTACCCCCCGACTTCACTGTTGGCGTTCCGTTCAAGCAGTCGCTCGCGCGCCGAAGGGAAAAGTCAGGGCGTAGTGAACTAGAAACTGGTACCAGTGCTACTGACCACTCGCACCCGTTCAGTTGCCTTGCCGTGGAACAAAAAAAAGGCCGCCCAGAAAATCTGGGCGGCCCAATGAGGTGCCGGCGACGGCCTACTCTCCCGCGTCCTCTCGAACGGAGTACCATCGGCGCTGTAGGGCTTAACGACCGTGTTCGGAATGGGAACGGGTGTGGCCCCTACGCTCCAGTCGCCAGCGAAAAATCGTTTGTCAAAAATCGAAGCTGGGGCGGCAGGATTCGAACCTGCAACTTCCGGATTAACAGTCCGGCGGTCTGCCAGTTGACCTACACCCCAGTAGGAACAGGCCGCGGACAACATACAGAATGACGCTGGATTGTAGTAGTGATCGTGTGATGTTCGAATCAACCGTTAGATCGCTTGGTTACTGCTAGTCGGTTCGAGTCAAATACAAGGAAAACTCGAACCATATAAGGAGATCAAGCCTCACGGGCGATGAGGACCGCTTCGCTCGAAACCGGTTGCCCGGCGTCCACGTGCGGCCTCTTGACGGGATGGTCTCTCCCGGCCCTTCAGGGAGCTCGAGGCTCCAGGGAAGATTCATCTTGGGGGCAGCTTCCCACTTAGATGCATTCAGCGGTTATCTGCGCTTGCCCTCGCTACCCGGCGCTGCAGTTGGCACCACAGCCGGTACACGAGCGGGCAATCCGACCCGGTCCTCTCGTACTAGGGTCCGCGCCCCTCAATCTTCCAACGCCCACAGCGGATACAGACCGAACTGTCTCACGACGTTCTGAACCCAGCTCATGTACCACTTTAACCGGCGAACAGCCGGACCCTTGGGACCTGCTCCAGCCCCAGGATGTGATAAGCCGACATCGAGGTGCCAAACCGCGCCGTCGATGTGAACTCTCGGGCGCGATAAGCCTGTTATCCCCAGCGTACCTTTTATCCGTTGCGCGATAGCCCGCCCACGCGGGGCTACCGGATCACTACAGCCTACTTTCGTATCGGCTCGACCTGTCGGTCTCACCGTTAAGCGCCCTTCTGCTGTTACACTCTCTGCGTGCGAGTACCGACCGCACTGAGGGCACCATGCGCGCGCCTCCGTTACTCTTTCGGAGGCGACCGCCCCAGTCAAACTGCCCGCCTGCCACGGTCCCAAGGAGGGTTTGCCTCGCTCTGGTGAGCACGTCGCACGGCGCAGGGTGGTATTTCACTGTTGCCTCCCCCTAGGCTAGCGCCCAGGGATCAACGGCTCCCACCTATGCTACACAGCACCGTGCAACGAGCAATGGCAAGTTGCAGTAAAGGTGCATGGGGTCTTTTTGTCCTGCTGCGGGGACTCGGAATCCTCACCGAGACTGCAATTTCGCCGAGCACGTGGTCGAGACAGTGCTCAAGTCGTTACGCCATTCGTGCAGGTCGGAACTTACCCGACAAGGAATTTCGCTACCTTAGGACCGTTATAGTTACGGCCGCCGTTTACCGGGGCTTCGGCTCAAGGCTTTTCCCTTACGGGATAACCTCTCCCCTTAACCTTCCGGCACCGGGCAGGCGTCAGTGAGTATACGGCGCCTTGTGCGGCTTGGCACTCACCTGTGTTTTTGCTAAACAGTCGCTTGAGCCGATTATCTGCGGCCCTCCTCAGCACTCATTGTAAAAATAAGTACCGGGAAGGGCATCCCTTCTTCCGAAGTTACGGGATTATTATGCCGAGTTCCTTGACCACGTTTCACTCGTTCACCTTAGGCTACTCGCCTCACCCACCTGTGTCGGTTTACGGTACGGACACCAGCTGAACTCCCACTGAAGCTTTTCTTGCCTGTCGACTATTGAAGAATTGAGTTTGGGTTGCCCCGCACTCTTACATTCCCGTCTCGGCTTTCGCCTACGCGGTTAGACGGCCAATCCACAAAGCCGCTCTCCATTCGTTCCAGGGTCCCTTCAGAGGTAATAACGTGCAACTGGCGGGGCCGGAATGTTAACCGGCTATCCATCGACTACGCCTTTGGGGCCTCGCCTTAGGGTCCGCCTCACCCTGCGCTGACTGCCATGGCGCAGGAATCCTTGGGTTTTCGGTGTCAAAGGTTTTCACTTTGATTCGCGCGTACTCATTCCGGCATCCTCACTTCCCAACGCTCCACCACTCGTTTCCACGGTGGCTTCACAGCAGATGGGAACGCTCCCCTACCCCTCATACATAAGTATGAAGACCAAGCTTCGGCGGGCCGCTTAATCCCGACCATTCTCGGCGCGAACACGCTGGACTGGTGAGCTATTACGCACTCTTTCAAGGAATGGCTGCTTCTAAGCCAACCTCCCAGTTGTCACGGCACGTTCACATCCTTCGCTATACTTAGCGGCCACTTTGGGGCCTTAGCTGTGGTTCTGGGTTCTTTCCCTCTCGCCGTTGGACATTATCGCTCAACGACTGCCTCCCAGGATTCATTTTACAGGTATTCGGAGTTTGGTTGGGGTTGGTAGGGGCTTCGCCCCCCCGCGCCCATCCAGTCGCTCTACCTCCTGCAAACACTTCCTGAGGCTCTACCTCAATAGATTTCGGGGAGAACCAGCTATCTCCAGGCTTGATTGGCCTTTCACCCCTACCCACACGTCATCAGAACGGTTTTCAACCCGTACCTGTTCGAGCCTCCACGCGGTGTTACCCGCGCTTCACTCTGCACATGGGTAGATCGCCCTGGCTTCGGGTCTACCCCCAGAAACTAAATCGCCCTCTTTACAGGACTCGCTTTCGCTGTGGCTCCGCGGCCTAGCCGCTTAGCCTACGCTTCTGAGGAGTAACTCGCCGGATCATAATGCAAAAGGCACGCAGTCAGCCGTGACTAATCCGAAGACCAGCCCAGCCTCCTACCGCTTGTAAGTATGTGGTTTCAGAAACTCTTTCACTCCCCGCACTGGGGTACTTTTCACCTTTCCCTCACGGTACTCGTTCACTATCGGTCACACAGGAGTCTTTAGCCTTGGAGGGTGGTCCCCCCGGTTTCACGCCCGATTCCTCGGAACTCGGGCGTTACTCAGGAACACTACTAGCACACCCTTTGGTTTGTGCGTACCGGGCTATCACCGTCTATGGCTCTCCATTCCAGGAGAATTCCGCTAACACTTGGGTGTACCGTCCGTAGGTCCTACAACCCCGCTACCCACAAGGGGTAATGGTTTGGGCTAGGGCCCCTTTCGCTCGCCGCTACTTAGGGCATCTCGGTTGATTTCTCTTTCCTTCAGGTACTTAGATGTTTCAGTTCCCTGAGTTTGCTCACTCCGTAGAGTGTGACTGCCATTGCTGACAGCCGGGTTTCCCCATTCGGCAATCCAGGGTTCATAGCTTGTGTGCAGCTCCCCCTGGCTTATCGCAGCTTACCACGGCCTTCATCGCCTCTGTGTACCTAGGCATCCCCCACATACTTTCTTTCGCTTGATCAAATAACTTGTTCAAACAGAAACACGCGCGATCTAACGAGTGATACAATCTCATGTTCTTTCGAGCCCTCCCGCCAGCACGGCGGTTTATGAGTCGGGCTCGTTTAATATATGGAAATCGAGATTGAGATCGGGATGTTACGAGACGAGCGACACGTGAGTGCTTTCCGGCAAGTAACCTGGGTTGCCCCAGCAAGTCTGCCTTACTCGCAGCTCCGTTAAGGAGGTGATCCAGCCGCAGGTTCCCCTACGGCTACCTTGTTACGACTTCGCCCCAGTCATGATGCTCGCCTTCGGCCGCTTGGCCCCTTGCGGGTTCCGACACGGACTTCGGGCGCTCACCACTTCCATGGCGTGACGGGCGGTGTGTACAAGGCCCGGGAACGTATTCACCGTGGCGATGCTGATCCACGATTACTAGCGATTCCAGCTTCATGCCGTCGAGTTGCAGACGACAATCCGAACTGAGGACGGGTTTTGGGATTGCCTTGGCATTGCTGCCTCGGCCCCCTCTGTCCCGCCCATTGTAGCACGTGTGTAGCCCTAGACGTAAGGACCATGATGACTTGACGTCGTCCCCACCTTCCTCCGGTTTGGCACCGGCAGTCTTCCTAGAGTCCCCGCCATTACGCGCTGGCAACTAAGAACAGGGGTTGCGCTCGTTGCGGGACTTAACCCAACATCTCACGACACGAGCTGACGACAGCCATGCAGCACCTGTGCACGATCTCCGAAGAGGGGCTCTCGTTTCTGAGAGCTTGCTCGTGCATGTCAAGCCTAGGTAAGGTTCTTCGCGTTGCGTCGAATTAAACCACATGCTCCACCGCTTGTGCGGGCCCCCGTCAATTCCTTTGAGTTTCAACCTTGCGGTCGTACTCCCCAGGCGGGGTACTTCCTGCGTTAGCGCCGGCACCCAGAGGGTCGCTCCCCCAGGCACCTAGTACCCATCGTTTACGGCGTGGACTACCAGGGTATCTAATCCTGTTTGCTCCCCACGCTGTCGCGCATCAGTGTCAGAAACTGCCCAGCAGACCGCCTTCGCCACCGGTCTTCCTCCGGATCTCTACGCATTCCACCGCTACACCCGGAATTCCGTCTGCCTCTACAGCCCTCGAGTTTGACAGTCGGCACGGCAGATCCGGGGTTGAGCCCCGGACTTTCACCACACCCTTATCAAACCACCTACGCGCCCTTTACGCCCAGTGATTCCGGACAACGCTCGCACCCCCCGTATTACCGCGGCTGCTGGCACGGAGTTAGCCGGTGCTTATTCACCCGGTACCGTCAAATCGGCAAAAGCCAATAGTTCGTTCCAGGCAAAAGAGGTTTACACTCCGAAGAGCTTCATCCCACACGCGGCGTCGCTGCGTCAGCCGTTAGGCCATTGCGCAAGATTCCCCACTGCTGCCTCCCGTAGGAGTCTGGGCCGTATCTCAGTCCCAATGTGGCTGGCCATCCTCTCAGACCAGCTACCCGTCGTTGCCTTGGTGAGCCGTTACCTCGCCAACTAGCTGATAGGCCGCGAGCCCCTCGATCTGTCCCGTAGGTTTCCTTTCAATGAAATGCCTCATTGAAAGCGTATGCGGTATTACTCGGCCGTTAGGCCGGCTATCCCCCACAGTTCGGTAGGTTGCTCACGTGTTACGCACCCGTTCGCCGGTTGCCCATTGCTGGGCCCCCTTGACTTGCATGTGTTAAGCACGCCGCCAGCGTTCGTCCTGAGCCAGGATCAAACTCTCCAATAGTTGAAGATTTGATTGCTCTTCCGAACGCAGTCGTCTCCAGACGTAAGTCTTTCGACTTCCACGTCCGGAATCACTTTGAATGTTTCAGGTTTTGAAATCTCCCCGGGATACTGAAATGGACCCCGGATCATAGATCTCGCCTCGCACATCCATCGATCTCAACTTCGATTTTCAAACAGCTCGCACACCATTGGTTCGGTGGCTTCTTATCAAGTTCTTGTGCCCATTCTGCGGCAGCCTTGAAGAATAAACCGGAGAGGCTCATTCGTCAAGTGATTGTAAGCAAGTTTTTAGGCTGGTGCACTCACTCCACTCTTCCTGAGCCGGTCGCCAAACCGGTCGGAGGGGGATTCTCAAGCTAGCGTGGCCAAAGAGTGAGTTCAACCCCCCGCGTTCCCATGAATTCTCGGCGCCATCTGCACCGCTGGCCACGTTGAAAGAACAGTCGCCAAGACGAGTTTTCCCCCGGGCTTGGCCAAAGGGAAAGGCTGGCGCAAACGGTTTTTGCTCGTATTGTTTGCGAAGCTCCACATAGAGGGCGGAATGCTCCAGCCTCCCCAGCCCCACAACGCAGCGGATCCATCTCCCATGGCACCTCCGCTCGACCCGATCGCGTCGTTGCGCGCTGCGCTCCGCGGACACTACGAAATCGAGCGTGAGATCGGGCAAGGAGCATTCGCTACCGTATACCTGGCTCGCGACCTCAAACACGAACGGAAAGTCGCTATCAAAGTCCTCCACGCCGATCCCTCGTCGGAGACCGGTGAGCTTCGCTTCATTCGCGAGATCCGGCTCCTGGCGCGGCTCCAGCACCCCAACATCCTCCCGCTTCACGACTCGGGGCACGTCGAGACACTCCTCTACTATGTAATGCCGTACATTGGCGGCGAAACTTTGCGCGACCGGATCGACCGCGAGCGACAGCTCGTGCCCAACGTTGCGTGCAACATCGCCCGCGACGTCGCCGACGCGCTGGCCTACGCGCATGCTCAGGGCGTCATCCATCGCGACATCAAGCCGGAGAACATTCTGCTTTCGGCCGGTCATCCGGTTCTCGCCGACTTCGGAATCGCGCGCGCGATCGATCTGGCGGGCGTTCGGCAGCTGACGCGCACCGGAAGGGGCAGTCCCGGTACCCCGGCGTACATGAGCCCCGAACAATTGATGGGCGACAAAGAGCTCGATGGGCGAAGCGATACTTATAGTCTCGGTTGCGTGCTGTTCGAGATGCTCACGGGGAAACCTCCCTTCAGCGGGAAGGAAGGCTTCGTAAAGCGCTTCACGGAGGATCCGCCGCGGCCCTCGTCGGTGCGGAAAGATCTTGTACCGTGGATCGACGATATCGTCACGACAGCGCTCGCTAAAGACCCGGGTGATCGCTACCAGACGGCCCAGGAACTCGCGACAGCTCTGACCGCGGCGGACACAACTGTCGCCGGCTCGCACTCGGGCACGCACCTGCCCGTCCAGGCGATTCACCATTCCGCCCATCCCAGCCCGAAAGACGCGCAGCCCAAGAAATATTCTTCGGAGGAAGTCCGCCTCGCGGTACAGGTGGCGCGAGGAGAGGGCATCGGGAAGCACGTTTCTTTCAGAGGGGAAGACACGCGCGCATCATGGATTGCGCGCATCCGAAAACACAGAATGTCCGTCGGTGTTGGCGTGGCGGTACTGTTGATCGCGGCGGTCGCGGCGGGAAAAGACAAGATCTCAGCGCTGCGGAATTCACTTTTCGCGGCTGACGTCGATTCAACACGAATAGCCGTGCTGCCATTCGCCGGGAACGCTTCGCAACAGGCGCGCGCGCGAATCACGAACGGGCTTTACGCTTCGCTCAGCGAATGGCGGGGGCTGCATCTCGCCAGCGATCAGGACGTCGTTGAAGCCGCGAGAGCAGACGGTCCACCGACATCTACACGCGCCGCGGCGGCACTCGCGAGGAGCGTAGGTGCTGGTCGGTTTATCTGGGGGCAGGTCAGCGCGGACGATTCATCGCAAGCGCGCGCCCAGCTCTACGACGCTTCGTCGAACGCTGCTCTCAAATCCATTCGGTTCCGGGGAATGGGTGACACCGTCGGTTTTGGAGGAGCGGCGAACGAATTGCTGAAGGTCCCCGACCGTCCAGCGGCAGCGGATGGGGGAGACGGGAAAACCACATCCTATTCGGCGTGGAACGCTTACGGGCGCGGGCACGTTGCGTTTTCGAGGGGAGATTTCGGGAGCGCGGAAAAAAACTTTCGGGACGCGGTGACGCTGGATCCCGGATTCGGCCCGGCGCACGTGTGGCTTGCGCAGACTTTGTCATGGCGCGCACCGGATTCGCGCGGCGATTGGCGCGAACAAATCACCCAAGCGCTGGGGGCGCCAAGTGGGCTTTCACAACGCGATCGCCTTATCGCTGTTGCGCTCAGCAGGCTGGCCGACCGTCGGTATCCCGACGCCTGTGCGAGCTACTCCCAATTGACGAAGGCGGATTCACTGGACTTTATTGGTCCATACGGGCTTGGCCAGTGTCAGGCCTTTGACTCTCTCGTGCTGCGTTCGCCTTCGAGTCCTTCCGGTTGGCGGTTTCGCAGCCGCTACTCAGATGCCGCGAGTTCGTACATGCGCGCCTTGAGAGTCAATCCGAGCGCGCACTCGATCCTTTCGTTTGGTCAGCTGCAAGAGCTACTTCCAATCGCTCCTCTAAAGACTCGGCGTGGACAAAGTCTCGACGGACAGCAATTCGCGGCTTACCCAGCACTCATTCGTGACACCGTCGTCTTTGTTCCATATCCTTTGATCGAATTCGAGAAACTGCCGGCTAACCAAACGGCGGTCGCGCGCGACGCGGCTCTCGAACAGAATCGGACACTACTGCTTGACTTCGCGACGGACTGGGCACGACAGTCTCCCGGGAATGCCGGCGCGTTTCAGGCGCTTGCGGAAGTGCTCGAAGCGCGGGCCGAGATTACGCGCAGCCGTTCCGGCGGCCTTTCGGCGTTGGACGCTGTGCGGAAAGCCCGGCAAGTTGCTGTAAGTCCCCGGGAGAAGCAGCTCGCGGCAACAAAAGAAGCGTGGCTTCGATTCAAGCAAGGCAATTTCGTGCACGCCAGATTGATCGCCGATTCCGTTCTGGCGATCGCCTATCACCCCCTGCCCGAAGATGCAGCAGAAGTGATTGGTCTCGCGGCACTCACAGGAAAACTCGGAAGGACGGCGGAGCTTGCCCGTCAGACGAACGATTACGCGGCGTCAGCCGCCTCCCTGCCGATTCAAGTCATGGACGCGGCGGCTCCGTTCTTCGCTTTTGCGGCTCTCGGCGTCTGCTCTGACACCACCCGTGCTCTCGAGCGTCGGCTCGACGATCAGCTGGCCCATTACGTGGCGGAAGCGAGGTTGGCAACTGTGAGGGTCGCGGTCAAGGCCCGACCGCTCAGCATGCTTGCCCCGTGCACTGCGGGGAAGTCGAGCTTGGGGATCGACGCCACGGGCTACCGGCTCTTGAAATTGCAGCAGGCGTTTGCGCTCCACGACACGCGAAAACTTAGAATTCTGCTCGAGAGTGTGGCTAGCGATTCGAAAACCCAGCGTCCCGGCGATGTGTCGCTTGACGTCACATACCAGCTTGCCTGGCTGCGGTCGGCGATGGGCGATACAGCCGCGGCGGTGCATCAGCTCGATCGCGCTTTGGGCTCACTTCCAAGTTTGAGTGCCTCGTCGCTTCGCGAAGCGGGTTCGGCGGCCGCTGCCGGACGCGCGATGGCTTTGCGGGTCGAGTTGGCGACCGCCCAGGGCGATGTCGAAGACCAGAAAAAATGGGCCAGGGCGCTCGCCGATTTGTGGGCGACGGCCGACCCTCCGTTGCAGCCTGTCGTCACGAAGATGCGAACACTCGCGGCTCCAGCGCTCCAAAAGTAGCGTCGTTGGTATTCACCATGTCAGGGAGGTTCGATGATCACGCGGTCTGCCCCACCTCGCGCTGCGAAACGGATAGTGATTGCTTCTGCGATTGTCGCGCTCGGTTGCCCAACGACGAGTGGGTTTCCTCCCTCACTCCCCGACTGGAGCACTCCTTTGCCACCCGGGGTTGAATCGGACGCGGCTACATTCCGCGCACGCGTCGACAAAACTTTTCCGCTCAGCGGCAACCCCCACACGCGAGCGCGAGCGGCCACATGTCGTCCTGGTTCTCTTGATGCTTACGGGTATCCCCGCGTTCTTTGCACGGTAGAAGTCAAGATCGAAGCACTCGGCGATACCAGGCTGATCGATCCGGACAACGCTCCAACCACGGGTGTGGCAGTGGCTCGTATCGAGAATCTCGATACGGTAGACAGTGAGGCGAAGTTCGGATTCCGCCCCGGCATCAGGGCTCTATACTATCTGTGGGTCGACAGGAAGCCGGGATTAGCGAAAGCGAGATGGACCATTTTGCAGGTGCCGGTGGGTGCGGGTGTCGTCACGGCAGGGTATCAAGCGGACCTCAAACTCTGCCACGCGTATACCCCGGTGTCGTCTGACGCCGACTTCCTTGAGTACAAGGATTACAGCCGGTGCAATGTGCTAGCTACCGCTGAGAAGCCGAGTATCAACCAAGCATCCGTCGTATCTACCGAACGATTCGCCGCGCTCGTGGGGCGTGTTGTCGCCTTCTTTCGCGGTGAATTCACCGCAGCGCAGGGT
>WNEZ01002532.1_pt2 | contig 19327 bp, 25 predicted proteins | sample 5400521 | NCBI WGS metagenome assembly WNEZ01 (sample SAMN13153339, study PRJNA577476) | soil metagenome | isolation source: 120 cm saprolite under Douglas fir tree site 2 hole 1 replicate 1 | place: USA:California | collected 2015-04-18 | reverse complement strand
AAGAAACCATAGCCCCGTCCCAGCGAACTCGACGATGAAACGTGCGATGTCCTGGTCTGGTCCGGACCACCAGTCGCTGAGCCCATGCAATTCCTTCAACCCGAACATCGATGCCAGCGTCGGTCTATGCAAATCTCCCTCAATCAACAACGTCTTAAATCCCGAGTACTTGGCCAGCGTTACCCCCAGATTTGCGGCCACGAACGTCTTGCCCTCGTTAATGACGCTACTGGTCACTTGTAAAGAATTTAGCTCGTGTTGCCTGCGCATGTCGTCCAACCGAACGGCAAGGGCTCGAAATTTCTCTGCGCCCAGACTATTAGGATCAGTCCACGCTACTAAACGCGATGTCGGCGGAGGCTGCACCGTAACCGAACGAGTCTTCTCGATCTCAAACACTTTTTTGATTTCACCCATTCCTCGAGACCCGTTCGCCTTCGGCATTGCGCCATTCGAGGCTCCCGCTGTCTCTGCGGACTTAGATAGAACGAGGTCAGCCGGAACCATGTCCGGCGGAACTGTGTCCGATTGGCTTTGCTGAATTTTCGCTGTGCTCAAACCTTCAAATAGTCGGCTCATTTGGTTTCCATTCCTGAGTCTGAGTTGACCTTTCGGCAAGGAATACCGCAGCTCGTGCTGGAGAGCACTTTGCTCTGGCATCCCAGGAAAAAAGGATTTCGCATCAAGGCCGTGCCACTTCCATTTCACCGCCACTTACCCGTTGTAATAGGTGTAGAGGTTGCCGGTGAAAATCAACAAAGCCATAACCGCCGCCACGCCGCATTCCATGTACCTCGCGATCAGTCGGGAATGGTCCTCTTGCAACGTGCTCAGGCGGGGAATACCGACCAGCATCCGGGCTGGAAGAATTCCTTCCAGATCCTTCTCCTGGCGGAATCGCACGTCGGTTATTTCAAGAAATGTGGCCATTCCCAATCCAAGAACAGTTCCCAGTGCCAAACCCATGAGACTGATCAGGAAACGATTTGGGGCCGAAGGCTTGTTCGGCAACTTTGGCGGGTCGATGATGTGGAACTGTTGCCCCTGCTGCTGTTGTCCAAGGCTCGTGGCGAGCTGCGACTGCGTTTGTTTCTGGAGAAGCGAGTTGTAATTGAATCGGGCTTCATCATACCCGCGAGAGACGCCGGCCAGCTCTTGTTCTGTTTCCGGAGTCAGATTCAGACGGGCTTGATAGGCTGCAGTCTGTGACTCAAGTTCCTTCGCATGCTGTTGCTCGTTCTGGATCTCCAGCTGATTGGCTTTAAGCTGGCTCTGGAGCTGCATGATGGCTGTGGGTGCGCCACGCTCCATTCCCTCTGCGGCGGAGTAATCAATTGCGTTTGCTGACTTGCCTTTCTGCTGATTAGAAGCAATTTCCGCTTCGGTTTGCTTCCTCATGGCCTCGGTCTTAGCGATCTTATCCTTAAGCGCGACGATGTCTGGATGAGTGTCAGTGTAGCGAGTACGCAAGCCCTGGATTCGGAGCCGCAGATCCTGAAGCTCCTTATCTAATGCTTGTGTTGATATGACGGTTGAGTCTCCACCTAGAATGGCTTGTGCCGATTGATATTGCTGCAGTAGTGATTCCAAGTAAATTTTCTGTTGCTTCGAAGTGTCCAGGGCGTGCTGCGTGCTCGCCAACTGTGCTTGCAAGCCTGCCAGAATTTGGACATTGCTTTGCAACTGGCCGGGAAGGTTTCCGGCATGCCGAGCCTTGAACAGGGAGACTTCATTCTCCTGTTCTTCCATTTTGGCGCGCGCATCTGCCAACTCGCTTTCCAAGAAGGCCGTCGTATTTTCGGAAAGCTGTCGCTGGGCTTTGACATTTTCATTGATAAACAGAGACGTTAGCTCGCTATTTACCTGCTGCGCCAACTCGGGTGTATCCGCTGAATAATGAATCTTAAAGGTGACGAACTCCCCCCGGTATCCTGGCGTTCCCACGAGTTCAATTTTGATGTCGCTCCGCATGGAGTCGACTGGATCCTTGGGTTTGAAAAAACCGCTAAACCGAGGTGGCGTTGAATAAAGCTTAAAGCGTTCTATGATCGCATGCAGGCTGGCACGGCTCAGAACCTGTTGTGTCGTGCTCTGCAAGCGATTTTGGAGATTCTCGTTGACGTTCTCCATTACGTATTGGTCGGACACCTTCTGCTGTTCCGCTGATATCAGCGCCTCGGATTGATAGGTTGTAGGCAAAAACCAGCTCACTCCCCATACCGCCAGCCAGGACAAAAACAGGGGAAGCAATATCCACCAACGTCGTCGCAGTACGATAGCGAAATACTCTTCCCATCCTCGTGGAACCCGATCGTCTAATTTGTCAGCCATTGACAGCCTCTCTGTGGACGTTTTGTTCTTGGCCTAGCCGCAAGTGTTTCCGTCTCCATCGCATGACGCCTTTCGTTGAGCGGACCGGAATGGCGGTCAACCAATAGATCGCGCATCATTTCTGCTTAAACGGCTTGTCAACATCGGTGAGATTGTTCCTGCCGCATATCCCTGTCGTGTTTCTTGCTACGGCTATCGCAATGAAATCGGCCGCAGGTCAAAATTGAAGCCGACAGAAAGTTCATGGCTTATGGAGGTGGTTTCACAACTCGACGTGGCGCAAGCGGGGGTGTTGTTGGCCTGCCGCCGCGCGCCATAGCTCATAAATAAGGCCATTCCAGGACGCAATTGATGATTGAATCGAAGCGCAGCATACCAGGAGTTGTACTGTTGCTTGCCCAGGTTAGTGCTCGACGGAAACAAGCTCCGGTTGGTTGCGTAGCCCAGCGAAGCCGAACCTTGCCATCTCGGAGACAGTTTTCGCTCCACGGCCGCCTCTACCTGGCCCGTCTGCGCCCCGACCAGCACTCCGCTTCCTCCCGTAACAAAGCGATCATAGCCAATCAGGAGAGTCGTGTGCTCCAGCCGATAACTCAGCGAGCTATCCACAGCCCACGAAAGACGGTTCGCGGAGCCTGTCACCACGCCTCTGAGTATCTCCATGCTAGGGCCGGCGACGAGATGGAAGTTCATTCTCCCCGTTACATTGCGCGCATAGCCAAGCTGCACCAAGTGGTCCTCAATCGCCTGGGTAAGATGCGTAAACCGGAAGTCATCGTAGCGGTAAATCACTGCGACCGAACTCAGCGGACTAATCGCGTAGTTATAACCTGTTTGAAATAGCGCGTCGGCGCTGTTGATGAAGCCCACTCCCAAAAAATTCAGCATCCCGTATGAGCCAGAGGCGGTCCAGGAAGAACGCGGACTGAGCGTGTATTCGATCTGTGAGACGGCCGTATTGCTTAATCGTGGCACCAAAATGGTTGGAATTGTCTGATTGGGAGTCAGATACGCATTCAGAAAGGAACCAAGCGCTCCCCCGGTACTGAACTGAGAAACCCCGTTGAGGAATGCCAAGCCTCCGACACCTCCAAATCCGAAAGACGATTCCGAAAGATAGCTGGCCTGGTCGCCCACTAGCAGCGACCAGCGCTGCCATCTGTACGTGTAAGAAAACTCCACGTCTTGGATCGTCGAGTTTAGATACGACGAGAACATTCCGCCACCCGAATAGTTCAGGAGAAGTTCGGAGCGATCTGACACATGATTCAAATCCAGCGTACCCAACACGTAGGTGAAAGCTGTCGGACCAACGTAACCCGACCCAGAGTAATTCGTGGCCATCTGCGACATTACGCTGACGCTTGGCAAAAGGAAGTTGCGGCCGCCGAATCTTGGGCCCAGGGTCGGTTCCTCCACGCCACTCAGCGGCCAATGGCTACCTGTTGCCTGGGCTTCGTTAGCTTGGCCGGGGTTCAACGCCAATATGCTGGTGCTTCCGGCGGGCAAGGGTGCTGGAATCGGTGCGACCGGTTGTTCGCGAGGATCATTCTTGGGCGCATCGGTTTCTTGTGCCTGAACTGCCGGCACAAACACGATCACCGCAAGGAGTGCCCAACCGAGAATGCGAATCGGCTTAACCATGTTTTTCCCTACGGCACCACAATCGTATCGCCGGGCTTCAGATGAATATTTTGTTCTGACTTGCGCCCGTTAACCACTTCCTTGTAGTTGATCCGAAATATTTTATCCTCGCCGTTTTCGGTGCGCATGACGTAAATCTTCTTCACGTTTGCGAATGGGGTGAATCCCCCGGCTATGGAGAGGGCCTGCATTGCTTTCATCTCAGGTACCAGCGGATAGGCTCCTCCGCGATTTACTTGACCCAGGACATAAATCCGTTGGCTGCTCATTTGCGCCACGATCACCGTCACCTGCGGATGCACGACAGTCGCCTGTAATTTTTCGACGATTTCAGAGCTAAGCTGCGTGGGGGTCAAACCCGCTGCTTGAACGTCATCCAGCAATGGCAGGGAAATCTTGCCATCTCTGCGCACCGGTACAGTGCGGGAGATCTCTGGCTCCTTCCACACGTCGATGGTGAGAACGTCCTCGGGAGCGATGGAGTAGCTTGGATCCTGTGTCGCTGGCTTTGGCGGCTGCGAAGTGGTATTTCGCGCTGTCAGCACCTTGGCGTCCTCGCTTTTGATGTTGTTTTGCGCGGATCCTTGGGCCTGCACCGAAATCGAAAACGACGCGAGCATCATCGCTGCCGGTAAATACATCCACTTTCTCATGGCATCCTCTTTTGCAAGTCTCGCATCGACTCGGAGGCTTGCACCTTGATCCGCTTGAATTTGTTTAGCACTGCCGTCCCGCGGATCGGGGTTGTCCGCGGTTAGATTCCACCCTCATTTTCCTGCGTTCGCGCAGATGATTCACGGCACCCTGGGCGGCACTCGTGGTCGTTTTCCGTATGCCAGGGGCGCTATCCGTGCTCAGTTACCCGGCATTTACGCGGCATTTCATTCATTAAGCTTGCGCGATGGCTCCAGCATCCCGCGTATGCCGTGGGCCGACTCCAACTCCATTGTTGGAATCTCTTCGGCGCGTGCTGTTTACTGCCTCTACCTGAAATGCAGCAACTTCCATCGCGGCTGCTGTCCCCAATATCTCCACGGATAGCACCAGCCGAGAAATATTTTTCTTCCGCACCAGGATCCCTTCGATCCCCGCCAGGGGACCACACTTGATCCTCACCCAGTTTCCGCATTTGAGGTAGGGGTGCGTTTCGATTCGCGCACCGCTTTCTATTGCTCGTCGAATCGCTTCGATCTCGAAATCCGGAATCGCGGCCGGCCGGCCTCCACTTGACACCAGCCCATGTATCCCCGGCGTTGTTATGATCTGGAGCCGGCGCTCGAGCCCGCCTTTGAGAAATACGTAACATGGAAACAACGGCAACGAGAGTGCCTTGGTCCGGTCCTTCCAATCGTGGGTGGCTGAGTAAAGCGGCAGGAATGCCTCAAATCCTTTGCTGGTGAGAATCTGGGCCACCATCTTTTCATGTTGATGGCGAGTGTAGATCGCGTACCAGGAGGGCTCGCAAGTTTGGCTAGCACATGACTTCATTGGCTCATAAAGCATAAAGCTCCGCCCTGTGACTTACACTGAGTTCAATCCTGTAAGTCGCTAATAAGATTCAACTTACGATCGGCGCCAGCTCCAAACACCTTGCATTGTTCATTGCCGGCCGCAATATCCTTGGCACATTCGCGCTGCCAAATTCCTTGGGAGATCTACCCTCAAATTCATTCAAAACGATCTCCTTAATATTGAATCGCAAAACCGCCCGTCAGCATTCCCCGTTCAGCGGGAGATTGCTGGACCCGAAGGACCTCGCCCTTGACCTCAACTGGCAAGGGTCCGATTTCATCGGGTATTCCTTCAAGATCAATGGTCAGCATCACGCTCGCGCCGACCGGCGGACATACAGGCGCAAAAACAAACGCACCGTGCTCGCTGACGTCACGACTGCGGCCTTCTCCGTGTTGAGGCTTCCCATCACCATTTGTCCACAAAAATGTAACGGCTGTTTGTAACAAAAACCGGAGGGTCTTTCTGGCCGGGCGTCCAGGATTCAACAATCACCCCCATGAAACTCTCTGGACGCACATTAGCAGGTAAGCGCGAACGGGCAAGAGAAGGAATGTCCCTAGCATTACTAGCCAGAACGTCTTGAGACGCTGACTGTCCAGAGTTAGGTACAAATGTACCTAGGGCTGCCCTTGTTGATCGACGTGTCTGGCTTAGCCCATCATCCGAAAGTTGGCCAAAAGTGACCCCGTAGATAGATACTGCGGACCCAGACAGGCTCGATAAGAACTCAGTTGATGCGATGGGTAAGGTCTCGACTCCAAGGAACTGGCGATCCGGCAGAGTGATGAGGCGAACGACACTTTGCGAACGGACTTCGAACCAAGTGCCCTGTTCGAGATCCCGGATTGGATAAAGTTCACGGTTGGTAGTAACAAATAAATGGAGTTTGCCGTTCAAAAAGTACCCTTCAGGACCGCCTCGCGTACATAGCCTGACTTGCACCTATGCGCGTCTCAGCAATGGCAGCGAGTGAAATCTGCTCACTATCGGGTTCTCTCCGGTCGATCGCGTAAAGGGCCAGCTCCAGCCGGCTCGAAGTTCCCACTTTGTTGAAGATCCTGAACAAATAGTTACGGACGGTGTGCACACTCAGATTGAGCTGTTGCGAAATATCACGATTGGTTAGACCTTCGGCCACCAAGTGGACAACGCCTTCTTCCCTCTTTGTCAGCAAGCCCGATCCTCTCGGACAAATCGCTTTCGCTGGCAGAGCCGGGCCCAGGGCGTCAATCACGAAGTGCAATTCCTTGCTGCTAGCCCAAACCTGTCCCTGGTGTACTGCGTGGATGCACTTACAAAGCAGCTCAGACGATTGATCCCGGGAGAATACGCCGCTGGCTCCTGCCCGGAATGCTTGGACCACCATCGTCGGCTTGCTCGAATCGAGTATGATGACGACACTGGGTTTGGAGCCCGAAGCTAGTATTTCTCGCGTAACATCGAAACCAGCTAGAGCTTCTTCTTCTAGTCGGGCACCGATGACTGCCACGTCGACTTCGCTCTCGTCGAGGCCTTCGCGAACTCCAGCCGCGTCCGTCGCGTAGCCAACAACCCTCGTCCGATAGCGGCCTCGTCGCAATGCTGCCGCTATTAGCTGACAGCTCATTCGGCTGCCGTCAGCTATAAAGACTTTTACCGTGCTTGCGCGTCCTGTAGATTTCGACAATTCATTGCTCCTGCGAGTCATGCCAGCGATCCCGAGAGTCCAACTCAGTTCCAACTTTATGAAAGACTTATAATCACCACTCGGTAGCAATTGTCATCGTGCCGAATGGCATTAAATGCGGCGATCATCAATGACTGTTGCCAAGTCTCCCAGCAAATATCGCTCTTTCTCGATCCGAAGTTCCACATTTTGCGTACTATCGAGAGAGCGCGCTGTTCTCTTTTATACATTGTTACGGACGGCCTTCCCCGTATGCCTTCCGTGGTCCAGGCTTTGCAGGCTTGCAGCGCTCCCCGATAAAACTTGATGCACTTGGGAGGATCTGTGCGAACTGTGCAAATCATTTGGCTGCTCCTCATGTCATATATTTCTGACCGTGCACACCAGAAGGCAGTTCCGCGATAGCAATGGAACCTGAGGAGCCTCAGGGGATCAGATCACTCAAAGTCCTAATCAAAGGGCGAAACTTGTACTCTTAGAACTCTCACACTGCACTCATAATCCTCAGAAGTGTCCAAGAGCGAACAGACATTACCGATTTGAGACATCAAACTAGCGCCTTCAAGGACTTCCGTACTCAGAAATACGTTATGGAATCTTCTGGAGGAACAGATGAAAATCCCAGCCACTTGTTTATTGCTTTTCCTGGCATCGGCATTGAATGCTTATGCCCAAGCACCTAACCTGCAAACCGCGGGTAACTTTGCAGTGCTAGCCGGCGCAGGCATCGTAAGCGCTGACGCGGGAACCACGATTGTCGGTGATGTAGGAAGCTCTCCTACACCCACGGTCACGGGACTTTTGGCATCCCAGGTCACAGGCACTTTGTATACCGCTGCAAACGCCGTTCTGACAACAGCTCAGACGCAACTGACTGCCGCATACCTGGACGCGGCCGGCAGGTCGTCGTGTACGCCGCTCACTGGCGCGCTCGGCACAGGGACCAATACGAATCTCGGCCCGGGAGTTTACTGCTTTTCGACCGCGGCGCTGCTGAACGGTACTCTGACGTTGACCGGCAACTCCACCGACGTGTGGATCTTCCAGATCGGCAGCACTCTGACGACCGCCACCGGTGCCACGGTGGCTTTTACCGGCGGAGCGTCGCCCTGCAATGTGTTCTGGCAGGTCGGCACCTCCGCGACCATCCAGACAGGCAACAACTTTGCGGGAAATATCATGGCCTTAATGAGCATCACGCTTGATGGTGGCACCCTGAATGGCCGGGCACTGGCCAGAAACGGTTCGGTAACCATCAGCGGTCAGGAGACCATAATCAACGCATGTTCGGGGTCTTCCAGCGTGCCGTCCATCGTGCTCTCTCCTGTAAACTCCTCGATCGTATGCGGCACCGCCGGCTCTTCCATCACCAAAACCGCGGTCGTCTTGGCGAACGGTCTCCCCGTCGTGGGTACGACTGTGACCTTTACAATCACCGGTCCAGACTCTGGCAAGAGCGGGACCGCTATCACGGACGCTTCCGGGACAGCGACATTCACGATTCCGGCACCCTCATCGTGTTCAGGGCAAGATTCGGTCGTTGCCACAATAAACGGCGGGACGGTTAGCTCGAACACAACTTTTGTTACGTTTTCGGGTTCAAGCTCAGGATCATTTTGTTCGACGTCGCCATCCCCTACTGTCACCGTTCTGACTCAATCGCCAGGTCCGCCTAAGCAGGTCGTCTTCTCCGTTCAATCTTCAGGCGGATTGTTTTCAGTGGTTGCCAATACGCCCCCGACCACCAACGCCACCGTTGCCATCCCATCGTTCGACACGGGAACAACCTTGGCTGTGGGCGTCACTGCCACGAAGATCAATCAGTCGGCTTCGGCTGTGGTGGAACTGACTGTCATAGACCTATGTGGCCATACCACCGTATTTGATCCCGTCTTTGCGACGATTACAATCGGGGCGTCTAAGTCCCACCACTCTGAACACTTCAATTTCAATCATCGGGAAGTAGCTCGCTTCGACGGCATCGGTCATACGGAGGGGAAGGTATTGCTTCAGAACGATACCCCCGGGGTGGCTTCGCTCGTGATCAGTGTCAATGGGTCCGAGTTTAGAACTCACCTCTCGAATGGGGAAACTAAAAAGATTGATATCTCATCCGCTCTGTTCCATGGAACCAACACGGTTACGGTTGCTGCCTCCGGCAGGCCGGGAAGTTCCGTTGATTTGACCATCTCCGACGGAAAGTAATCGAACTGCCGAGTTCGCTCCTCACATTCTCCAGGCCAGCTGGGGGGAGCGAACCCGGTCTTCATTTTGCTTAAATCTGTGCTGCACCTTCCCCAGCGGATATGGCCGTTGGATGCGTGGGACAGTTCGCTTCTCGTCCGCAACACGGCTCTGCACCCTGGCTCGCAACGGCGTTGCCTCAACCATCCACTAGTGAAGTTGGTCTGTCCTGCTCATCCTCTCAAAGGCCAACCGAACCGGCCGAACAACGTAATAGGCAAGGGAGAGAGCGCTCGGCATCGGCAGAAACCAATGGTCACGTTCATTCGGCTTAAGCTTATACAAGAAATACCGAAGGAAAATCTTCGCCTTGTCCCGAAAGCGTTCACGAATCTCAGTCTGCGAAGTGATGCCTGCCTTCAAACCCCAGCGTTCGCCGGGCTCCTCGAAGAGGCGGGTGCAAGCCTGCGCAGCCAAGTCTTTCGCAGTGAGATCGATCTTCAGATCCTGCGCGAGTTTCGTGGGCACGGCTGCCCCTAACAATCCTTGCGCTAGGAGAAGACCCGTCCCCAGGACTCGCTTTAGACCCAGCTCGCCCGCTTCCCGCAGCACGTACTGCCAGTCTAAATCAGGAACCGCCAGGATCTCGGCTATATCGCAGATCAATTTTAGTTGTACCCATTGGTGCTTGGCCGCATGCATCGAGAGCACCAGCAGGTAGGTTTCCAGCCGCAGACTTCGCACTTCCTTTCCCGCGATCGGGATCGTCTCTAGGTGCTGCAGGAACCGCTCAGGATCTCCTGCAATACACGCTGATCTACTGGTGAATCGCCAGTGCAGATCCAAACGCACCCTTCCATCTACGCGATAAAACAGTATTTCGTGATGCTCGCTCAGGAATTGATTCAGTTCGCCTGTGTCCACTCTCTCTGGCGCGTAACCCCGGTCAATCAGGAGACGCCGGGCCCGCAGGACATCCCGCTCACTAATCACGATGTCCAGGTCGCCGAACTCTCGGAGCGACAAATTGCCATACAGCCTGACGGCCAGTGCAGGGCCCTTATAGGGCACTGCGGGGATACCTTGGCGGTCGAGCGAGCCGAGTATGCCCAGCAATTCCTCAGCAAGTAGCCGGCCCTCCGCAGCCTCCGCCTCGTGGCGCGCTCCTAGCGGGTCTAGGACGCCTCTCGGCACCAGATTCGGACAGACTCGCTTAAGGTTCCGATAATTGAGGGGTAGCATGTCGTGACGGAGCGTCAGTCGAATGAATTGGAACCAGTCAATTTCATTCTGGGCCGCCTCTCTGATCCGCTCCGACATTTCCGCGTTGATCCGAGCGTGGGCACAACGGAGAAGCAGTTCCACTTCTGCGCAAGTCGCTTTGGTTCGGAGCTGCCGAGTCTGTTCCGGCATGATTTCGTTTTGCATCATGACTCCAACAGCTCCCGAAATCGACCGGAGAGCTGATCAAAGTCACGTCCCGTCTCGAGTCGGTAGCACGGCGTAGACTTCACGAGCTCACTCAGGGCATCCAAATGAGCCCGGCAAGAGCTCGCCTCAGTGAGCAACACGTTGGGAACCAACTCCAAGAGCGCTTCGTCAGCATCCATCCTGGTGATAACACTAGTTTCAGCCTCCGCAATGCGAGGAATCACAATCGCAGCGGGCCGAGCCTCCGGTGCCACTTTCGCTCCATACACTTGTATCGGGTGGATTTGCCGCTTCCTCCATCCGGGACGCTTGGGGTAGCGCAACAGAAAGCTCAGTTCCGGGAAGAAGCCGGCGGTTGAGTCGCTGACATCCACCTCCTCAGGAAATGCCAGAGCCCGGAACCCATCTGGCTGGCCGGTTAGAAAGACCATATCATCGCTCATGTAGTCAAAATTTGCTCTCAGAGAGGCGACCGTCAGCGTGGATTTGCCTGCACCGCTTGTGCCAGGAATCAGAAGACACCTGCCGTTTGCGCTGAAGCCGCCGGCATGCAGGCTATACAGCCCGCGGCGCTTTACCATTTCAACGAGGCATATCGTGAACAGAAGATGTGTGGCAAACCACAGGTTGTCAATCTCCGGCTCGAGCACAGAGAAGCGTGCGTATCCTACGCCGGGGTTGCACAATACCCGGACGCGATCCTCGTAACAGAGGTAGAGTCGGTCTTCGGCTTCGAAGTAGCTGGCATCTCCGCCGTCCAGCTGATAAAAAAGCTTTGCCCGCCCGGACGGTTTTCCAAAACGGTGCCCTTGCGAATTCGAAGCGGTCTCGAAATCGAAAACAATAGTTTCGGCGCACTCTTCATTTGAGGGAAGCAATTGAAATCGAGCATCAAGGCACGTTGCAATTTCGTCCGAGGACGACACCCTGAGATTCAGGCCATGGAAACCGTAGGTTTGCGTCAGCCGGCTATCGCTCACGACCTTGAGTGCTCCAGCTCATTTTTTCCGGATAGAATCACGTCGGGCCGGGGCGCCCCGGAAATGCGGTACATTTCTGCATACAGAGGTCGCGGATCCTGCGTCTCCAGATAGGGCACTCCGTCTTTGACCAACCAGCAATGGCCGACAAACTCTCCATCGACTTGGCCCATGCCGAAACACAGGGACACGTCCATACCGTCCCGGCGGAAGAAGTAGTATCGCGTTACGCTTCGTGTGAGGCATCCCCGGCGCACCAGCGGGCACCCCTCGCGCATCGCTATTTCCACGTACGCCGCAATCTGCTCAACTCGATCTCGGCCCGTCAGCGAAGGAATTCTCGGCTCCAGCAAAGCTTCCACTCGCGCTAATTTGAGCCGTAGGATGAACGGAACTGCGGCGGCAATGAACAACACCTGAAAAAAGAGAAATACATCGCGAATGGATCGTTTGCCCATACTTGTGCTGCACGCGTTTATTGGCGACGGAAACCACCGGCCATGGTGGCGGGCCTCTGAAATTCGATTGTCGGCGGAAGTCGGTAGGCCACTGCTGGAAGCGCAATTGGATCCTGTTTTGCCACGAAAGCCTGTGGGTGGAATGTGCCGCGCCCGACTCCGACGAGAAGCCAATTCGAATCGCGTGCCATCGTTTAGGGAGATCCCTGAGCCGTCTCACTGCCGTTGACACCGGTACGATCTCCCTCGCACTCGACTAACAGATTCTTGCTTCGTAGATCCTCGAGTACTTCCACGACGTCCGTCTCTATAATTTCCGCGGGGGCGTTATATTCCTTCGCCAGCGTGCTAACCATTTCCGCCGTTCCATGCCTTCCGTCGCAGAGCTCCCAAATTCTGTTACCCACTTCGTTTAGCGCGTAGTAGCTCCCGTCATCCATGTTAAAGAGCAATACCTCCTCCGACCCCTTCTGTGCAATGATCTGCGCTTGGCGCCTAGGGCAACTATCAAAGTTTGTGTTCTCTTTCATCGTTTTACTCGGTTACTCAATCGTACGGCCCTACTTGGGCGGGGCCTTCGTTCTTTGTCGATTCACAGCAATGCACACCTGCACACATGTATCCTTGTAGGTCCCTCACATCGCTCGAACGAAGGTTGCCGCCGCACTTTCCGGAGGCGAGGAGTCGGTTCGCTGCTAAACTAACCCCCTGATTTGTTGCTTATGCCACTCCGTTCAGAAACTGAACTTGGTAACCAGCCTCAGGAGGCCCAAACACCTCAGTCTCGGCTTGATATACGTCTTCATCTTTAACTCTCCCTTTTCCTTTTCGCCTTCGTCACCTACAACATGTTAAGAACGTTTTCTCGACTGAAGAAAACCTTATCCCGTTCTCCGCCACTATTTGCAATGCCTCTCGATGTAGGTGAGGTCAGCAGTTGTCGCGTATCCGGCCACAAAACTTCCCTTCAGGAACCCCGCCATCCGCGTTCTTCCCACAGTGATCTTACTCATCACTGCAGCCGTTAAGTGGCGTTTCCCGGTGGCTCCTTTGACGCCTCACGTAGGCGCCTGGAATGAAGCGGCTGGACTATTTGCAACAAAAACTCCCGCTTTCACTACACAGAGCGGGAATGCTAGAAGGGTCAGAAATTCTTGTCTGTTCAATATCGCACACGTTTGCCTATTCGACTCTATTCCACGGTAGCCAGAAGCGTCCCGGCGAATTCCGCGAGACACAATCCAGTTGTCTTGGCTGCAAAGTTGGGGGCGGACTGCCTTGGAAAACCGTGAAAGGGTTGCGCGGTGTGTTTGGTCGTGTGCTTGGTACCGCCGAACAGTTGTCACGCAAACAGCGGATTAACGCTAGACGTGCACCCACAGGCTCTAACGTCCGCAAAGCCTGCAGCGCACTTAAAGTTGAAGATGGTTGAGATGATTCGGCGAGCGATGGAAACGACTTCTATTCCTTTGTTCCCACGCTGAGAAAGGGAAGCCTGTAAGTGCTTGATTTAATGGAGCGGCCTATCGGAATCGAACCGACACCTGAACCTTGGCAAGGTTCGCGTAGTTAACTCTAACGCGCTGGAACGGCGGCACTTAGCATTTTGGGGCAGGGTCTTAATTGGAAAATGATGGAAAACAAAAGCGCGTAGTTCCCTCTATTGTCAAAATCGATGCTCTCGAGGCCTAGTTCGGGTATTCTCAGAGAGACAGCACATCACGCGGAGAGCTTTTCAAGAACTCGCTGGTGCCTGTCTAGAAGAGGCGAAAAACAGATGGAGAAACTCGATCGAATCACGACTGATCCTGCTCGGATGAACGGCGAGCCCTGCATCCGGAACCTCCGTGTTACCGTCCGCCGAGTACTTGAAGCACTCGCCATCTATCCTGATCGTGCCGAACTGAAGCGCGAATACCCGGAGCTAGAGGACGAAGATATTCGGCAAGCGCTGGCCTTCGCGGCGGCTTTGGTTGACGACAAGGTCCTGCCCCTACCCCACGCCCGATGAGGCTGCTGCTCGATCAGGGCCTCCCGCGTTCCACAGTCCACCATCTCGATGCCGCCGGGGTCGAGTCCGCCCACGTAGCGGAAAAAGGACTAGCCACTGCGAGCGATGCGAAGATTATCGACTTTGCGCGCCAGGGCGGTTGGATCGTTGTGACTTTGGATGCAGACTTCCATGCTCTGTTGGCGCTCTCTGGCGCGACTGGCCCATCCGTGGTTCGCATTCGGATCGAAGGTCAACGGGCACAGGGCCTTGCCACTTTACTGGTTAACGTGCTGAAGGTTTGCGAGGACGATCTGGCCCAAGGAGCTATGATCTCAGTGACCGAGAACGGAGCCAGGATTAGAAAGCTTCCTCTTCTGCGATAAGCTTTTTAGGAGAGACTGCGCTCGAAATCAACTTTTGATTGGGGACTCGCCTCAACGCGTGAGCACGTCACGGCGGACTTGAGGAGAGCGCGCAAACCGGGATGCTCAATCTCCTTCGTGGGCCGGATTTTAACGTGGCGTGCTCGCTTGCCTGTTCATTCAAGCAAACGGAGGGAGTGGCCCATGAGGAAGATTCTCGGAGTACCGTGTCGGGCCGGCTGGGAATTCCTGGTAAAGGGTCAGTTTCCGATTATGCGTGCGGGCACAGACGGACAGCCGAGAGTCTTTAATTGCCTGGGATACCAATTCTGACCATCTTTTCGTTTTCAAAACGAAAGTCAATGCCCCCCGAACACTAGCCTTTTCGAAACGACTCCCAAATAAGTGCCAGAGAACTCGGCAGTGGGTTGGCCATATGCCGTTTTCACCCCCTCAACGGATGATTGCCAGCTGATGCCCTTATCGATCAGCCCGCAGAAGACTGCGAACTCCGGGCTATCTCCCTGCCCGTGGTAAAAGTAGATGTTGTGCACTGTGCCACTGTCATTCTCGAAGGACACCTGAATTCCTTTCGTCTCATAGTCTTTGAAATAGACATGTGCATACTTTCTTGAAGGTCGCCCCTCCCCTAGAAAAGCATCAACGGTCTCCGAAGCAGCTCCAATCCGAACCGGCCCCCACCCTTCGCCAGGAACAATTTTGGGTTGCCCTTCAGCCACTTGGCAGTCAACTTGGTCTGGCGCCGCCGAAGTGTCGACCGTTTGGCACTCTACTTTACGTGCAGTTACATCCGCCTTTTGTTGCCTTCGTGGGAAATCCCAGAAGCTCCGTGCCTCTCCACGCAGGTCGGTACCTTCAATCTTGAGAATCATTGCAAGACCGCTGAAACCCGTGGTCCAAACAATTTCGATGGATTGAGAATTTTTGGGCGACCAGTAGGACCCGCGATGAATGCTGGGTGCTACACCGGGAGCAGGCTTAACTACATACCCTTCCGATTCCCACCCTTGTGTTCCTCTCTCGGCAAAAAGCTGGATTCGATGAGGGGGAGTCACAAAGACTGCATCCTCTCCGAGATTCAAGTTTGGCCGCCAGGCCGAAAGAGTGAGTTCATAGCACCCTTGAATATTCTCCGGTTTAACGAGTTCAGGTTTTCGTTGCTCCTGCGCCCTTACGAGCGCGACGCAGTCTGCAAAGGTGCAGCCAACCATACCCAAAAACAGAACTCGGGCGGCTACCTGTTTTACGCCATGTATTACAACACGGAAGGAAAAATCCATAAATTCACATCTCCGGTCATCCGACGCCTTGTAAAGCGAGCACAGCGGAACCCACCAACGGTGGCGGCGACGGTCTGCTGATTGGAGACACTTGGAATTAGACACCGCTGTCGAGATTTCGGTCCAATGGCTTTGCCCAAACGGGTAAGTCCCGATCAACGGGCTGTTTCCGGAGAAGTGCGTGGTTATTGAAGTGGCGTGCGACCGACTTTACATTTGAGCGATATGTCGGCATCGAACTAACATCTGAACCCCGCACCATCTCGACGCCGCCGAGGTCGAGTCCGCCCACGTAGGGGAAAAAGGTTCGCGTCAATTTGAACGATCTCTCCAAACAGGACTCCTACCTGGTTCGCAGATGTTGTGGGTCTTTGGCGTCGAGCCACAGCGTTGGGGAAAAACGAGCGGCGGGGTAAGCCCTTGAGTGCCTTCGAGTAGCATGTCGGAATCGAACTAACATCTGAACCCCGCCGAGGTTCAGTACAATTCATGACGATGTTCGCTAGAAAACCTAAGATGATGGACTATCGGGACTTAGCCAATTCTCGTCGTCCTGAGTGGGAAGATCAATACCGCCGGATCGGATGCAAGAGCCATCATTTAACGGTGTATTGGAAAATAGGGAGAAACGGGCTCTTGACGTAAACCCTTTGGAATCTGGAGCGGCCTATCGGAATCGAACCGACACCTGAACCTTGGCAAGGTTCCGTACTACCACTATACTAAGGCCGCTCAACGACCTTCTTTTTATAGCATGACTGCGCGGGAGCGACAAGCTCTCCACGCCACGCCTGGCCCAAAATCAAACCCATACCGGAGAGCAATCATCAAGAAACTTGCGTAATCCGGGCGGACTTCACCACTGGCGAGCGGCGCTGGCGCTCCGCGAAGCGGGTAGCTTTATCCTTGTCCGTGTAGACTCGCCCGAACTTTTCCCCGTCGGCATAGAACACGCTGACGAGGTAATGGTGATGTTTGCGGCGACGATCTTTGCCGAAAGAAGTCTTGCCTTGTATCCCAGTTTTTTTCGTGTCAGCTTTTGTCACGTTGGCCACCCTATCGTAAAAAGATAACCATAGCACTATCCCAGGGGAGCGAGCACGGCGCAAGTATCAGACAAGATAGTAACATGCACTTCATTATAGCCGTAAAGCGCTTTGAACGAGGGCCGGGGACTCCGCAGAAACAACAAGAAAAACACGGCCGCCTCAGAACTTTCATCGTACATAGCTTGGTGACCAAAGCGCGGCCAGAAAGCAACGGTTCCTGATGACGGAGGGTCACACCTTTTTGCCTTCACGGAACATCAAACGTAAGTGCCTTTGTTAGTCGAGCCTTGCGAGCCGTGGGATGACGGAACCAGCAGGCCAATTTGTCTGGAAAAAAATGTTGCGCGCCGTGAAACATTTTTCGATTTCCAACGTCTTTACTGGTGAGGAGAAGATAAGCTGAATGTGGCGGAGAAACATCATGATCATAAACGTTCCAAAACTACCGCCCCTCGTGGAAGACCTGCGAAACCATTCCCAGGAACAGATCGCTGAATTGCGTCAACTTCTCGTTGATGGTGCGCCTTCGCGGCCCGATCCGCGCCGGCCTGGTTTTTATGAAGTGGAAGGACTCTCAAACACGTACTACGTTTTCAAGTATCCGACCGGCACGAAAGTGTTGCTGCTCGGCGCCTGGGAACGCGAGAGCGATCCGGTCGCCGCACTAGTGGCTTGCTCCTGTCCGGCGGCCTAATTCCTTTCGACGCACTCCTGAATCGAACAACCGAAAAAAAAAAGCGTTCCGGTGACGACCGGGCCATGTTTAGTCTTCCTGGAGCTCCAGCGCGACGGAGTTGATGCAATACCGCATCCCCGTGGGCTGCGGTCCATCATCAAAAACGTGCCCCAGGTGCGCGTCGCACCGGCTGCACTTCACTTCCGTGCGCCGCATTCCGTGGCTCATATCGTTCTCCGCCTCGACCGCCTCCTGACTAGCCGGAGCATAGAAGCTGGGCCATCCGGAGCCTGAGTGGAATTTTGTTTCAGAACGAAACAGCGGCTGACCGCAGCATACGCACTTGTAAGTTCCTGCAATTTCCGTATCCTCATATTCGCCCGTAAAGGGCGGTTCCGTGCCCTTTTTCCTCGTCACAAAGTATTGATTCTGCGTAAGTTGCTTCTTCCACGCAGCCTCGTCCTTGCGAATCTTCTCTTCCATGGCCCCTCCCTGGGCTAGGCACCGCATTCATACATCCTGTCAACTATCAGATTCGGCGTACGGCCTTGACGTTTCAGCCTCTCGAGCGCCTAGTCGTAGTTGCAAGATCCTGTCGCACAAGACACCATGCCTGACGCTCTCACGAAAGTCTATCCAGTTCAATGGCTTAGCCGCGGGTCCAAAATCGCCAACCTGATCCACGTTCGTCCGCCTGATCCCCGGAACCGTGCCCGTGGCTGGAGCAACTTTCCGCCTCCGCTTTTCCCTCTAATCCTTTCGTTGACTTGAGGCCGCGTTTCCTTTACTTTTGTATTTCGGAATGAACCACACACTCAGCACTGGGGTGCACCATCATCACGGCCACGCACTGCGCCGGCTGAGGTGTGCATAGCGATTCGCTAAGCAACGCACTCTTCAGCCCGCTGGCGCAACAGGCCCCAGCGGGATTTTTGTTTTTCAAAGACTTTTTTCAGGAGACAACACCGTGGAGATCGACTTTCAGAAAGGCGGCGGGCTGGTGCCGGCCATCATCCAGGACGAGGGCACCAGCGATGTGTTGATGCTCGGCTTCATGAATTCGGAGTCCCTGGCAGAGACCAAACGCACCGGAGAAGTGGTGTTCTTCAGCCGCTCGCGAAACGAGCTCTGGAAGAAAGGCGAATCGAGCGGCCACGTCTTGCGGGTTCGGGAGATACGCGTGGATTGTGACGCCGATGCCCTCCTCCTGCGCGTCGAAGCCGTTGGGCCCGGCGTCTGTCATGAAGGGTACCGAAGTTGTTTCTTCCGAAATTTGGAGCCGGACGGTAGTGCCAAAGTTATCGCCGAGCGCACTTTCGCGCCCGAAAAGGTTTACGGATCGGAGAAAACCCGATGAGCCGCCTGAAGCTGGGAATCCCCAAAGGCAGCCTGCAGGACGCGACGCTCGATCTTTTTTCGCGGGCCGGTTGGAAGATCACGCTGGGCTCGCGAAGTTACGTCCCGGCGATTGACGACACCGAAATCGAGTGTTTGCTGGTGCGCGCGCAAGAGATGGCGCGTTACGTCGAATCCGGCGCGCTGGACTCGGGGATTACGGGTCACGACTGGGTGGTGGAAACCGGCGCGAAGGTCGACGAATTGTCGGAGTTGGTTTACGCCAAGCAGCGGCTGGCGCGTGTCCGCTGGGTCCTGGCCGTGCCCGAGGACTCCGCGATTCGGGAGCCACGGCACCTGAAAGGAAAAGTTATCGCCACCGAAGTCGTACACATAACGGAG
>WNEZ01001547.1_pt1 | contig 19335 bp, 20 predicted proteins | sample 5400521 | NCBI WGS metagenome assembly WNEZ01 (sample SAMN13153339, study PRJNA577476) | soil metagenome | isolation source: 120 cm saprolite under Douglas fir tree site 2 hole 1 replicate 1 | place: USA:California | collected 2015-04-18 | reverse complement strand
GCCGCTTCGTGCAGATGTACGGCGACGTGGTCCTCGGCTTGAAGCCCGAGTCGAAGGACGAGGAGGATCCCTTCGAGGTGGCGCTCGAGGAGAAGAAGCGGGCACGTGGTGTGAAGAGCGACACCGACCTCGACACCGACGCGCTCCGCGAGCTGGTGGGCGAGTTCAAGGCGCTCGTCAAGATGCGCAAGGGCGTCGCGTTCCCCGAGGATCCGCACGAGCAGCTGTGGGGCGCGATCGGCGCGGTATTCGGCTCGTGGATGAACGAACGTGCCATCGTGTACCGCAAGTTGAACGCCATCCCCGAATCGTGGGGCACGGCCGTCAACGTGCAGGCGATGGTATTCGGCAACCGGGGAGAGGACTCGGGCACCGGGGTTGCCTTCACCCGCGACCCCGCGACCGGCGAGAACGTATTCTATGGCGAGCTCCTCATGAACGCGCAGGGGGAGGATGTCGTCGCCGGCACGCGCACACCCCTCTCGCTCGCCGAGCTGAAGCAGAAGAATCCGGGCGCCTACGCCGAGCTGGTCAAGATCCGTGGCATCCTCGAGCGCCGCTACCGCGACATGATGGACATCGAGTTCACCATCGAGCAACGGAAGCTCTGGATGCTGCAGTGCCGCGTGGGCCAGCGCAATGGAATCGCGGCAGTGCGCATTGCCTGCGAGATGGTCGCCGAGAAGCTGATCAAGCCGGACGAGGCGATCAAACGTGTGACGCCGGAATATCTGAATCAACTCCTGCGTCCGATCTTCGACCCCGCGGAGAAGAAGACGGCGATCCGCGAGGGCCGGCTCCTGACCAAGGGGCTCAATGCCGGACCGGGGGCAGCGACGGGCCGCATCGTCTTCAACGCGGACGACGCGGAGACGTGGGCCAAGCGCGGTGAGACGGTCATCCTCGTTCGTATCGAGACTTCACCCGAAGACATTCACGGCATGCAGGCCGCCGAGGGAATCCTCACGGCACGAGGTGGGACGACGAGCCACGCCGCCCTGGTGGGCCGCCAGATGGGGAAGGTGTGCGTGGTGGGCTGTGATGCGCTGCAAATCGACTATCGGGAGCGCGTCCTTCGCCTTGCCGAGCGGCAAGACGTCCTGAAGGAAGGCGACGATGTCTCGATCGACGGATTCACCGGCGAGGTCTTCGTCGGCAAGATCGAGACGATTCCGAGCGAAGTCGTGCAAGTGCTCGTCGAGAAGACCCTCGAGCCCGTGGACGCACCCACCTACCAACGCTACGCGCGCTTCATGAAGTGGGTGGACGGCGCCCGCCGGCTCCGCGTGCGCGCCAACGCGGACCAGCCCGACCAGTGCGCCAATGCGCTCGCCTTCGGTGCCGAGGGCGTGGGCCTCTGCCGCACCGAGCACATGTTCTTCGGCGAGGGGAAGATCGAGCCCATGCGCGAGACCATCCTCGCGGCGACGCCCGAGGAGCGGCGCGCCGCGCTCGCCAAGCTGCTCCCCCTCCAGCGCGCCGACTTCGCCGGCATCTTCCGGGTGATGAACGGGCGTCCGGTGACCATACGCACCCTGGATCCCCCGCTGCACGAGTTCCTGCCCCACGAGGAGGCGGGCCAGCGGGAGGTCGCGGCCGCGCTCCGCGTGCCCTTCGAGCGCGTGCGCGAGCGGGTCGCGGCGCTGCACGAGTTCAATCCCATGCTCGGCTTCCGCGGCTGCCGCCTGGGTATCATCTATCCCGAGATCACCGAGATGCAGGCGCGGGCGATCTTCGAGGCGGCGGCCGAGGTGCGGCAGGCGGGCGTCGCGGTCGAGCCCGAGGTCATGATCCCACTGGTCGGGCACGTGAAGGAGCTCGCCCTGCAGGCGGAGGTCGTGCGCCGTGCGGCCGAGGAGGTGATGCGGGAGAAGGGCGTCCGCTTCCGCTACCTGGTGGGAACCATGATCGAGATCCCCCGCGGCGCGCTCACCGCCGACGAGATCGCGAACGTGGCCGAGTTCTTCTCCTTCGGCACGAACGACCTGACGCAGACGACGCTCGGCGTCTCGCGCGACGACGCCGGCCGCTTCCTCGTCCCCTACGTCGAGCGGTTCGAGATCTACGAGAAGGACCCCTTCGAGTCGATCGACCGCGCCGGCGTCGGCGCGCTGATGCGCCTCGCCACCGAGCGCGGGCGGGCGCGGCGGGCGAGGCTCAAGCTCGGCATCTGCGGCGAGCACGGCGGTGACCCGGCGAGCGTCCGCTTTTGCCACGAGATCGGCCTCGACTACGTGTCCTGCTCGCCCTTCCGGGTGCCCATCGCTCGCCTCGCGGCGGCCCGGGCGGCGCTCGGCGCTTGAAAGCGTCCGCCATCCGCGGGCAGGTTAAAGCTCACCCCGACTCCGACCGATGATGAGTCGGGCGAGGTGCGCCGACGGGGCACCTGCGTTCGGAGGACTGTTGGCCAGGAGGAACCAGGCGCGACTGTTCGGGGTCTTCGGCGACCCGGTGGACCATTCGCTCTCCCCCGCGATGCACAATGCCGCCTTCGCCGCCGCCGGCCTGCCCCACGTCTACCTGCGCTACCGGGTGCCGGCCGCCCTGCTGCCCGCGGCCGTGCGCGAGGCCAGGGTCCTGGGGATGGGCGGGCTGAACCTGACCGTGCCCTTGAAGGAGGCTGTCCTCCCCCTCCTCGACGCGCTCACCCCCGAGGCGGAGCGCATCGGCGCGGTGAACACCATCCTCTTCTCCGCCGGGGGGCGTCTGGTGGGCGACAATACCGACGGGCGCGGCTTCCTCGCCGCCCTCCGCGGGCGGGTTCGCCTGCGCGGCGCGCGCGCCGTGGTGATCGGCGCGGGGGGCGCGGCGCGGGCCGTGGCCACGGCGCTCGGCCGCGCCGGCTGCGCCCGCATCACGGTCGCCAACCGCACCCGCGCGCGGGGCGAGCGGCTCGCGGAGCGGCTCTCGCGCCTCGGCGGCGCGGTGATCGCCACCGTACCCCTGGTCGCGCTCGAGCATGGCCAGGTGCTCGAGGACGCGACCCTGGTGGTGAACGCCACACCGCTCGCCCTCGCGGGCGCCGGCCCGCGCGTGCGCTGGGCCGCCACCCCGCGCGGCTGCCTCGGCGTGGAGCTGGTGTACGCCGCGCGCCCGACGCCCTTCCTGGTGGCTGCGGCGCACGCCGGACGGCGGACGCTCGGCGGGGCGCACATGCTGCTCCACCAGGGCGCGCTCGCCTTCGAGGCCTGGACGGGCCGGCGCGCGCCGCGTGTCGTGATGGCACGCGCCCTGCGCGCCGCCGGGCTCGCATTGACTCTACCGGCGCGCGCCGCTACGGTCCCTGCCCGCCGCCCTCCGACACGATGAGCTCACGTCTCGGAGAATCGCTGCACAAGCGCGGCGACCTGACCGCCGAGCAGGTCGCCCACGCATCCGAGCAGCAGCGCGAGCACGGCGGCGCGCTCTCCACCCACCTGGTGCGCCTCGGCTTCCTGACCGAGGAGAAGCTCCTCTCCTACCTCGAGCGCGAGTACCGCCTGCCGGTGGTCGACCCGCTCTCCCTCGACATCCCGCGCGAGGTGCTGAACATCGTCCCGCAGGCGCTGGTGCAGAAGCACCACCTGATCCCGACCAGCCTGGTCCGCTCCACCCTCACCCTCGCCATGGCCGACCCCTCCAACCTGACGGCCATCAACGAGGTCAAGTTCCTGACCGGCTATGACGTCAAGATCGCGGTCTCCGCGCCCACCGTCATCCAGCACGCCATCGAGCGCTACTACGACCGCCAGACCGACTACGACGAGGTGCTCTCGCAGCTCGGCAACGAGTCGGTCGAGCTGGTGAAGGGCGAGGACGAGATCGACCTGAAGGAGCTCGAGCGAGCGACGGAAGAGGCGCCCGTCGTCCGCCTGGTGAACGCGCTCTTGACCGACGCCATCCGCAAGCGGGCGAGCGACGTGCACGTCGAGCCCTACGAGAAGATGCTCCGCGTCCGCTTCCGCATCGACGGCGTGCTCTACGAGATCATGCAGCCGCCGCTGCGCCTGAAGAACGCCCTCACCTCGCGCATCAAGGTGATGGCGCAGCTCGACATCGCCGAGCGCCGGCTGCCGCAGGACGGCCGCATCAAGATGAAGCTCACCGGCAACAAGGAGATGGACTTCCGCGTCTCCTGCCTACCCACGATGTTCGGCGAGAAGGTCGTCCTCCGCCTGCTCGACAAGTCGAACCTCCAGCTCGACATGACCAAGCTCGGCTTCGAGGAGCCGGCCCTCAAGCACTTCAAGGACGCCATCTACAAGCCGTTCGGCATGGTGCTGGTGACCGGGCCCACGGGCAGCGGCAAGACCACCACGCTCTACTCGGCGCTCGCCGAGCTGAACAAGGTGAGCACCAACATCTCGACCGCCGAGGACCCCATCGAGTTCAACCTGGTGGGCATCAACCAGGTGCAGATGCACGACGAGATCGGACTCAACTTCGCCGCCGCGCTGCGCGCCTTCCTGCGCCAGGACCCGGACATCATCATGGTGGGCGAGATCCGCGACTTCGAGACCGCCGAGATCGGCGTGAAGGCCGCGCTCACCGGCCACCTCGTCCTCTCGACGCTGCACACGAACGACGCGCCGTCCACCGTGAACCGCCTCCTCAACATGGGGGTCGAGCCGTTCCTGGTGGCGAGCTCGATCAACCTGATCATGGCGCAGCGCCTGGCGCGTGTCGTCTGCCAGCAGTGCAAGGAGGAGCATCCGGTCACGCCCGAGGTGCTGCGCGACCTCGGCTGGACCGGTGAGCCCTTCATGACCTACCGCGGCGCCGGCTGCCCCGCATGCAGCGGCACGAGCTACAAGGGCCGCATCGCGCTCTACGAGGTGATGCCGATGGGGGACGAGCTGCGCGAGCAGATACTGGCCGGCGCGAGCGCGCTCGACCTGAAGCGCGCGGCCGTCTCGGCGGGCATGAAGAGCCTCCGGCAGAGCGGCCTCTCCAAGGTGGCCGAGGGCATGACCACGGTCGAGGAGATCCTGCGCGTCACCATGGCCGACTAGACCGCCCCGGCGCACGTACGATTTTGTTCCACGGGTGTTTCACGGCGGGTCACCCCGACGCAAAGGTGACGGCGTGAGGGGCGCGCGGCACGGCCGAATGGGGAATGGCAGGTGGCACGCCCCCTGCTTTACCGAGCGCCATGCCGTCCATCGAGGCCTTCCTGCGCGAGATGATCGAGCGCGGGGCGTCGGACCTCCATCTCACCACCAACAGCCCGCCCATGATCCGGCTGCACGGCGAGCTGGTCGGGCTGGCCCATCCACCCCTCAGCCAGACCGACACCAAGAACCTCACCTATAGCCTCCTCACGGAGGCCCAGAAGAAGAAGTTCGAGGAGGAGAGCGAGCTCGACTTCTCGTTCGGCATCAAGGGGGTGAGCCGCTTCCGCGGCAACCTCTACCTGCAGAAGGGCGCGGTGGGCGGGGCCTTCCGCATGATCCCGCACACCACGCCGCAGCTCCAGACGCTCGGCCTGCCGCCGCCGGTCCCCGAGCTCTGCAGCCTGCCGCGCGGCCTGGTGCTGGTCACCGGCCCCACGGGCAGCGGCAAGAGCACCACGCTCGCCGCGATGGTCGACAAGGTCAACCGCGAACGCCACGAGCACATCGTCACGGTCGAGGACCCGATAGAGTTCGTGCACGAGCACAAGGGCTGCCTGGTGAACCAGCGCGAGGTCTTCTCCGACACGCACAGCTTCACCCAGTCGCTGAAGCACGTGCTCCGCCAGGACCCGGACATCGTGCTGATCGGCGAGATGCGCGACCTGGAGACCATCGAGGCCGCGCTGGTGGTCGCCGAGACGGGCCACCTGGTCTTCTCGACCCTGCACACCAACTCCGCCGTGCAGACCATCAACCGCATCATCGACGTCTTCCCGCCCCACCAGCAGGCGCAGGTGCGCGCGCAGCTCTCGCTCGTGCTCCAGGGGGTGGTCTCGCAGCAGCTCATCGCGCGGCGCGACGGGCGCGGCCGGGTGCTGGCCGCCGAGGTCATGATCCCCAACCCCGCCATCCGCAACCTGATCCGCGAGGAGAAGGTGCACCAGATCTACTCGCAGATGCAGGTCGGGCAGACCAAGTTCGGCATGCAGACCATGAGCCAGGCGCTCGTCGGCCTGGTGCAGCGGAACCTCATCTCGCCCGAGGAGGCGATCGGTCAGGCCACCGAGCCCGACGAGGTCCGCCTGATGCTCGGGCAGCCGCAAACGGCGCGGCGCGCCGGCTGAGGAGGGACGATGGCGGTCTACCGCTGGCAGGGGGTGTCGCCCAAGGGCGAGACGCTCAAGGGAGAGATGGAGGCGACCAGCCGCGAGGCGGTGATCATCCGCCTGCGCAGCCAGCGCATCCAGCCGCAGCCTTCGCGCATCAAGGAGAAGGGCAAGGGGCTCGACGTCGACATCAACGTCCCCAGCTTCGGCTCCCCGGTGAAGGCGCGCGACATCGTGGTGTTCACGCGGCAGTTCGCCACCATGATCGACGCCGGCCTGCCCATCGTGCAGTGCCTCGCCATCCTCGCCGCGCAGACCGACTCGAAGCCCCTCCGCCGCGCCATCGGCACCGTCAAGGACGACGTCGAGAGCGGCACCACGCTCGCCGAGGCGATGGGCAAGCACGGCAAGATCTTCACCGACCTGTACACCTGCATGGTGCAGGCGGGGGAGGTCGGCGGCATCCTCGACACGATCCTCATCCGGCTCGCCACCTACCTCGAGAAGGCCGTCAAGCTGAAGAGCAAGATCAAGGGCGCGATGATCTATCCGTCGTGCATCGTGGCGGCGGCAATCCTGGTGACCGGGGTCCTGCTCGTCTGGGTGATCCCGGTCTTCGCCGAGGTGTTCTCGAGCTTCGGCCACGAGCTGCCCGCGCCCACCCAGTTCGTCATCAACCTCTCGAACTTCACCATCGACTACGTCTGGTACCTTGCCGCGGTCCCGATCATCGCGGTGTTCGCCGTCCGCTACGCCTACAAGACCGAGCAGGGCCACGTGGCGATCGACCGCCTGCTACTCCGGGCACCGATCTTCGGCGCGCTCATCCGCAAGTCGGCGGTGGCCCGCTTCACGCGCACGCTCGGCACGCTCGTCTCCTCAGGCGTGCCCATCCTGGACGCGCTCTCCATCACGGCGCGCACGGCGGGCAACAAGGTGGTCGAGCACGCGATCATGACCGCGCGCCAGAGCATCTCCAACGGGCACACGATCGCCGACCCGCTCATCGAGAGCAAGGTCTTCCCGCCCATGGTGTGCCAGATGATCAGCGTCGGCGAGACCACCGGCGCGCTCGACAGCATGCTGCAGAAGATCGCCGACTTCTACGAGGACGAGGTCGACAACATGGTGAACAACCTGATGTCCCTCCTCGAGCCGGCGGTGATCCTCTTCCTCGGCGTGGTGATCGGCGGCCTGGTGATCTCGATGTACCTGCCCATCTTCAAGCTGGGCGCCGTCATGGACGGGTGAGGCGTGGCATCCCGCTTGCTGTGGGACGCAATCGATCCACATCGAGGGGAGGTTTCATGCGCATGACACCGTCCGCCGTGAAGCGAAAACGGTCGCGGGGTTTCACGCTGATCGAGCTGCTCGTCGTGGTGGCGATCATCGGCATCCTCGCCGCCATCGCCATCCCGCAGTTCTCGGCCTACCGCTCGCGCGGCTTCAACGCCCGCGTCGAGGCCGACGCGCGCAACGCGGCCACTGCCCAGGAGGCGTACTTCATCGACAACAGCACCTATGCCACGGGCGCGTGCAGCACGTTGCCGGGGTTCACGGGCTCGGCCGGAGTGGTCTGCAACACGACCGGCACGGCGACCGCCTTCACCGTGACCACCACCCATCCGAACGCCACGGTGAGCTGCACCTGGACCAGCAACCCGGCCGCCGGCACCCCGAACCTGATCTGCTCGTAGTCCGAACCCGCGCGCGCGTTCCGGCGGAATTTGACCCGTGCCGGAGGCCAGGCTAACCGTGCCGCGGTGTGGTCGAGCACGTCGTCGCTTCCCCCGGGCGATCGCGATGCCGGGTGGCTCGTGCTGAGCCTCGCCTTCGTGCTCGGCGCGTGCGTCGGGAGCTTCCTCAACGTCTGCATCTACCGGCTGCCCGAGGACGAGTCGGTCGTCCGCCCGGCCTCGCGCTGCCCGCGCTGCGCCACGCCGATCGCCTGGCGCGACAATCTCCCCGTGCTCTCCTGGCTCCTCCTCGGCGCGCGCTGTCGCACGTGCGCCGCGCCGATCTCGGCGCGCTATCCGCTGGTCGAAGCGGCCACGGGCGGCCTGGCGGTGCTGGCGCTGCTGCGTTTCGGCCCGAGCGCGGCGGCGGCTGTCGCCTTTCTCTTCACCGCCGCTCTCCTCCTGATCACCTTCGTCGACTTCGATCACCGCTTCATCCCCGACGAGGTGAGCTTGCCGGGGATCGCCGTCGGGCTCGGCGCCGCGTTCCTGCCCGGCGGCGTCTCGCCGCTCGACGCGCTCGCCGGGGCCGTGCTCGGCGGGGGCGTCCTGTGGGCCGTCGCCTGGACCTACGAGCATGCGACCGGCATCGAGGGCATGGGCCTCGGCGACGTCAAGCTCCTCGCCATGATCGGCGCCTTCCTCGGCTGGCAGGCGATCCCCGTCGTGCTCGTGGTCGCCTCGTTCACCGGCTCGCTGGTCGGCCTGGCCCTCATCTTCACGCGCCGCGGGCGCCGGCGCATGCGTCGCGCGGCGCGCCGCCTCGGCCCCCGGGCAGTGCTGCCCCTCGTGCGGCGCGCCGCACGGCGCACGGAGATCCCCTTCGGCCCCTTCCTCGCGCTGGGTGCGGTGCTCGCGCTCTACCATCCCGCGGTCACGCTTTCCGGGCGCCTCGGCTAGGCCGACCACGCGGAGACCGCGCGCGCCCGGCGAGGGAGCAGGGTCGCGGGCGCAGGGGCGGGTCTGCGCTCTTCGCGCCCGCGGCACGCACGACAAGGGGGGGCAGGTCCCGTGCCGGACGGAGGCGCGGTCCCCCGCGCCGACCGTCGGTTCTCCAGCGGCGCTGGAGCGGGGGGGCTTGCGTCAGCTCGCCGCGCCGCGTACCAAGCCAGCGCCGCACGCGTCGTCCCGCCCGCCGACGTGCCGCGAGGGAGGCGGGCTACGCAACGCGAGCACGGCTTCACGCTCCTCGAGGTCATGGTCTGCGTCGGCCTCGGCATGGTGCTGGCGGGGGTCGGCGTCGTCCGGCTGGTCGACCTGATCCAGTCGGCGCGCCTCGCCGGGGCGGCGCGCGAGGTGGCAACCGCGCTCCGGCTCGCGCGGGGCGACGCGCTCTCGGCGGGCGCTTCCATCGAGGTCCGCTTCGACGCGGCGCGCACGCTGTGCGAGACGCGCGCGCGGATGGGTGCTCTGCTCGACACGCGCCGGCTGCCCCCGGGCGTCGACTTCGCCGCTCTCCCCGCGCGGAGCCGCGTCCTCTTCGGCGGGCTCGGCGACGCCGAGAATGCCACCATCACTCTGGCCGCCGGCGCCCGCAGGCGCAGCGTGATCGTGAACCAGCGTGGCCGGGTTCGCGTCCAATGAGCGGGTGGGTGGGAAAGCGCCGGCCTCGCGCCGGGTTCACGGTCGTCGAAGCGCTGGTCGGCGCGGCGCTCGCCGGCATCGCGCTGGCAGGGCTGGCCGCGGTCGCGGGGCTCGCCACCGCGAGCCTGCGCCTCTCCCGCGACACGGGGACCGCGCTCGCGCTGGCGACCGAACGGCTCGAGGCGCTGCGCGTCGGACCCCGTGCGGACGGCACGGACAGCCGGGTGGCCCCGGACGGCACGCTCTTCTCGCGCAGCTGGACCCACCAGGACGGGCGCGGGGCTCCGGCGGGCCTCGGCGTGCGCGTCGCCTGGGGGCGACACTCGATCGAGCTGCGTACGGAGGCGCTCCCGTGAGGCACGGCCCCCGCGGCATCGGCCTGGTCGAGCTGCTGGTCGGCGCGGCGCTCGCCCTGGTGGTCCTCTCCGCGCTCACCGCGGCGGTCGCCGCGGGCGCGCGCCTGCTGGTGGCGTCCGGCGCCCGCGGCGAGGCGGAGGACACCACCCAGCTCGCGCTCGAGGCGCTCGCCTTCGACGTGCGACGCGCGGGATGGGACCCCGCCGCCGGTGGCGTCGAGGCGGTGCGCGAGGCCGACGCCGATCGGCTCGTTCTCGCCGCCGACCTCGACGGCGACGGCACGGTCGACCCCGCCTCGCAGGAGCTGACCGGCTACGTCTGCGCGGCGAGCGCGCGGCGCCTGTCGCGTCTCGTCGGCCGCCAGTCGATGCCGCTCGCGGACGGCGTGACCGGCTGCGGCTTCCGCTACCTCGACCGGAACGGGACGACCATCGCGATCCCGCCGGGCGGCCTCGACACGCCGGCGCGCGCACGCATCGGCGCCGTGACGCTCGACCTGGTCCTCCTGCCGAACGGGCTCGCCGGACGCTCCGAGCGCACCATCCTGATCGCGCTGCGGACGGCGCCATGACGCGGGGAAGCACCGCGCTGCCCGCCGCCCTCGTGGCCCTCGCCGTCGCCGCGGCGCTGGGCGCCGCGGTGGCCGAGGTGGCGCGCATCGAGGTCGTCCTCGCCGAGAAGCGCCGCGCGGCCGCGACCGCGCTCGCGGCGAGCGATGCGTGCCTGGCCGAGGCCATCGCGGCCGTGCCGCCGGGCTGGGACTTCGCCGCGCTCCTCGTCGGCCCCGACGGCCGGAGCGGCAGCGCGGACGACGGCACGCTGGCCACGCCGGGCGGCTGCGCCGGAACCGCCGGAGCCGCGCCGGGGCCGTCCGATCCGCCACGCGCCCTCCTGCGCCTGGAGGCGGTCGCGGGCGGGGGGCGGCGCGCGCTCGAGGCGCTCGTCGGCCGCGATCCGGCGCCCGGCGTGCCAGCGCTCCTCTGGCTCGGCGCGACGCCGGGCGCGGACGTCGCCGGTACGGTCTCGCTCGACGGCGTCGACGCCGACGACGCCTCCGCGCCCGCGTGGGCCGGGCTCGCCGCGCCGGACGATCCCGGCGCCCTCGACCGCTGGCTGGCGAGCCAGGGTGCGCACCTCGCGGCGAGCGCGCGCACGCAGGCGCCGCTCCACTCCCCACCACCGCCGCTCGCCGGGCTGGCCGGGCGCGTGCGCGCGGCGGGTCCGCGGGGCGCCGAGAGCCTCGTGCCGGCGGATGGGCCGCCCCCGGCGCTCGCGCTCGTCGAGGGTGACCTCGTGGTGAGCGACGCGCTGCACGGCTCGGGGCTCCTCTTCGTGGACGGGGTGCTCGACATCCGAGGCGCCTTGACCTTTACTGGCGTCGTGGTCGCGGCGGGCGGAGTACGGGTCGCGGACGGAGCCCGGCTCGCCATCGAGGGCGCGCTCTGGACCGGCGCTCCCGCGGCGGGGGGCCCGCTCCTCGATGTCGCCGGGAGCCTGGCGCTCCGCCAGCAGCGCGCCGCTCTGGCCGTCGCCGACCGGTTGCTGCCCCTTCCCCGCCGGCCCCGGCTCCTCGGCCTGCGGGACCTGGGCTGAGGGCAGCTCCGCCGCATGGCAAAACGCATCCTCGTCGCCGAGGACGAGCCGGACAACCGGCGCATCGTGGTGCGGGTCCTGACCGTCGAGGGCTATGAGACCCTCGAGGCGGCCGACGGTCACGCCGCCGTGGCGCTCGCCCGCCGGGAGCATCCCGACCTGATCATGATGGACCTCGCCATGCCGGGGATGGACGGCTGGGAGGCCGCACGGCAGCTCAAGGCCGACCCCGAAACTGCCGATATCCCGATCATCGCGCTCACCGCCTTCGCCCTGCGGGGGGACGAGGAGCGCGCCCGCGAGGCGGGATGCGATGACTACCTCTCGAAACCCTGCCGGCCGCAGACGATCCGCGAGGTCGTCGCTCGCTTCCTCGCCGGCGGCTGAGCGGAGCCGCCCGCGATGAGCGCCAGCGTGCTCATCGTGGACGACAACGAGGACATCGTCGCCATCGTCAGCAGGATCCTCCTCGATCGCGGCTACGAGGTGCGCATCGCGCGCGACGGCCCGGGCGCCCTCGAGTCGGTGCGGCAGCAGAGGCCGGACGTGGTCCTGCTCGACATGACGATGCCCGGGATGGACGGCATGCAGGTGCTCGATCACCTGAAGCGGAACCCGGGAAGCGGCTCGATCCCGGTCGTCATGGTGACCGCCAAGAGCGAGGACCGGGACGTGCTCGCCGGCTACGAGAGCGGCGCCGACTATTACATCACCAAGCCATTCACCGCGCGGCAGATTCTCTACGCCGTGGGCCTGGTGCTGGGCAGCAAAGAGCCCGACTGAGATCGCCCTTGCGGCGCGGCGAGCCGCGGGCTAGACCGGCCCCTCGCCCGTGTCGCTGTTCATCACCTTCGAGGGCATCGAGGGCTCCGGCAAGTCGACCCACCTGGCGCATCTCGCGCAGCACCTGCGCGCGGCCGGGCACCACGTGGTCGAGACCCGCGAGCCGGGCGGCACGCCGGCCGGCGCCGCCATCCGCCGGCTCCTGCTCGCGCCCGCCGCCGCCCCCCTCACCCCCCTCGCCGAGCTCTTCCTCTACTGCGCCGATCGCACCCAGCACGTGAGCGACGTGGTCCGCCCGGCGCTCGACGCCGGACAGGTCGTGCTCTGCGATCGCTTCTCGGATTCCACGCTGGCCTATCAGGGCCATGCGCGCGGGCTCGACCTCGAGGCCGTGCGCGCGCTTGACGCCCGCGCGCGCGGCGAGGTGCGGCCCGCCCTCACCTTCCTGCTCGACTGCCCGGTCGCCGACGGGCTCGCCCGCGCGCGGGGGCGCGCCGCGCCGGGGGACCGCTTCGAGCGCGAGACGATCGGCTTCCACGAGCGCGTGCGCCAGGGCTTTCTCGCGCTCGCCGCGGCCGAGCCCGAGCGCTTCTGCGTCCTCTCCGCGGACGAGCCCGTCGCACGCGTGCAGGCGCAGGTGGTCGCCGAGGTCGAGCGACGCCTGCGGGCCGGCGCATGAGCTTCGCCCGCGTGGTCGGCCACGCGGAGCCGGCGGCGCGGCTCGCGCGCGCGGCGGCGGACGGGCGCGTGCCGGCGGCCGTCCTGCTCGTCGGTCCCGCCGGGATCGGCAAGCGCGCCCTCGCCGACGCCCTCGCGGCGCGCCTGCTGTGCGCCGCACCCGACGCGGGCGACGCGTGCGGCGCGTGCGCGCAGTGCACCTGCATCGCCGCCGGAACGCATCCCGATCTGCACCTCGTGACGCGCGACGCGGAGCGCCGCGACATCCGCGTCGAGCAGGTGCGCGAGCTGACCCGCTGGCTCGGGCTCCAGCCGCTCATGGCGGCGCGCAAGGTCGGCGTGCTCGACGAGGCGCACTGCCTCAGCGAGCAAGCGCAGAACGCGCTCCTGAAGACGCTCGAGGAGCCCCCCGCCACGGCGGCGCTGGTGCTCGTCGCCTCCGCCGCGGCGCTCCTCCTCCCGACCGTCCGCTCGCGCTGCCAGGTGGTGCGCCTCGATCCGCTGCCGACCGCCGAGGTGGTGCGCGTGCTCGAGGCGTGCGGCCTGTCCGCCGAGCGCGCGCGCTCGCTCGCGCCGCTGGCCGAGGGATCGCCAGGCCGGGCGCTCGCGCTCGACGGCAAGGAGGCGGAGAAAGCCCGCGCGCGCGTGCTGGCCGACCTGCCCCGGCTGCGGGAGCTCGCCGCCGATCAGCTCTCGGCGGCCGCGCAGGAGCTCTCCCGGGGCGCGCTCGATGCCGCCCTGGTCACGGCCCTCGCCTGGTACCGCGACGTCCTGCAGACGGCGCTGGTGGGCGAGACGTTGCCGCTGCGCAACCCCGCGGTCGCCCCTGCCATCCGCACCGCCGCCGGGCTCCTGCCGCCGCCCGCGCTGCTTCGCCAACTCGAGACGGTCTATGCTACGATCGTCGCGCTCGAGAAGAACGCCAACCGCATGCTCGCGATCGAGACCATGCTCCTCTCGCTGCGCGCGATCGAGCGCAGCCCGACCTCGGCGGACGCCTCCTCACATGGATGAGCGCCCGCTCGAGACCGGCGCTCTCGCGGTCGGCGTCCGCTTCCGCCCGAGCGGCCGCATCTACGACTTCGACCCCGGCCCCCTCCTCCTGGCGCGTGACGATCGCGTGCTGGTGGAGACCGAGCGCGGCCCTGCGCTCGGCACGGTGGTGGTCCCGGCCCGGGTGCGGCAGATCACGCGCAGCCTCCAGCGCGTCATCAAGAAGGCCGACGCGCGCGACCTGGCGCGCGAGGACCAGAACCTGCAGCGCGAGCGGCAGCACTACCGGGCGGCCCTCGAGCTGGTGCGCGGCCGGAACCTCGCGCTCAAGCTGGTGAAGGCCGAGTCCGCCTTCGACGCGAGCAAGGTCACCTTCTTCTTCGCCGGCGAGGAGCGGATCGATCTGCGCGACCTGGGGCGCGAGCTGAGCGACCTGCTGCGCACGCGCGTCGAGACGAAGCAGATCGGCGCCCGCGACGAGACCAAGTCGACGGGCGGGGTCGGTCCGTGCGGGCGTGAGCTGTGCTGCTCCTCGTGGCTGCAGGAGTTCCAGCCCGTGTCGGTCCGGATGGCGAAGGAGCAGGGCCTGTCGCTCAACCCCGCGAAGCTCGCCGGCATGTGCGGGCGACTCAAGTGCTGCCTGCGCTACGAGTACGAGACCTACGTCGAGCTGCGGAAGGGGCTGCCGGCCGTCGGCACGCCGGTCGAGTCGGTCAAGGGCGACGGCACGGTGGTCCGGCAGAACATCCTTCGGCAGACGGTCATGGTCCGCCGCAGCGAGGACAACGTCGAGGTCGAGGCCACCCGGGACGACCTGGTCGTCCGCCGTGCCGACACCTGACGCCGGCGGCGGTCCGCGCCGCGATCCGCTCTACCTGACCACACCTCTCTTCTACGTGAACGCGGAGCCGCACCTCGGCCACTTCTACGTGACCCTGGTGGGCGACGTCCTGGCGCGCTTCTGGCGCGCGCGCGGGCGCACCGTGTTCACGCTGACCGGCACCGACGAGCACGGCGACAAGATCGCCCAGGCCGCCGCCGCGGCGGGCGTGACCCCACAGGCGCACGCCGACCGCGTGAGCGCGCTCTTCCGCTCGACCTGGGAGGAGGCGGGACTCCGCTACGACCACTTCATCCGCACCACCGACGGCTACCACGTGCGCTACGTGCAGCACGTCCTGACCCGGGTGCACGCGCGCGGCGACATCTACTTCGGCAGCTATCGCGGCCTCTACTGCTATGGCTGCGAGCGCTTCTACCAGGAGCGCGAGCTGCTGGACGGGGTCTGCCCCGACCATCGCGTCGCCCCGACCGAGATCGCCGAGGAGAACTACTTCTTCCGCATGGGCGCCTACCAGGCGCGCCTGCGCGAGACGCTCGAGGCACGGCCGGAGCTGATCGTCCCCGACGGCTACCGCCGGGAGGTCCTGGCGCTGCTCCGCGAGCCGATCGGCGACCTCTGCATCTCGCGCCCGAAGAGCCGCCTCGCGTGGGGCATCGAGCTGCCCTTCGACGACCGCTACGTCACCTACGTGTGGTTCGACGCGCTGCTCAACTACGTGAGCGCGCTCGAGCACCGCGGTCGCGCGGAGCTCTGGCCGGCGGCGGAGCATCTGATCGGCAAGGATATCCTGAAGCCGCACGCCGTCTTCTGGCCGACCATGCTGATGGCGGCCGGGCTGCCCCTCTACCGCCGCCTCTGCGTCCACGGCCACTGGCAGATGCAGGCCGGCAAGATGTCGAAGAGCCTCGGCAACGTCGTGCGCCCGCTCGCCATGAAGGCACGCTACGGCATGGACGCCTTCCGCTACTACCTCCTGCGCGACATGGCCTTCGGGCAGGACGCGGAGTTCAGCGAGGGGGCGCTGGTGACGCGGCTGAACGCCGACCTGGCGAACGGCCTCGGCAACCTCGCCAGCCGCGTCCTCAAGATGCAGCAGAGCTACTTCGAGGGCGCCGTGCAGCCGCGCGCCCCGGAGCCGCTGGACGAGGCCCTGGCCGCCGGCTTCGCGGTCGCCCGCCGGGACGTCGAGTCGCACACCGCGGACCTCGCCTTCCATCGCGCCCTCGAGGCGCTCTGGCGCCCGCTCGACCAGGCGAACAAGTACGTGGTCGAGACGGCGCCCTTCACGCTCGCCAAGGATCCCGCGCAGCGGCCGCGGGTGGGCGCCATCCTCCACGAGCTGTGCGAGGCGCTGCGCGTGACGGCGCAGCTCCTCGAGCCCTTCCTGCCCGAGACCGCGGCGCGCATCGTGACGCTGCTCGGCCTGCCCGCGGCGCGGCTCGCCGAGCTCGATCTCGCCTGGGGCCGGGCGTTCCCGGCCGGCCACCGGACCGCTCCGCCGGAGCAGCTCTTTCCGCGCGTCGACGCGGTGCCCGAGTGAGCGACGCGCCGACCCTGGTCGACTCGCACTGCCACGTCGCCGAGCCGGAGTTCGACGCCGACCGCGACGACGTGCTCCGGCGCGCCGCGGAGAGCGGGGTGGCCATCCTCGTCTGCGTCGGAGCGACGGGGCCGGTGGAGACCAACGAGCGCACCCTCGCCCTGGTCGGGCGGCGCGCCCCGCCCGAGATCGTGGCCACGGTCGGCATCCATCCGCACCATGCCAGCAGCGCGGACGACGCGTCCTTCGCCCTCCTCGAGCGGCTCGCGCGTGCGCCGGGCGTGGTCGCGATCGGCGAGACCGGCCTCGACTTCCACTACGACTTCTCGCCTCGCGCGGCGCAGCGCGCGGCCTTCACGCGCAGCGTCGGGCTGGCCCGCGCCCTCGGCTTTCCGCTGGTCGTGCACGTGCGCGAGGCGCACACCGAGGCGGCCGAGCTGCTGCGCGCCGAGGGCGCCGCCGCGGTGGGCGGCGTCATCCACTGCTTCACCGGCGAGCGGGACGACGCGCGGCGCTACCTGGATCTCGGCTTCCACGTCTCCGTGGCCGGCATCGTCACCTTCAGGAACGCCGAGCCGCTGCGCCAGGCGGTGCGCAGCGTGCCGCTCGACCGCCTCCTGGTCGAGACCGACGCCCCCTACCTGGCGCCGGTGCCGCACCGCGGGCGGCGCAACGAGCCCGCGTACGTGCGCGTGGTCGCCGAGGCGGTCGCGGCGGTACGTGGCGAGCCACTCGCCGCGCTGGCGGAGGCGACCACGGCGAACGCCCGGCGCCTCTTCCGGCTGGCGCGCTGAGCACGCGCCGGCTCAGTAGGTGGGCCCGCCACCCCCCGCGAGCGAGAACTCGTACTCGATCCCCAGGCGCAGGACCACCGGGTCGCTCGCGCGCGTGAGCCCGAAGCCGGGCCCGGCGACGAACCTGAGGCCGCGCGCCAGCCGGGCGTAGAGCACGGGAAACACGTAGTGCTCCTGCTCGCGCGCCGCGGCGGGGCGGCGGATCTGCCCGATGTCCCCGAAGAACTCGATGCCCGGCGTGAGGCTCCGCGACAGCCGGTAGTACACCCGCGCCCCGTAGTTGAACCCGAGCGTCCGGCGTTCCCGGGTCACGGTGGGCAGCTCGAAGCCAGGGTTCAGATCGACGGAGAATCGTCCCACGTCGCGCGACACGATGGGCCGGAACTCGAGCTCCATATCCGACGCCCCCCGTTGAGGCATCTCCGCCTCGAGGTACCAGCCGAGGTCGAGCGGGTAGCGTCCCTTCTCGAAGAGGCCACCCCGCGCCCGCACCCGCGAGCCCGCGTACTCCAGCTCGTCGCCGTTCACGTGCTCCAGGTCGGTGTAGGCGGCGACGTCGACCTTGTCGGTCAGCCCGTAGTTGTACTCGATGCTGGTGCGCAGCAGCCGATGCCGGCGCGGCTCCTCGCCCTCCCGCTCCTCGTCGGTGGGCCGGCGGCCGTCGGCGACGAACGTGGTCGTGGTCTCCACCTCGTGCAGGCCCTGGCCCTCGGTGGTCGCCGGATAGACCTCGAGCTCGAAGAAGTTGAGGGCCAGGGCCGGCGCGCCGGCCGACAGCCAGGCGGCGGCCCCAACGAAAATGATTGTCGTTCTCACCTACTGCGGGCTCCGGGCCGCGGGGTGGACCATCGCCGTCGCGGCTCAAGCCGCGGAGCGCGCCGGCCGCCGCCTGGCCGCGCCGCGCGCGGCCACGTCGGCGCGGTGCAGCGCCCAGCCCATGGCGGGCAGGTAGAGGCCGACCGCGAGCACCTCGAGGAGCGAGGGCCGGGAGCGGTACCCGACCAGGGCGTTGAGCAAGGCGCCGAGCAGGCTGTCGTCGCGCAGCAGCCAGGCGGTGTTCCACACCTGCGGCTCGATGGGCGAGAGGTAGCCGAGGCCTATCAGCTTGTTCACCGCCGCGGTGAGGAGGCCGGCCGCCACCAGCAGGAGGAGGACGCCGGTGACGCGGAAGAACGTCTGCAGGTCGAGGAACGCGAAGCCGCGGAAGAAGAGCCACGCCGTGACCGCCGCCAGCCCCGCGCCGGCCACGCCCGCGGCGAGCAGCGCCGCGGGGCTCGCGTCGGCGCGCTGCACGACCACGCCCCACAGGAAGAGCACGGCCTCGACGCCCTCGCGGAACACGGCGGCGAAGGCGACGGCGGCGAGCCCGACCAGCCGCCCGGTGGCGAGCGCGCGGTCCGCCCGCCGCCGGAGATCTCCGCCGAGCTGGCGCGCGTTGCGGTGCATCCAGACCACCATCCAGCTGAGCACGCCGACCGCGAGCAGCAGGACGCCCGCCTGTAGCACCTCCTGCGCGTCGGGGCCGAGGCGGGCGGCGGCCCCGTTCGACGCCACGCCCACGGCGAGCGCGGCGAGCACCGCTCCGAGCGCCCCCGCCCACACGTAGCGCATCCCCGCGCGCTCGCCGCTGCGCGCCAGGTAGGTGAGCAGGACGCCGACGATCAGCGCCGCCTCGAGCGACTCGCGCCACATGATGAGCAGGGTCTCGATCATCGGCGGCTCACTTGACCACCAGGGCGCCCCGCCGCTCCTGGTGGAAGTCGTCGAAGAACTCGTAGCGCCCGGGCGAGAGCCCCGAGACGTAGACCGCGACCGTCTGGCCGGGCGGTACCACGCGCTCGCGGTTCAGCTCGAAGCTCTCGAACTCGATCGCGGCCGCGGTCCGGTTCGTGACCTCGAGGCGCAGGCGCTCCCCCGCCACCGCCTCGACCTCCGCGGGCGCGAAGCCGTGCTCGGCGACGGCCACGGGGACGGCGCGCTCCTCGGCCCGCGCCGTCGCGGCGAGCGCGAGGAGCCCGAGGGCGAGGGCGGCGACGGGCAGGAGACGGGGCATGGCGCGCATTCCTAGTTGAAAACGGCTTTCAATTTCACACGGTCAGGCGGCCGCTGTCAAGACCAGCCGCGGGACCGTGCTGTCCTAATTTGGGACGCCACCGCGGGAGCCGTCGCGGGACACTAGACGCGGTGCACGCCGCGTTCCGCGCGGGCCGAGCGCCGCCGGCCCTCGCGGCACT
>WNEZ01001545.1_pt1 | contig 19345 bp, 18 predicted proteins | sample 5400521 | NCBI WGS metagenome assembly WNEZ01 (sample SAMN13153339, study PRJNA577476) | soil metagenome | isolation source: 120 cm saprolite under Douglas fir tree site 2 hole 1 replicate 1 | place: USA:California | collected 2015-04-18 | reverse complement strand
TCGGAGTGCACGGGCTAGTGCGCCCCAAAAGTGCTTGACACCGCCGACATTGTTAGAGACGCGATGTTACGCCAACTGACGTGGTAAGCTGTGCAGCCGTGGACGAACTGGACTACAAACCGCGCAACACCAAGGAAAAGTGGCTATTGCGAATCGCCTATTGGGGGACCATCGCTCTCGTCGCGTTTTGCTGGGTGGGAATACGTGAAACCGAAATAGCGATGAGCGCTATCGCGATGTTACGCCAACTATCGGCTGCTGCGGGTCTCCTGCCCAGTTAGGCTACTGAACCCGCTCCCCCGACACCCTGCCTACCCCTTCGGAGAACCGGGCCACAAGCAAGTCGAACTCGTCCGCCTTTTCGCGTCCCTGCGTGGCTTCGATGGCGGTGAGCATCACCGTGTTGAGCCCATTAAAAGCGTCACGGAGGCTGATCCGGCGATTGTTCAGAAGCTCGCTTATTTCAATGGCTAAAGGGCGGACCCGTTCGGGCCGCCGGCCGCCCTGACCAAGTTTGCTCCGCAGATTGGTGCCACCGCGTGCCAGTGCTTGCCCGATACGATGCCAGAACCGTTTCACTGCGAAATGAAGACTACCAACTCGATCACGCTTCATCAGTACATGCGTCGTGTCTACCGAGAACCGCTCTAGGGGAATGAGACAAAAGCGATCAGTCTTCATCGATTCCGAGAACCTCCTCACCTCTTCGTAGAAATCAGAACAAAGCAGGTTGAGCTCGTTCGCCCTTGTGCCTTCGTAATTGTCTTTGAGGACATTGAGCATCGCCCTGGTGAGCGCGTCGACCCCGTCGGCGAGACTGGTTTCGCGCTTAATCAGAAGTTGCATGATCTCATCGGCCAAGCGGTCCCTTTCAGGACGCTCTTTTTTGGTCACAATTGGACTCTTTCCAGTCTTCGAGAGGACTCTGAAGTCAGCGGTAGACATCAAATATTCGTAGTAGAAGACGGGAAGATCGCCGGTCCCGGGAACGTTATGGAATTGTCCTTTGATGTTTCTTAGCTTCGCCAGCAACCTCTCGTCTGTGATTTCGATAAGGTTGCTGCCCGGATATATATCGTCAAAGACAGCTGCAGCAAGCACCATTTTACCGTCGGGCGTGCGGACGCTCAGCAGGCCGAGGTACTTGCCGCCGACGGTAACGCTTGGCAAATATGCCGTCGTCAACAAGCCGGATAATTCCTGCCACTCTTTGCTCTTCCAGAAGTCCATTGCCGCTCCGAATGTTGGATGTCTACGGTTCTTTAAGCCCTAGGTCTCATGTCAGAGAACTTGACGTACGCGGTTGCTGGCTTGTCAAAGAACCAAAAGTCGGGTTCTACTTCCACTCCACCTTTTGATTGCATGGACTCCCGGCTTCCCAAAGTCCAGTCACTTGTCCCTGATTTACCCCAAAAGTTAGATTGACGCCACATGCCAGTGCCGTCGGCGGCGTCCCAAAATCTCGAAATTGCTGGTTCCCCGGTCGAACGAATCACCCCCGGAGCGGATTCGTAATAGGTCTTGTACATAGGTAGCCCCGGTCCTTCACTTGGCGCGATAGCCATACGAACATTCCCCCGTCGCTATGATAATAGTCAGTCAAAACAGCAAGTCAGTGATCCCAGCCACATCTTGGTTTATGTAACCAGGCGATTTCACTCATTGACCCGTTCTGACGGGTTATGCCGCTGTTCCCTGCGAAGTTGCGCAAGCCTCTGCACAGCCGACCACGTAATCGTGACGACACACCAAAGCAAGGGAATGTAGAGGTACCAGAGAATTAGGAGAGCCAGACCTGCATACGGCAACAGAGATGGACGTGCGTAGGGGTAATAGATGGAACAAACAATCAAGAGCGCCCACAAAAACACAGCTACGAAAAGGCGTACCACAATCTCTTTGGCGATCACGCGGGCGTTTTTCTTGGCTCCCATCATCATTCAATAATCCCACCAATTTCGGCTGGGCGATACCTTTTCTCGAACTCTCAGGTGGCGAAATCAGCGATCACACTCATTGAGGGTTGGGATGGGTTTGCCGGGGTTACCTACCCGGCCCTCGCTACCACCCGAGAGGCTTAGCTTGCGTTCGAATCAGCTCAGCTAAGGTCAGCGCGTGACACTTTGCTGCAGTGTCATCGCTCCTCGATGGGCGGGATTCCGGCACAGACGACCGGAAGAGATCACCCCGTTTTTCATCACAAACGCCCGGTACACCCATCACAGACACAAATCCGCCAATGCGCGACAATGTTCCTTGATCTGTCGCAGCCGAGGTGCGCCAACCCCATTCAAGGCCACCGAGGCCGCGCCAGGTCAGTGGCCGTTAACTATGTGACAACCATATGCAGCAATAAGCAGCGTCGGCAGGCCACCCAAAAACTGTGGATTTTAATAGAATTGAGCGAGGAATTGAGCTAAGTCCTTATTCCGGAAGATTTTGACAATAAGTCCTTTGCGCTCTAAATTTTGGTCGCGCGATCTCCCGCAACCCGATGATTCGAAACGATCAGGGGGAGGGGGGTAGTAGTAAACACGGGCTAATATCTCATGAGTAAACAGTGAAGAACAGCAACCACGAAACCAGACTGCGCGGGGAGAACTCCCTGACGCTTCGTTGGCGAAAAGATGCAGGGGTCCTTCGACTCCGCAGAAACTTCACTTCTTGAAGTCTCTGCTCCGCTCAGGAAGACAGTTTTGAAAGGGTGGCTGAGATTCAACCCTCACTCGTATCGCCGGTTTGCGGAAAGCCTTTTTTCCGCAGATTCGCAATCTGCCTTCGCAGGTTCTCTGCGTGTTCATTTAACGCAGAACGTAGTTCCGCCATGGCACCTCCGAATTCTTCGGAACCGTCAGGCGCCGCAATCACTTTCGCGCACAGGTCAGCAATTCGATCTTTGATATCGGTATCCATTGGGGGAGGGACGGCTGCAGGATGCCAAACAAAACCGCCTCAGGGAATACAGGAAAATATTCACCACCAATGAGTAGTGCCGATTCCACCTTCGTGGGGTTGATTTTGTGCGATGTTTCGGTAGAGCGGAACGGGCGCTTCGACTCCGATGAGGATGAGGAGCGTCTCCTGTGTCTCGAAGAGCGCGAGACGCGACGATCCGGGACCGTTTCGCTGCCGAGGGAGACGCGGCGAGCCGCGTCTCCACGGGAAGGTGATTTTAGGTGCTGAGAACTTTCTCGCGCTCCTCGGCATCTTGGAGTTCCTCACGCGGCGACGTCGGCAGCGCAATTTCCAGCACTTCGTCGATGGTCTTGACGTAGTGGGGAGTTAATCCCGTCAACTGCTCGGGCGTCAGGTCTTCCTCGACGTTTGTTTTGTTGTCCGCAGGAAGGATTACATCATGCACACCGGCGCGTTTTGCGGCGAGCACTTTCTCCTTGATGCCGCCGACCGGCAGCACGTTCCCACTCAGCGTGATCTCGCCCGTCATCGCCGTCAGCGGACGAACCTGCTTGCCCGACAACAACGACACGAGAGCAGTCACGATCGTGACGCCCGCCGAAGGACCGTCTTTCGGGATCGCTCCCGCAGGCACGTGAATGTGGATGTCATGATTCGCAAAGAAATCTTCGTCGATGCCCAACTGCTTCGCGTTCGAACGCACCCAGCTCAATCCGGCCTGCATCGACTCGCGCATCACGTCCTGAATCTGCCCGGTAATGGTCAAGCCCCCTTTGCCCTTCATCTGGTTGGCTTCGACAAACAACACGTCGCCGCCCGACGGCGTCCACGCCAATCCAACGACCACGCCCGCACGCTTGGTGCGTTCGGCAATTTCACCTTCGCTGCGGACCTTGATGCCGCCAAGAAACTCCTGCACAACCTCTTTGGTGATGACCAGCTTCTCGCTCTTCCCTTCCGCCAACCGGCGCGCCTGCTTACGGCAGATGGTGCCGATGGTGCGTTCCAGGTTCCGCACTCCCGCCTCGCGCGTGTAATGACGGATGATGTAGCTGACCGCCTGTTCCGGAAATTCGATCTGTTCCGCCGTGATTCCGTTTTCCTCGATCTGCCGCGGAATCAGGTACTGGAACGCGATGTGAACTTTCTCTTCTTCGGTGTAGCCTTGAAGCTCGATAATCTCCATGCGGTCGCGCAGCGGCTCGGCGATCGGATCGAGCATGTTCGCGGTCGTAATGAACAAGACTTTCGAGAGATCGAAAGTCACATCCAGATAGTTGTCGCGGAACGTCGCGTTCTGCTCCGGATCGAGCGCTTCCAGCAGCGCCGACGCCGGATCGCCACGGAAGTCGCGTCCCACCTTGTCAATTTCGTCGAGCATGAAGACCGGATCTTTCGTCTCCGCGCGTCGTATCCCCTGAATGATCTGACCGGGCAAGGCCCCGATGTAGGTGCGGCGATGGCCACGAATTTCCGCTTCGTCGTGCACTCCGCCGAGCGACAGACGAGTGAACTTCCGTCCGAGCGCGCGCGCAATGGATTTTCCCAACGATGTTTTGCCGACTCCCGGAGGCCCCACGAAGCACAGAATCGGTCCTTTCATGTTGGGCTTCAGACGCCGCACCGAAAGGTAGTCGAGGATGCGGTCTTTTACTTTCTGCAAGTCGTAGTGGTCGGCATCCAGAATCTCTTTCGCCTTCGGGATTTCAATTTCTCCACCCGAAGTCTTCGCCCAGGGCAGCACGGCCAGCCACTCGATGTAGTTTCGCGTGACCGAATAGTCCGCCGCCATCGGCGACATGCGCGTCAGGCGCCCGAGTTCCTTCAGCGCTTCTTTCTTCACTTCGTCGGGCATGCCTGCGGATTCGATCTTCTGCTTCAGTTCTTCGGTGTCACGCTGGCCTTCGTCCTGCTCGCCCAGTTCTTTTTGGATCGCCTTCATCTGCTCGCGCAAGTAGTACTCGCGCTGCGTCTGCTGCACACGATCCTGCACTTCCGACTGGATCTTATTCCGCAGTTGCTGCACTTCCAATTCCTTGGCCAGATGCTGATTGATTTTTCCCAGCCGCACCCGGACGTCGCTCGTCTCCAGCGTCTCCTGCTTGTCGGACGTCGACAGCGATGGCAGCGACGAGGCGATAAAGTCCACCAGCCGTCCCGGTTCTTCAATGTTCATCGCAACCGTCGAAAGCTCGTCAGAAAGGGTCGGCGAACCGGCCACGATCTGTTGGAACAAGGTCAGCACGTTGCGCTGGAGCGCTTCGACCTCGGAATCCTTTGGCGGAATTGTCTCCGGAATCGTGGTTACGCGCGCCCGCATGAACGGCGAGAGCTGCGCGAAATCTTCGAGCCGCACGCGCTCCAGTCCTTCGGCAAAAACAAACAGGCTCTGGTTCGGCATCTTGACCACTTTGTGCACCACCGCCAGCGTTCCAATGGAGTACAGATCAGTCGGCTGCGGCGTGTCCACGCGCGCTTCGCGCTGCGCTACGACGACAATGGTCTTGTCTTCACCCAGCGAGTTAATCAGCTGCACGGAGCTTTCGCGCCCAACCGTCAGCGGAAGCACAGCATGGGGAAACAGCACCGTGTCGCGCACTGGCAGAATCGGCAGCGACCGCTCGGTGGTTTCGTAAGAAGTTTGGTCGGTAGAAGTAATAATAGGATCGCTCATGATTTGTCCTTGAGTGACTTTCACTCAACCTTGGATGACTCGAACTGGCAAAAAGATGCAAACCCACGTGCTAGGTTGTTGAATTCTAGACCTTTTCCAGCCTTTTGCAAGGCTCGGAAGGGTTTCAGCCCCACTCCGGTAACTGGGCTCGGGGCATGCTCCCTTTTGAGGTCCAAGCTACGCTCCCAAAGTACGCCGATCGGGATGGAGAGCGCAGTGCATCTCCTCACACCAGCTTGTGATGAAAGACGTGGCACCGCTTCCTCTCGACGCCTTCATCGGCTTTTCCTCCCGTGATCATGAATAATCATGAACCTCAAATGCACCGGCGCCGGGGCGCTGGCTACGAAGCACGGACGCCGGCTCACGCTTCCGGATAAATTCCCAGCACCTTCACCAAGTCGGAGACCTCGCTTAGATGCCGCAGGGCATTCCGTGAATCTTCGTCATCGCCGCGCAGCAGATCCACGAAGAATACGTATTCCCACGGACGCCCGCGCATGGGCCGCGACTCGATCTTGCTCAGACTGATGTCGCGCAGAGCGAACACGCTGAGCGCCTTGAACAACGCTCCTGGAATATTCTTCACGCTGAACGCCAGCGAAGTCTTATCCGCATTGTGATTGTCCGCCTGCGCCTTCCCCCGGCGGATCAGAAAGAAGCGAGTAAAGTTCTTCTTGTCGTCTTCGATGCCGGCCTTCAGGATTTTTCCGGCATACACTTTTCCGGCACGCCGGCTGGCAATGCCCGCCGCATCGCGCAAGCCCTCTGCGACAACATGCTTCACGCTTCCTGCTGTGTCGTAGAACGGCACCGGCTCCAGCCTCGGGTTCTTCGCAAACAGGTCGCGGCACTGATCGAGCGCCACCGGATGCGAGAACACGCGCCGGACGTCTCCAAGCTTGGTGCCCGGCAGCGCGATCAGGTTGTGCACAATGCGCAGGCGAAACTCGCGAACGATGTGAACGTCGCGGCCCAGCAACAAATCAAAATGTTCGGCGACCGAACCCGCCAAAGAGTTTTCAATCGGGATCACCGCGCCGTCCACCGTTCCCCGCTTGACCCGGTCGAAGACCTCGAGCGAACGCGCGCAGGGCACCACCTTCGCCCGCGGCAACATCGTTTCGGCCGCCTCGTGGCTGAAAGAACCGAGTTCTCCCTGGATAGCAATCTTCATCGTCAAACCATTCCCCGGTAGAGACGGGGCTTGCCCCGTCTTGCTAGCACCAGATCCCCACGCGGCAGGAGAGTTGATGTGGCGGCGAAATCATCCGACCGGCGACCGCGCTAGCTCCTTCGTCATCACCAGCGCGTCCATCTGACCGGAATAATATCCCGCAACCGTCTTTTCGACGAAGTATCCTTTCCGCTTGTAGAAGCGGATCGCGGCCTCATTATTCACCGGTGTCTCCAGCGCCACCGCGACCACTCCCGCTCGGAGCAATTGATCTTCCGCCGCTCGCAGTAAAGCCGAGCCGACGCCTGCGCGCCTGGCCTTCGCGACCACATCGATGGTAATGATGTGGCCGCTCTTGCGGTGCGCCTCCGCCACGATGAAACCTAGAATGCCGTTGCCCGGAACCTCGCTGCCGTCCGCTTCGGCCACCAGAGTAAACGATCCGGGCCGGCGCATGTAGAACGCCATTTCCGGCCGCGAATACGCCAATTGCGCATCGAAGCACGCCTGGTCAATCCGCCACAGCGTGTCGAAATCGGCTTTCTCGAATTGCCGGATTCGAAACGGCACGCCGCCATTGTAGCGGGAGAGCGGCAGAAAAAACGGCCAACCGTCTGTGCCTCTTTTTTTCCGTTTCCGCCCCTTGCGCAGTTGCATCTATAAGAAGTACGATTTCTGCCAAGAGGCACCTGCACCGTGGGGCGTTTCATTCTCATCGACGTGATTGTGGCGAGCACGCTCCTCATCCTCTGGTATGCCTGGTTTATCCACTACAACCGGCGGCGGGCAGCCGACGTGCTGCAGTGGGTGCAGGCCGCATGCCTCGGAAAAGGCCGCGTCGCCGATCTGCGATGGCAGGCAAATAGCTCCCGGCTCAAGGCCACTCTTCATCTTTCCTCGCGCTGGTTTGAGGACGCCCATCTCACCATTCGCCTGTTGCCGCGCGCGCTCCCGGTGCAATGGGCTATGAGCCGCTGGCGCCAGCAACAGGAAACTCTCACTTTCGAAGCCAACATGGGATTTCCCCCCGGCTTTCATCTCGACGTCATCCGTCATCGCTGGTCGGGCCGTACTGGGGCTAAAGACTCGGGAGCGAAGGGCCGAGGTTTCAAAGACGCAGAGTCGAAAGACTCGACCCGCACTCGCTCCTGGACCATCAGCCGCCCCGGCCCGGTCATTCTGACCACCAAAGAAGACTGGCCCGTCGAACTCAGCCCCGTGGTGAATGCGCTGGCCTCCTGGCGCGACAAGAATTTTGTCGGTGTCCGCTTCAACTCCACCTCGCCCCACTTCACCGCCACGGTAGCGCTCGAAAATCTCTCCGATCAGAAAGCCGCAGCCGCCTTGCTCGGCCTCTTCCGCGAACTAGCCGCGAGTTCCTCGGCCAAACAGCACTAAAAAGTGGTTGCCGCGGAAAAGTAGAAGCTCCCATTCAGCAAGCTGGTTAAGAGGTGGAATGGTGGCGCTGATCACTCTCTCTAATGACCGGCAACGCTAGACTAAACTTTTGGCTCATCGATCTGGCGCGCCCGAATGTGTGCGGGCAATTCTCGGAGAGCGAATCCAGTGATTGCAGAGATGATGGAGCATGGCTTATAGATTTTGGGGCACGCGCGCGTTTGTCTCGAGTTACCAAGGTGTAGGAGCGATGGCGCTCAATCAAATCGAGTAATCAAATATTGACGCGTCTCTCGGTGTGGCGACCGGCATACCGACAGGGACTGCAACCGAAGTGGGGAAACAGCGAATGGACACAGGTTTCGGTCCCCGGTTCCCCGAGTTCATACTCGGTCTTTCCGTTCTTTTGATGGATGGCGTAAAGAGTATCGACCGTAATCTCCCCGAACTGCGGGCGACCGCGAGGAATCTGATAGCGGAGGGAGCAGTAGTCGCCCACATAAACCACCAGCAGCAAAACCAGCATCGCTAATAACCCATGAAGAATCGCGCGTTTCATGGCGTCTCTCTCGATCCCACTACTCCGGCTCCGCCACAAACCGATACCCCACTCCCCGCACCGTCTGCAAATGCTTCGGACGCGACGGATCCTCTTCGATGTAGCGCCGCAGCCGCACTACAAAATTATCGATGGCGCGCGTATCGGTGTCCTCGTGTAATCCCCACACGTCTTCGAGAATGGACTTGCGCGAAACCACGCGACCTTCGCTCTTCACCAGATAACGAAGCAGCTCCGCCTCCATCACCGTCAGATGGATCGTATTTCCCAGCGTGCGCAATTCCAGTTCTCCGAAGTCAATCGTCTTGCCGCCAAAACTGAACGTGTCCCCGCCAGTTCTCTGCTCGCCCTCCGGCGACTGGCGCGCTTTGTCCCCGTCGTGGCCCGCGCCATCGCCCGCGCCCGCCCGGTCGCGGTCTTTCATCCACACGCTGCGCCGTAGCAAGCTCTCCAATCGCGCAATCAGAATCGCCAACTCAAACGGCTTCGGCAAATAATCATCCGCCCCCGACGCGAATCCTTGCAGCACATCTTCCGCGCGTCCGCGCGCCGTCAGCATCAGAATCGGCACATAGTTCTTTTTCTCGCGCAGCAGGGCCGCGACATCAAAGCCGCTCTTGCCCGGCAGCATCACGTCGAGAACGACTACGTCGAAGCGTTCTCTTTTTTCGACGAGCCTCTCCAGAGCCGACTCGCCGTCGGCCGCAACTTCTACGGCGTGTCCTTCGGCTTGCAGGTTGAAGCGCAAGCCGTCCGCCAGGTGCGCCTCGTCCTCTACCACCAGCACCCGGCTCATGCCACTGTCACTTTCCGGGGCAATTCCAGGGTCACGGTGGTTCCCTTCCCTGCCCCTCCGCTCTCGGCGAAAACGCGCCCCCCGTGCTTGCGCGCAATCGACCGCACGATGAATAATCCGAGGCCCGTTCCCTTCACCTGCGAGAGCGAGCGCTGTGTCACCCGGTAAAACCGCTTGAAGACGCGTTTCAGTTCCTGCTCCGGAATCCCCACGCCCCGATCGCGCACCCGCAGCACCACTCGCTTCTCATCGGGAGCGTCCACCTCCACCGAGATGTGCACGCCATCCGGCGAGTACTTCACCGCATTGTCGAGCAGGTTTGAGACCGCGGTCCGCAACTCTTCCGGGTCGCCCGTGACACGCGCTCCGCCGCCGTTCTGCTCGCGATATTCGAGATCGTCCGCCTGCAAATGATGGCGCACTCGCGCCAGCTCCATGCACTCACGCACCAGCGAGTTGAATTCCACCGGCAAGCGCTGCGACGGAGTTTTCTTTTGCGCCGCCTCACCCGCTTTTAGCACCTGTTCCACGGTGTGCAGCAGGCGCTCGGTATCGAGCAGCATCAACTCGTAGAACTGCCGCCGCTGCGCTTCTCCCACCTCGAGTCGCTGCAAAGTTTGAAGGTAGAGCCGGATGGACGCGATTGGCGTCTTCAATTCATGGGTGACCGCATTGATGAAACTGTCATGCTTCTCGTTGCGGCGAATTTCGCGGACGAGAAAAATCGTATTGAGAACGAGGCCGGCGACTATGGCGCCAAAAAAAATGATGCCGAGAAAAACTTTGATGCCCTGGCGCCAATTGAGGATGATCCAGCCGCTACCGACCGCGAACGCCACCGCCGCCAGGCAAACGCCCAGCGTAAGGAAGAAATAAATCGCTTTCTGCCGGCTGATGATCCGCACAGGAGGATTGTAGCGGGGCGGGTGTTCAGGTGTCAGGTCGCAGGTGCAAGGTGTCAGGGGCCGGATGGAGGTCTTCCGAGGTTGTTAGTGAAATGGGGATTTTACGTCAACGATTTGTTTAAGGCCGCCCAACTGCTCTGCCTTCATTGACTTGCCCGTTTCACCCACGTAAGATTCGCGCACGGTGATCGGCAAAACGATATCGCACTACAGGATCGTCGAGAAACTGGGCGGCGGCGGTATGGGTGTGGTCTATAAAGCCGAAGACACCGAACTCGGCCGCTTCGTCGCGCTCAAATTCCTCCCCACGGACGTCGCCCGCGACCCGAGCGCGCTAGAGCGCTTTCGCCGCGAGGCCCGCGCGGCTTCCGGCCTGAACCATCCCAATATCTGCACCATTCACGAAATCGGCCAGCACGAGGGCCAGCCCTTCATCGCGATGGAGTTCCTTGACGGCACCACACTGAAGCACCGGATCATGGGCCGTCCGCTAGACTCCGACACCCTGCTCGACATCTCCATCCAGATCGCCGATGCGCTCGACGCCGCTCACGCTAAAGGCATCCTGCATCGCGACGTAAAGCCGGCGAACATTTTCGTCACGGAGCGCGGACAGGTGAAGGTCCTCGACTTCGGTTTGGCAAAGGTCCTGACCAGTGGGGCCGGCAGAGCAGCTGTAGAGGCAACCGCACCTACAGCGTTGAGCGAGGAACACCTGACCAGTCCGGGCAGCACACTGGGCACAGTGGCCTACATGTCGCCGGAGCAGGTGCGAGGCAAGGAATTGGATACGCGTAGCGACCTGTTCTCTTTCGGAATTGTCTTGTACGAAATGGCTACAGGTCTGCTCCCCTTCCGCGGCGATACCTCAGGACTGATTTTTCACGCCATCCTGGACCGCGCACCCACATCACCCATTCGAGTCAATCCCGACCTGCCGGTCCAGCTGGAACCCATTATCAATAAGGCGCTGGAGAAGGACCGCGACCTGCGTTATCAGCACGCAGCGGATATACGAGCCGACTTAAAGCGATTGAAGCGTGACTCTGAATCCGGCTCCGCCCGGGTAGCGAGTGCGGAAGAGCGTCCGAAGCTCGCGAAACGAAAAATTTTCGTTCCTCTCATTGCGGCTGCCGTAGTAATCGGAGCGGCTGCCGGCGGCCTGATGCTTTACCGCTCCAAGCGAACACCGGTAATGCCATCCGCGCCAGCGGCAGTTGCACCGCCAGCAGCGCCCGCCGTGAGAACGCTGGCGGTATTGCCTTTCCATGATCTTTCAGGACAAAGCGGCGGCGAAATCTGGGGCATCGGCATAGCCGACGCCATCATCAGCCGCCTCGCGACATTGCAAAATCTCGCGGTCCGTCCCACGAACTCGGTCCTGAGATACGCGAAAGGGACCGATGATCCCGCGCAAGCAGCACGGGAACTCGAGGTAAATTCGGTGCTGGCGGGAACATATCAACGTGTAGGCGGAGTCATGCGCGTTTCCGTGCAACTGATCGACCACGGCAACGCCCGCTGGGCGAGCCGCTATGACCTGCAAGGTCGCGACATGTTGCGCTTTGAAGATGACGTCGCACAGAAGGTGGTCGACGGTTTGAGCGTGCTGCTTTCAAGTACAGAGCAGGAGAACTTGAAAGCTCCGTCGACGAGTTCGGCGGAAGCTTACAATTTGTTGCTGCAGGCGCGGGCGTACTGGAACGATTACTTCATCGACTCGCGGCTGGAGACGCTGCAACGCTCCCAGCAAATGGCCCAAGCTGCGATTGAGAAAGATCCCACGTTCGTGGACGCATATTCGTCGTTGGCACAGGCTTATTCGCTTGAGGCCGCAAATTTCCAGGAACACGGTGCGCGCAACCTGGCCTTGGCAGAGCAGGCCGCCCGCAAGGCAATAGCTCTGAACCCACATTCGTTTGAGGCGAACATGGCCCTGGGAGCGGTTTATGGCGAGCAGGGCAAGATCGCCGATTCCCTGCCGATGCTGCGGGAGGCCGTGGCTCTGGCCCCAAACTCGGCTTTGGCATGGAAGCAGCTTGGCTATATCTACCACTACGCCGGGTTGATCGATCAGGCCGAGGCGGGCTTTCGCCGCGGCCGTGACTTGGATCCCACCCCGCCACAGTCCTACTGGATGCATGGTCGAATGCTGTTGTATCAAGGGAAGGCTCATGACGCGGAAGTGGAGGTGCGCCAAGCCCTGGCTCGGTACCCGGACCAATTCAAGCTCTTGGCGTTCTTGGGTGATTTTCTCTACTATCAGGGGAAAACTGAGGAAGCCGAACGAGTGCTGGACCGCGCATCGCAACTCAGCGGTAGTCGGGCTGAAGACGAACCGCGGGTCATTTCAGCATTCATATATGCCTCGCGCGGCGAACGTGACAGAATTGACCCAAGCATTTTTCGCTACAGACCCGAGGAGGTAGTTGACGGCGATCTGGCAGAATGGATCGGCGCCGTGTACGCACTATTAGGCGAAAAGCAACCGGCTCTCGCTTGGTTGAGACGAGCCGTTCAGGTTGGAAATCATAATTTTCCATGGTTTCAGCGCGACAAAAACTGGGACAAGCTGCGCGGAGACGCTGAATTTCAACGTATCATGCTTGAAGTTGAGGGATACTGGAAGCACTACAACGAACTCTTTGGACACCCTCAGTCCTGAAGCAGGCCAAGGCGGAGTACGCGAAGCTGCAGAGTCTTCACCGCGCTTGACCGCTCGCTCCTAGTTGTCGAGAACACGGTTAGTCTTCTAATCCCCGCAAGAACTCTTCCTCGCTGCGGTACTCAGACCCACCAACTCTCGATTCCACGAGGCCCTTTTTCAACACCCACAGGCGTTTACACTAAGAAGGCTCCCAACGCCGACCACTCTGGCCGGTTCGAGAGCCTTTCCTGAGACCTAATTCCTAATCCCTAATCCCTGAGACCTTTAGTCCCCAGCCGCGACCATCACCTCAGCGGCCTTTACATCCCGCGTCAAGGCCGGCTTCGGCGGGAGCCTATCGAGATCGACCTTATACACATGCCGTGCCAATCCAAGTTTCTTCAGCGCCCAGATGCCGTACCAGTTCATGTCGATTTCGTACCACTTCAAACCATGACGCGCGGAAACCGGATGCGCATGATGATTGTTGTGCCAGCCTTCGCCAAATGTCACGAGGGCCACCAGAAAGTTGTTGGTGGAAAGATCTTTGGTCGCGAAGCGCCGCGATCCCCACAGATGTGTGATCGAGTTCACCATCCAGGTGGAGTGCAGTCCGACGACGACGCGCGCGAACACTCCCCACAGCAGCCACGGCAATCCGCCAATCGCAAACAGGATCACGCCCAGAATAATATTTGAGGTCCAGTGATACTTGGTGAGCCAGACGTGAACTTTGTCCTTGGTCAAGTCAGGGACATAACGGCCCAGGGTCGTGGTGTCGTGATGCATCGACTTGCCCATCAGGATCCATCCCATGTGCGACCACCACTTGCCGTCGATCGGCGAGTGTGGATCGCCTTCGTCGTCGGAAAACTGATGATGAATCCGGTGCGTCGCCACCCAGAAAATCGGTCCGCCTTCGAGGGCCAGCGTCGCGCACCAGGTCAGGAAGTATTCCACCCACTTCGGCGTCCTGTATCCGCGATGCGTCAGCAGACGGTGATAGCTCATCCCGATCCCGAGGCTGCCCGATACCCACCACAAGAAAATGGCGGCAAAAAATGCCGGCCAGGTAAAGAAAAATAATGCCGCAACTGCGCCCACATGAAACAGGCCCATGGCGATCGCGGTGCCCCAATTGAAGCCATCGCGGTTCGCCCGTTCTCTACGATTCGTGCCTTCTCCGGTTTCGCTCATTGCCTGGCTGGTTGCTTCGTTCATGGTCTCGCGCATCGTTACGCTCATCGTTTTTCTTCTCCGAACACCTGTCTTGCTGGGGTCTATTTAGACAATACCAAGAGTCGAGGAACTGCTTTGTAATACTTCTGTAATCCTCGCTCGTTAAAGGGGTTACGAGCGTAACGTGTTCAAGAGCAAAAGGCCTTGGAGGCCCTCTCGCCGCGGCCAGCCTGCACGGTCAAATAGGTTCGGGAAGGAGTCGGGATCTGATGCTCAGCCCCTAAAGGGGCATGTGATTTCAGAGGGTCTACGTCATCGCCAAAGCGATGACCCGATACGAAGCGTGCCTTACAGGCTGCATTTTTTCCGTGCACGTTTTTGGGTTGCGGAGTATTGTTGAACGTTTCAACCGTGCTCCCGAACAGGAGGGGTGTGTTGAAAAATAAAACTCCGCTGATCCTTCTTCTATTGCTCTCTGTTGTGTTCGCGTTATGGGCGCAGAAGGATCAGCCCCCCGCAAAAACTCCCGCCCCGGAATCCAAGATCCCCCCCGAAGAGGCGGCCAAGGTAAATCCCGTCAAGCCGACCGCGGAGTCGCTCGCCAAGGGCAAGAAGATGTATGGCATCGACTGCGCGATGTGTCACGGAAATAGCGGCGATGGCAAGGGCGACATCGGCGGGGACTACAAAAGCATTCCCGATTTCACCAATCCGGATGCTTTGAAAAATCGTACAGACGGTGAGCTCTTCTACGTCACGAGGAATGGCAAGGGCTCCGACATGCCGCCCGAGGACAACCGCGCCAAAAATGATGACGTCTGGAACATGGTGAACTACATCAGATCGTTCGCGAAGAAGTAGAAGAATCGCTTGTGTGGGGACGGGCGCCTCGCCCGTCCAAGCCGAGCAAAGCTCGGCAGCCGCCTGTGCCACAGCACCCTGGAGTCGCGATACGTCGCCTTCGCCTTACTTCGCTGCCGCCTTTACTTCCACCCCCGCCCACTTCTCCAGCAGCGTGAGCGTCGAAGCATAGTCCAGATCCGCCTGCCCTTCCTCGGCGGCGACGTCGTAGACCTCTTCCACCGCCTCCAGTCCAGGCAGGCGCACCCGCGCTTCCTTGGCGGCATCAAGCGCCAGACGAATGTCTTTCAGCATCAACCGTAGAGGAAAATTCGGCGAGAAGTCGCGCTTCAGAATGAACGGGGCTTTGTATTCCACCACCCCCGAACGCACCATGGATGCCTGTATCAGAGGCAATAGCTTTTCCACATCGACGCCCAGCTTTGTCGCGAGCGCGAGCGCTTCGGCGAATCCTTCATAGATGAGCGCGATCTGCAGATTCATGACCAGCTTCGTGGCCTGTCCTTTGCTCGTCTCACCCATGTGAAACACCTGCTTGCCCATGGCCTGAAAAAGCGGCTGGAGTCGAGCGAGTACAGCTTCCTCGCCGCCCACCATGAAAATCAGTTGCCCCGCTTCAGCGGCAATCTTTGAGCCGGTCATCGGAGCGTCCACATAGTCAACGCCACGCGCCTTCACGCGTTCCGCAAAGCGTCGCGTGGCGGAGGGTGAAATCGTGCTCGAGTCCGCGATAATCATGCCCTCGGCCAGAACTTGATCAACGCCGCCCGGGCCAAACAGCAAATCATCGACCGCCTTCGTATCGGAGACGCACATCCAAACGACTTCGACGCCCTCGGCCGCGTCCGCCGGAGAAGCCGCGGTGCGTGCGCCTTCCACATCCTTACCGGCGCTCCGATTCCAGACCGCGACCTCATGTCCGGCTTTGACCAGGTTGGCGGCCATCGACCGACCCATAATTCCCATGCCAAGAAAAGCTACGTTCATCAGCTTTAATTCCTCCAAACGTATTTCACCTAAGCTCTGAATTAGATATGACCAGCAAACTGACGGTCAAGGCAAACGCAGGGAATTTTGCGTTTGACAGAAATGAAGGTGGGCAAAGGGGGGCCACAAATGGGGGCGGGTTAAGCAATGCTGGTACAGATCGCACCCCGATCCCCAGCGCTTCAGGTGAAAATCATTTCACCGTGTTGTGGACGGGCGAGATGGGTGTACTATGGTCGCCGTCTTTGGAGTACTGCGGGAGATCGAATTCAAGAGCTTTAGGAGGATCCACATGAAATCGCAACGTCTTCTCGGGCTGTGCAGAATCACTGCGGCCTGTTTTCTCCTGATTTTTGTTTCGCTCACGCCGTCCCCGCTCGCCGCGCAGGACAGCCGTTCCAGCATGAAGAACTTTCAGCACGTCTTCATCATCATGATGGAGAACACGGGCTTCGACACCCTGATAGGGAACCCGAATGCACCATTCACCAACGCCGCGGCTGCCAACTACGGTCTGGCAAACAACTACTTCGGCGTCACCCACCCCAGCCAGCCAAATTACATTGCAGCTACCTCCGGTTCGACGAACGGCGTCGCTGATGACAACGACACCACCATCAACGTCGCTAACATCGTGGATCAGCTCGAGGCCAACCGCAAAACCTGGAAGGCCTATATGCAGTCCTACTCGCTTTGCACCACTCCGCTTGATCACTCTTGCGGCAACCAGCTCTACGAACGCAAGCACAACCCCTTCATTTCGTATGAGGACGTGCAGAGCAACCCGGCGCGCGTGGCCAATATTGTCGACTTCGGCCAGTTTGCGACCGACCTGGCCAGCGGCAAGGTGGCTGATTACACCTGGATCAGTCCCGACCAATGTCATGACATGCATGGGCGGGCCTCCACTCCCGACGACCCATGCGATTTTTCTCAGGTGCAGGCGCTAATTGCCACGGGCGATTCCTTTCTTAGCAACACGGTCAGCGCCATCATGAATTCGCCGGCTTGGACTGGCAACTCGGTCATCTTCATCGCTTGGGATGAATCCGACTTCACCGGCTCAGGCTTCAATGGGTTCGGGGACGACAGCGGTTGCTGCGACTCGGTTCCCGGCCAAGGCGGTGGCCATGTCGTAACGATCACCATTTCTCACTCTGATCATTCGCCCCGTACCTCGAGCGTCGCCTACAACCACCAATCCATGCTGGCAACGATCGAGGATGGCTGGCAATTAGGCTGCCTGGCATTTACCTGCGACACCGCCAATGTGCCGCCCATGAGCGACCTGGTTGGCCCGCAAAAGTAGAGTAGACAGCGATTTTCGTGAGTGCCTGAGAAGGGTCCGGGCTTCTCGTGGTGCTTGTTCAACTGTGGTGTTCGACCCGAAGCGTTCGTTTCTGAGGCCTCGGATTCACCCTGAGCAGTTCCCAAGGAAACGACCGGTTCCCAAAGAAACCGTCCGCCCCCGGTGTCGCCGCCAGCCTCCACAGCATCTATACTTTGCTGGAGACTTGAGAGTACAAAGCCGATAATGTAGCAATCGACGGCGTTTCCGTCGGACTGGCCGAACCGCACCGGGCCAATCATACCGGTCGAATCATAGTAGGCGAATCTTACTGGTCGAATCATACTGGTCGAACCAATGTTGAAGTCCTCATTGAAAAATCCCGCGCTACGCAAGCGAGCCGGCGACTTCACACGCCTGGTGCGGCATTCCGTGGTCACGCCTCGCACCGGCAAGACGCACAAACCGCAACTGGTTTCAAACGGCGAACTCGGCGTCACCTTCATCGGGCACTCCAGCTTCTTCCTGCAAATCGGCGGACAGAACGTTGTCATCGATCCCAACTTCGCGCGCTGGCTGTTCGTCCTCAAGCGCCTCCGCCAACCGGGATTGAACTTGCGCGACCTGCCTCCGATGGATGTCGTCCTGGTAACGCACGCGCATTTCGATCACCTGCATCGCCAGTCGCTGCGCACCATCGCGCGGCAAACCCGCCGCCAGACAGGAACCGCACCCACGCTCGTCGTCCCTCATCATTTATTCGACCTGGTTTCCGATCTCGGCTTCGAACAGATTGTCGAACTCGAGTGGTGGAATACCTATCGCCACGGCACGCTCGACGTCACTCACGTACCTTCTCGGCATTGGGGAGCCCGCATCCTCAAGGATTCGCACCGCGGCTACGGCGGCTACGTGCTGCGCAGCGGCAAACACTCCGTCTACCACGCCGGAGACACCGCCTACTTCGCCGGCTTCCGCGAAATAGGACGCCGCCTGTCACCCCAACTCGCGCTGCTTCCCATCGGCGCCTACAATCCGCCCCAATTTCGCAATGTCCACACCAGTCCCGCCGACGCCACTCGCGCCTTTCTCGATCTCAATGCCCGCTGGATGGTCCCGATGCACTACGGAACATTTCGCCTGTCGCACGAGCCCATAGAAGAACCTCTCCAGTTGTTGGAACGCGAAGCGCTGAAGGCCGGCGTGAAAGATAAGGTGGTAGTGCTGGAAGAAGGCGTCACGCGCTTCTTCTGAGGCTGGATTCCCCACCCCGAAGGCAACCCTTAACCGCCCTGACGATTCCCACTCCGTAGCTCTCGCGTTGTGCATTCCCCGATGCTGGGCCACAATAATTCAAGGTTGGAGCAATCCAGTTGAAGACCGGCGAGCATCATGTGTCTCTGCATGTTTTACCTTGCAAGGTTTTACTGCGCTCGTTCCGGCAAGTATCGCGGCGAACATCTCAAGGCGCAAGCATCCTCTTGTTCTCCCTCGCCGCCGCCTGCTTGAGCGCCACCCTGTCCGCCGCGCAGTCCACATCCGACAAGACCGACACCGACACCGTCCGCGGCATTGTGATCAACAGCGTGACGCATGAGCCGATCGCCCGCGCCCTGGTTTCTTCCCCCGACAATCGCTTCGCCACCCTGAGCAATAGTGAGGGCCGCTTTGAATTCACCTTGCCGAAGGTCGACTCCGCTCCTGAGGGCGTTTCGGGTTCGACCACTCCTGTCAGCGGCCAGATTCAGTCTGCTATTCCCAATCGTCCTTACATGCTGATGGCCCGTAAGCCAGGCTTCCTGGCCGATGCCTACAGCCAAGCGCAAAACCTTCAGAACGAAGCGATGAAGGACTTCACGCTCGCCCTCACACCCGAGAGTCTGATTGTCGGCACCGTCACTCTTCCCACGTCAGAACCGCCCGACAGCATCATGCTGCAAGTCTTCCGCCGGCAGGTG
>WNEZ01004428.1_pt1 | contig 19347 bp, 15 predicted proteins | sample 5400521 | NCBI WGS metagenome assembly WNEZ01 (sample SAMN13153339, study PRJNA577476) | soil metagenome | isolation source: 120 cm saprolite under Douglas fir tree site 2 hole 1 replicate 1 | place: USA:California | collected 2015-04-18 | reverse complement strand
CTGCTCGATCTGTCGCGGATCGAAACCGGCAGGCTCGACCTCACCTTTGCCAGCCAGAACCTCAACGATCTGGTCGAACAATGCGTCGCGGTGATGCAGCCGCAGGCCAATCGCGAACGCATCATCATCCGGACGTCGCTGGCGCAGATGCTGCCGCCGGTGATCGCCGACGCCCGCGCGTTGCGCCAGATCGCGCTGAACCTGATCGGCAATTCGATCCATCTCGCCAATGCCGGCGGCCAGGTCATCGTCTCCACCGCGCTGTCGGATTTCGACGAGGTGGTGCTGCGGGTCCGCGACAGCGGACAGGGGCTCAACGATAACGAGGTCGCGGCCGCGCTGGAGCCGTTCCGGACCCAGGCACCGTCAGACCAGGCGCCCGACGGTTCCGGCGTCAACCTTTCCCTGACCAAGGCCCTGGTCGAAGCCAACCGCGCGCATTTTCATATCAAGACCGCTTCGCATTCCGGCACGCTGATCGAAGTGACGTTTTCCCACGCCAGAGCGAAAGCGTAAAATCCTCCCGGTTTTCTTGATGGGTGCCGGCGTCCTCTCGCTTAAAAAGCCATAAGCCCGGCCACCACGAGAACGGTTCATGCGGGCATCTGTCGCATTTCAACAAGCAGGCACGGCACAATTTTTGCTCGATCCTGGCTGGTTGAATACAAGCCCGCCCGCGTCGCCCAGTTCTTGAGCATCCGGATCGATTTGAAATGCGCTGCCTTATCGTGGCCGACTTGCATTACTCGCTGCCGCAGTTCGACTGGTTGCTCAGCGCGGCCCCGCAATTCGATCTCGTGATCTTCGCGGGCGATGCCCTCGACATCGGATCCGCGGTCGATTTCCGCGCCCAGATTGTCGTCGTGAAGAAATATCTGGCGCTGCTCGCCGGTCTCACCCGGGTCATTCTTTGCTCCGGAAATCATGACCTCGATGAACGCAATCCCGAAGGCGAGAAGATCGCCCGTTGGATCGGCGACGTCCGCGCGCTCGGCATCGCCTGCGACGGCGACAGCCTGACGATCGGCGACACCCTATTCACGGTCTGTCCGTGGTGGGACGGGCCACTGGTCAAGCAGCGGATCGACGACCAGCTGCGCGAGGCTGCCGCGGCGCGGCTGCAGCGATGGATCTGGGTTCATCACGCGCCGCCGGCGAATTCGCCGACCAGTTGGGGCGGCAAGCGCTTTTTCGGCGACGTCGAACTCCTGCAGTGGATCCAGAGCTATCAGCCTTCGATGGTGATCTCCGGCCATGTGCACCAATCGCCGTTCATCCCCGACGGCTCCTGGTTCGATCGGCTCGGCGGCACCTGGGTGTTCAACCCCGGCCTTCAACCGGGCCGCCCGCCGGCGCATATCGTGCTCGATATCGACAGCAATACCGCGTACTGGCTGCCGCTCGGCGACGAGCAATGCATCGACCTCAACGCGCCGTTGCAGCGGCCCGCCGCGCCGATCAGCGATCCGCCGGCGTGGCTTACATCCTTGGGTCGGATTGCCGATCCGAACCTGGCGAGATCTTGATCGGCGGCAGGTTGATCATGCTCTGTAGAATCTCGCCCACCATCGCCAGATGATCGCCGTGGCCGGCATATTGCTGCATGATGTCGGCAAGATAGGTGGTGGCGACATTGAGCCGCTGGGCCAGCAGCCGCGCCACCAAGAGCGCCACCGCCGGCTGCTCGCGCAGAAACGATGCGGCATCGCTGATCTCGTAGATTGTTGAATCAGACGCCGCGCGCACGGTCGCGGTATGCGACTGATCGAGCAGAACCGACATCTCTCCCAGCACCGCTCCCGGCTCGGTGATGATGGCGACAACCGTATCGCCCTTGACGACCTCAAGCCGTCCCTCGATCAGGACATAGAGGTGATCGGTCGTCTCCCCCTCCCGGATCACGACTGTGCCGACGGACAGACTTCGCTCAATTCCCCCGGTACAATAGTCCAGAACCGTGTGCATCCGGCAAATACCCCAAGCCTCGGGCAAGACTAGGCAAAGAGGGCTGCTATCGTCGAACGGATAATGCGTTCGGTCTGCTCAAATTAGTTGCATCGAGCAAAGTCGGGCCTGCCGTATTACGCACCTTACAACGCCGGCAAAAAATCCCCGATCGCCTCCAGGAAAACCTCGGGCGATTGCAGCTGCGGGACATGCGCGCAGCCCGGAATGATCTTCAGATGCGCGTGCGGCAGGCCAGCGGCCAATTCGCGGGACATCGGTGGCGGCGTCGCCTCATCATGCTCGCCGACCAGGACCAGAACGGGGACCTTGACCTTCGTAAGCTCGGGCCGGAGGTCGAGTTCGGCCAGCGCATCGCAGGCGGCGCGGAATACGTCCGGATCGGTTCTCAAAAACGCCTCGCGACGGTCGCGCATCAGGTCGGGATGCTGGATCTGAAATTCCGGCGCAAACAGCCGGCGCATCGCAACGTCGGTAATCGCCGACAGCCCCTTGGCCTGGGATGCCGCGGCCATGTTACGAAAGGCCGCGCGGCCTTCTTCCGAAAACGCCGCGCCGCAATCGGCGAGAATGAGTTTGGTTGCGAGGTCGGGATGGCGAACGGCCATTTGCAGCGCTATGAACCCGCCATAGCCATTGCCGAGCACGAACACATCGTCGCCGCCGGCCGCATCCGTCAGTGCCTCGGCCATTCGGTCGGCGACCGCGGCAAGGCCTCCGCTGACCGCCTGGGACCCTCCGAAGCCCGGCAACTCCGGAACCACCACCCGGAACGACTGCGATAGTCGGGGAACGACGGCGTCGAAACTGGCCCGGTCCGACAGCAGCGAATGAAACAGAAACAGAAACGGCCCCTTGCCGGACTGCGTCGCATGGACGGTGCCGTTGGCGAAAAGTCGGTTCATGCCGGCTCTCTTTCAGGTTGGGAGCGCACCGCATGGCGAGGCGGCGCTCGTCGGCGCGTTCGGATTGATAGATCAAAATTCGGCCTTTTCAAGTCATTTAACTTGACGTGATATTTCACGACTGCCAGACTGGCCTGCATACTCAAGGAAATTTCGATGCTTTTGCGCGACAATGTCTATGAAAACCTGCGGTCTGATATTCTGACATGTCGTTTGGCGCCCGGCGATGATATGCGGGAACAAGAGCTTGCCGAACGTTACGCGGTCAGCCGCCAGCCGGTGCGCGAGGCGTTGCTGCGGCTCCAACGCGAGCATCTGGTCACGGTGCAGCCGCGCCAGGGTTACCGGGTCAATCCGATCTCGCTTTCGGATGCCCGCGACCTGTTGCGGTTCCGGCTGGTGCTGGAGCCCGCCTGCGTCGCGGGAGCGATCGAGAACGCCACGCCGGAGGTTTTGAAGGCGCTGGACGAATTCCGCTCTTTCGCGGGCGACCACGAGGACTTCATCGCCTACAATCGCGCCTTCCACTCCGCGCTGGCGTATGCGTCGGGCAACCGCCGCATGGCCGCGGCGCTGTGCGATCTGATCGGACAGGCCGACCGGCTGGTGCGCGTCAGCCTCGCCAATGTGATAGGCCACGACCCGACGCAACTGGTGGCCGAGCACGTCGCGCTGATCGAGGCGATGCAGCGGCGCGATGCGCGAGGCGCCGTGCGTCTCATCAAGGCGCATGTTCTGCAAACCGAAAAACGGGTGCTGCCGGCGCTCAGGCGCAACGCGGTGATCGTCTAGAGCATGATCCCTCGCGACAAACGCGAAGCGTTTGCGCGGAGATCCATGCTCAAACACTAAAGATGAGATCGTGATCCGATTTAATTGAGTGGATCACGATCCAAGGGAGAGACCCATGAACATTTCAGCGAAGCCAACGGCCATCGATGTCGAAATCCACGGCAACTTTATTGATGGCCACGAGATCGAAGCAGGCCAAGGCCGGATGCTGGATGTCCGCAATCCCGCCACCGGCGCTGTGATCGCGCGGATTCCGAATTCGACCGCCGATGACATCGACCGCGCGATGAAAAGCGCGCGGGCTGCGTTCGAAGGCAGCACCTGGGGCGGCATGGACATCCGTGCCCGCGCACGGCTGGTCAATCGCCTCGCGGATGCCTTCGAGGCCAATCTGGAATCGCTGTACCGGCTGGAGACCCTCAACAACGGCCGTCCGCTCAACGAGACCCGCGCACAGCTGTCGCGGCTGCCGGACTTTTTTCGGTACTTTGCTGGATTGGCGCTGGCGCGCCGCGACGCGGTGATCCCCGTCGAGGGCTCCTATCTGAACTACACCTTGCGCACGCCGATCGGCATCGTCGCCAACTGTACGCCGTTCAATCACCCCTTGATGATCATGTGCAAGTCACTCGCGGCGGTGCTGGCGAGCGGATGCGTCACCGTCGTAAAACCGTCGGAATATACCCCGTTGACGACCCTGAAACTGGCGCAGATCTTCACCGAAGCGGGGCTGCCGCCCGGCGTGTTCAACGTCGTGCTCGGCCTCGGCCAGAGCGCCGGCAAGATGCTGGCCGAACATCCCGATATCAACAAGCTGGTGCTGACCGGCGGCACCGAAGCCGGCCGCATTGCCGGGGGTGCCGCGGCGAAAGTGTTCGCGCATCAGACCATGGAGCTCGGCGGCAAGACGCCGGTCATGGTGTTCGACGACTACGATATCGATCAGGCCGTCAACTATGCGGCGTTCGGCGCCTTTATCGGCGCTGGGCAGACCTGCGTCTGCGCCTCGCGCCATATCGTGCAGGCGTCGATCTACGACGAATTCGTCGAGAAGCTGAAGGCGAAGACCAAAGCCATTCGGATCGGCGATCCCTTCGATCCCGCAACCCAACTCGGGCCGGTGATCTCGGCACGGCAGCGCGATCGCGTCCTGTCGTATGCGCAATACGGCCGCGAAGACGGTGCGCGGCTGGTGACCGGCGGCGTCGCGGCAAAAGTGCCGGGCCATGAAGGCGGGTTCTTCGTCGAGCCGACGGTGTTCGCGGACGTGAGATCCGACATGCGTATTTTCCAGGAAGAGGTTTTCGGACCGTTCACGTCGGTGACGCCTTTCAAGGACGAAGCCGACGCCTTGCGGCTCGCCAATGATTCGCCGTTCGGGCTTGCTGCGGCGATCCGCACCCGCGACATCGGCCGCGCGCATCGCGTGGCCTCCGCCGTCAAGGCCGGCATCGTCTGGATCAACGATCATCATCGCCTCGATCCGGCGTCGCCCTGGGGTGGCGTCGATGACTCCGGCCTCGGGCGCGAATTCGGCACCGAAAGTTTTGACGACCACTTCAACACCAAAAGCGTGATGGTCGCGACCCACGACCAGCCGTTCGACTGGTACCGCGACACGGCGACGCAACGGCGATTGAACTAGACGAGTAATGAGCGGCCAACCGCGTCCAGAGAAGACCGGCGCCGTGTTTGAACATCAACAGGGGGGAAACTTCATATGGCTCTTGCAGTAAAACGCCGGCGCACGTCTCGACCGGCTCCCGATCTCATCGTTTCACTACCGAATTTTCTGGCTGGTCGGCGCCGGCATGTTTTTCGACGGATACGATCTCTATATCGCCGGTGGCGTGCTGGCGTCAGCTATCCAAACCAAATTTTCCACTGTCCCGCAAAATTTGCAGTTCATTTCGCTGACCTTTGTCGGCATGACGCTGGGTGCACTGATTACCGGATTTGTCGGTGACAAGCTCGGGCGGCGATTCACCTATCAGATCAATCTGCTGATTTTCGGGCTGGCGTCGCTGGCGGCGGCCTTCGCGCAGGATATGAACCAGCTGATCGCCTGCCGCTTCGTGCAGGGCCTCGGCCTCGGCGCCGAAATCGTCGTCGGCTATTCGACGCTGACCGAATTCGTTCCGCCGAAGACGCGCGGGCGCTGGCTATCGATGATGGCGTTCCTGGTGGTGGCTGGGTTCCCGGTGACCGCTTTGCTCGGCTATCTCATCATCCCGGCCTTTGGATGGCGTCCCATGTTCATCATTGCCGGCGTCTGCTCGCTGATCGTCTGGTATCTGCGCAAGAATCTTCCGGAGTCGCCGCGCTGGCTTGAATCGCAGGGCCGCACCGCGGAAGCCGAAGCCCTGATGCAGGCCATCGAAAAGGAATCCGCCGGCGGCGGGACGCTGCCGCCGGTGGTGGTGCCGGCCCCCGTGCCGCAGGTCAGCGCGTCCGACATGCTGAGGCCGCCGCTGCTGCAACGCATGCTGGTCGGCTGCTGGGTGCTGATCACCATCAATACGCTGATTTTCGGCTTCGTGATCTTCCTGCCGCAGTTCTTCCTGCGCCAGGGGCTGACCATCGCCAATTCGCTGGCCTATACGCTGGTACTGTCGGTCGCATCGCTGGTGGGCTGCGCGGTCGGCGCCTATCTGTCCGACGCGATCGGACGGCGCGCGAGCATCATCGGCTCGTCGATCGTGACCATCGTCTCCGGCTACATCTATGCCCGCTTCAGCGCGGCGTCCGATCCGGCCATCGTGCTGAGCGTCGGATTCGTATTGATCGTCGCGATCTATGTCCAGACCGCGATCCTGTTCGGCGTCTATACGCCGGAACTGTTCCCGACCGAGATCAGGCTGCGCGCCAACGGCATCTGCAACACGTTCGGTCGGGGCGCGACCGTGGTCTCGCCCTTCATCGTCGGCGCCCTGATGGCCTCCTACCAGCTGCCGGGCGTGGTCTGGCTGATGATCGGCCTTGTGGTCGTTCAGATCGTGGTGGTGTGGGCCTGGGGCGTGGAGCCGCGCAATCGCGGGCTGGAGGATGTCTCAACCGTTACAGCCTGATGGCGCCACGCCCACCTGCTGATGGTGGGCGCGCGAATGCGCGCCCGATGGTAAACTTCGCGTGTCCACCATCCTTGGTCATGACGACATGAGTGGTGGCACGGCGCCAAGCGCGCCTTTGCCCTTCCTGCAATGCTTTCGCTTGTGAAAAGCGTGATCGGCAAAATGCACCATCTTGCAAAAACGATCGGGAATTGAGATGATCAAAATCCCCGCGTGACACCTTATTTTTTAGCCGGAAAAATAATTTTAACGCGATACAACTTGCGGTAGCAACAGGCGATCCCTTAATATAGGCCGCGGCGCGCGAAGCTCTGTCCTTTCGGATCATTCGAGACATTGTCATGAAAGCATTTTCCAAGGTCCTGCTGTTTTCGCTCGCGGCGATGGTTCCGACGCTGCAATACGCCAAGCAGGGCTGGACCGCCGAGGACCGGCAGGCTTTTTACACGACAAGCCAGGGATCGCACATGATCCCCTATCTCTGGTTCAAGGCGTTGCGGCGTCTTGACGTGGATGAGCCGTTCGGGGGCGATCAACTGGCGCGCTACGGCTATCTGCCGAACGATACCAAACTGAACCCGGAAGGATTGCCGGTCGGTTTCGTGATCGACGGCGACGCCAAGACCGGCTTCCTCGGCATGACCTGCGCGGCTTGCCATACCGCGCAGATCGAGTACCAAAAGGACGGGGCCACGCAACAGCTTCGCATCGATGGCGCGCCGGCGACGGCGAATTTCCAGCTTTTCCTGACCGACCTCGAGGCCGCCGCCAAGGAGACGATCAAGGATACCAACCGCCTTGAGCAATTCGCCCGTTCCGTTCTGGGCACGAGTCCATCGGCCGCGAAGGTCGCCGCCCTCAAGACCGACTTCGGCGCCTGGGTCAAACAATACAGCGCCTTCATGGATGCAAGTCTGCCGGCATCATCTCCGTGGGGGCCCGGGCGCCTCGACGCCTTCGGCATGATCTTCAATCGCGTCGCGGCGAGAGACCTCGGTATCGATGCCAATTTCAAGATTGCGGACGCACCGGTCAGCTATCCCTTCCTGTGGAACGCGTCGCGGCAGGACAAGACGCAATGGAACGGCTTCGTTCCCAACGGTCTGTTTATCCACGCGCTCGGGCGAAACACCGGTGAGGTGTTCGGCGTATTCGCTGATTTCAGACCGAGCAAACGTACGTTGCCGCGGTTCGACTTCAGCAACAACTCGGTGAAGTTCGCCGGTCTGCAGCAGCTCGAAGAAAAGATCGCTGTCTTGAAACCGCCGCCCTGGCCATTCGATCTCAAGCAAGACCTGGTGGACAGGGGCCGCGTGCTCTACGCGCAAAATTGCGGCAGCTGTCATGACGAGAAGCCCTTGCCTGACGGCACATGGCTCACGCCGGTCAATGCGATCGGGACCGATCCCAGGATGTTCAAAAACGCGGACCGGTCGTCGCAATCCGGCTTGCTGGTGGGGGCGCTGACGCCCAATCCGCCCGGAGCGACGCTGGCAGAGACCGCAAAGACTCACGACATCCTCGCGACAACAGTGGTTGGAGCCTTGATCAACGAGGCCTTCCCGCTGACATTCCGAAATCGCAACAGCGGAGTTTGGCAGGCCATCAGAAAAGATCTGGCACACCTGTTGCCCGAGTCACAAAATACCCCGATCGTGGTGCTTCTGCTGCAACCCAAGGTGAGAGCCAACCTGAAGTCCCATGTTGAAGACCGGCTTCGAACCTTGTTCGTGCCGCCGGCGCCGGACGCGCCTCCTGCCTATGAATCGCGTGTGTTGCACGGCATCTGGGCGACCGCGCCCTATCTTCACAACGGATCGGTGCCGAACCTCTGGGAATTGCTGTTGCCGCCAGAACAAAGGAAGCCGTCCTTCATGGTCGGCAGCAAGGTGTTTGATCCAGTAAATGTCGGTTACGTAACTGACAGCTCGCCGTTCAAGGACGGCAAGCTCGTGGTGGGCTCGGGAGCCGAACCCGGCAACAGCAACGCCGGGCACGATTTCGGCAGAAACCTCAACGATGACGAGCGCTGGGCGCTGATCGAATATCTCAAGCAACTCTGAAGGACAGGATTTACCAGTCGGCAAGCCGACCTTGTCAAACTGGTCGCCGCACACACAAGCCCCCTGAGACAAGTTCCCTGAGAGATCAATGATCGTTGCGGTTGTGCAACGGTCCGGGACCGCCAGCGCGCTATTCGGCGCCTCTCAACCGATCGGTTGATGCGTGCACCCGGGCTTTCCCCCAGAGTGCGCCCGAAAGTCAGTCGTATCGGATTGAGATCGGTCTCGAGAGTAGCACGCGTGGTCGCCTGCCATCACGGCTTCATCCGAAAGGGCGATGAAGGTAGACCAGATGATCCCGGAAGCAGAAACCCTTTCAGACCTGATCGGAACGGTCTATGACACGACACTCGATCGGGCCCTGTGGTCCGACGTGTTGAGAAGGTCGGCGGAATTCGTCGGCGGGTCGGCGTCATCGCTTTATTCGAAGAACGCTGCGCGCAAGACCGGTAACCGGTTTGTGTGTTGGAGCCCGAGGTTCGATGCCTCGGGACTACCAAGTTAATGAATATGTCAGGATCGATCCCTCCACGACCTGCCAGTTTCTGTTTGATGTCGGGCAAATCTACAGCATTGATGATTGTATTCCATATGCCGAATTCCGGCAAACGCGTGTCGCCAAGGAGTGGGCAAGACCTCTGGGCTTGGTGGATCAGCTCGCGGCCACCCTCGATAAGTCGGCGATGAGCTTTTCGGTGTTCGCTATTTTTCGAAATGAAGCGGAGGGCCGCGTCGATGACGAGATGCGCCGGCGAATGCGCCTCATCGTTCCGCATGTGCGCCGGGCGGTGCTGATCGGGAACGTACTGGACCTCAACACGACGGAGAAAACGGCATTCGCGGATACGTTAAATGGCCTCGCTGCGGGCGTGTTTCTCGTCGATGAAAACGCTCGCGTCGTATCGGCCAACACATCCGGGCAGGCCATGCTCGAGGACGGCGAAATTCTTCGTCAGAAGGATTTTGTGTTGACGGCCGTCAATGCGCGGATCGGGACGACGCTGCCAAAGATCATCGCGTTGGCCCGTGATGGGGACGCGGCGGTCGGAGTAAATGGGATCGCGCTGCCGTTGTCCTCGCCACCGGAGCCCTGGCTTGCCCACATCCTGCCGCTCACCTCAGGGGCGAGGCGGGATGCCGGAATAGCCCATTCCGCCGTGGCGGCGGTGTTCGTTCACAAGGCTTCGATCGAAACACCATCCGCGATGGAGACAATGTCGAAACTCTACAGACTGACGCCGGGCGAACTGCGCGTGCTCGCAGCGCTGAGCGAGGTTGGCGGAATTGCTGCGGTTGCCGAAGTCGTCGGTATCTCGGAAGCGACCGTCAAGACGCATCTTCAGCGTCTGTTCGGGAAGACCGGCACCAACCGGCAGACCGAGCTCGTCAAACTCGTTGCGGCACACGCAAGCCCCCTGCGACATGCCCCCCTGAGAACTCCAAGCCCCCTGAGAACTCAATGAGCGTTGCCGTTGTGCACCGCTCCAGGCCATCTGCCTCGCCTGGCCGCAAATCGGCACCCGCTCATCCTGCCGGTTGACGCGCGCACCCGGAGCTTTCCGTACAGATCGCTGCATTAACCGACCGGCGCCTGCCGTCGGCAATCATTGCAAGGAGAGGCACAGAAAATGAACGCGATCGACAAGGTAAGTGACGGCAGCGAACGGTATGCGCGCTGCGTTGAATCGTCCAAGCGGGTTCGTTGGGACATCGACAAGGACGTGATCCGCGGGCGCCGCTTCGACGTGGCCCACAAATTTCTTCCCGACGCGCTGGCGATGGCGGATGCGTTTACGACCCTGTCGGCCGATGAAAAGCGGTTCGTGAGCCAGATTCAAGGCCGCACCTATGCCAATATGTTCGGGCTGGTCGAGCGCTTCATCAATGCCAAGGTCCTGGAATTGAGCCACGAGCACTGGTTCGGCGATCAGGTTGCGCTCGAGGCGCTGGTTCGGTTCAGTGACGAAGAGTTAAAGCACCAGGCGCTGTTCCGCCGCATCGAAACGATGGTCGGCGATGTTCTGCCCGACGGCTATTGCTTCGACGTCGATCCCAACGGCGTCGCTCACGCGGTGCTCGGCAAGAGCACCTGGGCGGTGTTGGCGCTGACGCTGGATATCGAGCTGTTCTCCCAGCTGCATTATCGCCAGAGCATCGATCCCGATCCCGGACTCTCCGAGCTGTTCAAGGATATCTTCCTCTTTCACTGGAAGGAGGAAAGCCAGCACGCGATCCTCGACGAACTCGAGTGGGTGCGCCACGACGCCGGGCTGACGCCGGAGCAACGCGATTCCGCGGTCGACGAGTTCATCGAGCTGGTGGCCGCGGTGGACGGCATCCTGCAAGCCCAGGCCAAAGCCGACGCGGGCTATTTCGCGGCCAGTTGCGGCCGCGCGGTCCCCGCGGCGGAGACGCGGGCGATCGAGGCCGCGTTCCTCAAGGCCTACCGCTGGCAGTACATCCACTCAGGCGCGCAGCACCCGCACTTCGGCAAGGTGCTGTCCAGTCTGATCACCGAAACCCAGGGCCAGCGCATCCAGTCGGCGCTCGCCACGCTGCAATAACTCTTGATGAACCCATACCACCACCGAGCCAAAGGAAACCTTTCATGGTTGCACAATCCAAGACCGCCAAACCCACCGTCGTCAACGGCATCAATGTCGACGACCTGTTCACCCTGATCGACGGCGTCAAGCGGACGCCGCAAAAGGCAAGACAAACTGGCGGGTCACGACGACCTGGCAGAGCCAGGCGCGGAGCCGTGCGCAAGTCGAGAGTTTTGAAATCGGCGGAGAACGGGTGCCACGCCGGTTCGCGATCGACATCGATGAGCCCTGCGAACTGGGAGGATCGAACCTTTTCGCCAATCCGCAGGAACATCTGAGATCGATCTGCGCGGCTTCCTCGGGATCGATCCCGCCGTGCCGTCGGGCTACGAAAACCTGAGCTACACCGTTCGCATCAAGGGCAGCGGCACCAAGCAGGAGTTCGCCGAGGTCCACGAGGCGGTCATGGCGACCTCGCCCAACTTCTACAACATGTCCCGGCCCGTGGCTCTCAAACCGGTCCTGGTTGTCGAGTGATGGGCTCAAGACTGCCGCCTTTGCCAACCTTGCAAAGCTAATCATGCCCGGCACTCGGGTCCGGCTTCGCCGGTCCAAGCACAGGTCCATTGTGCCGGGCGTCCCCACCCTGGAGCAGGTAAGAAAAAAGACGTGGATGGCCGGGACGAAGGCCGGTCATGACGGAATGGAGAATCAATTCACGCGTTCTTCAGTGCCACCCGAAACTCGGCTTCGGTCTTCGACTTCACTTCGTCGAGCGTGACGCCGTCGGCGAGTTCGATCAGCGCCATGCCGTCCTTGCCGTGCTTGTCGATGGTGAAGACCGCGAGATCCGTCACCACCATGTCGACCACCTTCTCGCCGGTCAGCGGCAGGTTGCACTTTTTCAGGAGCTTTGGGCCGTCCTTGGCGGAATGCTCCATCACCACCACCACGCGCTTGACACCCGCCACCAGGTCCATCGCGCCGCCCATGCCCTTGACCATCTTGCCCGGGATCATCCAGTTGGCGAGATCGCCGTTCTGCGCCACCTGCATCGCGCCGAGGATCGATAGATCAATGTGCCCACCGCGCACCATGCCGAACGAATCGGCGCTCGAGAAATAGCTGGTGGTCGGCAATTCGGTGACGGTCTGCTTGCCGGCGTTGATCAGATCGGGGTCTTCCTCCCCCTCATACGGAAACGGTCCCATGCCGAGCATGCCGTTCTCGCTCTGCAGCTGGACGTCGACGCCTTCGGGGATGTAGTTCGAAACCAGCGTCGGAATGCCGATGCCGAGATTGACGTAGAATCCGTCGCGCAATTCCTTCGCGGCACGGGCAGCCATTTGATCGCGGGTCCAGGCCATCAGACTTTCTCTCCGGTTGCGGCCGCGTCGCGCTTGCGCATGGTGCGCTGCTCGATGCGTTTAAGGGCGGTTCCCACTTCAATGATGCGTTTCACGAACACGCCGGGCGTATGGACCTGGTCGGGATCGATTTCGCCGGCCGGCACCAGGTGCTCGACCTCGGCGACGGTGATTTTCGCCGCCGTCGCCATCATCGGGTTAAAATTGCGCGCGGTCTTGCGGTACACGAGGTTGCCGGCGGTATCGCCCTTCCAGGCGTGAACGATGGCGAGGTCGCCGAACAGCCCGCGCTCCATGATGTACTTTTCGCCGTCGAATTCCTTCACTTCCTTGCCTTCGGCGATCAGGGTGCCGACGCCGGTCTTGGTGTAGAACGCCGGAATGCCGGCGCCGCCGGCCCGGATGCGCTCGGCCAGGGTGCCCTGCGGCGCGAATTCCAGCTCCAGTTCGCCGGCGAGGAACTGCTGGGCGAACAGCTTGTTCTCGCCGACATAGGACGAGATCATCTTCTTGATCTGCCGCGTCTCGAGCAACCGGCTCAATCCGATGCCGTCGACGCCGGCATTGTTGGAGACCACGGTGAGGTTCTTCACCCCTGAGTCGCGCAGCGCGTCGGACAAGGTCTCGGCGATGCCGCACAGGCCAAAGCCGCCGGACATGATCATCATGCCGTCCTTGAGGATACCGTCGAGTGCAGATTTGGCGTCCGGATAGACCTTGTTCATGAAAATGCGACCTGACGGTGGGGCGGCTTATGGCCAGCACGAGGGTATGTATCTTGGGATTATTAGGCGAAATCGTCGCAAGGCGTCAATCATTGGACTTTTGCACGGGTCTGGAACACCGGATGGCCTTGAAAGTGTCAAGAAAACCCCTCAAGTTGCACCGGTTGGCGTGGGGCCCCTGCATGTCGGCTATCGCCGATCCGGACTGTGATATCTACCGAAATCGGGCCAACCCGCGTTCGGTTGATGTACAGCCCGCCCCGACTCAACCGCGATTCGACGACACCAACCCGACCCGGATATGTCATTGACGATGGCCCAAGGAATGAAGCGCCTGGGGATGCCGATTGCCGCGCTTCTCGGCGTGGCGCTGATCGGCCTGATCTCGACGTCCTGGTTTCTCGACCGGGACGCCTTGCGCCAGGCGGTCGAGGCGCAAATCCGCGCCGTGACCGGCCTCGATCTGGTGATCAAAGGCAATATCGACGTTTCGGTGTTTCCCGGAAGCTACGTCTCCTTTCATGACGTCGGGCTGAAGGGCGGCGGCACCGGCGATCCTGCGCTCGCCGTCGACGTCCTGACTGCGAATTTGCGCTTGCTGCCGCTGCTGCTGCGGCGCTTCGAGATCGCCGACGTGATGATGCTGCGTCCCCATATCCATGTCACCCGCGACGCGGGTGGCGGCAGCAACTGGACGCCGTTCATCGACACCATCGCGCGCGCCATGAAGCCCGGCGCCGATAACCAGGTGTCGTTCTCTGAAATCAGAATCCAGGACGGCGCGCTGACCTATGAGGATGCCGCCAGCCACCTGTCCGAAACGCTCGGAGATATCGACCTTTCGCTGGCATGGCCGTCGATCTCGCGTTCCTTCGCCGCGACCGGGCAATTCGACTGGCGCGGCGAACGCGTCGATGGCTCGATCAGCGCCAGCGACTTTGTTGCAGCCCTTTCCGGCGACCGATCCGGCCTCAAGGCCCGGCTCGCCAGCGCGCCGCTGAAACTGGCGTTCGACGGCACCGTCGCCAACCGCACCTCCACGATGATGGAAGGCACGCTGACCGTCGACAGCATATCGTTGCGCAACGCGTTGCGCTGGGCCGGTCAGGCGCCGCCCGGCAGCGGCGGGTTCGGCCGCTTCGCGCTGAGAGCGCGCGCCAATGTGGTCGGTGCGTCGATCGCGCTGACCAACGTCAACATCGAGCTCGATGGCAACGTCGCCGAGGGCGTATTGACCTATGTCAACAATGGCCGCCAGACGCTGCAGGCGACACTCGCCGCCGGCGCGCTCGACTTCACCCCCTATGTCTCCACCTTCCGCCTGCTCGCCAGTGGCGCGCATGACTGGAACCGGCAGCTGTTCGATCTGAACTCGCTGTCCACTACCGATCTCGACATGCGTCTGTCGGCGGCAAGGGTCACGGTCAATTCGACCAAACTGGGCCGCACCGCGTTCGGCGCCAATCTGCGCGGCGGCGCGCTGGCGCTCAGTGTCGGCGAGGCGCAGGTGTATGGCGGTATCGCCAAGGGCTCGTTCGGGATCGCGCGTTCCGACGCGGTCGCCGACGTCAAGGCACAGTTCTCGTTCACCGACGTCGATCTGCAATCCTGCGCATCCGAATTGTTCGGTGTCAGCAAATTGTCCGGCCGCGGCAACCTCAACGTCTCGCTGGTGGCGTCGGGCTCAAGCCCGTTTGGCCTCGCGCAGTCGCTCGATGGCACCGCCACGCTGACCGGTCATGATGGCGCGATCTCCGGCTTCAACGTCGAGCAATTGTTGAAGCGGCTGGAGCGCCGGCCGCTGTCCGGCAGCGGCAACTTTCGCACCGGCTCGACGCCCTATGACAATCTGAACATCGCCGTGAAATTTTCCGAAGGGATCGCCACCGCCCAGGATGTCCGCGTCGAAGGACCGGCGGCGCGCATCACCTTGAGCGGCACCGCGTCGGTGCCGGCGCGCGAATACGATATGAAGGGGGTCGCCAGCCTGAATTCGGTTCCGAACGCGCCGCCCGGCTTCGATCTGCCGTTCGTGGTGCAGGGTCCGTGGGACGATCCCTTGATTTTTCCGGATCCGGAAAGCCTGATCCGGCGCTCGCCGGCCTCCGCACCCTTGCTCGACGCGGTCAAGGATCGCAAAACCCGCGACGCGGTCCGCTCGGTGCTGGAGCGCTTCATCGGCAGCGGCTCAAAACCGGCGGAGCCGGATGCCGCCGCTGAGCCAGCGCCCGCCAGCGCGCCGGTCGAGACGACAGCAAAGCCGGACTGACGCTTCGACGGGCCCTTCAGCGCAATCTGCACCCGTCAGGCGGGCCTGATTGAACTCTGCCCCGTGATTCGAAGTGTTTCAGCACTTCGGCCGCCGCCGCGCACGTGACGGAGAAACAAAAAAGCCCGCGGCGTTTTTTAAGCGCCGCGGGCTCCTCCCTGCGGTCCGGCAATCTTGGAGGAAAAACAGACCGCATGACGGCCGCGCCGGGGGTTGCGGCCGATCTCTCAATCTCGGGGCGGCCGTGCCGGACCCCTGTCCGCGATCGCTTCGCTATCAGAATGCACAATTCTGCCCACCGACGCCTTCATGGTCACACCCTCTTTGAATTGCTGTATCGGCCGGTGCGGATTTTTATTCCGCGAGATGATCGGAATCGCTGGCATCGGCGCCACGTCCGATCGGCTGCGCCAGCCGTCGCCACAGAACTGAATCGTCTTGCCATTGCCCCTGCTCTGCCGATTGAGACCCTCCGGATCGGCGGCGCAAATTCAAGGTATGATGGCGCAAGCCCCACCGGGGAACGGTCATGATCCCGGATGAAATAGAACACCGCTTCGGGAAACCTTCGGCAGTTCGTGCGTTACTGCGGTTGGGGAAACGATAGGAGGATGGCTCAAGCGAACCTCAATTCTCGCCACCATTTTTCGCTTTTGGAACCGTCATCGCCGCGCCAGCACTGGCTCGGCTGGCGGCAAACCCCGCTGGTGGACGGCGCGCGGCCGGTGGCTGATCCTATGGCCGGAAGAATCCCTGCCTAGGATTGGGTAGCTCGGGCTCGTTCCGGTGTTGCGACGTTGATCGCAAAACGCATGACTTTGAACCTGACGGAGCAACCAGAATGTCTAGACTACCATTTATCTTTTTGTTTTTGTCGATGGGCCTATGTTCAGCATCAGCACAGGGCGGGCATCTCGGCACGCCACAGGAGCAAAAAGCGTGTTCGCGCGATGCCTCCCACTTTTGCCGCAAACAACTGGGTGACGATGCAGCGGTTCAACAATGCTTGCAGCAGAATCGCGCAAAGCTGAGTGCGGCATGCAAGAAAGTTTTTGAAGGCCATGGCATGTAGTGCGTCATTCGTGTCGACCCCCATCGGCGCGCTAGGCGTCGGCTCAAAGCGACGCTGCCAATTCGCCACGAACTAGTCGACTGTTGGCCATAAGCGGGCATTGCGTTCATATCGACAAAAACCCAAATGACACAGTCCGCCTAGATTGGACACCGCACTTGAATTCAACCTTGGCGAGAAAGACCGAATCGTGCAGCTTGGGGACGGCGTTCCGTCTGGGACGCTCTCCCGAAACTTCGCCCGCCCAAGTCGGCGGGCTCTCTTTCTCAGAACCGGCAACTGTCACGACGAGGCGGCCTCACTCGTGAAGCTCGGCTATAACGCGAAGGCTGAAAAGCGGCTTACGGGCCTCGTCTACAACCTCCATCCGCCATTCCGAACCAGCTTCGATCGGATGGTTTAAATCGCGGAGTATCTCGCCGGCGGATTTTGTCGCTTCCAGCTGAACCGCGCCCATGTCGGGGAACTCGATTCCGTCGCTTTGGTGAGACGTCTGGTCACCGTGACGGACCATAAAAAAGTATTTCGGCATATTTCCACAGCCCTTTGGGGCGTCCTTCTCGGAGAGATTTGATACAGAAAAGACCGTCGCCGTGACTTGAGAGTTATCGTGATCAATCAGATCTGCTAATGCTTCCCAATTAAGCGCCATGATTGATTGTTCAAGTGATCGTTGGGCCGGAATATCAATCGACGACGCGAGTACTCTGCACTCTGCAGCGCGCATTCTGCATTTTTCTGCGGTGATCATAGCCAGTTCCCCGGTTTGAAGTGCGGGACGCAATACTCTGACGGCGATAGGCGAAGCGGTAATGCAAGCGAACAGTGCATGGTTGCGGCGCTGATACAATGCTCGCTTTTCAAAAAATAGACCAACATGGTGGCGCGCGGACGTTCCGATCAATCTGCACTGCCCCCATCCGGCATGTGATCAAGCTCAGTGAGCCCCGGCCTTACCAGCGTGTCTCGCTTGCGACCCGCTCATCGGCTTCGGTTGCATATATTTCGGCAAGTGCCGCAAGGAGTTTCGTTGTCAAAGGGTCGTTGATTCCACGGGGGGAGACGATGGCGATGCGCAGCTTCGTCTCTAAGCTGCGCGGTAGTCAATATCCGCATCATCATCCACCTCATACGCTACGGCAATAACGTCTTCGAACGCGTCGAGCTTTCGCGCGAGGAACAACCACGCTTCAGCAGCCGATATAAGCTTTCTGCGGTGGCGCTTGTCGTGCTTTGCCTGTGCGATTTTTTGGAGAGCTATCGCGCGGCATTCGGCGGCTGTAAACATTCGCGTTCCCAGATTCGTCGGCGCGACCCTATGGGACGGGGCGAAAATAAATCTGTTCAAAACAGCTCACCGCGCGATATTACTTTGTCTTGACTTTCTAGCGCACGTCACGCGCCGGTCGCCGCGTGGCGCCCGCGAATGGTGCGGTGGGTATTTCAACAACTTCGATTATGGCGCTGGCTGCCAACTGAGGCGGCCTCACGGGGGACAGCACCGGTGTACGGATTCACGTTCCCGCTGGTGCTGCTCGCGGCTGCCGCGAGCAGCACCAGCGCGCCTGCCAAAATCCATTTGGTCGCTCCCATTTCTCCCCTTGGTTTTGTCGTGTGAGTCACACAACCACGGTGAGTGGGCCTGCGCCGGACAAACAGGTAGCCCAAACTGTAAACCCCGTGGTCTGACCGCGTTGGCCTTGACGCCTACTCGGCAAAACAGGCCACCAACAAATTCAGGGACCAGGCCCGCCATAATCTCGGCGCGATGGTCGATCACGAGGAACCGTTGCCGCATCCGGCAGCTGATCAGCCGCAATCACTCGTGGCGTTTATGTCGTCGCTGCGACACGGCTGTTTGGCGCCCAAGGCGGCCCAACCTATCAAGTGGTTGCCGGTGATTAGCTGGAGTCGCCGATTGCCAAATTCAAGAGAGTTCTCTTAAAGAGACTCTCCTCGACGCTCGCACGTTGCCGTGCTGCATGGGAGGGATCAGGCCGCAGTTGGCTGCCATAAGAGCGGCCGTTGTAGCCGAGCGCAGAAACGAGGAGATAAAATGCGGAGATTACTGCTCTCTATGGCGCTCCTTGGCTGCGCAATAAGCTCGGGATCGTGCGAAACGATAACCGTTGAGCAACTTCGCGTGGATTGTGCCAGCGCGAGCGGAGGCCAGGCACAAACTGCCTGCGCAGCATATCTTATGGGCATGGTACATGGGCTACAAATTGGAACGCTGTTCACCAAGCGTCGAAAGCCATTCTGCATTCCCGACAGCGTAAAATCTCCCCAAGCCATCCAGATGTTCAACAAGGCTGCAGCCGAACGTTCTGAAATGGGGACGGAACCTGCCGACTTGCTTTGGATAATGACCCTGTCGAGTGCCTTTCCTTGCTCAAAACCAAGATAGGACACTGCCTGCGTGCAGGGCGGATTATCGGGATAGGGGGGAACCTCACGGCTCCTCCCCTCCCACACCACCGTACGTACGGGTCCGTATACGGCGGTTCGACAGATTAAGCACGGTCGGTGTTTCACGCCGTGCCGGAGAGTCAGACAGTGGAGTCCGTCGCAA
>WNEZ01001763.1_pt1 | contig 19354 bp, 16 predicted proteins | sample 5400521 | NCBI WGS metagenome assembly WNEZ01 (sample SAMN13153339, study PRJNA577476) | soil metagenome | isolation source: 120 cm saprolite under Douglas fir tree site 2 hole 1 replicate 1 | place: USA:California | collected 2015-04-18 | reverse complement strand
CCAGCGAGCTGGGCACCATCACGACTTTCGCTGGATTGATGACGGCTGGTATTGCTGTTGCCCTGCAAAACGTGATCTTGTCCGTAGCCGGATATTTTTTCCTGATCGGCAAATACGGCGTGCGCGTGGGTGACCGCGTGCAAGTGGCCGGAGTCACCGGCGATGTGGTGGATATCGGCCTCATCCGGCTTCATTTGATGGAGGTGACCGGCGAAGGGAGCCCGCGCCCCACCGGACGCGTGGTTGTATTTTCCAATTCGGTAGTCTTTCAGGCGAATGCCGGATTGTTCAAACAGATTCCCGGGACAAACTTTGTGTGGCACGAAATCACGCTCACCATTGGGCCCGAAGGCCACTACCATGAAGCTGAGAAAAGATTGCTGGAGGCCGTGAACAAGGTCTATGGTGAATATCAGGAAAAGATGGAGCAGCAGCGGCGAGGCATGGAACGGGCGCTTAATTCAGCCAGGATCAAGGAGTTTGTTCCGGAAAGCCGTTTGCGTCTGACCGGCTCCGGGCTTGAGATCGTAATCCGCTACCCGGTAGAGCTGAGCGGCGCGGCTGAAATTGATGACCGTATGACCCGCGAGCTGATTGAGGCCATTGACCGTGAGCCGCGCTTACACCTGCTGGGTTCAACGGTAAAGGTGGAAGAAGCGAAAGCGCCGGAGGTCGAGCCAGCGTGAGCTTCCACTTGTGACAAGCATCACACCTAATTTCCCACCGATCCCATCCTATATAAAAGCTATAAAAGCGTCCTGTATGCATTCCAGAATGGGCTCATCCAACACCTTGGCTTACCCGCCTTAGCGTTGCGACTCGGGCAGCGGGAACCGGGGGCGTACTTTATATCAAGTTGGAATCACAGGCGGTAGCGGGTTAAACTGCTACGGCTCCTGTGGTTTCCCTGCCATCAGCTTCAGTGCCACAGTTTCGGGAGGAGAAGACGTGAAGACGGTATTCGTGATTGGAGCAGGACCCGCGGGAATGTTTGCCGCACAGAAGATTGCCCAGGGCGGTCACCAGACCATCATCTTCAATCGCGATATCAAGCCCGGCGGCCTGGCGGAATACGGCATCTATCCCACCAAAGACAAGATGATGCCGTAGGCGCGCAGGGCACCAAGAAGCTGGGCCTGCCGGGTGAGACGGCCGAAGGCGTTTATGCCGCCAAAGATTTTGTCTATCACTACAATCTGCTGCCGCCGTTCACATCGCATAACTTCTCCACCGGAAAGCGCGTGGCCATTGTTGGCATGGGCAACGTGATGGTGGACATTGCTCGCTGGCTGCTGCTGGATGCGCTGGTGAAGACGGCGGAAGAAGTCGTGGTGGTGGCGCGACGCGGACCATTCGAAGCCAAGTTCGACCAGAAAGAGTTTGATCACATTGAACAGTTCCTTGATCGCAACGCCTTCGATGATGAGCTCCGCCGCATACAGCCGCAGCTCAGCGCCATCGGGCAGGACATCAGCAAGCTTGCCGACGAGACTTTTCCCGTCCTTGCCAAGCCACCGCAAGAGGTAACAAGGCCACGGCTGCGCTTCCGCTTCTTGTGCTCACCGCAGGCCATCCATGCGGACACGTCCGGCAGAATCCATCGACTGACTGTGACGGAAAATATTCTTGCCGAGCGCGATGGTTCCATCGCATGCAAGGCCACGGATCAACTAGCCCATCTGGATGTGGACACGATGATCTTTGCCATCGGCGATGTTGCTGATCCGGGCATTGGGCTGCCTTACCATCGCGACGCCTACGTTACGAACCCTGATCAGACCGATCCCAAGCGCGCGGCCTATGAGCTTTTTGATCCGCACAACAATAAAGTCCTTGAAGGTATGTATGCCGTAGGCTGGGCGCGCAAGGCTAGTGACGGACTGGTGGGCATCGCCCGACATGACGGGGAAGTGGGCGCGCTGCACGTCTTGCAATATCTGGAAGGCGTTGGCGAAGGGAAGTGCCCAACCGCCGACCACATTCTTGGCCATCTCGAGCGCAAAGGTTTGCGCGTGATCAGCAAGGACGATCTGGAATGTCTGGCTCGAGCGGAAGAACAAATCGCCCAGCAACGCGGCATCCCGTGGTTCAAGTTCGATAAAGACGAAGACATGCTGAAGGCCATCGAAGCCGAGAAGGCAAAAGCAGTATCAGTTTAGGACTGCCCGCGTTTATCATTCATGAACATCCATGCCCGACTGGAATCCTGATCTCTACCTGAAGTTTTCTGATCAGCGCGCACGCCCCGCGGCTGACTTGATCGCGCAAATCAAACTCGAAAACCCCAAACGCATCATCGATCTCGGCTGCGGGACTGGCAATAGCACGGAGCAGGTGCATGCCCGCTGGCCGCAGGCCGAAATCACCGGTCTCGATAGCTCCGCTAGTATGCTGAAGCAGGCCAGCGCGCGCCATCCTGATTGGCATTGGCTTGAAAGCGATGTTGAAAACTGGAAACCCAGCGGCAGCTTCGATTTGATCTTCAGCAATGCTGTGCTGCACTGGCTGGGCGACCACGCGCTGCTCTTTCCCAGACTGTTCCAGCTTGTCGCCCCAGGTGGAGCCTTGGCGGTGCAGATGCCGAACAATTTTCATTCTCGGGCGCATCAGGCCATGAAGAAGGTTGCTGGCGATCCGCGCTGGGCCGCGGCCCTCACCAACGCCTCAGAAAAATTTGGCGTACAGCCGGTCGCCTTCTATTACGACGTGTTACGAAAAATGGCGTTGCACCTTGACATCTGGGAAACCGAGTACCTGCAAATCATGGATGGGCCAAAAGCTGTTTATGACTGGATCCGCAGCACCGGCATGCGGGCCTATCTGGAACGACTCCCGAATGACGAGCAACGCGCCGAATTTGAGCGGCTTTGTCTGCAAGAGATTGAAGGAGCCTATCATCCGAACGATCAAGGCAAAGTGCTGTTTCCTTTCAAGCGGATATTTATCGTCGCCTACAGGTGACCGCCAAATCTTTAACCACAGAGGACACAGAGGAACGCTGAGGATAGCTGGTTGCGACTGTTTTTTAATCCCGAGCACAGCGAGGGATCGCTACTCTCTCCAGGATTTTGCTCAAGAGCAGTACTTTTACTGAGCAACGCCCTTCGCTCTGGGCATTCTTCCCTCAGTGTTCCTCTGTGTCCTCTGTGGTTAGCGTTCTGTGGATTGTTATTGGACGATTTCGGCTTCACCCGTATGCCTGTCACGTAGTCCGAGCAGATATAAAAGCGCGTCAAGTCCCATACGTGAGATCGAATGTTGCGCCTTTTCGCGGACCAGCGGTTTGGCGTGGAAAGCCACCCCGAGTCCCGCAATGCTCAACATGGGCAAATCATTCGCGCCATCGCCCACGGCAATGGTTTGCTGCATGGAGATACCTTCGCGCTGGGCGATCTCTTCCAGAAAATGGGCTTTGCGGGCGCCATCCACGATGGCTCCAACTGGCAGGCCGGTGAGAGCTCCGTTTTCGATCTCCAGTTCATTGGCATGAACAAAATCAAAGCCAAGCTCTTTCTGCAGTCTATGAGCAACAAAGGTAAACCCGCCGGATAGAATGGCCGTTTTGTACCCCAGCAATTTCAGAGTGCGGAGCAGCCGATGAGCACCGGGTGTGACCGGCACACGCTCAGCGACCTCAGCCAGCGCGCTTGCAGAGAGACCGCGCAGCAACGCGAGGCGGCGACGGAAGCTGGCCTGAAAATCCAGTTCGCCGCGCATGGCTGCGGCCGTAATCGCGGATACCTTTTCTCCCACTCCGGCAATGCGTGCGAGCTCGTCGATTACTTCCATCTGGATCAGCGTGGAATCCATATCGAAGGCAATGAGCCGGCGGTTACCGCGAAAAATTGAGTCTTCCTGTACGGCGACGTCAAAGTTCTGCTGGTCGGCAAGCGTGAGAAGCTGGCGGCGAAGCGATTCTGCATCCACATTGGCACCCGACAGGGTGAAATCAATGCACATGCGAGGAGCAGTGTTGTCGACGGCGGCGCCACGGCTGGACAGGCGATCCAGCAAATCGATGTTCATACCCTGGGCCACAAAAATGTCAGTAACGGCGGCAAGCTGTACCGCAGAGACCTGCTCAGCTAACAATGTAACCACAAAGCGGCGATGATGCTGGCGCGCAACCCACTCGCGCTGCTCCTCTTCATTGATTACCAGCGCGCGCGCCTCGACTCTTAGCTCGCTGGCCTTCCTTTGTACAGCATTTTCCACGGCGCTCACTTGCAATGAGTCAAGGCGGACCATGATCCCCAATACCAGTACATCGTGAATCACGGCTTGGCCGATATCGAGAACCGTGGCGCCGGCTTCAGCCAGCACGCCGGCAAAGGCATGCGTCAGGCCGGGATTATCGCGCCCCGAAATAGTGATCAGCAAAGTAGCAGACATTTACAATCAGCTTACTCCAGGGAAGAGGGAATCGCATAAACCATGCTCCAGCTTCGCAGATTCACGATCGTGTTCTTTCTACTGATGGCATCGTTTGTCGTGGTCTCGTCTGCCTTCGCGGGCCAGGTGCACAAGGTCGGGACGGATCTGTTTGCCTACATCTCCAGCAACGATTCCAGCGCAAATTCAACTTTTCTGGTCAGCGACGCCGGCATTCTGGTGGTGGATACCGGATTGAATCAGGTCGAAGGAAAGATGCTGCGGGACGAGATTCGTAAGATCTCTGCGGCGCCCGTGCGCTGGATCGTGAACACGCACTACCATCCTGATCACATGGGTGGCAACAGCGTGTTCGGTTCGGACGCCACCATCATCAGCACGTTATTCACGCGCGAGCATGTGCTGAGAGCTCCGGATCGAGCCCCAATCAACCGTTCAAGTTTCGCAATGAACGTGGTGGTCAAATCCAGCATGACGTTGTTCGTAGGTGGGCATCCGGTGGAGATCTATCATCCCGGGCCTGCGCATACCATGGGTGACCTGGTGGTTTATTTCCCCGACCAGCAGACGGTCGCCACGGGTGATCTCTTTCTAACCAACTCCTGCCCGGCGATGGATGAGGGCGACATGGAGAACTGGATCACGGCGCTGGACCACATTCTTGCCTTGCCCGTGGAGCACGTCGTTCCCGGGCATTTTGAGCTGGCCACCAAGGTGGATCTCGGGCGTTTCCATAATTATCTGAGCGAGTTAGGCAAGCAGGTCCGCGAGATGCGCGCGAAAGGAATGTCACTGGAGCAGATCAAGAAAGGTATTTCTCTGCCGCAGTTCAATGGTTTCCGCCAGTTTCCAAAGTACGAAGCCACGTTCGCCGATAACGCAGAATCGTATTACAAACAACTCACTGCCCGGTCCAGACAGTAATCGGACGCTTAAGGTTCGCGTGCAGTTCGTCACGGCCTTTCGTTACCCAAAACATTCTTCTTCTATTCCATGACAAAACTTACAATAACTCTCGCGTGACTGAAACACCAACAATAACTTCTCGCCGCCTTCCCAAGCTCGGACTGGTTCCCGGCATCGCCATCGGTGCGGTTGTCGCCTGTTTGGTGACACTTCTCGTCGTTCACCTCGAGAGCGGGTCGCCATCCCGGTTATGGTCTGCGGTGTTTGGCCGGTCCATCACCATCGCCAGCCAGGCCAGCGTGTTGGAACGCATACAGCGCCTGCAACGCATGGAGACCGTGGTGTTCAACATGGACAAAGTGGTCACCGGCGAAAAGGGAAGTACGTTTCTGCCGGATTTTCTTGCCGGCGATCGCATGCTGATGATCGTGCATGGTCAGGTTATTGCTGGCATTGATTTCAGCCAGTTCCGTTCCACAGACATTCAGGTTACGGGCAAGGATGTCCACGTAAAAATGCCGCCGGCACGTGTGCTGCTCACCCGCATAGACAACGCGCGCACGCGCGTTTATTCACGCAGCACCGGCCTGCTGGTTGCGGTTGACCCCAACTTTGAAGGCCAGGTGCGGCAGCAGGCGGAAGGCGAACTGCTGGAAGAAGCAGCGCGCGGCGGCATACTCGTCAGCGCCAACCAGAATGCACGTAACACACTGGTGAGCCTGCTGCTTGGACTGGGATTTGAAAAAGTCACTGTGGATTGATCATTGCTTCGGTTAGCAACGCGTGTCGATCGAAGCTGCACATTCATCACTCTCTCAGCCTGTGGGCCGAGCGATCGCCGTGCTGGATGCTAGAATAGAAGATTAAGCCCTCTCCTCATGGATCGCGCACACATCAGAAATTTTGCCATTATTGCCCACATCGATCATGGCAAATCCACGCTCTCTGACCGGCTCCTGGAGCTGACGGGAGCGCTTTCCCAGCGTGAAATGCATGCCCAGGTGCTGGATGCCATGGATCTGGAGCGCGAACGCGGCATCACCATCAAGGCCCACGCCGTGCGCATGAAGTACATCGCGCAGAACGGCGAAGAGTATCAGCTCAATCTTATCGACACGCCGGGCCACGTGGATTTCAGCTACGAAGTTTCGCGGTCGCTGGCATCGTGCGAAGGCGCGCTCCTGGTGGTGGATGCGTCGCAGGGTGTGGAGGCGCAGACACTCGCGAATGCCTACTTGGCCATCAACCACGGCCTCGATATCATCCCGGTCATCAATAAAGTCGATTTGCCCAGCGCCGATATTCCGCGCGTGAAAGAGATGATCGAGCAGACCGTGGGCCTGGATACCAAGGACGCGATGCTGGTCAGCGCGAAAAGCGGTCTTGGTGTCCCAGAGTTGCTGGAAGCAATCGTTAAGCGCTTGCCTCCGCCGAAAGGCGAGCCGGAAAATCCATTGCAGGCCCTGATCTTCGATTCGTGGTTTGATCCTTATCGCGGCGTCATTGTTCTTACGCGACTCATGCAGGGAACGCTGCGCAAAGGCATGAAGGTGCGCCTGTGGTGGAACGGTAAAACTCTCGACGTTGAGACGCTGGGCGTTCTGACCCCAAAGCCTGTCGAAGTGGATCAGCTTGAGGCCGGCGAAGTGGGTTTCATCGTCGCCAACAACAAGAACGTGGCCGACACCAAAATCGGTGACACCATCACCGAAGATGCCCGTCCCGCCATTGAACCTCTTCCCGGCTTTGAAGAGCTCAAGCCCATGGTCTTTGCCGGGCTTTATACCGTGGATGCCCACGAACACACAGCCCTGCGTGAAGCCCTGGAAAAACTGCGGTTGAACGATTCTTCATTTTTCTTTGAGCCAGAAAGCTCCGTCGCCCTGGGGTTCGGTTTTCGTTGCGGCTTTCTGGGACTCCTGCACATGGAGATTATCCAGGAGCGCCTTGAACGCGAGTTCGGCCTGGAACTGATCACTACCGCGCCTGGCGTCCGCTATAAAATCACCAGGACGGATGGAGAGGTCATTGACGTTGACAACCCTTCACGCTGGCCGTCACAGAGCGAGATCGCAAAGATTGAAGAGCCGGTGATCACCGCGGTTATCCTCACGAATGAAGAGTACGTGGGCGGCATCCTGAAACTAGTGGAAGACAAACGCGGCAAACAGAAGAACTTTGAGTATGTGAGTTCGTCGCGCGTGATGCTTACCTATGAACTGCCTCTGAATGAAATTGTGCTCGACTTCTATGACCGGCTCAAGACTGTCTCACGCGGCTACGCGTCCCTCGATTACCATCTGGCCGGGGCCTGGGAGTCGCCGATGGTGAAGCTGGATATTCTAGTTGCCGGCGAGCCGGTGGATGCGCTGTCCATCATCGTGCATCGCGACTTCGCTTATGATCGTGGCCGCGCTCTGGTCTCCAAAATGAGGGAGTTGATTCCACGACAGATGTTTGAAGTGGCCATTCAAGCTTCAATCGGCGCCAAGATCATTGCCCGTGAAACGGTCACTGCCATCCGCAAAAATGTGATCGCCAAGTGCTACGGTGGCGACATCTCTCGTAAACGCAAACTTCTGGAGAAGCAAAAAGAAGGCAAGAAGAGGATGAAACGCATCGGCAAAGTCGATATTCCTCAGGAAGCCTTTCTCGCTGTGCTCAAAGTTGGCGAGGGAAGCTGATGCCGGGAAGCTGGAAATGGTGCACTTGTGAAATTGTGCAAATCCTTTCTTTTGAGCGGGTTCCTACTCTCTTTCTGAGCTTGCGGTTTTTGTCTTATCTCCAGCTGCCTGTATCCTGCTGAAAATAGGCAACTTAAAACATGCCACACACATTGGGCAATCTAGCCTTGGAGCCCAACTTGTTTAAGGATTCTCATAAGAGCTGCGCTCGAATTGCACAGTTTTTTCCACAGGGCAGAACTTGCTTAATATCGCAATTGCTAGTTTGTTGCGGCCCGGAAGTTGACGGTAATAAAGGTCTCAACCTCTACGGCTTCGTCGTTCAACATGTACGGCTTATAGCGCCACTGCCGCACAGCATCCAGCGCAGCTTGTGCCAAAATGGGATTACCGCTCATAACGTTCAAGCTCTGAATACTTCCATCTCTGGCAATGATCGCGTGTAACTGTACCGCGCCAACCGTGCGAGTGATGATTGCCGTTCGCGGATAGACCGGATCCACTTTGCGAACCAATAAAGCTTCAGAAAGATGAGAGAAACGTAAACGTCTGGAAGGTCCAGCCGGGCGCGCGATGGTCGTGCAATCTGTTTTGCAAATGAGATCTCCGACCTGCGGTCCTGAACTCTCGCCGTTCAACCGACCAGGATTGGGTGCGGGATCGGTTGATTGCGTGACAGGGCCAAAGGGCAAAGCGTTTCTGTTGTTGTTGGCAATGCTGATGACTCTCGTCGGTTCCGCTGCCGGCATTCCTCTTTTTCCAGAATCTCCGGCCGGCGTGTGATCCGCCACTTCCACAGAATGCATTGGAGCAATCAGCGGAACATGCGCCAGTACCGGAATCACTCCCGTGGACATCAACGGTATCAGCAGCAAAAAGCTTACGGCGATCAATTCGACGATGAAGGCCAGCGTCATGGGCCAGCGCTTATCTTTGCGTGCGACGTTGGATGATTCCAGCAGACTCTCTTTGAACATGACTGCCACCTCCGGCAATGGTGGATTTGACACCGGACGGCTGCTGGCATGTTCCGCGAATGCGCGTGATCAGTGAAAATAAAATGGCCGTCCCAAAGGACGGCCAAGTGAAAAACCGGAAACTATTACGGCTTTTTCGGTGTCGTAGCGGCTGGTCTGGGCGCGGTGGCAGGAGCTTTTGGTGCGGCTGCACCGGCCGGCTTAGCTGCCGGCGGCCCACCTGCGGGATACTCGGCGTTGTAAGCGCTCACCAGTTCCTTGGTGATGACGTTGCCCTGGTTCGCCCACAGGACCGTTTGTGTGCTGGAGACGTCAAGCACGGCGGCGTACCCGTTGGCCTTGGCGTACTTGTCCAGCACGACCATCATCTTCTGGCCAATGCGGTTGAGAACTTCGCCTTCCGCCTGTTGCGCTTCATTCTGGAAATCTTCATAGTTGCGCTGGAAGCTCTTCTGCTTCACTTCAATCTGCTTGGCGCGGGTGGCTTTTTCTTCTTCACTTAGCTTTTCGCTCTGCGCCTGGAATTGCTTCTTGAGGTTCTCCACGTCATCATTCATGCCCTTCAGTTCCGCCTGTTTGGGGCTGAATTTCTGCTGGAGAGCTTCAGATTCTTTCTGTCCTTCATTGCTGGAGATGATGGCTTCGTTGATGTTGACGACGCCGATCTTGGTGAGGCCCGGGGTGGCCGGAGCAGATGAAGGTGCGGTTGCCGGGGCCGCCGCTGAGGCTGTGGTCTGCGCGATAGCCGCCGCAGAAATCATGGCACCCAGTCCAAGGCTGAGCACGAGGTTGCGAGTTGTTGACTTGCCAAACATGGGTATTGGTTACTCCTTGAATCTTTTCACAGCGATTTATCTGAACTCGGACTGCTGATCTACCGTACGCTGGATCGGTCTCACAGACGACTTAGGGTCTGGAATGCTGGAATTGCAGATGAGTCGAATGCGATGATTATAGGTGCGAACTCCAGCAGCGTCAAACCGTGAATCTCCTTAGAAAGTGGTACTGATCGTGAAGCGGAAGGTCTTCTTCGGCTCCTGTAAACGGAAGTCCGGCGCCAGCGTGGAAATGGTCTGCTGGAAGGTGAAATCGCCCGCCGAACCTGCCGGGAACATGGAACGTACAATCGGGCTGGGAGAGTGAACTGTGGTGTCCAGTCGCAGAGGATTGTACGCGTAATAAATCTGGAACGGCTGCTGCACAATCGGCAACATCACCTGGAGTGACAGGCCCGTGGAAAGCCGCGGCACAAAGTTAGTTCCGGGCACCGGCTTCAAGTCTCCGCTGATGTTGATGGGTGAGCCGCCGGTGCACTGAAAGCTTGCGCCGATTCCGGGGCAGCCAAAGACTGTGTTGTTGAGCTGGGTTACGGCATCGGGCGCGATCTTGAGCTGAGAATCCAGGGTCACGAAATCGAGACCGAAATCAGCGAACGGCGCCAGTACCACGGGCCCAACAATCTTGATGCGATATTCCAGGTTGCTGATCACTGACGTATCGCCGCCCGGCAAAGTGATGTTATTTACCGGGATTGGAATCTGTACGTTGCCGCGACGCGGGTTCGTGGGGTCAAGGGGCACGGCGCTGCCGTCAGGATTGGTCAACTGAACGTTCTGCACGGTGTTCACGAAGACGTAGGGCGATACCGTGCGCACGTCAAAGCCGCGCAGGTCAGATTCGCCGCCCATATAGAAGCGCTGGTACGGAGGAGCCTCAGTACCGCCGAAGCCTCCAATGAAGCTGCCCTGCACGCGGAACCCCAGCGTGTTCTGGTGAAAGAGCGGTTTCCATTGGGTAAACGCAATCACAGGACGGTAGAACTTTACGTTGCCGCCCAGGCCAGCCACTTCACTGGAGATAAACAGGCTCTTGCCTTTGTGCGGGCGCACCGGACTATCAATGGTGCTGAAGCCAAATGACGGCGTGAGTGAACTGGTGATGATGCCGCGCAGAGCGTTCGGGCCGGAGATGCTGCGGAAATTCAGGGTCTGGAACAGATTGCGTGAAGCGTCACTGAAAGTGTTAATGGTGGTGTTATCGTACGAATACGTGAGACCAATGCTCTTGAATGACCGTCCCAGTGCATACCGCAGGGATCCGGTCAGGCCAGTGCTGGACTGGTTGTAATTTAATAACTGGTTCAAAACAGATTGTGGAAGGTTAATGTTCTGGCCGGCCGCAATGGACGCCTGACGCGCCTGGTTGAAATCAAAGCGGCGGCTGTAAACCGTGAAACCCAGTTGCAGCGGGCGGTCGAGCACATAAGGCTCAGTAAAACCAAACAGCAGTACGCGGGAAAGGCTGCCCACATTGGCCTGCACCTGCAGAGTTTCACCCAGGCCCAGGAAGTTGTTGGTTTCGTAATTCAGGCCGATGAAAGAGCCTTCCAGTCCGCTTACGCCACCGGTGAGTCCAATGCTGTTCTTGCCCTTTTCCTTCACTTTTACGATCAGGTCAACCGTGCCGTTCTGTTCGTCAAGCTTGCGTTCTGTATCGTCTTCCGGCTTGAGGGCTTCAAAGTAGTTGAGCTGGTTCAGGCGCAGCACGCTGACTTCCCATGCGCGGCTGTTATAAATCTGGCCTTCCTGAATCAGCAGCTCTCTGCGGATGACGCGGTCACGTGTGGTGGTATTGCCCTGAAACTCAATGCGCCGTACGAAGAAGGCCTTGCCTTCGTCGGTTTCAATGTTCAGCGTGACCATATGGTGCTCATCGTCAATTTCCGTGGTGGGGACGGCAGAAAAGTTGATGAAGCCGATCTCGCCATAAGCCTTACGCAGATTCTCAATGCCCTTGCCGACGAGGAACGTATCAAACGTATCGCCGTCTTTAATCGGGAAGAGATTGCGCAACAGGGCCGAATTCTTAATGGCCGAATTGTTCTTGAAGGTGATGGCCTTGAGCTTGAATTTTGCGCCCTCTTCCACCGGGATGGTGATGTCCATGACCTTGGCGGGGCGTTTCTGGATCACAGGGATATGAAAACCGCCCTCGATGGTGCGCAGGTTGGTTTTTGGGTCCTCAACCACGCCTTTGAAATATCCCGCATGTTGCAACGCGCGGCGGACGCCTTCTGTGTCTTCTTCCAGCTTGGAAGAGTCAAAGGTTTTGGAGAACAGGTTTTCCAGGAAGATTGAGTTGGGTATGCCAACCGGTTTCAGGCTGTGCATGGATGCGCGCAGCGTCCTGGTTTTAACATGCTTGTTGCCATGGAAAACGATTTTGCCGACTTTGATCTTGGGACCTTCCTTCACGTTGAAGGTCACTGCCACGGAAGCGGGTGGAATCTGCTGGACCTGGACCTTAACATCCGCGAACTGGCGGCCATGCTCGGATAGCAACTGCTGCAAGACGACTTTTGCCCGGATCACCTTGGTGGCGTCATATGCGCTGTCCACGGTCAAAGGCAGCTTGACCTTTTTATAGCGTTCCAGGACATCACTCTGGGAAATTGAACTCAGGCCTTTGTATTCAATGGTGCGGATAGTCTTCTTTTCGCTGACATAAAACGTAATGTTCCACCCCTTGGTGGTCTGCTCACGTTCAATCCGGACGTCGTCAAAATAGCCGGTATTCCACACGGACCGCAGGTCGCGTTGCAGGGCCGCCTCGTCATACACGTCACCAGCGCGGGTGTAAATGCGAGACTTGACGGTTTCTTTGGGGGTTTTGCGGTTTCCGCTGACTTCAATGTCCTGGATCAGTTGCCCGGCTTGCTGGGCGATGGAATGGGTTGGGACCAGCCAGAAAAGAAAAAGGCCGAGGACCAGCGCCATTGGTCCTATCCGCCGGGCGCAATTCTGTCTGGAATCCTGAAAGAACACCAAGATATGACTATCCTCAGAACAAGTTGGGAAAAGCTCAGATTATACGGGAGTTAGTGCTGAAGTGCCACAAACACCCGGCTGCGTGGAACAATACATTTCTACCAAGATCCAGCGCTGTAAGTTTTCCAGGGACCGTGCTTGCATCCGGACGGTTCAATCCGTGCCTTCTGAACGTGAGATCCGGGGAAAACTTGCAAAAAATTTGAAGGAAACCTTTGGGCGAGATCTTTGGTCAATGACTGATTGTATCGGAGAAGCTGAAAATTCACCGAAAATCAGTCAGTACTTACTCATTCACTGGGAAATCCCAGTTTCGCGGCCGGTTCCACTTCTACCAGGCACGAATAGAAGGTGGGCCCGCCACCAATATCGGTTAGAGTTTCGTTGGTCAGGACATTGATGCTTTTACCGTCCGGAGCCAGTTTCGCCCAGTTCAACCGTGCAGCCACCACTCCCGGCTGCACGCTGCCATTTACGTGCGCCCGCAAGCGAACTTCGCCACGGCCATTGAATACCCGGACCCAGTCGCCTTCACGGATGCCGCGCCTTTCAGCATCACTGGTGTGGATCTCCAGCAGCTCGGGCTGCTCCATTTTCTGGACGGACTGTACGTTGCAGAAGCTCGAGTTAAGGAAGTTGTCGGCTTTGCGGGACAAAAGCTCGAGAGGAAACGACTTCGCTTGCTCTGAATGTCGTGACTCCGTCGGAGGAATGAACGACGAGATTGGGTCAAGCCCCAGCGCTTTCAGCGATTCAGTGTAGAACTCAGCTTTGCCGCTGGGTGTGGTGAAGCCACCATTGGCGAAGGGAAGAAAGGGGCCATCACCAAAGTTCAACCGCGCGTGGCCTTCCCGCTCCAGCCGTTCACGCGTGATGCCCTTCAGCCAGCCCTGAGGATCAAGCTTGCCTTCGCGCGCGCTCAGGGCTTCGTCAATCATGTCATCTTCAGATTGATTGAAGCATTCGTCTGTGAAACCCATGGTCTTGGCGAGCAATTGAAAGAGCTGATGGTTGGACTTGCATTCTCCGAGGGGCTCGATCGCCTGATTCGAGACCTGAGCGTAGGCGTGACCGTACGATCCCAGCAGGTCTTTATGCTCAAAAAAAGTGGTGGATGGCAGAAGAATGTCAGCATAGTTAGCGGTGTCAGTGAAAAACTGTTCGTGCACCACTGTGAAAAGGTCAGGCCTGAGAAAGCCACGAACCACGTCGCCATGATTGGGGGCGACTACAGCCGGATTTGAGTTATAAACGAACACCGCTTTTACCGGCGGATCTGCCAGCGTATTCAAGACCTTACCAAGCTCTGACATGTTGACCACGCGAGCCGGCCGGCGCAGCGGGCTTTTCTCCATCAGCTCAGGGCGCTCCAGTCCGCGGCGATCCATGGGAAAAGAAGCGCTCAACGAGAGTTGGAGTCCGCCGCCTTCTTCTTTCCAGGCTCCAATCACGCAGGGCAGCATGGCGATGGTGCGCACGGCCATGCCTCCGTTTTGCGAGCGTTGGACACCATAGTTGACGCGAATGACGGCCGGGCTTGAAGATGCATATTCCCGAGCGAGAGTGCGAATGTCGTCCGGGGAGATTCCCGTCCATTGCGCTACTTTTTCCGGCGGATATTCCTGCACGCGCTGCTTGAGCTGGTCGAACCCGAGTGTGTGTTTGCTGACGTAATCGGCGTCATAAAGATTTTCGTTGATGATCACGTGCAGCATGCCGAGCGCGAGCGCGACGTCAGTTCCCGGATTGATGGGCAGATACCAGTCCGCGGCTTTGGCCGTGCGCGTCTTGTAAGGATCAATCACCACCAACTTGGCGCCGTTGCGTCGCGCTTCCTCAATGAACGGCCACAGGTGAATGTTATTGCCGTGGATATTCGCGCCCCAGGCGATGATGTATTTCGATTTTGCAAATTGCTCCGGCTCAGTGCCAAGGCGTCGTCCATAGACGGTGACCAGCGCGTCACCACCGGCGGAAGCACAAATCGTGCGATTCAACTGCGATGCGCCCAGTCGATAGAAGAACCGGTGTGACATACCTGCATAGCTCAGCATGCCCATATTTCCTGCGTATGAGTAAGGAAGAATCGCTTCCGGGCCGATCTCGGCTGAGACCTTTTCGAAACGTGTTTTTATCTCGGTGAGTGCTTCGTCCCAGGAGATACGGACAAAATCACTGGCGTCACCCCGGCCCTTGCCTTTGGGCGCCAGGCGCCGCATGGGATAGAGCACACGATCAGGCGCGTACACACGGTCAAGATATTTGGTCACCTTGGCGCAGAGAAATCCGCGCGTGACCGGATGAGCCGGGTCGCCCTGTATGCGCGTGGCACGCCCGTCTTCAACTGTGACGAGCACTCCACAAGCGTCAGGACAATCATGCGGGCAGGCGGCATGGACGACCTTTTTCATAAAGCTATTATAGTCAGGCGTCTGCCCAACACTGAACCACTGTTTGTGGGCGATTATTTTAGATTGCAATTCGATATTTGAATCGTAACAATCGGGCCTAGGCAAAAACGGACATGAAAAAGATGTCAGCCGGAAAATTCAAAACCCATTGCCTGTCCGTGATTAACGCTGTGCAGAAGACCGGAGAGCCCGTGCTGATCACGAAAGGTGGCCGCCCTATCGCCAAGCTCGCACCGGCGGTGACATTCGTTCATCCATTTCTAGGGCGATTGGAAGGAATAGTTAGGATCGTCGGTGACCTCGAATCTCCGGTGTGTCCGACTGAAACATGGGAAACATTGAAGTGACTTTGCTCGAAGCACAGCTCTTGGGGCTAGATCGTTTTTATGCAGAGTTATGAGCAATGGGCACGGCCAGTTCGCTAGCGCGCGCCTTCAGTGTCCGCAGGTCCAGCTTGCCTGTTCCTAGATAAGGGAGGGCTTCAACGTGGAAGAACTGGTCTTTGCGCGGCTTCCACAATGCCGGCAGATCAGACGCTGCCAGCCGGTCCAGAATTCCGGCAAGCTGCTGATCACTGAGTGTGTGCAGCACCACCAGACGCTCGCCCTTCTTTTCATCGGGCACGGCTGAGACTACAAATATCTGATCACAGGTATCAGCCAGTTCGTGAAGTTTTTCTTCCACCTTGATGTGCGGGACCATTTCACCGCCGATTTTGCTGAAGCGGCTGAGCCGGTCCGTAGTAGTGAGGAAGCCGTCTTCAGCCACGCTGGCGATGTCACCGGTGGTGTACCAGCCGTCATTTAGAACTTCGGCGGTCTTTTCCGGACGTCCCAGGTAACCCTGCATCACGTTGGGACCTTTGATCAGCAACATTCCTGGAGTTCCGGTCGGCAACGGCGCGCCGGTATCGGGGTCGACAATGCGCACGCTGATGCCCGGCAGCGGATGTCCAATGGTCCCCAGACGCCCTCCCACCTGATGTACGCCGGGTCCGCGAAAGTCGAAGATATTCACCGCGACCACGGGCGCACATTCCGTGCAGCCGTAGCCCTCAAGCGGCCGTATGCCGAAATGATCTTCAAAGGCGTGGGACACGCGCTCTGAAAGTTTTTCCGCTCCCACTAGCACGCAGCGCAGGCTGGCAAAATCTTCTCTGGCACAGCGCCTCATGTAAGCCTGCAGGAATGTGGGCGTAGCGATGAGGAACGTGACTTTGTATTTGCGTACAAGATCGCCGATGATCTGGGCCTCCAGCGGGCTGGGGTGAAAAACCACGCCCACGCCGTACGTGGCTGCCAACCACAAGGTCACGGTGTAACCAAACGCATGGAAGAAAGGCAGTATGCCCAGGATCTTGTCTTCACTGGTGAAGGAAAAGACCTGAGTCATCTGACGGATGTTGGCCAGCACATTGTTATGCGTGAGCATCACGCCCTTGGGATCGCCGGTGCTGCCGCTGGAGAAGATGACGGTGGCCAGATCGTCAGTCGTCTGTTTGCGGGCTCCCAGCAAGCGCTTCAACAGGCCGAACGGCGTAGCGAAAGCCAGAAGCAAGGCGACGATCTTTTCCGAACTCCGCGGGCCAGCCAGAACGTCTTCCAGAAAGACGGTGCGGGCAGGGACCTCAATCTTGTTGATCGCCGCCAGCTTCTCCATGAACAGCTTTGAAGTGATAACCGTTTCCAGCTTGCATTGTTCGGCGCATGACGCCAGCACTTCGGTGCTGGCGGTGTAATTCAGATTCACGGCGACCTTGCCCAGCATCGCGGCCGCGAGATTCACCAGTGCTCCGCCGACCGATGGTGGCAGCAATACCCCAACCATGTTCTGGTCGTCCCATTGCGAACGCAGCCGGCGCGTGACGAACATCAGCTTCAACAGCATGCTGGCAAAGCTGACCTGCGGGAAACGCGCGTCGCCCATGGCAAAACGCCAGGGATAACGGCGAGCAGTACGGATCAAAACACGATCGAGCGTGCGCGATGGCGTGCGGTCCGCTTCAAATGCGGCGGCATGGAGTTCCTGCACGGCACGGCGGACTTCCGCGGCCTTCGCGCTGGACGGCAGCCACTTGCCAAAACTGACGGTCACCGGATACGGCAAGCGACGCGGCATCTTCCACAGAAAGCGTTCACGCTCAAAACTGAAAATGCTGCCCCAGACGCCGTGCAGATTGATGGGGAGAATCGGCTGCTTCAGCCCTTTGCTGATCCGTTCCATGCCATGACCGAAAGGAAGCATCTGTCCCGTACGGGTAATTTGACCTTCGGCAAAGACGCATACCAGTTCGCCCGCGCGGATGGCGTCACTGGCTTCGCGAAGCGACTGAATAATGTCTCGCGGCCGCAGGTCGGGTGAGACGGGAATCGCGCGCAATAAGATTGCGAACGGCTTGATCCACGGAATGTCGTAAACATCTTTGAAGATCAGGAACCGGATGGGACGGTTGGCGGCAACGCTGATCAAAACTACGTCCACAAACGACAGGTGGTTGGAAACCAGCAGCGCTCCGCCATTTTGCGGAATATTTTCCTTCCCCAGAACTTTAATGCGATAGATGACGCGGGCGAGTATCCAGAGTAAAAGGCGCAGGCCCCAGTTGGGTAAGCCGATAATCAGGCGTGCCAGCATGGGCTGGCGTGGCATATTGCCCTCGTGGATAGTTCCGGTGCTGGACATGTTTCTGGCCCGGGAAGGGCCTTGAAGCCGGCGGCTATTCTTGCATTACTTCCGATGCTTGTAAATGACGTTTTGGGTGCATATTCGTGCCCATAATACTAGCTTTTCGGAGGTATTGCTGAAGAAATCTGCGAACGACGGCTACGTTTGCTGAATTTATGCAATGAAAAGCCTGGCCGCAGCCAGGCTCTGCAAACCCAACTCTCGATCTAGATGGTCATCAATTCCTTTTCCTTGCTCGCGCACATCTCTTCCATCTTCTTGATTTCCACGTCCGTCAGCTTCTGTACTTCGTCGAGCGCCTTCTTCTCGTCATCCTCGCTGATCTTTTTCTCTTTCAGAGTTTTCTTGATGGCGTCGTTACCGTCGCGTCGAATGTTGCGGACCGCGGTGCGGTGGTCTTCCAGGATCTGTTTCAAGTGCTTCACCATGTCCCGGCGACGCTCTTCCGTGAGCGGTGGCACTGGAACGCGGATGAGCTTGCCGTCATTCTGGGGATTCAGCCCCTGGCCGGAGGCGCGGATGGCCTTCTCAATTTCTGCCATGATGCTGGGATCAAACGGCTGCACGGTAATTAACTGCGGTTCAGGGACGTGCAAATTCGCCACCTGATTGATCGGCATTTCAGACCCATAATAGGGAACGCGGACGGTGTCCAGCATTTGAATAGACGCGCGTCCAGTACGCGCAGCCGCCATGTTGGTGCGGAAATCCTCAACCGCCTTATCCATGCGGGTCTTTAACTGCGTGTAAACGTCTTTCAGCGCCGGAATTGTAGCAATGGTTGATACCGCCATACAGAAGCCTCAAATTTGAGATAGCAAACGTATGATTATACTTGAGCGGACGCTGGAACCGGCTAGTGCGCCGCCTTCGCTGATTTGATAGCGCGCGTTACTTTGATCTACGCCTGGACGCAACGGTTTCCGGTTCTCCACTGCGCACCTGTCCACAGTTCAGCAGGCTCACAATAGCGACGCCCCCGGTAATGTTCCCCAATGTTGCGGGCAGCAGCCAGGTGACGGCAATTTGTCCGATGGTCCAGTGCGCCGCCGTCACCATCCAGGCTACCAGTGCGATCAACCAGCCACCGATGATGCCCTTGGCAAAAATCACGAAGCTTCCTTCCGCTGCGTGAACACCTGATGCTGCCGGCAAGTCCGGAGTACATGAGGGCAACGGATGTGCGTGAAAGTTCGTCGCGGCCGTTTTGGACGACTTCCTCAAGAATTTCCTGGGCGCTTCTGCGCACGCTTTCCGGCATGAGACTACTGAGATGCGCAGCCAGGCAGAGATGCTGGCCTGAAGAACTCTCACCTGACTGCCCGCATAATCATCTGCATAAACAAAAAGCAAGAATGCCATTTCGGGAAAGGTACTCTGCTTTTTCCAGGAAGATCGGCCGGCACGTGCATCTCAAAGTCATTCAAAAGGTTCTGGAGGAGGGGGCAGTCGAACCGATGGACGAAATTTAT
>WNEZ01001704.1_pt1 | contig 19354 bp, 15 predicted proteins | sample 5400521 | NCBI WGS metagenome assembly WNEZ01 (sample SAMN13153339, study PRJNA577476) | soil metagenome | isolation source: 120 cm saprolite under Douglas fir tree site 2 hole 1 replicate 1 | place: USA:California | collected 2015-04-18 | reverse complement strand
CCCAGGAGTCGGTCTCGTGACTCGCAATTGCAGCAGATAGAAACCAACGCCAGCGCTACAACTGCCCAACCCAAAAAGATTCCGAGTTCCGGGTGGGAATCCAACGATGTTCGGAGGCGTTCCGCCCAGGTCCATCCCATCCGTGGAAATATGGGCCGTGCCACTGCCCCCATCAGAAGAATTACAACGAATCTAATCCCGACCCGCACGCCATTTTCTAAGCTGTAACCATATTTCTTCCGCCAGTAGTAGGCCCAGGCAGGAAGGTATATTCCTAATACTATCCAGCCGTAGAGCCATGCAAATTCGCTGACATTTAGCCACACGCTAGCCACGTATTCGCGCGCAACTCGCGTGGGGAGAAAATTCAGGACGAAGATGTAGTTGTACGCCGTCAAAACTCCTAGCGTCCCTAGACTGACGAATTGAAGCCACAATCGCGTAGGTGAAGCGCGGCGTCCGGAGCAAATCGATTGCCCATCCATCGACATACCGCATTCCTCGCAGTGAATTCTCCTTCTTGACGTTGATTGGAACCGCGTTCCCGCAGAGAAATGAGGTGCGCGCTCACTTGTGTCTCGGATCGGCGCAAGTAGCCCAGTGGATTGTGCGCGCTGCTGGCGCTGCATCTTTGCAATGTACGTACGCGCTAATTCATCGATGCCCATGTTTGCCCTTCCTCTGACCTGCAGAACCATTCCGGTAAGAGTGCCAGGCGTTATCTTCCGCTTGTGCCCATTGGCATGCCCTACGAGCTTGCAGGGACAAGTTAAACCCCTAGCCAGTTCCGAATCCACTGTTCTAAAGACTCGTTTCGGGCCAGGAGACGCAGGTGACCCTTTGAGCCGTTCTATTGCGTTTGAAAGATTCGACAGAACGAAGTTGCCACCTCGGCAAGGGCCCTACCGATACGCGGATACAAGTTTGATTGGCAAGACGTGGAGTGGCTCACCGTAGTGATCCCGGGGCCCTGTTGGCGTATATCTCCTTCTAAGGGGTCGATGGGCGAGTGGCTCCCGACATGTCGTGGGTCTGGGCACTGATGCTCGGTGTATGGCTGTTAGCAGGCCCCTTTTTTGTGCTTTTGACGGCTCTGAAACTAGAAGAATTAATTATCACTTTTGTGATTCTGTTTTGGCTGGTTGCTGGGGAGGCGCCATCCAATAAATCCTCATCAACATCTCGCCTCGTTAGTTTGGGTGGCACACATAGCCAGTATTGAACTTAATCCATTTGGCAACGAGCGCCTCGACTAAATCGTTCGACGGTGATTGTTTTCGACCTTGATCCCGGGTAGTCAAGAAAAATGTCACACATTTCTCGAGAAAAGTTGGACCTCGTCAACCGAAGCAAGAAAGTGATCGGCCAGCTCGAATCCGTCCTCCGCGCACTCAACGAAGACGCGCCGTGCGCCGACGTGCTCCAGCGCCTCTCCGCTGCACGTGGAGCCATTAACAGCCTCATGGGCGAGCTCATGGAAGACCACATTCGCAATCACATGAATCGCAAAACCAAGTCCGCAGAAGAAGCCACTGAGGACCTCGTTGAGATTGTTCGCACGTATTTGAAATGAGTTCGTGGATTCAGTTCATTGGTTCCCTGAGTGTTACGCATGACGTCGTGGATTGAGTCCCGTTGCTTCAGCCACTTTCTTTCTCCAATCGTCCTCAGCTTCAATTGGACTGGCGCTTTCGTCATTCGGGCTCTCAAGACGAGAGATACCAAGGAACATTGATCACAATGATTGCTCCCGATAAACGCGCTTGTGGTCATTGACGGACCGACTCCCGGATTGTTGGTTACCCGGAAGTTATCCAGAAAGGTAGTTCTAGGAAATGAATGTGGGGGACTACTTCGGAGTTCATACAGTTTTCCAACCCACAGCCCAACCCACAAAAACCTATGTCCTATATGACTCCCGCGTAGTTTGGCAGTCCCCGCGGTCTTGTAAGTTGTTGTAAAACCTAACCACGCTACGCTGATAAGGGCGAGGTCGGTGGTTCAAGTCCACCCAGGCCCACCAGTTTAGAAGTCAGAGATTAGAAGTTCGAGGTTAGAACAAAACCCCCTCTCCCCAGTTCATCTCTCATGAAGATCGTCAGTTCTGCTCACTTCGCTCCAACTGAAGAAGTTCAACCAGGCTCGACAAATTTGCTCAGCGGCCTTGCATTGCAGAATTGTACTTGAGGCTTGCGAAACCTCCGTTGAGAGCGGCACGTCACAGAGAGCAGGTTCGGTGCCCTGGGCGGGGTGCGCCATGAGATGGACTTGCGCGCCCGAGGCAATGCCCAATACTTCGAAAATTTGCGTGGAGGAAATCGTGAAATATTTCCGTGCGAGTGCTCTTTTGCCGCTAATCGTCTTTATGGCGGCAGCCGCGTGGGCCAAGCCCATTCGGATTCCGAGGCAGCCCGACTATCACAACGGGAAGATTGCGTTCAGTTACCTGGGGAGCATCTGGGTGGTGAATGAAGATGGATCGAGCCCGCGACGGCTGACAGTGAACGCCGCGCGGGACGCATTTCCGCGGTTTTCTCCCGACGGCAAGTGGATCGCGTTTTCCTCTAATCGCTACGGGAATAACGACGTGTTCGTGATCCCCGCAGAAGGCGGCGAGCCGAAGCAGCTCACGTTCAACAGCGCGAGCGACACGGTGGTGGGATGGTCGCGCGATTCGAAGTACGTGATTTTCAATTCATCACGCGGGCGGGTGTATCCCGGAGTGCTGAGCCTCTACCGCGTGGCGGTTGAAGGCGGACTGGAAGAGCCGCTCGACGGGGATTGGGGCTACTGGGGGAGCTATTCCGCGGACGGGACAAAATTTGTATTTAACCGGCACTCGCCGACGTGGTGGCGGAAGCACTACCGCGGAAGCTATGCGGCGGATATTTGGGTCGAGGACGTGAAGATAAAGACTTTCCGCAAAATTCTGGACCTGGACGTTCCCGACGAGATGAAAGCAAACAACACCTGGCCACTCTATGGAAACGGGGAGATTTACTTCGTTTCCGACCGCGAGGTTACGGGGAAGGCAGGTTCGCGCGAAGTGCTGCGGTCCACGAACAATTTATGGAAAGCGCCGGAGGGCGGCGGGAAGCTGGTACAACTGACGCACTTCCATGACGGCTCGCTTTTCTTCCCCGCGATTTCCTCGGATGGGAAGGTGATCGTTTTCGAAGAAGATTCCGGGCTGTGGAAGCTAGACACGGCGACAGGGAAGAGCAGCGAAGTGAAGATCGATATCGCCACGGACGACAAAGAGAACAATTTCGAAGCCTTGAATATCAACAGTGAAGCGGATAGTTACAACCTTTCGCCTTCGGGACAGCGCGCAACGATTTCCGCGCACGGCGAGATTTTTACGGTTGCGGCGGAACACGGCGACGTGACGCGGGTGACGCACAGTTATTCGCGCGAAACGGATCCGATGTGGTCGCCGGACGGCAAGTGGATCGCGTATCTGAGCGACCAGGGAGGGCACGATTCCGTTTGGGTTGCGGATGCCGAAGGCAACAACGCCAAAAAGCTTACCGACACGGATAACGAGAAACTGCGCGTGGGCTGGATGCCAGATTCGAAAGCCGTGTACTTCACAAGCTCGGACCACGGCCTGTACGTGGTGGACGCGGGCGGCGGGCAGACGAGAAAGATCGCGGCGAACGACGCCGGCAATATTCTTGGCGCGGAAGTTTCGCCGGATGGGAAGTGGTTTGCTTATGCGAAGCAGGACCATGATTTGCGCGCGCACGTCTTTATCGTCTCGGCGCAGGGAGGAGAGGAACATCGACTGAACGATGATTTGCTTTTCAGCACGCTCGCGCCACGGTGGACGCCGGACGGGAAAAAGCTGATTTTCCTCGGCGGGTACGTGCAGGGCGGCTCGGCCACGCTGCGGGAGAACGCCGCGTCGCTGTACAGCGTGTCGCTCTCGGAAGAAGAGAAGGACCCGATGAGCCGCGATGTCGACAGCGAAGCCGCAGCGGAAGCGGCGGAGCGCGCAGCGGCGCCACGCGGAGGGCGCTCGGGCGGTGCGGGAGCAGAAGCGCGTGCTGCCGTTGACGTGAAGATTGATTTTGGCGGGTTGGAGCGGAGAATACACCGCGTGACGCGGCTCGCGGACAACATCGTGACGGCAGTTCCGTCACCTGATAGCCGCACCTACGCGTTTGTGACAATGGGCGAAGCAGAGGGACGCCCGGTGTCGACGCTGTACACGATTGGAGCAGACGGTGATGGGTTGAGGCAGATTACGCAATCAGCGCCACCACCGGCGGAAGGAACGGCGCCGCCTGCGGGTCCCGGGTTAGGCGGGATTTCGCGACTGCAATTCACGCGTGACGGGCGAAGTCTCTACTTCATGGAAAGGGACAATATTTACGCGGTCGCTCTGGGCGGAGGAGCCGCCGAAGGTGTGGCGGCGGGAGGCCGGGGGCCGGCAGCGAGCAGTACCGGGAGCGCGGCTCCTTCGGCGGCAGGGCGCCGCCGGGTGAATTTCCAGGTTCGCGTGGAAGTGGACCATCGCGCGGAACGCAAGGAAGTTTTCGAACAGGCGTGGCGTGTGATGCGGGACCGCTTCTACGACAAGAACATGAACGGCGTGGATTGGGCGAAGTACCGAGGGGAGTATGAGTTGCTTCTGGCAGACGTGGGCGACCGCGAAGAGATGCAGAACGTGATCATGCAGATGATCGGAGAGCTGAATGCATCGCACACGGGGGTAAGCGGCGGTGAGCCGAATCCCAACGCGATCCAGACGCGCTACCCGGGGTTCGAACTGGAAGCGGACAGCTCGGGCTACTACAAGGTAGCGTTTATCTACAAGGATGGGCCAGCGGATCACGACTACGTGAGAATCCATACGGGCGATTTCATTCTCGCGATAAACGGCAGGTCGCTGCGCTCGGGAGAGAACTATTGGAAGGATTACAACCTGGCTCCGGGACGGAAACTTGCTTTCAGCGTGAACTCCAAACCTTCTACAGACGGAGCGTGGACGACGAAAGTGGAACCGGTGAACGGCGGGGCGCATGCGACGCTGCAATACAACCGCTGGGTGGAGGAGCAGCGCGCGATGACGGAGAAAATGTCGCACGGCGAAATCGGCTACCTGCACATCCGGCAGATGAACGCCGAGGCTTTGCACAAGTTCGAGCGCGACCTAGCGGACAACCACTTCAAGAAGGCGCTGGTGATCGACCAGAGATTCAATCCCGGCGGAGGAATCGACCAGGAGCTGCTGGAGATTTTGGAGCAGCACCAGTATCAATACACGCGCGGGCGGGATTCTATTTACGTGACGCGGCCGCAACGCGCGTTTTTCGGACCAGTGGTCGTGATGCAGAATGAGCGGTCCTTCAGCGACGCCGAGGTTTTTCCGGACGGATTCAAGCGGCTGGGGTTGGGCAAAACGGTTGGCGTGAATACGAACGGTTCGGTGATCGGAACGGGAGCATTTCGTTTGATGGATGGCTCGACGGTTCGAACGCCGGGCACGGGACTCTGGGACGTCAGCGGGCAGAACCTTGAGAACTATGGCGTGCCCGCGGACGTGTACGTCGATAATTCGCCCGCAGATTTTTTGGCGGGGCGCGACGCGCAACTTCAGAGAGCGGTTGAGGTCCTGCAGGAAGAGTTGAAGAGGAATCCACCGAAAGATATTCCGGGCCGGTAACCGGGCCGGGCAAGCTACACCTTGAGGCCGTTCGGCACTAGGGGCAGGCCGCGGAGGCGAACACCGGTGGCGTCAAAGATGGCGTTTCCGATGGCCGGGGCGAGTCCGACGATAGGTGTTTCGCCCGCGCCCGCGGAGGGAATGTCCTTGCGGTCGAGAAGGACGGCTTCGATTTCGGGGACGTCGCGGAAGCGCGGGACGCGGTACCGCGAGAAACGCGGATTGGTGATGCGGCCGTTTTCGAACTCGATGGCTTCGAAAAGCGCGCCGCCGAGTCCCATGATATTCGCGCCAACGACTTGATTGCGGAGGCCGTCGGGATTGACGATGGCGCCGCATTCGAATGCGGTGACGACGCGAACTACGCGCACCACGCCGGAAGTGCGGTCCACGGCAACTTCGGCGCAGGTCGCTACGTAGCCGTTTTTTTCCACGCCACCACCGAGGCCAAATCCCTGGCCCGGCTGCTTTTTCGGCCGCGGCCAACCGAAAGACTTAGCGGCAGCTTCGAAGACAGCACGCAGACGCGGATCCGAGAGATTTTTCAGACGAAACTCGAGCGGGTCTAGCTGCGCGGCGTGAGCCAGCTCGTCCATGTGGGATTCGCGAGCGAAATGATTTGCCGTGGCTGCCAGCCCGCGATAGGAACCCTGGCGCAGCGGTGAGCGAACGGGATGAAACTGGATGCGCCGGTTCGATACGGCGTAGGGCGTCGCAATGCCGGAAGCGCCGGAATTATAGTTGTGAAATTCCCAGGCGGTGAGCGTGCCGTCACTGGCGATGCCACTCTTGATTTCAATCACGCCGGCAGGGCGGAAATAAGCCCAGGTGAATTCCTCTTCGCGCGTCCAAACCACTTTGACGGGATGCCCGGCAGCGCGCGACAGTCGCGCGGCCTCAAGTGCGGCGTCGGCGGTGTGCTTGCCGCCGTAGGCCGACCCAGTGTCGGGGGCAATGACGCGCACATGGTCTTTTGAAAGGTGGAACGCATCCGCCAATTCATCGCGAACGGCGAACGGACGCTGCGTACCGGTCCAGACGGTGAGTTTTTCGTTGGAATCGGCCCACTCGGCAACGGCAGCGCGTGGCTCAAGCGGCGCATGCGCAATGTAGGCGACGGTGTATGTCTGCTCGAGGCGATGCGCGGCGCGAACGAGACCGTCCGCGACGGAGCCGGTTTCATTTTCATCGCGGCGAGTTGATCCGGCTTCAGCGTTCTGCTTGAGATAAGAGAAGAGATCTTCTCCTGAAGGCTGCGGCAGCGTTTTCCATTCGGCGCGGACTGCGGCGAGCGCTGCCTCGGCGGCGCGCTCGCTCGGAGCGGCGGCACCGACGAAATCGCCATCATGAATGGCCACAACGCCGCGTAGGGCTTGAGCCGCGGTCATATCAGCAGAAATGAGCGTAGCGCCGAAAGACGGCGGGCGAAGGACCTTGCCAAAGAATAGGCCAGCGGGGCGGAGATCGGTCGTGTACTGATGCCGGCCGGTGACGAAATCCCGGCCGTCTACTTTTGGAAGGGCTTTGCCGGCAACCGACCATTGCTGAGGAGGCGTGATCGGATCTTCGGCGGGGATATTTTGCGCAAGCGTTTTTCCGCGGGCAAGCTCCGCGTAGGAGACGGAGCGGCCAGACGACTGGTCCGTGACTTTTGCGTTGGCAGAGGTTAGCCGATCCGAAGAGACGCTCCATTCCTTTGCGGCCTGTTGAACGAGCAGATCGCGCGCTGCGGCGGCTACGCGGCGAAGCTGGGGCGCCATTGTCGGCGTGGTTCGACTGCCGAAGGTGCCCATGTCGAAAGGCGTAAGGGCGGTATCGCCCATAACCATGCGAACGCTTTCGAACGGCACGCGCAACTCGTCCGCGACACTCTGTGCCAGGGAAGTTCGAATGTTTTGCCCGATCTCGACTTTCCCGGTGAAAGCCGTCACCCGGCCGTCCTCGCCGATGTGTAGCCATGCGGTGATTTCCTTTGGGAGCTCCTCACCTCCAAAGCCTCGCCCACGGCCGGACTCTTGAAGCGCCTCCGCGTCTTTGGCCACAGCGAAGACGGCAATGCCCGCGCCGAGAATCTTGAAGAAATCGCGGCGAGCCAAACCGAAATGATGGAATGCAGTTTCGCGGAATTCGTAGCGCTCCGGCTCGGGAAAGAATTTGGTTAGGCGGCCGCTCATTGCGAATGCTCCCGTGACGTCTGAGCTGCGCGGCGAATAGCATCCATGATGCGCGGATGCGCACCGCACCGGCAGATATTGCCTTGAAGGGATTGGGCGATTTCAACAGAAGTAGGAATGGCGTTTTGCCGCAGGAGAGCCACGCCGCTCATGATCACGCCCGAAGTGCAGTAGGCGCACTGGAAGGCGCCGGCATCGAGAAAGGCTTGCTGCACGGGATGCAGCCGGCCGTCGCGTTCCAATCCTTCGATGGTGGTGATGGCTTTTCCGGCGGCGGCGCTGAGCGGCATTTGGCAGGAACGCCGAGCCACACCGCTGACGAGGACGGTGCAGGCACCGCATTGGCCTTCTCCGCAGCCATACTTGGCACCGGTGAGGCCGAGTTCGTCGCGAAGGACAGAAAGAAGCGGCGTGTCGGGATCAGCATCGATGGAGTACTGCTTGCCGTTTACGTCGAGTAAGATCGGCTTCGCCATGATTCCTCCCGGCCCGCGGATTGCAGCCAAGCCGGAGTGGGCTCAGGGAAGTTTAGCACCATCCATCTTACCTATTGAAGGCGGGAGCGCGGATCAGCAGGTAGCGTGATCGCCTGGCCCAGCGCTTCCTCGTCCCTGCAAGTAGGAACACAGCAAAAGAGCGGCTCAACTACGACGCTTGAGCGGCGCGGGAAGAATAAATGGAAGAAGGGCCACAGCGGTGCTGCAGCCCTCCTTTTTTTCCAGATAAATGTCAATGCGTCGCAGGTTTCTGCTCAGGAGCCGGAGGCGCCGGTGGCGGAGCGAACTTATCGTCCGGGATGGGAACGTTTTGCTGCACCTGGTCGACTTTAATGGTGAAGCGATTGCCAGGCCGCGCGATTGTCCAACGATAGGGAATCTTGACGCCGCCGTTGGCAGTGCGGTAATCAGCGTAGTCGATTTGCGTGGGGTTGCGTCCCAGAGGAGTCTCGCCATAACGGACAAGGCGCAGCAGAAGGCCGGATTGCTGATCGAGGTAGAGACGCAAGGGCGGCTGTCCTTCGTTGCGGCCCACGACGAGATAAGTATCGTGACCATCGATTTTCTCGCCCGACGCGACGACGAATTTCTTGTATTGCGTCTTGAGATGGGCCGCGAAGGCAAGGTCTCCGTCCATGCGCGCGGCCTCATTGTCTGCTGCAGACATCATGCGCACACGTCCGGAAAAACTGAGCCACCCGGCGTGACCGTCAAACGCCGTAATGCTGTCACCGTTCGGGGTATGGGCTATCGAAGCGCGCTTGTCCGGGGCCTTGGCAAAAAGTTCAATGACCGTATCTTTCTGGCCGGGAGTACTGAGTGAACCCTTTTCGATCCGGCTGGTAATTTTCTGCAAAGCATCGGCGCCGCCGACCGCCGCAAGATACTTGTCCAGCAGATCCTCAGAAGCAGGCAAGGCAGGCTTCGCATCCCCGGCTTTCTTTTCTTCCTCCGGGTGGAGATTCGCTGACTCGTCCGTGATGACAGGGGTTGCGACGGGATCAGCGGCACCGCGGTGGCAGGAGTAGCAGGTGACCTCGCGGTGCCCTTCGAAATTGTCCTTATTGATGGCGAACATCATCTGCATCATTTTGCGCGCGGTGACCTTGGGCTTCTTGTCGTCTTTGTCAAAGGCCAGTGCCCGATCGCCGCGGACATGGCAGTAGTCGCATTCCACGCCAAGGGAAGCTGAAATAAATTGCATCGAAGGGATGACTTGGTCGGCAGGAATGCCTTTGAGGACCTGAATATTCTTGAACTGCTCTTCCGCCAATTTAGGCGCGGCGGGAGATTGTCCGGCAGCGGACTGACCCCTCGCTCCGGCGTCAGCCACTCCAAGACAAATGCCCAGCCCACAGAAAAGAAGAACTCTATTTCGTGATTTGAGGTTCATCCCCACACCCCACAGGAATTTTCCGACGGGGGAGTGTATCAGAAAGCCGCCGAGACGTGCATCAGAAGGATTGATGGAATGAGCAGACTAGGCGAGCAGGTCGCCGCGCTTGGCGAGATGGGTGATGCGGTCCGCGGCGCGGTAGGCAAGGGCCATGATGGTCATCGTGGGCTGGCCGCGGCCGGATGTGACCAGGCTGCTGCCATCGCAAAGGAAGAGGTTCTTCACATCGTGAGCGCGGTGATCCGGATTGATCACCGAGGTCTTCGGATCATTTCCCATGCGGCAGGTTCCGAGCAGGTGAACGGCAAACTCCTGCTCCCCGATGGGGAAATGCCATTTTTTCTGCGCCCCGGCGGCGTCAAGGAGTTCCATCGCCCGGTCATTCAGCCAATTTCCCAGTTTCACGTCGTCGGGATGATCTTTGTAAGTCAAGCGCAGAGCAGGAAGTCCCCAGGCGTCCTTGACATCGGGGTCGAGCGAGAAGCTGTTGTTTTCAAGCGGAAGAGAAGTGCCATGACCAAAGATTTCCAATGTGCGTGTAAAGTTGTGCCGCAGGGCTGACTTGAATCCTGCTCCCCAGCGCGGCGTATCGGGCGGCAGGCTGCCCATGGCAAAGCCGATGGGGGTCATGTCGAACCGTGCGTCAAGCCCGCCCCCGCCGTAAAACCCGACTTTCTGAGCATCAAGCTCGTAAAAATCATGGACGATGCGGCTGACAGCGTAACCTTTGTAGTCGTTGAGCGGCCGTTCGAACACGCCCATGGCGAGCGCGCCAGAATTAAGCATTAAGTATTTGCCGACGAGGCCGCTCGAGTTGGCGAGACCATTGGGAAATCGTTTGCTCGCAGAAAGCAGCAGCAGGCGCGGGGTTTCCGCGCCGTTGGCACAAACAACGACGGCCTTGGCCTTCTGCAGGTGCGTATCGCGTTTCTCATCGAAATAGACCGCGCCGGTTGCGCGGCCCTGGCTGTCAATCTCAATGCGATGGACGTAGGAGTTCGGCCGAATCTCGCAGCGGCCAGTGCGTTCCGCCATTCGAATCACGCTGGCGAGAGAACTGGACTTGGCCCCGACTTCGCACCCGAACGCCAGGCAGAAGCCGCAGTTAATACAAGCGCTCCGGCCGGGCCGTGGCTGCGAAAGAATCGCCATCGGGGCCGGGAACGGGTGCCAACCCAGCTTGCGAGCAGCGCCCTCGAAGATAACTCCGGAGGATTTTACCGGCAGCGGCGGCATCGGATAGGGCTTCGAACGCGGCGGGTCGAAAGGACTCGCACCCGCAAGTCCGGACACACCAACTTCCCATTCGACTTTGGTGTAATGGGGCTCGAGATCGGCGTAGGTGATAGGCCAATCGGCAAAACCCGTTCCCGGAATTGCGCCAATTTTGCTTCGTTCGATGAAATCGATCTCGTGGAAACGCCAAAAATTTGCGGTGAAATGTACGCTTGTACCGCCGACGAGACATCCGTAAACGAGCGCGCGCCGCTGCGTGGCTTTTTCGGCTGGAGTCTTGCGAAAGGTGTTGGGCTGGAGCTTCGGCTTATTGGTGAGGAAGTCTTCCCCGAGGATCTTGACTTCGTTATGCGAAAAATCGGCCTCGGTGAGATACGGCCCTTGCTCAAGAACCACGACACGAAAGCCGTTGGTCGAGAGCTCCTTGGCGAGCACGCCCCCGGCGGCGCCTGACCCGATGATTACGAAATCGACTTCGTCAGAAGTCTTTTTCTTGGGCTGATCGAGCGTCATTTTTTCTCTGCGTCTGGCGGATTGGGCTGCCAGCCGGGATAGTCCTTGTCGTAATAGCCAAAGGGCGGCTGAAACATGTGCTCGCGCTCTCGCCCAATCACCTTCCAGCCAATCCCGTTGGCGTCGCCTCCCGAATCAGGATCGAGCAAGAACGCGACGACCGTGTGAACTCGCAGCGTCTCAAAAAAGTCTTTCGCGGATGCACGGGGGCGAAAGGCCCTGCCCCTCGCTTCGGCGGGCTCATCGAATGAGTGCAGGATCGCATCCTGCTGTTCCGGCGTCGCTGCGGAGAACTTAGGGATATCGGGGAATATTTCCTTTGCCCGCTCCTGCAATTCGGGCAGGCCTTCGCGGTAAGTCTTCTGGTCGTCACTCGCGAAGGTGGTGAGAGCACGATCGATGAAGTAAACCACGCCGGCTTCGCGGGCGCCGGGCATGTCATCCGTGGGGATGATGCGAGCGGTGATGGCTTCGACTTCGGCCGCCTGTTCCGGAGTGAAGAATTCCAGCTTCGCCGTAGCGGGAGATTTTGCCGCTTGGCGCGCTCTCGCCGAAGCGGCCAGAAGCGCTGGCCAGTTTGCCGAAAGCCAGACCGTCGAAATGCCGGTCAAACTGTTCGAAAGAAAATCGCGGCGCGTGACGTTCTTTTCCATAAACTGGCGGAAGCCCGAGACAATCGACTGTATTGTGCGTCCAGAATGGGGTCAAGCGAAAAGCGACTTGGCCCTGAGATTCGTGGCAGCAATATTGGCCTGTGCGTTTGCGGTGCGGCGCAAGGCTGGTGTAGGATTCGACAGAAACATTTAATCGATTGAATTTTCAGGTGCTTGCAGCTAACGGATGGCTACGCTAACTGGCGCGATCGGAACGGGAAGCAAGTGGCTGCTCGACAAAATCGTCGGGGCCATCGCGGCCACGGGAATCAACCCGAATTTCCTCACGTTTCTGGGCCTGGTGGTGAATTTCGGCGCAGCCGCGAATTTCGCCGTAGGGAATTTTCGCACCGGCGCCATCATCATCTTTATCGCAGGCTTTCTGGACATGCTGGACGGCCAGGTGGCGCGGCGGCAAAACCGCGTGACTGCTTTTGGCGCATTTTATGATTCGACTTTGGACCGCTACGCCGACATGGCTTTGTACATGGGGCTGCTCGTCTACTATTCCGTCAGCGGCCGCACGCCGTACGTCGTGCTGGCGGCCGTGGCGACCGCGGGTTCAGTTATGGTGAGCTATGCGCGAGCGCGGGCCGAATCCTTGATTCCGCTTTGCAAGGTCGGCTTCATGGAGCGCCCGGAGCGCCTGGTCTTACTCATCATCGGGGGGCTCTTCAACCGCATGGGGCCGGTGCTGTGGGTCATCGCGGTCGTCTCCACCATCACGGTAATTCATCGCATCGTCTACACTTGGCAGGAGACACGCGCGGGGCGCACGCTGCCAGGGATCAAGCTCACCTTTTAGCCGCCAAATTCACGCGGTCGTCATGCTCCAGCTCTGAGGGATCCTGAGCTTTGAGCGGCGCGCCAATGATTTCGCGAACGCGATCGCGGAGCGCGGGTACATCCACCTTCGAAAGGGCCGCGGTTTCGATGGTGTCGTGAAAATGAACCGTGATGGTCGCAGGCCACAACATCCAGCGGCCGGTGCGATGGTGCTCGAAAGAGCCGACAAGGGTAACCGGGGTGATGGGGATTCCCAGTTGTTGGGCGACACGGAAACCGCCGTCCTGAAATTCGCTCAGTTGACCGTCGCGAGTTCGCTTGGCCTCTGGGAAAATGATCAGGCTCGTGCCGCCGTTGATCGCGTCCTGCGTCAAACGCCACATGCGCTTGAGATCCGAAGGGCGGCGCACATTTGGAACGGGAACGTTGCCGAACCGCTTCATCAACCAGCCGTATGCGGGAATTTTGAAGTGGGATTCCAGCTCCCAGCCTCGGACGTATTGCGGGATCGCACAGTAAAGCACGAAAGGGTCGAAAACATTGACGTGGTTCACCATGAAAAAGCAGGTGCGATTCGGGTCGAAGCCCGGCGAGCGCCGGGTTTCGAGGCGCGCACCTGAGAGAAAAGCGATGCGGCGGCAGAAGCTGCGCTGCAGCCAGTCGTGCCTACGCGGGTCGAGAAAGATTCCAAGGAAGACAAGGAGCGGCGCAACGAGGAAAAAATGCAAGCCGCTGACGACCCAGAGCAATGCGCTGCGCAGCGCGAGGAGAGAGCGCCTCATATGTAGACATCCAGGGCGGCAGGGAGAATATCGAGCGAGCGGCATTCGAGATACGCAACTTCTCCGTCAATTAGGACGTCAACTGGAGTAGGAACATCGAATTCGACCCGGCGCACCGCGCGGCGCGAGGCCAGCACATGTGTAATGTGCGTGCCATCGTAAAGTCTCGGGAGCGTGCGCAGCAGTCCCAAGCGGCCGATGGGTCCCCAGCGCACGAATTCGATGAGGCCATCGGCGGGATCGGCATTTGGCGCAATCAACATCGTTCCGCCTGTAAATTTGCTGTTATTGAAGGCCAGAAAAAGACAGCGGCTCTCATCCCATTCCTTATCGTCGTCGCAGCGCAGCTTGAAGGCCCGGCGCCGCAATTGGACCACGCGGACAAAAACGCCTAGAAGATACCCGGCATAGCCGAAGGGCTTGAACAGGCGATTGGTGATCGCGCCGACATCGGCCGTGAAGCCCAGGCTCAGAAGATTGAAGGAATAGACCTCGCCGCTCTTGTGAGTCAGACGCAGAAGATCGACGGGTCGCGTTCGGCGGCCCAAGAGAGCTTGTAGAGAGGCCTCTGCGCCATCGTTTGAAAAATCGCGAAGAAACGAATTGCCCGTGCCCAGCGGCAAGAAGCCGAGGGCGACGCGCTCCGGAGCGCCAGCGCGGCGGAAAACTCCATTCAGAATTTCGTGTGCTGTGCCGTCGCCACCGACGGCGATAAAGCGCCGGTATCCCTGCTGATACGCTTCGCGTGCCAGCTCAACAGCGTGGCCAGGCCCGGTCGACGCCAGGACATCCACATTGAGGCCCTTCTCACGCAAACGTGCGAGAGCGGGCCCGGCCAGCCTGGCCGAGCGGCCGCCACCAGCAGCGGGGTTTACGATGGCGAAGAAGCGATTTTTCAAAGGCGCCTTATATCCCGAAATGCCAAAGCTTGGCTACCGCTACAGCGGCAGAATCGCTGTGGCGCGGTCAAGTTGCGCGAGCCGTTCCGCAAGTTCGTTCCTTTTTATTTTAAGCGAAGCGGTACGCGGAAAGTCCTCATCGACAAGTACAACACCTTGAATTCGCTTGTAGTTGAGCAGTTGATTGTTGCGCGCCGAGATCTCGCGGCGGAGTTCTTCCTCATAGCGTTGGCCAGGCTCGAAATGCAGCGCCAGCACGAGTTGTTCGCCAACCATGGAGCGCTTCGGCCAAATGTAATTCGCCGCGAAGACGCAAAACTCTTTCACCGGGAGACTTTCAAAGACGGACTCAATGTCCTCGGGGTAGATGTTCTTCCCTTCTTCGGTCACGATCATGTTTTTCTTGCGGCCGAAAAGCTGTAAGTGTCCTGAGGAATCAAAACGGCCGAGGTCCCCGGTCATGAGCCAGCCGTCAACGATGGTTTCCGAGGTCAATTCGGGATCATCGAGGTACCCGGCCATGACCGTCTTGCTGCGAACCGCTACTTCGCCGATGCCGTCCGCATCGGGATTCGCTATGCGGATCTTCATGCCAGGAAGCGGCTTGCCAACCGTATCGGCGCGAAACGGCTTGAGATCATTGACCGTTATGGCAGTCCCGGCCTCGGTCAGGCCATAGCCATTTGCAACCGGGATGCCGAGATCATAAAAGAATTGCAGAGTTTGTGGCTCAGTGAAGGCGCCACCGACAATAATCGCGCGGAGTTCACCGCCAAATGCCTCATGAACTTGCTTGAGCAAGCGACGACTTATCCCCAGGCGTGGCTGACTTTTGGTGAGCGCCTTGTTAATGGCCACTAGGCCTTGGAAAACTCTGCGCCTCCCCGGCGGAAGGCCATCGAAGCGCGCCTGCAAACCCTTCTGCAAGTTCTTCAGCACCAGCGGAACGAGACTGACGTAAGTGATTTTGTATTTTGGAAACGCCTCGCGCACATATTCCGGGCGCGGCGTGCGGAGGTGTACGACCGCAGCGCCGCACGTGAACGGCCCGAAGAAGCCGACCATGAAATCGATCGCGTGATTCGTCGGCAGAATGCTCAGATACCGCACGCCGGGCCAAAACGGGTAGAGGGAGGTTAGCGCGACGCACTGCTCCAGATAATTCTCGTGCGTCAGCATACAGCCTTTAGGGTGGCCTCCCGTGCCGGAGGAATACACGATGCAGGCTGTATCTTGGCGCTGCCGTGCGACAAATGTTGGCTCGCCGCCCCCGCGAAATTCTTCCCAGCGCCGCGCCCCGGATAAATCCGCATCCGCCGGCGCTTCCGTCACCAATACGGTAAGAAGATTGGTCGCAACTGATCGCCCCGCGGCGGCGCTAAGTTGCCGCCAGATTGGATATTCGGTGATAAGGACTCTGGCTCCCGAATGCTTCAGAAGCTGCCAGTGCTCGTCCGGCGTGAGCTTGTAGTCCAGCGGAACGAGTACACCGCCGGCATGGAAAACCGCATAAGCCGAGATCAGCCACTTGGACTGATTCGTCATGATGATAGACGCCCGATCGCCCGCTACAAGACCCGTTTCCTGCAACGCTTTCGCCAGCGGGAGTGCGCGCTCCCTGAAATCGCGATAAGTCAGCCGCTCTTTCTCCCTCTCGCGGTCCGCCTCGATCAGGCACACTTCGCCCGCAAATTCTTCCAGCGCATCCTTCAACGCCGCTCCGATAGATTGATATTGGGAGAGGTCCAACATTACAGGCGGGACTGAATCCGCGAAGCCAGCGTACGGAAGTCGCTGACACCCTGCACTTCGTAGTCAGGCAGCTCGATTCCGAAATGATTCTCCAGCCGGGAGAGCATCTCAAGCGTCTGAAGGCTGTCAATGCCGAGCTTCTTGAAAAAATCGTCATCGGGCGCGAGCGAGCCTGCGGGCACGTTGAAGTGCTTCGATGCCAGGTCGAGGATTTCCTGCGTGGTCTGTTCTAGCGTGCGCATACGGCTCTAAATTTACCACCCCAACGCCAAAGAAGGAAAACTCGATCCGAACAGTCCCCCCAAGGGCTCTGCAGCGCCACGTCAGGGCAAATACGGCATGGCATCGGTTGACTCGATGAATTTCTTGAGCGCCGCCATAACCGTGGGGCGTGCGAATAGCTCGCAGAACAGGTCGATCTCCCGGCGCAGTTCTTCGTGGGGTATGGGCTTGATGAATTTCTTCGCCGCTGCCCGCGTAACCCCATCGAATTTCGCGACTTGAGCCGCGGTGGCCCTCGCGACACGCAGCACTTCGCCTTCCGCGGCAAGCTGCGCGACGAGCCCGACCGCATGCGCGCGCGCGGCGTTCACACTTCGCCCGGTGAGCAATAAATCTCGAACAAATGCGTTGCCGAGGTCGCGCTTCAGCCGCGGAATGCCACCGAAGCCGGGGATTAATCCGAGGCGCAGCTCGGGAAAAGCGAAGCGCGCCATTTTGTCCGCAATAATTATGTCGCACGCCAGTGCAAGCTCGAAGCCGCCACCAAAACACACGCCATGAACCGCGGCAATGGTGACAAAAGGCGCCGCGTCTATGATGTTAAACACTTCATGAATCCTCTCGAGAATATCGCGGACGCCGGCAAGCCGCTCTTTCTCAGGAAGAGCGGAAGCGCCGCGGTACAACTCCCTCAGGTCCGCGCCCGCCGAAAATCCCTGTTTGCGCGCGCTGGAAATAAGGCAGGCTGCGGTCTCCGGCGCCAGTGCGTTCAATGCAGCTGCAAACTGCTCGAGCTCAGCGAGCATGGCCGTCCCAATTTCGTTGGCGGGGGCGTGGTCAAGGGTCAACTCAATCACGCCGTCGCGGCACTGCCAGCGCAGCGTCTTGCCTGTAAAGGACTTCATGCTTGCTTCCGATCGTACATCGCGTCGATTTCAGCCACGAATCGCGCGGCGATGGCCTCGCGCCGAAGCTTGCCGTTTGCGGTGAGCAACCCGCTCTCCGGCGTGAATGTATTGGCGATCAGCGCAAAATTGCGAATCTGCCGATAGTGCGGCAGCTCTAGATTCGCTGCGTCGAGCGCGGTTTGCACCGCGCCAGCTTCCACGTTGCCGGCGACCAGCGCGCAGAGGTACCCGCGCCCATTTCCCACCAACACGACTTGCTGCGCACCGGGAAGCAATTGCGCGACTCTCTCTTCGATCGGCTCGGGTGGAATTTTGTGCCCGGAATTGAGAATAATCACGTTCTTGAGACGTCCGCTCACCCGCCAGTTCCCTCTCACATTGACGTCGCCCTGATCGCCGGTATGGAACCAGCCGTCGTGCAGAACGCGCGCGGTCTCTTCGGGGCGGTTCCAGTAGCCGGGAAAAATGTGCGGCCCGCTGACGATGATCTCTTCATTGTCCGCGGATTTCATCTCGATCCCGGAGATCGCGTGGCCCACATACCCGGGTTCGACGGGCTGGCGTGGATCGTCCATCGTGCAGATCCCTGTGGTTTCCGTCAATCCGTATACCTGCAAAACGGGAATCCCGAGCATCAGGAAAAATTGCTGTGTTTCCGCCGCAAGGGGCGCAGATCCGCAAATCAACGCGCGGAGATGCGGTCCGAATCGCTCTCTGACTTTCGCAAAAACGATGATGCGGCCTAGCGCGATCCAGAAAGCGTCCCTAGCGCGGCCGCGGCCCACGTGCCGGCGCTGCCACGCATCGCGGGCCCGTCTAAAAAGCGAACGGACGACCGCCCCACGCTTTGACAGGGCCTCCTCGACGCCGCGCCGCACGCGTTCGAGCAGCGTCGGAACATTGATGAAATAATGGGGCGAAGCAAGCCGTATTTCCTCGGCGAGGCGGTTCAAATCCGTGGAAAGAGTCAGGATGCTCTCGCGGATCAGGCCGGTGAGAAGCAAAATCCAGGAAGCGGCAAAACTGAATGGCAAATAATGAAACACACGGTCCGGTTCGTTCGTCGCGCTCATCAACTGGTCAAGCCGCTCGGACGTGCACGCCAGGATATGGGTAAGGTTGCCGGTATTCAGGCAAACGCCTTTAGGTTCGCCCGAAGTCCCCGAAGTATAAATAATGGTAACAAGATCCGTGTCGCTGCGTGGATTCGGGGCATCGGGCAGCGGCGGGTTCGGCGCGGGCTCTTGAAGGACATCCTCGAAGAGGACCAGTCTGCCGGCATCCTTCCACTGGGGGGGCAACGACCGCGCGACCTCTTCACCAAGCTCCGCGTCGCTGGTGAACAGAAAGCGCGGCTGGCAATCTTTCATCATCCCGGCAAGGTCGGCGGGCGCCTGCCTTGAATAAAGCGGCACGACGATAATGCCTTCCGCCATCAAGGCGAGGTCAAAGGCCGCCCAGTGCACGGAATTAGGCGCCAGGAGCGCGCACCGCTCGCCCGGTTTCAGTCCTCTGCGCCGCAAGTAAGCGCGCACGCGTTGCACCTGATCCAGCAACTCTCTCCCCGTGACGCTGACGAATTGTTCCCCGCAAATTTCGCGCACGACCACGCGGCCGTCCGCCCGTTTGAGCTGTGCGAAAATGTCTTCTAGGAAATTGGGCATGCGCGACTAGCTCGTGGCCGCGAGAGCTACAGTTGACGAATCATATCGCTCCGCCACCTGCCGCAGCGTGCCGCTTAGTCCCGGCAAGTAGTCCTCCCAGGGGAAAACGCCGGAGCGAAGTGGAAACTCAGGATACGTGTTACGGACTGCGTCTTCGAGAAACGTGCCCATTCGCGCCATCAGCTTGAGGTTGCGGACGAC
>WNEZ01001542.1_pt1 | contig 19359 bp, 11 predicted proteins | sample 5400521 | NCBI WGS metagenome assembly WNEZ01 (sample SAMN13153339, study PRJNA577476) | soil metagenome | isolation source: 120 cm saprolite under Douglas fir tree site 2 hole 1 replicate 1 | place: USA:California | collected 2015-04-18 | reverse complement strand
CACATCGACGCCCTCTCTTCGGCGGTCCCGCTCAACGTCGACCTCGACGTGGCCCTGTCCGTCGTCGCCAGCGCCGTGTGTGTCTCCTTCCGCCGGCGTCTCGCCGGCTATGCCACCGCCACGCCCGACACCCTCCAACGGCGGTTCCTGAACACCTCCGGAGAGGTGTTGAACCGAGGTGGCGAGATCGTGGTGCGACTCGACCGCAAGACCTACAATCCGGTTCTGCGCCAGGCTGATCTGCCAGTCACTCAGGTTCCCTGGTGGGGAGGGCGCACCCTCCGCTTCGAGTACTCCTGACTGGGGTTCAATTATTTGATGCGAAAGTTGGGGCTAGGGGCTGCCGCGCTCACACCGGGCACCCCCCGCCGGGCATCCGGCGGGGGGGCCGTCCGGTCAGCCACACTCCCGTCGGTGCTGTCACCACTCTGAGTGGCGGCCTTGCCCCATCGGGGGAGGCTCCGGAAAACGAGAGGCTGTTTGGCCGCGCATATCGCGGCCAAACAGCCATGGGATGGTCACACCCTTCTGAAACCCGGACATATCGGTTACCAGAGGTCCGTGCGACCCCTCGGCCGACTACTGAGGGTGATGGACCAGCCGAGAGTTCACCGAGTGGTTCACGAGGTTGACCCCGCCGGGCATCCGGCCGGGGGGCCATCCGGTCAGCTCATGGCGGCGGTGTAGCACTCGACGATGCGAGGCGCGAGCGCCCGCCAGTCCAGCTCCGCCGACCTCGCCTGGCCGAGCGCCACCAGACGCTGCGCCGAGGCCCCACCCTCGAGGACCTGGCCCAGGGCGGCGGCCAGGGCGGCGGGATCGCCGGGCTTGACGAAGACGGCAGCCTCACCGGCGGCCTCCCGGTAGCCCGGGAGGTCGGAGCAGACGACCGGCGTTCCGGCGGCCATGGCCTCGACCAGCACGATCCCGAAGGACTCCCCCCCAAGCGAGGGGGCGCAGAAGACCCCGGCCCCCGCGTAGATGCCGGGGAGCCGCTCGTCCGGCACCCGGCCGAGGGGGACCACCCAGTCCGGATGCTCGGGACTGCCGGCGGGGGCGCTGGGCGCCGCGGTCGTCACGAGCCGCACGTCCATCCGGCGGCGCAGCGCCGCCATGGCGTCGAGGAGCGTGGTGAAGCCCTTGCGGGGCTCGGGCCGGCCCACGAACAGGACGTAGGGCGCGCCGCGCTGCAGGTCCGGCTCGGGGGCGGCGCCGGAGAACCGCTCGACGGGGACCCCGTTGGGGATCAGCCGGTAGTCGCCCGGGAAGTAGGCACCGATCAGCGATCGTGCCGCCTCCGAGACGGCGATGCGCACGTCGATACGGGCGACCAACCTGCGCAGGAAGGGCCGTGCCGCCGCGTACCCGAGGCTGCGGGTGGCGGAGGCGTGGAAGGTCGCCACCACCGGCAGGCGGGCACTCCCAAGCGCGAGGAGGGAGAGGCTGGGGATCGCGGGCTCGTGGAGGTGCAGCAGGTCGAGATCCCCGCGGGCCAGACGGCCGGCCAGGCGGCGCCTCGCACGGGGGGTGAAGCAGATCCTGGCGACCGACCCGTTGGCGGGGACCCCGATCGTGCGCCCGGCTGCCCAGATCCCCGGCTCCGCGAACGTCGCGGGGGCGATGATCTCGGCGGTGACCTCGCCCCCGGTCACCTCTGGCAGGGCGCCGGCCAGCCCGAGGATGTGGCTGCGGACGCCTCCCGGATAGGACCAGTCGTACGGGCAGACGAAGCCGACCTTCACGGCCCCACGGGCGTCTCGCCGGACGTCTCACCGGGCGCGGGGCCCGACGCCCCGCCGGGCGTCTCGGGCGGTGCCGCCGGGGCGCCCGGAGGGGGGCGGCCACGGCCCCGCGGCGGGAGGTCGGGCTCGTCGGACGGCCAGTTCGTGGAGAAGAGGTGGTACTGCTCCGGCGCCTTGCGGATGACCTCCTCGATGGCCGTGGCGATCTGCTGGGCGATGGCGCTCAGGTCGGCGCTCTCGTCCCCGGTGCGCTCGTAGGGGATCTCGGCCACCTCGCAGCGGAACCGCTCCGGACCCCTCTGGTAGAGGGCCACCGACGCCAGCGGCACCCCGGTGCGGGCGGCGAGCAGGGCCGGGCCGACCGGGGCGGTGGTCCGCTCGCCGAAGTAGTCGACCCAGATGCCCCGCCGGGACAGGTCCCGGTCCGCGACGAGGGCCACGATGTCGCCGCGCTGCAAGACCTTGAGGAGACCCCGCAGCGTCTGCGCCCCCGGCGAGGCCGGGAGGATGCGGATCCCCCGGCGCTCCCGGATCGACGCGAACCAGTCGAAGAGCGGCCGGGGCTTCAACACCTCGGCGACGGTCGTCAGCGGGTAGTCGTTGGCGCCTGCCCACGCCCCCAGCAGGTCGTAGAAGCCGAAGTGCGGAAGGACGACGAGCAGCCCGGTCCGGGCAGCGACCGCCGCGTCGACGATCTCCACGTTGACGGCCTCGACCATGTCCAGCAGGTCCTGGCGGCTGTAGCGGCCCAGGCGGAGCGTCTCGAGCCAGTAGCGCGCGTAGGACAGGTACGCAGCGGAGACCAGGTCCGCCGTGGCCACCCGGGCCATGTTGCGGGCGACGATCGCTCGCCGGGGTGGCCTGGCGAACCGGAAGGCGACACGGCCCGCGACATTGGCGACGCCGTCGGTGAGCCGCAACGGCAACCGCTCCGCGAGCCACGACCCCGCCCGGAAGGCGTAGTAGCGCAGGGCCAGGGAGGTCCCGTTTTCGAAGGCGCCGCCGCGCACGCCCGCGGCTACAGCTGCTTCGTCTGCCGCCACACGACGACAAAGCGCTGCGCCACGGTGATCAACGACAGCACCACGAGCACGGAGAGCGCCAGGACGATCCGGTCGAAGAAGATCCCCGCGCAGGCGATGAACATCCGTTCGCCGCGCTCGGCGATGCCCACGTCGCACCTGAGGTCCATCGCCTCGGCCCGTGCCTTGATGTACGACGTCAGGAAACCGAGCACGAGGGCGGCCAGTGCCAGCAGCACGGCTGCGGCCGGGTACTGGCGTCCGGGGATGAACCCGAGGAGCGCCGGGCCGGTGGCCGGGCGGTGCATCAGGTACCAGACGAGGCCCGAGAAGAAAATCCCATCCGAGATCCGGTCCGTGGTCGAGTCGAAGAAGGAGCCGAAGCGCGTCACCCTCCCGGTCGCCTTGGCGACCGCCCCGTCGAAGAGGTCGGTGAAACCGCCGATCGCGACGATCCACGATCCCAGGATCAGGTGACCCTGGGCGAACGTCACAGTCCCGACGGCCACGATGACCACCCCCAGCACGGTCAGGGCGTTGGGGGAGATCCCGGCCTTGCCGAGGGACTTGCCCAGCGGCTTGACCATCTTGTCGAGCGGCTTGCGGAGGTGGCTGGCAATCACTTTGGCGGTCCTGCCTCATCCGGCGGGGGGATTTACGGGGTGGACGCTACACGGTCGCGGCAGCACCTTGCCGACAAGATAATAGAATCGGCCCCGCATGAAAACGTATCCGCCGGAAGCGATACGCAATGTCGGCCTGTTCGGACACCAGGGCACCGGCAAGACGTCGCTCGCGGAGGCCCTCGTGTTCCTGTCCGGGGCGACGACGAGGCTCGGCCGGGTCGAGGACGGCAACACCGTCACCGACTTCGAGCCAGAGGAGATCAAGAAGACCCTGTCGGTCTCCCTCTCGCTGGCCCCCATCGAGTGGCGCGGCCACAAGATCAACCTCATCGACGTCCCGGGCTACGCCGACTTCATCGGCGAGGCACAGGCGGCCTTGCGGGTGGTGGACCTCGCCATCTTCGTGCTGTCGGCCGTCGAGGGGGTCCAGGTGCAGCACCAGATCGTCTGGTCGATGGCGGGCAAGCTCGACGTCCCCAGGGTGGTCTTCATCAACAAGCTGGACCGGGAGCGGGCCTCGTTCTCCCGGACGCTGGCGGAGCTGACCGAGAAGCTCGGGGGCGGCTTCGCCCCGGTGGACCTGCCGATCGGCGAAGAGCACGACTTCGCGGGGGTGGTCGATGTCCTCTCCCGCAAGGCCTACCGCTACGACGGGTCTGGCAAGGGCGTCGAGATGGAACTCTCCGGTCCGCTCCACGAGGAGGCAGAGCGCCTGCACACCCAGATCGAGGAGTCGGTCGCCGAGTCCGACGACGCCCTGCTGGAGCGGTACCTGGACGGCGGCGAGATCAGCCTGGAGGAGGTGGTCCACGGCCTCGCGAAGGGGCTGCTCGCCGGTTCGGTGTTCCCGGTGCTGGTCGGGTCCGCCACCAAGCTCATCGGCATCGACCGCCTGGCGGACTCGATCGTGGAGGAGGGGCCGTCCCCGCTGGCCCGAGGGCCCGCCGAGGGAGTGCGGCCCGGCACCGAGCAGACCATCCAGCAGCCCCCGAGCCCGGATGCCGCAACCTCGGCCTTCGTCTTCAAGACGGTGTCCGACCCTTACGTGGGCCGGATCTCGCTCTTCCGTGTCTTCTCCGGCCGGATGCGGCCGGACTCGACGGTCCACAACGCCACCCAGGGCGTCGACGAGCGCGTGGGCCAGATCTTCGCCCTCCGGGGCAAGAACCAGGTCCCCCTCAGCGAGGTGGCCGCCGGCGACATCGCGGCAGTGGCCAAGCTGTCCCACACGCACAGCGGCGACACGATCGCGGACAAAGCATCGCCCATCGTCTTCCCGGGCCTCGACGCGCCGGACCGGGCGCTTGCCAAGGCCATCGCCCCCAAGACCAAGGGCGACGAGGACAAGCTCATGACCGGCCTTGCGCGGCTCCAGGAGGAGGACCCGGCGCTCTCGGTCGAGCGCAACGCCGAGACCCACCAAACGCTGCTGTGGGGCACCGGCGAGGCCCACCTGGAGGTGACGCTGGAGCGGCTCCACCGCAAGTTCGGCGTCGATGTCGCCGAGATCCCGCTCCGGATCGCCTACCGGGAGACCGTGCACGGCAAGGCCCATGCCGTCGGCCGGCACGTCAAGCAGACCGGTGGCCACGGACAGTACGCCATCGCTCACATCGACGTCGAGCCCAACGAGCGTGGGGCCGGCTTCGAGTTCGTCGACAAGATCGTGGGCGGCGTCGTGCCGAACCAGTTCATCCCATCGGTCCAGAAGGGGGTGGAGAAGCAGCTCACCGACGGCGTCATCGCCGGCTACCCGGTCGTGGACGTGCGGGTCACCCTCTTCGACGGCAAGTACCACCCCGTCGACTCCTCCGACATCGCCTTCCAGCTGGCCGGGGGCCACGGGTTCAAGGAGGCTGCCCATGCGGCCGGCGTCGTGCTCCTCGAGCCGATCATGGACCTGGAGGTCGTCGTGCCCGACACCTACCTCGGCGAAATCATGGGCGACCTCAACTCCAAGCGCGGAAGGATCCAGGGGACCGAGGCCGTCGGCGGCCACCAGATCGTGAAGGCGAAGGTCCCGATGGGTGAGGTGGCCCGCTACGCCATCGACCTCCGGTCGATGACCGGGGGCCAGGGCACGTTCCGGATGGAGCACTCGCACTACGAGGAGGTCCCGCCCCACCTCGCCGACAAAATCATCGCCGAGGCCAAGGACGCCAGGGACGCCAAGTAGGTGTCGCTTGGCAGTTTCCGTCAAAAGGACCGGTGGGCAGACTTTTTGACGGAAACTGGTGGCCAACCTGGCGCCATCTGAATGAGCAACGGATCGGGGCCGAGGTAGGTCGCCACCGACGCTGCCACCGATCCCGGGATTGCCAGGTCCGTCACCCAGCAGGCGCGACCCAAGGCGTCCGTGGCCGCTCGCCAGCCCGGCGCCGTCGGGAGGGCCCGTATGCGCCCCGCGTCCACCAAACCCAGGCCGGAGACCTTGCCCACCGCCTCCTTCGCTACCCACAGCTGAAGGATCCTGGAGTCGCGATCGCCGGAGCGGATCCAGGCCAGGTCGGCCTCCGAGAACATCTCCGAGCTGAGCAGATCGTCGATGCCCTCGCGGGCCGGCTCGGCATCGAGGCCGACCCGTGCGGGCGCGAGGGCGACCGCCACCACCCGCCCGGCCCGGGTGAGGGAGTACTCGACGGGCTCGCCGGAGGTTAGAACCGTGGGGCGCCCATGCCCGGGGTCCCCGCAGTGCTCGCACCGGCTGCTGAAAGCGACGTCGGTGGCGGGAATCCCAAGGTGGCGCCCCAGTGTCACCCGGACGAGCGCCCGCGACGCCAAGAACCGGATCCCGTCTTCCTGCCGCCGGAAGCCGCCCGCCCGCTGGTGCTCCGCCGCGGTTGTCGCGCCAAGGTACGCGTCGAGCGAGGATGCGGCCGGGTAGTGGTACCAGATGTCGATCGTCGCACCCACTCCTAGGCTCGTTGAGGTGTATTGACGACGCCGTCACGCCACTCGTATCATGCGCCGCGCGGTTGCGGGATCTGTCGGAAGCTTCGGTCGGGGGGGGACAGCAAGGATGGAACAGTTCCCGCGCGGCACTCGCCAATGCTTGACCTAAGTGGTGCCGGCATGGCCTTGCCATTGTCGGCTGCCCAGCGTGAAATCTGGCTCGCCGAGCAACGGCTGGACTCGGCCAACCGCGTCTACAGGATTGGCGAATACATAGAGATATGCGGGCCAATTGACCCCGCGTTGTTCGAGGCGGCCTTGCGTCGGGTTGTAGGAGAGGTCGATGCCCTGCAGGTCCGGTTCATCGAAAATGGCGACGGGCCCCGGCAGGTTGTCGAGCCGTCGGATTGGTCGATGCCGGTCATCGATGTCAGCCAAGCATCAGACGCCCGCTCGGCCGCGGAAGCATGGATGGCCGCCGACGCAGCCCAGCCAATGCCCCTCAGTCGTGGCCCGCTGTTCCGGTACGCCCTGTTCCGGTTGAGCCCGGACCTGTTCCTTTGGTATCAGAGCTATCACCTCATCGTGATGGATGCATTCGGGTACTCCCTGGTTGCGCGACGGGTGGCGGAAATGTATACCGCGCTCGCACGTGGGCGGGAACCTGACGAGAATAATGTGTTTGGTTCGCTACGCCAACTACTGGACAGCGATGCAGCCTATCGTGCGTCGGAGCAGTTCGAGCAGGACAGAACCTTTTGGATTGAGCGTCTTGCTGATCGACCAGAACCGGTCAGGCTCGCCGGCCGGTCTTCCGGGGCCTCCCCCAACCTCGTCCACCGGACAGCCTGTCTGTCACCGTCCCGTATGGATGCGTTGCGGGCCTTGGCGAGCCGAGCCGGGGTGCGATGGTCCCGCGTCGTGATCGCAGCGACAGCCGTGTACGTGCACCGTCTCACGGACATCCAGGACGTGATCGTGGGTTTGCCGGTCACGGCGCGGCAGGATCCCGTTCTGAAGCTCGTACCGGGCCCGGTTTCAAACCTGTTGCCGCTGCGATTGTCCGTACGGCCCGACATGAGCCTGAGCGAGCTCATCGAACACGTGGATGCGCAAATTCGTGAGGTATTGGCGCATCAACGGTACCGGGGTGAAGATCTCCGCCGTGACCTTCGGCTGCCGAGTACCACCGGCGCTCTTGGCCATCCGATCATCAACATCATGTCGTTCGCCTACCATCTGCGGTTCGCCGGTTCTCCCACCGTGGTGCACAATGTTTCTTCTTCTCTCATCGCAGATTTGACCTTTCGTGTTTGGGATCGACGGGACGGGTCCGGGTTACAGATCCTCTTGCAGTCGCACCCGGAAGCCTGCAGTGCCAACAAGTTGGCTGTCCATCATCAACGCTTTGTGAGGCTGTTGGAAGCCATCGCCGTCGCCGGTCCCCACCAGACGGTCGGCCGGATCGACCTCCTCGCGGCCGAGGAATGCCCCGGGCTACCGACAACGCTGCCGGATCCTGCCGCCCCGCTTGTCGAACAGGTCTATCCGCCGGTGGCGGACATGATCGATGCCTGGGTGCGCAGGAGCCCCCAGGCCATCGCCCTCGAGCAGGGCGACCACGTCTGCAGCTATGCCCGGCTGGGGGCCTGGGCCGACGGCATTCTGGCGGGCTTGGCAGCCCGAGGGCTGGGCAGCGGCGATGTGGTGGCGGTGTACGGAGCGCCCAGCCCGGGTCTGGTGGCGGCCATGGTGGCGGTGGTCTCCGGCCCGGGGGTCCTGCTCACGTTGGACCCGCGCCTTCCTCCCAGCCGGCTGCAGGTGATGATGAACGAGTCCCGGGCCCGATTCCTGATCGTCGCGGGTGACACCCCCGGAACCCCGCCGCCGGTCGCCCTGGACGGGCTGCGGGTACTGCGCGTCGACTCTGCGCACACAACGGTGACTGAGCCCCCAGAGTCAACGCGCGGCCGGGGCCAGGTCGCACCGGCACCGATCGGTCCCGGCGATCCGGCATATCTGGTGTTCACCTCCGGCACCACCGGCGTGCCCAAGGGTGTGGTGGGCCGGCACAACGGTCTCAGCCATTTCCTGGCCTGGCAGCGAGACAGTTTCGGGATCAAACCGGGTGACCGCTGCGCGCAGCTCACCGGCCTGTCGTTCGACGTGGTCCTGCGGGACGTCTTCCTCCCGTTGGTCAGCGGCGCCACCCTGTGCCTGCCCGCCAGCGACGACCAGGCGGCGGTCCGAGTGATCGGCTGGCTGGCCCAGGCCGGGATCACCTGCGCGCATGTCGTACCCACCCTTGCCCAGGCGTGGCTGGATCACGCCGACACCGAGGCACCGACCGCGCTGCGTCACACCTTCTTCGCCGGGGAGCCTCTCACGGGCCGGCTCGTGGCCCGGTGGCGCCAAGCCTGCCCCAACACCGGAATCGTCAACCTCTATGGGCCGACCGAGACCACGTTGGCCACCTGCTGGTACCGGGTGCCCGCCGACTCCCCGACCGGGGTGCAGCCGGTGGGGTCAGCGATGCCCGGCACCCAGGCGCTCGTGGTCGGGCCGGGCGGGCGGCGGTGCGGAATCGGCGAGGTCGGCGAGGTCGTCGTGCGCAGCCCCTACCGCAGCCTCGGCTATCTCAACCCCCCCGCAGGCAGCCATCCGACCTTCGTACCCAACCCCCACACCTCCGACCCCGCCGACCTGCTGTACCACACCGGTGACCGGGGCCGCTATCGCCCCGACGGCCCGCTGGAGTTGCTCGGCCGCCTCGACCGGCAGGTGAAGATCCGCGGCGTGCGGGTCGAGCCCGACGAGGTCGCCGCCGTGCTCGCAACACATCCGGCGGTGTCACAGGCCGTCGTGGCCACCCACACCGACGACGGGGGCAAGCCGGCACTCGTTGCCTACCTCACCACATCGGGACCGACAACGCCGACTGCGCCACAGCTGCGCAGCTACCTGGCCCAGCGGCTGCCGGCGGTGATGATGCCCGGGGCATTTGTGCTCCTCGATCGCATGCCGCTCACCGCCAACGGAAAGATCGATTGGCAGGCCCTGCCCCCGGCGCTCTCCGACGACACCACAGCACCACCACCCACCCCAGCGCGCAGCCCGGTTGAGGAGGCGCTGAGCGCCATATGCGCGCAGGTGTTGGGCGTTGACCACGTGGGAGTGCACGACGACTTCTTCGAACTCGGGGGCCATTCGCTGCTGGCCATGCAGGTAGCCTCCCGCGTTCGCTCGGTGTTGGGTGCGGAGTTGTCGATCCGGCTGGTGTTTGAGGCGCCGACCGTGGCCGGGTTGGCGCAGCGACTCGTCGGGGGGGGACAGGCGCGGTTGGCGTTGGAGGCATGTGAGCGTCCGGATGCGCTGCCGTTGTCCTCCGGGCAGCGCCGGCTGTGGTTCTTGGAGCAGATGGAGGGCATGGGCGCCGCCTATCACATCCCGGTGGCAGTTCGGTTGTCCGGCCGTCTGAACCGGGAGGCCCTGAGGGAGGCCGTCGAAGACGTGGTGGCCCGGCATGAGAGCCTGCGGACGGTGTTCCCGCAGACCGATGGCCGGCCATGGCAGCACATCCTCGATGCGGGCGCCGGGGGCCTGGTGTGGGAGATGGGCGAGGTCACCGGCGCCGGGCTGGCCCGGGAGATGGCCGAGGTGGCGGGCCGGCGGTTCGATCTGGCGGTCGAGCCGCCATTGCGGGCCCGGCTGCTCGTGGTGAGCCCCGATGAGCATGTGCTGGTGCTGGTGGTGCATCACATCGCCGCGGATGGCTGGTCGATGGGTGTGCTGCGTCGTGACCTGGGGGTGGCCTACGCGGCGCGGTGCCGAGGGGACGAGCCGGGGTGGGCACGCCTGCCGGTGCAGTACGCCGACTACACGATGTGGCAACAGCGCCTGCTGGGCGATGAGGCCGACCCGGGCAGTGTGATTTCGGCGCAACTGACCTACTGGAAGGCGGCGCTAGCGGATCTGCCCGAGACCCTGGAACTGCCCTGCGACCGCCCCCGGCCGGCGGCGGCCACCCACCGTGGAGAGAGGGTGGCCCTCCGGATCGGCCCCGACCTGCACGGCGGCCTGGTCGAGCTGGCCGCCGGCAACCGGGTGAGCCTGTTCATGGTGCTCCAGGCCGGGCTGGCGGCGTTACTGACCCGGCTGGGGGCAGGCACCGACATCCCAATCGGCTCCCCGATCGCCGGGCGCACCGATGACGCCCTCGATGACCTGGTGGGCTTTTTCGTCAACACGCTGATCCTGCGCACCGACACCTCGGGCAACCCCAGCTTCGCCGAGCTGCTGGAGCGGGTCCGGGAGACCGACCTGGCCGCCTACGCCCATCAGGACCTGCCCTTCGAGTACCTGGTGGAGGTCCTCAACCCGCCCCGGTCGATGTCTCGCCACCCCTTGTTCCAGGTGATGCTCGTTCTGCAGAACACCCCCCAGGCCGGCTCGCCCGTGGACCTTCCCGGTGTCGTCACCAGCTGGGAGCGGGTCGATCAAGCTACCGCCAGGTTCGACCTGTCGGTGAGCCTGAGTGAACGCCGTGGCAGCGACGGTAGCCCGGGGGGCGTCGATGGTGTTGTCGAATTCAGCACCGATCTGTTCGACCGGGAAAGCGTGGAGTCGATGCTGGCGCGGTTGGTGCGCCTATGGGAGGCGGTGGTCGCCGATCCGTACCAGCCGACCGGCCGGATCGAGATCCTGAGCCCGCACGAGCGCCGCCAGCTGCTGCTGGACTACAACGACACCGCTCAAGATTTCCCGCCTGAGACCCTGCCCGGGCTCTTCGAAACCCAGGTGCGGCGCAGCCCAGCCAACACGGCGCTGGTGTTCGAGTACACCACCCTGACCTATGCGCAGCTCAATGCCCGGGCCAACCGGCTTGCCCGGCTGCTGATCGACCGGGGGGTGGGACCCGAGGTCTTCGTGGCCCTGGCCGTGGGACCGTCGGTGGAGATGGTCGTCGCCGTGCTGGCGGTCCTCAAGGCCGGTGGCGCCTACCTGCCCATCGACTCCGGCTACCCGGCCGCCCGGATCGGCTTCATGCTCGATGACGCACACCCGGCATGCCTGATCACCACCAGCACCTCATTACCCGAGATCAACGGGGTGCCGCTGATCGTCCTCGACCACGACACCACCTGCCAGAACCTCGCCCGGTATCCCGACACCGACCTCCGGGACACCGACCGCATCCGCCCCCTGTCCCCCGAGCACCCCGCCTACCTGATCTACACCTCGGGATCCACCGGCACCCCCAAGGCCGTCCTGGTGGAACACCGGAGTGTGGCCAATCTGTTCCACAGTCATCGTGAGAGGGTGTTCGCGCCGCCGGTCATGCGAGTCGAGGGTCGTCGGCTGCGGGTTGCGCAGACCACGTCTCTCTCGTTCGATCTCTCGTGGGGCCAACTGTTGGGGATGTTCTCCGGCCACGAGTTGCATGTCCTCGACGACGAAGCGCGGTCCGATCCACACGCGTTGGTGGCGTATGTCACCCAGCAACACATCGATTGCGTCAATGCCACGCCCTCATATGTGGAGCTGCTTGTGTCCCGGGGGTTGCTGGGTGACGCCGGGGGCCCGGTCGCGGTCTTTGTGGGTGGAGAGGCCGTTTCACAGCAGTTGTGGGACCAACTGCGGTCAATGGGCGGGGTTGAGGCGTTCAATTTCTATGGGCCAACGGAATGCACAGTTGACTCGCTCATTGCGCGGCTCGACAACTCGCCTCGGCCGGCGATCGGCCGGCCGATCGCCAACACCCAGGTCTACGTGCTCGACAATAATCTTCAACTGGTCCCGGCCGGCGTGGTGGGCGACCTCTACATCGCCGGGGCCGGCCTCGCCCGGGGCTATCTGAATCGTCCTGGCCTGACCTCCGGGCGGTTTGTGGCCTGCCCGTTCGGTCCGCCGGGGACCCGCATGTACCGCACGGGGGATCTGGTGCGCTGGAACACCGACGGGGAGCTGGTGTTCGTGGGTCGGGTGGACGAGCAGGTGAAGGTGCGCGGCTTCCGCATCGAGCTTGGTGAGGTGGAGGCGGTCCTGGCCCGGCACCCCGATGTCGACCACGTGGCCGTGGTGGTTCGGGAGGACCGGCCAGGACAGAAGTGTCTGGTGGCGTATGTGGTCCCGGCAGCGGGCCGCCAGGTTCTTCCCAGTGCGCTGCGTGAGCACGTGGCCCAGTCCCTCCCGGACTACATGGTGCCGGCGTTTGTGGCGGAGTTGGACTCCCTGCCGTTGACCGCGAACGGGAAGCTTGACCGCAAGGCCCTGCCCCTACCCGAGGTCAGAGTGACCGACCGTCGGCGGGAACCCCGCACCCCCCAGGAACAGATCCTCTGTGAGCTGTTCGCTCAGCTGCTGGGTCTGGCTGCCGTCGGCGTCGACGACAACTTCTTCGAATTGGGTGGGGACTCGCTGCTGGGGATGCAGATGGTCTCCCGGGCTCGTTCGGTGCTGGGTGTGAAGCTGACGATCCGGGCACTGTTCGAGGCGCCGACGGTGGCCGGGCTGGCGCACCGGCTCCACGTACAACGTCCCGGTGATGCACTCGGGGTCCTCCTGCCGCTGAGGCCCTCCGGGACTGAGATCCCCTTGTTTTGCATACATCCAATGATGGGACTCAGCTGGTGCTACTCCAGGCTCGTGAGCCTTCTCAGTGAGGAGCAACCGATCTATGGACTTCAGGCGCGTGGGATCGGTCGTGCTGAACCGCTTCCCAGGACTGTTGAAGAAATGGCGTTGGACTATCTCGATCAGATGCGCACGGTTCAGCCGAACGGTCCCTACCATCTCTTGGGCTGGTCGTTCGGGGGCCACGTCGCTCATGCGATCGCCACAGCGCTGCAAGACCAAGGCCAGCCAACGGCCCTGCTCGCAATACTCGACGCATATCCAGCCGGATTCGATCACTCGGACGTGTCTTCGGACCCCCGGCATGAGTTCTTCCAAAGTCTGGGGAACGAGCTCGGATTCCCGGAGGGAGACGAAGCTCTTGTCCTTGATGTCCTCCGCAGGGGCAGCGGACCGCCGCCGTGGAACATCCTGCCCGCGCACCTGGGAGGGGATGCAGAGGAGGTCTTCGATCGCGTCTTGATCGCTGCTATAAATGCTGCACGCGTTGCGCGAAAGTTTCGACCAGGCCGATTTGATGGGAGTCTCCTATTTTTCTCCGCCAAAGGCAACATTCCCGGCGTGTTGCGAACTCCGCAAGGCTGGGCACCGTATGTCAACGGGGCCATCGAGCATCATTCAATCGATTGCCGGCATGGCGAGATGCTCCAGGGCATGCCGTTAAGGGAGATCGGAGGAGTCCTCGCTGCGACGCTGAAGATGCTCGAAGCCACCGCGGCGCAGCTTTGACGGCTGCCCCATGAACGGTGCCGTTGCTCTTACGAGCTGTGAATGACCTCGTCAAGCCGGTGCACGTAGCAATACCACTCGACATCCAAGTGGTAGCGGGCATTGCCTATCTGCACAGGGACCCTGGGGGCGGTCCTCCACTTCCCGAGGATGCGGGCCGGACAGCTGTGGCTGCCGGTATTGGCTTGGAGAGATCTCCGATTCACCACCTCGGCCTGACCGAGGTCAGCGAGCCGCACGGCCCGTTCCACCGTGTGTCCATTCGGCCCGCTCAGCACCTCTACCCCCTGCACGGCGAAGGCCAGTCCGATGACCGAACGCACTTGGGCCTCTCGAACGAGAGTCCTGTTTCGTCGAACCACTTCTCGCATTCCCGCATGGCGCGCTTCGGCCGCGAGCCCCTTCCCCGACCATTCAGGAAGCACACCCCAGTAGTCCACGACCGCGGAGCTCTGCCAACCCTCGCTGACGACGGCTTCGTATCGCGGCTGGTCCGATACCTCATCGGCCGATCCCTCGAGAAGCGGGATGATCCACCCGCTGGTCGGAACACGGAACACACCGTGGGCTACTGCAAGGAAGGCGTCGTCCCTCGATCCACCTGGAGCGGCGACTTCTGCAATGAAATAAGAACCAGACTCAAGCCACCGCCAGACGTCGGTGAGGACTATCGTCTCAAGATAGCCTCCCTGATCTTCCCAGACTTGTCGCTTTGCCTCAAATATGGCTGTGGCCGAGTAGCTTTCGGCCCTGGGCTGGTCAGCAAGAGCCAGCACCGCCTTGACCATCTCCGAACCGATATAGAGGCGTCGGTAACGTGAGTAGAATGCCGTAGCGTACTGGCACTCGTGACCACCCACGATCCGATTTTGGGTTGGCCGACCACCTCCGGCGGAGCCGTCTTCTTTCAAGGGGAAACTACCCCGTTCCAGCGCCACATCGCATCGATCGTCGAGATCGTGGTCAACAATGCCCGGGGGATCTTCTCATGTCCAATGCGACCATGTACCCTCCTGAGGTCAGGGCCGACGCCAGAGCGGTGGAGGCCAAGGCCCCCGCCCACCGCGGCGTGAAGGACGGAGATATCGGGGGCCTTGCTAGAGCCCCGGCCGCCGGCGCATCCTCGTTAGCCCGGCGTCACCTATGGGTTTCGCAGGCTCGGGTATTGGTTTCGCTGGCTCGGGTGCGGGTTTCGCCGGCTGGGGCTCTTCTGGTGGTTTGGGAGCTTCTTTGGGAACCATCCTGCACGGGATGTTGGCGAGCTCGTCAAGATAATTGCTGGCGCAGATACGGAAGTAGCCGTCGGCGATCGTAAAGTTGAGCCTGGCGCCCCCGGCTCCGCGGACAATCAGCACTGGAGACAGCAGCTTCCCCGCATGGAGGTCGTCGAGCACCCTCACGACGTGAATGTTGCTCTCTCCGAGCGCCGGCAGTGCGGCCACACGGAGCACATTTGCTGCGTAGTGGTACACGATGGGAGCGGCGCGCATACGGGTGACGAGCTCGCGCGCCTCCTCGGACGAATAGGTGAACCCCAGGTAGCCCTCGGCGAGTTGATAGTCCTGATCTTCCTGTTCGTCGGTCCAGTACTCCTTGTTGGCCACGGCCAGACCTCCCTGTTCGACAGATGACCTTGACAGCAACGCGTTTTATGGGAGGACTTGGGGAACTCCATCGGGCTGGGGGCAGAACGAGGTGGCATCGTCGAACTGCGCCGTCAGGTCGAGCGGTTCCAGCGCCTGGCCAGTCTGGCCGGGCAGGTCAGGAGTCCCCACCCAGGTGAGATTCCAATTGGCCTGCACGGGATCCTCCTGCGTTCCGTAGAACCGCAGCCCCCAGAGGCGTTTGGGATTGTCGCCTTTGAGGAGCCTGAACTCAACCTCGCCGGCAGTCTTCGGTGCCTGCCGGCCGGGTGCCTCGCACCACCATCCGCGGAAGACCCCGTCAGCAGAAAGGTTGCCCACGATGGTCCCGTTGTTGCGGCGGTAGGTAGCCCGGATCTCGCCACCCACCTCACGGAAGAGGATGTCCCCCCAGCGGGTATCGGAGTTCCACAGACCGACGAGGTCGCTGTTCGATAGCGGTCGCGCGTCGTTGGTAGGCACCGGCTGTGGTTGGGCGAGCCACCAGTTGCTGAGGGCACCTTCCTTGAAGACAGCTGGACTCACGCTAACGGAGCCCGAGAAGGGGTAGTCGAGCAGCACGGTGAGAGAAAAGGCGAAGGACAGAAACGCCGCAATACTTCCCATAACGAGCATTTGGATCCCCCGGTTCCACATCTTGGTCGGCAGAGACAAGACGATGAGGAGCACCACGCCCAGGACGAGGAGAGCCCGCAGCAATCCCGGCAGGCCTTGCTGGGCGATGGCCAACCGGGCCCGCCGGTTCGTGACGACCAGGTCGAGTTTGGGGAGCGAGCTTGCCGCGAGCGCGCCCTCGGGGCCGCCTTTGTCCTGCAGGTACTGGTAGACGCCGTACAGATTGTCGAGCTCGGCCGCGGTACGCGGGCTTCCGATGCCCGTCTTCATGGCGGGAAAGTCATCGTTGACCACCGACAGGTCGTACTCCCCTAACGCGTTCCGCAACAACTGCTGCGTGGCTGGAGAAAAGGCGCGGGTACTCCTGGTCAGCAAGGCGAGGTTCGTCGCTTCAAGCGACGTGGTCGCGTTCGCCGAGTTTGAGGCGCTCGACAGGGTGGAGATCGAGAGGGCGAAAATGAGTCCGTAGAGCAGCGCGAACACGCTCTTGATTGCGGTGCTGGTCGGCTCGTGGCGCGTCTGGGCCAGATTGGGCAACGCTCTTCGGACGAAAAAGGTCGCCACCACGACGAGCGAGGTTGTCCCCCCAACGATCAAGAGGAGCAAACCCAGTGTCGAGGTGTGGTTCAGCAACCACCGGAACATCGGTTACCCCCCCCCGCTCAGACCTCCGCTGTTCTTATATCATGCCGGAATTAGCAAACCGTGAGACATCCAAGTGGGCCGCGTAGCTCCCAGCAGGACCTGTGCCTGGTGGACTCACCGGCATTGCTGAAAGGGCCTTTCACGACCCGTCTAACCAACAGCTCAAATGAATCCAAAAATCGGCCATCCAAGGTCGTTGCAGAGCTTCGACAGGTAGCCGTGCCCGCGGAGCCGCCGACTAAGGATTCCTGTTGCAGGCGACGATACTGCTCGCCAACGAGCGCGTCGGTGTCGAAGTCCCTGGTTGCTAGACCGCCCACGGCCTGGGAGGAGCAACATTGAGAACCCTGACGTACAGCGAGCGCACCAACGCCTCCTGGTGCTCGCCGAGCGACCGGTAGTGGTCGAACCCAGGGCACGTGTTGACCTCGAGCACTGAGTAGTCAGCGTCGTCGCTGCGAATGTCGGCGCACGCCAAATCTACGCCGCAGAGACCAGTCCCAAAGCTCTCCGTGATGGTGCAGGCGAGGTCCCGCCACCGTGGCGCCACACAGTGAGTCACGTCTTCGGCGGTACCCCCCGCCGCAAGGTTGGAGATGTCATGCAGTTGGACTCGATGCCCGGCGTCGGGTACGGAGTGGAGGCGCAGGCCACTCCGGGCAAGGCAACGTGCGATGCGTTGGTCGTCACAGTCGATCGTGACCTCGCAACCTGACGATCGAAATCGCTTCTGGGCGTCCTTCGCGAGTTGCAATATGGTCGATCTCCCATCGCCGATGACCCCAAGCGGGGTACGACGGTACCCGCAGATGAACTCACCCCCCAAAGCGACGAGTCGGTAGTCGGGCAAGCTCACCCCCTCTTCGATGAGGGCGACCCCGAAGCGCGACAGGTCGAGTTGCTCGAGACTGCCGTAGACATCCTGCGCCGTGTCGCAGCGCCACACACCTGCGCCCCGGTTGCCGTCCACGGGCTTCACGAAGACGGGAAATCCGAGCTCGCGCTCGGCGAACTCGACACCTTCCGCAAAGCTGCTGAGTTGCGCATAAGGCAGCGCCGCCGCATCTGGCCCCGCGCGTTGCGCCCACCACGGGAGAAGAAGCGTTTTCCCTTTCGGGCACGCCACCTGCATGGCGGCCAGGAAATGCTTGGTGATGCTCTTATCCATGAGGGCCCTACTCGCGGAGGACGGGTCGATGCCCAGGTCGCCGAGCCCGGTCATCCGGCAGGTGCCGTTCCGGTAGGTGATCCGCGTCGCGAAACCGCCGGGCGCGACCTCAATGCTCTCCACCTCCGTCAGAGCACCATCACGATGGAGCTCCAGCAGCGTTTGGGTCATTCGGGACATGTGGAGGTCAGGGCCTCAGGAGACGTTCTTGAACGTGCTGCCGATGAGGTTGATGAGCGCGTCGGGCCCCACCTGGACCGTTCCGTGGAAGGGGTTGTTCAAGTCCACGACGAAGCCCAGCGTGGCGATGGTCAGGGCGCAGAACAGCCCGTAGAGGACGAGGTCGCGTGTCTTGTGCAGCGAGCCGCTCAGCGGGATCCCGATCAGCATGAGGATGGCGAGCACAATGATGCCGTCGATGAGGATGGGGGGGATCCCGCCGGAGATCGCAATGTCGCGCCGGGTGCGCCTGGCCTCGAACAGGTTGGCGACCTCGGTCAGCTCATTCGGGTAAAGGGCCTGCTCCTTGGCAGTCACCGGGGTGTAGTTGAGCACGTCCTCGCGGATGGCCCGGAGCGCCGCTGAGCCCTCCGGGCCGATCTGGTGGCGGCCAAGCAGTGGCCAGTCCTTGCTCACCATGATCGTGGCGTAGCTCCGGAGCAACCCATGCAACTGGCTGTGCTCGGGCTCGGGGAGGGCGTGGGCATACCACCAGAGCTCTCCGAGGCTGTTCGCCTCCTTCGAGGCCGCGGTGCCGGCAGTCCCGATCGTTGACGTCTCGGCGCTGACGGCGATGCCAAGGATGAAGGCGAAGATAAAGACGAGGCCCGCGAGCATAACGGTGACATCTGCGGGACCTTCCGGATGGAGCCTCTCGGGCAGGTAGTGGGTCGACGCCCAAGCGAAGTAGGCCAGGATGCCGCCCCCGAGGATGCCCGGCAACAGTATCTTGATGAAGGGCACAGAACCTCGACTCCCCGGAGGCAGACTCGCAAGAAACCAGAGTCTCGTTGCAAAAGGGGCTACGTCCCGGCTTTATATCATGTCAGTGAAGGGCTTCTATCAGGTCCGGAGCCAGTGCCCTGCCTGATCGGTTTGACGGCCGCCCATCATAAGTCGCGCACCGGGCGGCAGGGGTTGCCGACGGCCACGACCCGGGCGGGCAGGTCGCCGGTGACGACGCGGCACACGATGACCCCGCCGCCGAGCCAGGCACGTCGCCGATGGAGATGGGAGCTGCCGACTCCCACCCACTGCGGCGGACCGAGGCGTCGAGCGGGTGTGTCGCAGTCAGGAGCTGGCCGACATGTCCTCCAGGGCGCCGTCGAGACGTGCTCCGGCGAAGCCGTGGCGGATGCTGCGCAGCACGAGGCGCTTCGGACGGGCATACCCGGCGAACGCATCGTCGTTGCGCACCGGCACGACGCAGGTCGGCAGGTCGAGGGCTGCCTGGATCCTGGACATCAACTCGAAGCGCGTCACCGAGCGTCCTGAACTTTCCAGGCTGCCCGGCCTTGGGAATGTCGACTCGCCGCAGGGGGGCGGGCCGGTAGGTCCGCTCCTTGAGTGCCTTGGCGATTTCTTCGAGGAAGGCGTCCACTCCGGAGGCCTCGATGTCTTCGATGCTGACGCCGTCGACACCGG
>WNEZ01002220.1_pt1 | contig 19368 bp, 18 predicted proteins | sample 5400521 | NCBI WGS metagenome assembly WNEZ01 (sample SAMN13153339, study PRJNA577476) | soil metagenome | isolation source: 120 cm saprolite under Douglas fir tree site 2 hole 1 replicate 1 | place: USA:California | collected 2015-04-18 | reverse complement strand
TCGTCTTGCCGAGCGCCTGGCTGAGGAAGCTCGAGTGGGCCGGATCGAGATGCTGGATGAGGATGAACGCCATTCCGGTGTCCGCCGGAAGCGCCTTGAGGAGCTGCGTGAACGCTTCGAGCCCGCCAGCCGAGGCGCCAATGCCCACGATGGGGAACGATGGTCGGTCGGTCCGCGCGGCCGGCCCCGGCCCGGCTCGGTGCCGCTTCTTCTTTGATTGCGGTGAGCTCGCTCTGGTCTGGCCCATGGCTCCTGTCCGCCCCGCGCCCGAAGACCGGACGGGTCCGCGCCGTTCCGTTGATGGGCCTCCTCACTAGGGCGACAGCGAGCGGCCTGTCAATGCCAAGGTGGCTTGGAATGCTCCATGCCCATCGAGATGGCGAGCGCTCCGACGCTCGAGTGTAACGTTCCACAGAGCGCGTGCCTACGTTTGCTCCTGCGTGCGCGAACTCTCGGTCCTCATCGTGGAAGACGACGAAGATTTTCGGGCGCTGATGCGCGAGGCGCTCGAGATGGAGGGATTCCGTGTCCACGCGATTCTTCAGAAGCCGTTCGACTTGGAAACGCTCGTACACGTGGTCGAGCGATACTGCTCGCGCGCCCCGGTCCCTGCCCAGGCGGACGCCGCGTCTCCCTGCTAGGAACACCGACGCGGGTCAGTGCCGTTCGTACCGTTTGCGTTCACCGACCCTCTAGGGTGGAGAGAGGATTCCCCGCTCTCGAAGCGCGGGAATCAGCTCGATACGGCGGACGACGACCTGCCCCGTCAGTTCCGCCAGCAGCGGTCGAAGCTCGCCGACCAGCTCGCGCAGCGCAACCGGCGTGTGCTCGAGCTTTCCGACGAGAGCGCGCGGAAGTGTGTAGGTGTATCCTGTGTCGGTCCGCAAGATTGCGAAGTCGGCGAGCTCCGGGCTTCGAGGCATTGCTCGCTGCGCGGCGCGCCGCAGAAGCGTGGCCGTAGCGGTGGTGCCGAGAACCTCTGCAACCGAATCCCAGATCAACTTGAACAGCGCAGCACCGCGCATCTCTGCGCTGACGGCGTCGACGCTCGAAGGTCTGCCGTCCGGCCCCATCCTCCGCCCACCTTGTCCGACACCGCGGACCCCCCCAAACCAGCCTCGATGACATTCTAGAGAGGCTGAGGGCGTCGCGCAAACGCGCTGGCGACCGAGCCGACGTTACCGCGGGACGGCGGCGGGGAAAAGCTCCTCGCCGTCCGTCCCTTGAAGCTCACGTCCGTTCACCCATCCTCCTCTACTTCGGGGTGGTCGATCCGCTCGACGTCACGTCGAGCCGGACCGCCGTGGCCTGGCCATCGACGAGCCCGTACGAGGCGAGTACGTCGCTACCGGCAAGGATCTCCTTGATCGACGCCGTCCGGCCGTCGAGGTTGACCGCGGTCGAGTCGTTCACCTGGAGCCGCACGTCTCCTTGGTCGCCCGACCGGACCGTCAGGAAGGTGGGACTCACCGCCGCAACCGCGCCGCGGATGTTCCGCGTCTGCATCCAGGCCTGCTGGTTGCCCTGTTGCGTCTGCTTTCCCTGCCGGGCCTCCTGATCCTGAAGCTGCGTGGCCTCCTGCTGCATCTGCTCGCCGCGCTGCTGCGAATCGCGTCCCATCTGCCGGGCATCGCGCTGCGCTTGCTCCCGCCAGCGGCGTTCTGATACTGCTGCTGGGCGTCGTCTTGCGCTTGCCGTGTGCCGCTCTTTTGCTGATTTGGCGAGCTCGTCGCACAAGCGAGCAAGAGTGCGGGAATCGAAAACACCATCCGTCGCATGAGCTTCTCCAGTTGTTGGGATTGCAAACCAAACGATGATGGGTACGAAGCCTCAACTCTGCAGCGAGCAGGTGGACCCTTGGTTCGCGTGCCGCCGGCATCGGAACGAGCGCGGAGGGCGAGGTCCGGATAGACTACGTGGCGAGGCGGGCGATGCGGACCGCTCAGGACCTGACGCTGCTCGACGGCGGTGTCGAGGCATTTCCGCGCATGGTCCTGGCCATCGAGCAGGCGCGAAAGACCGTGCGGCTGGAGATGTATCTCTTCCGCCTCGACGCGACGGGCCGGCGCTTCGTCGCGGCGTTGTCGGCCGCCGCTGCCCGCGGCGTCGACGTGCGCGTCTCGCTCGACGGGTGGGGCTCGTCGCAAGACGCGCGCCAGATCGAGGCGGAGCTGGCCGCCGCCGGCTGCACCGTCAGCATCCACGCCTGGCGCTGGTGGTTCCTGCGCCGTGCGCTCGCGCGCAATCATCGCAAGCTCCTCCTCGTCGACGAGGGTGTCGCGTTCGTGGGGGGCATCAACGTGGGCGACGAGTACGGCGTCGACGGTGGCGCCGTCGGCTGGGCCGACCTCGCGGCGGAGCTGCGGGGCGGCGCCTGCACGCGGCTCGCGCGCGAGCTGCGCCGCGAGAGGGTCCGAGAGCCGCAGGGCGCCATCCGCATCCACCTCGCCAATCGCGGCGGCGGCTGGCGCCTGCGGCGCCGCTACCTCGAGGCGTTCCGCGGGGCGCGCACGTCCATCCAGCTTGCGCAGGGATACTTCCTGCCCGACCGCCAGGTGCTGCGTGCCCTGGTCGAGGCAGCCCGGCGCGGCGTCGAGGTGGCGGTGCTGCTGCCTGCGCGCAGCGACGTGCCGTTCGCCAAGCTCGCCATGCGCTACGTCTACGCGCCGCTCCTCGCGGGGGGCGTGCGCCTCTGGGAATGGAACCGCTCCGTGCTGCACGCCAAGGCCGCCGTGATCGACGGTCGCAAGCTGCTCGTCGGCAGCTTCAACCTCGAGCCCCTCTCGCTCATCAGCATGGAGGCCCTCGTGGAGGCCGACGACGCGGGCGCCGCCGCCCAGGGCGAGCGCTGGATGCGCGAGCACTTCGCGCTCGCCTGCGCAGTCGAGCCCGGCCAGCTCGCCGGGGCGGGGCCGCCCTGGTGGTTGCGCAGCCTGCTCGCCACGCTCCTCGGCTGGATGCGCCGTTCGCTCGAGCGGGTCCTGGTGCGCAATCGCGAGCGGCTCGGGCGCGGGCCCAGGAAGCGGTCCTGATCGCCGCCTGGCTCAGAACACCTGGCGCAGCACGAGGGAAGGAGCGTAATCGGCAGCGCCGTCCGTCTTCCAACCCACTGCGAGGTAGGCGTCGATCTGGAACTCGTCGGCCAGGAGCAGATGCAGCGCCGGCCCGCCCGCGCCTGCGGACTTCAGAGACTCGGCGTTGGCAGTGCGATCGATCGCGCCGAAGAAGACCTGATCGTAGAAGAAGCCCACCTTGATGACGTCGCGCAAGAGCGAGTAGCGGAACTCGAACCCCGTGCTGGCCAACTTGCGCGCAAAGTCCGATACACCGAAAGGACCGTGCAGGTGGCTGCCGATGGACTCCTCGTCCGGAAACAGCACCCCACCCGCGAGCAGCGTCCCTCGGGCCTGCCACCACAGCTCGTGCCAGCCGAAGGGAAACCGGCGCTGGTAGGCCCCGCGCAGCCAGAGGGCCTTGTCGCTGGAAGCCGATCCGGTATAGGCGCGCGCCTCGAAGTCCAGCAGGTGCTTGCGGTCGGTGCGCAGCTCGCCCGGGTTGAAGACGACCTCCGCGATGGCCTCAGCGTAGGGGCGGGTCTGAGCGCGCGGCGTCTCGTCGATCAGAGGATTGGCGCCGATCGCCTTGACGAGCGAAAGGAGAAAGCGCCGCTCGATTCCTAAGCCCACGGCGACCATCGCACGCGGCCGGAACACGCTCGCGTCGAAGGATGCGGAGAAGGTGGCCTGATGGAAGCTGTCGAGGTGCAGGTCGGAGCGCTGGAGCGACAATAGGTCCCCGCGCACCGTCAGCGCGGGGCGAAGGGACTCGGTCCACACCGGCGGGGAGAGCCACCGGCCCTGCGCGAACACGCGGGTCAACACCGGTCGCGACGAGTCCGAGTCGAGATGCTGGCGGAGCGCGCCCGCCACCCTGGCGCGAACCTCCCAGCGGTCGTCCGGCACGTAGAAGTCCTGCTCGCGGTACTGTCCGCCGCCTCCGAGGCCTTCGGGCGAGCCGATCGAGACCTCGGGCGAGAAGCCCCGCGACCACGGGCTGGTCGCGATGAGGATGTGCAACTCGTACCGCAGGCCCGGCCGGATGCCCGGGAGTTCGGGCTCGTCGATCTGCGGCCCGTGATTCTCCTGCACCTCGGCCGGCACCAGCTCGTAAGAGTAGTGGCGCAGCCGGTAGCGCTCCGCCAGGAGGCGCAGCTGTCGCTCCAGCGTCGGCCGGTTGAACACGCCGGCCGGCATGGAGAGCTCCAGCTTGAACCGGAACGTCTCCATGATGCCTTCGCCGAAGACGATGATCTTGTCGAGCTTGCCCTCGTCGATGTCGACGGCGATGTGCTCGCCCTCCACCTTGGCGCGCACCGTCGCCAGATCGTAGCCGGCGCGGCGCAGGAAGCCGCGAAGCTTCGCCGCCACCGCAAGCGCTTCGGTGGGAGTGGCTCGGGCGCCCTCCGGCAGATCGAGAACGCTCCGGTAGACCAGCTCGTCGAAGAGCACGTTGCCGTGGAGCTCCACCAGCGGCCGTTCGGTGACCCCGGCGGCGGCAGACCCGGCGCAGAAGAAGAGCAGCAGCGCCGTCCGCGTCTTCATGCGCCATCCCGGGTCGGGGCCTCGCGGTGTTCGCGAACGTTCGCAGGCGCACGACGTACGGAAACCTTTACGATGGCCGTGCCTGAGAACAAGAAGGAGGGAACGGAACGAGGAAGCAGTCTCAGTGCTTCCTTAGTTTTCGGAGCGCATCCCGCCGTTCCCTCCCTGAGCGTCACGACGGCCCTTCTGTTGCAATTGAGAGGCCGCGGCGATGCTCAGTTCATCCAAAATCGGAGCGGTCCTCCTCGCCGTCAGCGCTCTCGCCGGGCCCGGCGCGGCTCGCGCGTACACCATCGAGACGCACTTCACCGCGAAGTGCCACGAGAAGCTCACCGCGCAGGCGTTGCGGACCGCACGCATGGAGCTGCAGATGGCCGCGACCCCTCGGGCCACCGAGGACGAGCAGGCCCTCATCGACGATCTGCAATTCGCTCCCGACGACGACATGAAGGACCTGGCCGGCGCGACGCTACTGATCGGCGTGCGCGACAACGATCTCAAGGGAAGCAGTCAAGACGACCTCACCATCCTCTCGGCGATCCACGGGAACCCCGACAACCAGCGCGAGCATTGCCTGCGCGCTCCGGACCAGAATGAACCGGGCGGCTCGGCAGCTGCCGTCGCCGATTGCCGGACATTCATTCGCGGGCGGATCCTGGGGGCGCTCGACGGGCTCGACGCGACGGGCAGGCCCGATTTCGCGAAGCGCACTTCCTTGGGCTTGCACCTGTCGCTGCGCGGCCATGTCGACGCTTTGTTGCCCACCTATTACGTGCGCACCGGCCAGGCGATGCACGCGATCCAGGACAGCTTCACGCACACCTACCGGACTCCCGACGGCATGAAGATCACGGTCGTCCTGAATTGGGTCGATTCGGTGAACGGGTCGCTGGTCGAGTCGGTCGACGGGCCCGCGCACGCAACGAAGCTCGACGTTTGCGATGATCCCGACGATCTGCGGAAGACCAGGCGCATGCTCGCGACCGACGCCTCGACCGCGCTCCTGATCGCGACGCTGGACCCCCGGAAGACACGCGACGAAAGGATGGCGGCGGTGGACCAGATCCTCGACACGTATCTCGGCTACTCGCCCGGCTGCACCTTCGACAACGGCTGGTGCCAGGCGGTCGAAGGCCAGTACAAGGACTCGAAGAACCTGTTCGGCTGCACCAGCTCCGGAGCCGAGCAGCCTCCTGGCGCGATGGCCGCGTGGAGCTCGATCGCGCTGTTGGCCCTGATGCGCCGCAGGCGTCGGCGGAGGCCGGGCGCCTTCGTCGCGGGCGGGCTCATCATCGCGGCTGCATTCACGTTCGCTGCGGGCAGCGCGCGTGCCCAGTCGGACGCGAGCAAGCCGTCCACTCCACCGCTGGAGCCGACCGCCACGAGCACGACGACCACCACGCCTGCGAAGGCCGCCACTGGGACGACGACCGCCACGCCCGCGACCATCACCACGACCACGACGACCACGACGTCCGCGGAGCCCAACACGCATGCCCCGCCGGCGCCGACGATCGTGGCGGTGGAAGAGCCCGGGCCCCGGGATCCGTCGCAGATGGCCTGGGGCGCCTACCTGGGATCGTCCGGCTCCATCGACAAGACGGCGCTCGCGGTCCAGCTCGGCGCGCGCCTCAGGGTGAGCAAGAACTGGACGTTCGGCCTGGATGCGGAATGGAATCCGTGGATCACCCTCAACGGCTATCGATTCGGCAGCGGCGTGTTCAACCTGTACGGGACGGCCATCCTCCGGTTCCCGCTGGCCTACCAGAATTTCAACCTGCGGGCGACGGCGAACTTCGGCGCCTCGTACCTGCTCATGAACCTCTACGGCGCGCCCTCGGGGAGCCTCGGACTCTACGCCGGGTTGAGCCCTGCCGGTCTGGAGTGGAAGCTTTCCCGGACGTTCATTCTCATCCTCAACCCGCTGAGCATCGCCTTGCCGGTCCCGCAAATGCGGGGCGTACCGCTGACCTATCCGCAATATCGCTTCAACGTCGGACTCGAAATCCTGCGGGGTTGAGCGATCACGGCCAGGACCGCGAACGCTTCGCGAACGCTCGCGGACGCCCCGCCGAGCACTGCGCGGTTCCCGAGTCCCCAGACACATCCGAAGGTTGCGACGATCGCGCGAACGGCACGGCGGCTGCGTACAGATTCTCTGGGAACTGGTCGCTTGTACGTGCTGGCGGGCAGAAGCAGGCGCTCGGAATCGAGGTCACATGTCACCCAGGGATTCATACGAAGCGAAGGCGCAATCGGAGTTCGCCGAAGTTCAATCGCAGCTTTCGGCGCTGGCGGCGCGCGCGCAAGAGGCCGTCGCGGCGGGCCGCGCAGAGGGCGAGCGGCTTCTCAGGGCTGCTCAGTCCAAGCACGACGAGGCGCTTCACCGCTTCGAGCTCCTGAAGCGCGCCGGCGAGGACAGCTGGGATTCGGTCAAGACCACCTTCGAGACCGCCTGGACCGAGCTCCGTCACGCGCTCGGGCCGCAGGGCTGAGGCCACCATGCTGTGGACGATCGCGATGATCTTGATCGTGCTCTGGCTCTTCGGCCTCGTCAGCTCGTACACGATGGGCGGCTTCATCCACGTCCTCGTGGCGGTCGCGGTCATCGTGATCCTCGTCCGGGTGATCCAGGGCCGGCGACCGATCTGAGCCGAGAAAGAGGTGCCCCGTGTCTCCGTTCCTCGCAGCCCTTGTCGGTGGCGTCCTCGGAGGGATCGCCAGCGGCCTGGTCATCAGCCTGTCGCTGGCGTTGTTCGGCCGCCGCGTCGCCGAGGGTTTGCTCAATCAACAGGTCTCTTATCTGGAAACTCGGTTCAAGGAGAGCGTCCTCGACGTGGTGCTCGGCCGGATCGCTTCGTTCCTCGACCAGGGCGAGCGTATCGGCCAGATCGTGAAGCGAGTGGCGGAGATCCTGCAGCTCCTGCTTCGTCGCGGCGCCGTGGAAGGCCCGGCGGCGCTCGACGCCGCGGGGCTCGCCCAGCGCCAGGCGACATTGGGCGCAGCGCTGGCCGCCCTGGGCCGAACCGAGGAGGCGCGTCCCGTCTTCGAGGAGGCGCTGCGGCTCGACAAGGGCCAGGCCATCGCGCTGCAGGGCCTGCGCGATCTCGAGGCATTCGCACCGAAGCCCGTGCCTGCGCCCGCGAACGCAGCGTGAGCTCGGCCAAAGGAGCAATCATGAAGAGGTTCATCCTCGCGCTTGGAATCGCTCTTGCCGCTCCTGTTTTTGCCGCGGGACAGAGCGACACGGCGAAGGACGCCGACGACAAGATGAAGGACGCCGTGGACACCACCAAGGACAAGCTCGGCACGGACAGCGGCACGGAGAAGGCCGGGCGTCACGTCGACCGCGCCGTCCGCACCGTCAAGCACAAGGCACGGCACGTGAAGAAGGCCGTGAAGGAAGAGATCCACGAAGCGACGAAGTGACCGCCGCAGTGCGAGCGCGCGCTGGCTTGACAGCGCTACGAACGTTCTGCGAACGTTCGCGAACGTGCCATCGCGAGGGTCGCCAGCAGGGGCCAGGCGCCTCCCCGCCCGTGGCACGTCGCATGCGTATACGCCGACCGCAGGCGCGCCGACTTGGGGGTCAAGCCTCCCGCTCGATTCGTGCGCCCGCAGAAAGCACGCCATGAAAAACACGAAAGCTCGTCCGGCCGTCGCGCAATTCGTCGGGTTGGTCCTGCTGGCGATTCCGGTGACGGCGCGGGCGGTCGATGTCGGCGCCAAAGTGGAGCCGGGGTTCGCGGTGCCGCTGTCCGCCCCGCAGTCGGACCGCTTCAACCTCGGCGGCACGGGCGCGCTCAAGGGCTTCGTCGGCCTCGGGCCCTACGTCGATGTTGCGGGTACCGTCATGTTCCTCGGGTTGCCGACACCGTCGGGCTCGCTCTCGCCCGATTGGGGCAAGGCCTGGGCCGGCGGCGGCGGGGTGGTGCTGAGGCTTCCCCGCGAGTCGGAGGAAATGCGCCTCAAGCGCCCGCACGATCGGGAGGTGCTCTTCGGAGCCAAGCCGTGGGTCGACGGCGACGCGCTCTACGTCCGCACCGGCCCGCTCGACCGTTTCGGCTTCGCCGCCGGCGCAGGCGTCTCCTTCCCTCTCGGCGAGGCGCGCTCGTTCTGGCTGGGGCCGTTCGTGCGCTACCTCCAGATCGTCGGGCACAGCATCGGCGGCTCGGATAACCGCGACGCGAAGATCTTGATCATCGGCCTCAGCCTCGAGACCGGAACCAGCCTCTCGCGCTCCTCTCCCGCCGTCGCGTGCGCGATCCCCGCCGAGTGCCCCGCCATCGCGAAGCTGCCCGACCGCGACAACGACGGTGTGCCCGACATGTTCGACCGCTGCCCCGACGTGCCCGGACCGATCGAGAACCAGGGCTGCCCGTACTACGAGAAGGTCGTCGTCAAGGAGGAAAAGCTCGTGCTGAAGCAGAAGATCCAGTTCCTCTGGGACTCGGCCGTGATCGAGCCGCCCTCGTACCCGGCGCTCGACGAGGCGGCGAAGGCGCTGCAGGACAACAGGAGCTTCCGCGTGCAGATCGAGGGGCACGCCTCCGAAGAGGGGCCGTATGAGTACAACCAGGTGCTCTCGGAACAGCGGGCAGAGGCGGTGCGCAACTACCTGGTGAAGCAGGGCGTGGCCAAGGACCGGCTCACGGCCAAGGGCTTCAGCTCGTCGCAGCCAGCCGAGTCCAACGTGAAATTATCCGGCCGCGAGGCCGACCGGCGGGTGGAGTTCGTCGTCGAGTTCATCATCCTGAACAAAGGGAGCGTCCGATGAGCGGCCTGCAAAAGCGACTCTTCTTCCTGTTGGTGTCGTCGCTGGCCGCGTGCGGCCAGCAAGTGGTGGAGTTCGGCCCCACCGATGGTGGCTCTGTCGTCGATGGTGGGGTCGATGGTGGCGTCGGCACGACGCCTCGGGTCCTCGCCTCTAATCCCATCGACACGGCGAACGGCACGTGCCCGAACACGAAGGTCACGGCGACCTTCGACGACTCGATGGATCCCCTGACGATCGTAGGGGCGAACTTCACCCTGACGAGCCCGCCCGCGGTGCCCGTGAACGGCTCTGTCACGTATGACGCCGCCAACCACGCAGCCATATTCACGCCTGCCGCAAACCTGGCGCTGAATACGCTGTTCACGGCGACCATCACGACTGGCGTGAAGAGCCACACCGGTCTCGCCCTGGCCGCGAACAAGGTGTGGACCTTCACCACGGCAGCGGCGGCGTGTCAGCTCCCCGTCAACCTCAGGTCGCTGTCCACCTTCGTGGCGGTGGCTGGAGCCGGACTCACCAACTCCAATTCTGCCGGCGTGACCGTGCTGGGTGGAGATGTCGGGCTGAGCCCGACGGCAACCTGCGTGAGCGACGGATCGCCCTGCAACCCTGCGGCCGGCGCTCCCAAGATCACGGGCACGCTCTACGCCGCCGATCCCGCAGGCGTCGCGGCCGCTGCGAAGGCGGACCTGGTCCTGGCATACAACGATGCCACCGGCCGGCCACCGGGCACCGTCGAAGCTGACCTGTCCGGCATGGTGCTGGCGCCCGGCGTCTACACTTCCGGATCGACGATGATGATCGCCACGAACGGGACCCTGGTCCTCGATGGCCAGGGAGACTCCAATGCAGTCTGGATCTTCCAGATCGGGTCCGCGCTGACGGTCGGCACCGGAGCCAAGGTCTTTCTGGTCAATGGCGCGAAGGCGGCCAACGTGTTCTGGGCCATCGGCTCCTCGTCCACCCTGAACGGCGGCGTGAACTTCAAAGGAACCATCCTGGCGCAGTCGTCGAACTCGGTAGGCACGGGTTCGGCCGTGGAGGGCAGGTTGCTCTGCACCACGGGCCAGATCACGCTGCTCTCGGATACGATCACGCTGCCCACCCCCTGATGGAGGCAAACCCCAGCCTGGAGCACGCGAATGAGCGCCTCGATTGCCCTCGCTACGGCGCTGCTCCTGGCCGCACCCGTCGATCGCGGCGAACCGACGCCGCCGGCGCCTGATCTCTCGCTGCGGGAGCCCTCCTCGCCGCAGCAGGTCTACCGGCTGAATCTCGCGGTGGACATTCCCGTCACCGTCGGCGGCGGCGTCGCCGCCCTCGCGCGGGTGTTCCTGAAAGACAAGCTGGCGCGAATCAGCTGTCCCTGCGATTCCGCCGGGCTCAACTTCATCGATCGCGGCACGGTGTCGAACAGCAGCAGCCATGCCGCCAACCTCGCGAGCGATGTGACGACGGCCATGGCCATCGCGGCGCCGCTGGTTCTCGATCTTCTCGACGTTGGCCTGAGCCAAGCCTTCGGAGAGGACCTCATGATCTTCGCCGAGACGCTGGCCGTGAACACCACCATCCAACAGGTGGCGAACTTCGCGGTGGCGCGGCCGAGGCCACGGACCTACGCCAACGATCCGGCATATCTCACCTCTTCCGAGGGCTATCTGTCCTTCTACAGCGGCCATGTCGCGACGGTGTTTGCGGCGCTCTCGGCTGCCTCGTTCACGTTGCGGCTGCGATATGGCGAGCAGGTCTGGCCCTGGGTCGTCACGGGCGCCGTCGGCAGCAGCGTTGCCGTCGAGCGGGTCCTCGCCGGCTCGCATTTCCCTACCGACGTCGCGGCCGGGGCGCTGGCTGGCGTGGCGTTCGGAATCGCAGTGCCGTGGCTGCACGCGCGCTCCCGCGAGCAGCGGCTCAGCATCCTGCCCGCGGAGGCCGGGCGTGGCCTCGCGCTCGCCGGCGCATTCTGAGGACGCCATGCGCAAGCGAACGTTCCCGAACGGGATGCGACGCCTGCTCATCGGAGCCGCGGCGGTTCCGCTGGCGGTCATCGCGGCCACGCAGGTGGCGCTCTCGACGCCGCTCTTCCTCCGGCTCATCGACGCCGCCTTCGCCGGCGAGGTGTCGTTCGGCTACGACTCGGCATGGTCCTGGTGGCCGGGCCACGTGCACGTGCGCGGGCTGCGCGTGCAGGGCGAGGACTCCAACGTGCAGTGGCTGCTGCGCGTCGAAGAGACCGATGCGACGATTGCCGTGGGCGAGCTGCTCCACCGCACCTTCCACGCCACGCGCTCGCGGTCGAGCGGCGTGTCCGTCGTCGCGCGCCTGAAGATGCCCCGGGGGGATGCCACGCCGGAGCGCCTCTTCGGGCTGGCGCAGATCGCGGGCTTCGACCCTTTGCCGCTGAAGACGGAGGGCCCCGACGAGCTGGACACCGAGGAGCGCTACCGGCTGTGGACGATCCACCTCGACGACACGGTGGCGGAAGTGCGCGAGATGTGGACCGAGCGCTTCCACCTCACCGGCAGCGCGCTGGTGACGGGCGGGTTCTTCCTCAAGCCGGTCCGCCGCGCGCAGGTGGAAGGCCAGCTCCAGGCGAGCTCGCTCGAGCTGCGCGTGGGCGACGATCTCGTCGCGAAGGATCTGCGCGGCCATCTCGCGGTCTCGCTGCATCCCTTCGATCCGCGCGAGGTGCAGGGTCTCGACGTGCTCGGCCAGGTGAGCCTGCGGGCGCGGTTCGACGGGCAGCTGGCCGGCCTCGAGTTCCTGCAACGGATGCTGCCTCTCGGGATCCGCGTCCAGGCCGCGCCGGGACCGCTGGTCGTCGATCTGCAGGTCGATCGCGGCAAGGTGTCTCCGGGCAGCGCGCTCGACTTGCGCTCGCCGCGGATGAGCCTGCAGTTCTGGCGGCTGCGCGCGGAGGGCGAGGCCGCGCTCGAGCTGCGCACCGCGGACGCACAGGCGACCGTGGCGCTGGAGCTGCTGTCGTTTTCGCTCGCGCCGCTCGGGGGCTTCCCGATGCCGATGCGCGCGCAGCGGGCGCGGGTCGAGGTCACGGGCGACCGGCTCGACCTCACGCGCGCTCTCTCCTGGCGCAGCTTCGTCGCCGACCTGGAAGGCGGCGCGGTTCCCGATCTGCAGCTCTTCGAGCCGCTCCTGCCGCGGGGCAGCGGCGTGCGCATCGAGAGCGGCCAGGCGTCGCTGAGCGGGCACATGGAGGGCACGCCGCACGCCTCGCACGGCCACATCGATTTCGCCGCACACGAGGCGACGGTGAGCGCGGCCGGGGAGCGGCTGCGCGCAAGCCTGCACGGCCAGGCGCGGCTGCACGCGAACGGGCTGGGCAGCCTCGATCTGTCGGGCAGCAAGGTGTCACTCGATCACGTCAACCTGCTCCATGCCTCGAACGCGCCCGACTGGTGGGGCCGCTTCAAGATCCCCGCGGCGCTGCTCGACCCCGAGGCGCAGACGCTCGTCCTGCGGATGACGGGGGACTGCCGCGATGCGCGCCCGCTCGCCGGTCTCTTCTCGGCGCGCGGCGTGCCTGACTTCGTCTCGAACATCTTTTCCATGGAAGGCCTCCACGTCAGCGGGGCCGTGCGCGTCGCGCCGGATGAATTCGCGCTGCTCGATCTGCGCGCGGCGGGAAACGGTGCCCAGATCCGCGCCAACTACCGCTCGCGCGGCAAGGCGAAGCGCGGCGCGGCGCTTTTCAGCGCGCACGGCCTCTCGGCGGGCATCGATCTCGACCACGGAAACTCCAGCCTCGTCGTGCTTGACGTGGACTCGTGGTACGCGCGCCGCCTCCGCGACAAAGATCTCCTCGCACGATCCGACCCGCGGCGATGACCCTCGATGCCGAGTCCCTACCGCTAGGCCATGCGAAAGCGCGCCGGTTCGATGCTCTGCGCCCAGAGCAGCCGGTACAGCTTTGGCCGCGTGACTCCGAGGTGGCGGGCTGCCGAGGCCACCTTGCCATGGAAGCGCTCCATGAGCCGCATCAGGTCCGCCTTGTCGAGGATCGCCGGCTCGCTCTTCTCGGGGACGGTCGCCATGCTGCGACTCGTCGAGAGCGCGAGGCGCACCTCGGACCCGAGGGAGAGCGGTTCATCGCCCGGCGCCGAGACGACCGCGACCGAGAGTACGGTGAGCAGCCCGCGCACGTTCAGGGGCCAGTCGTGCACCAGCAGCGCCTCGGCGAGGTCGGGCGTCAGCTTGCGGCCGAGGCCATCGCAGCGCGCGAGCAAGTGGCTGGTGAGCGCGGGGATGTCCTCGCGCCGCTCGCGCAGTGGCGGCAAGCGGATGGTCCACTGCGCCAGCCGCGCATAGAGGTCGGAGCGGAAGCGCCCTGCCTGCACCAGGTCGATCAGCTCGCGATTGCTGGTCGCGATCACGCGAACATCGGTGGTGACGTCGCGAGTGCTCCCCACCGGGCGCACCTCGTGGGTCTCGAGCACGCGCAAGAGGTTCGCCTGCAGGGCCAGCGGGATCTCGGCCACCTCGTCGAGCAGGAGCGTCCCAGCGCGCGCGGCGCGGAAGAGGCCCTGCTGCTCGGACACCGCGCCGGTGAAGGCGCCGCGCACGTGGCCGAACAGATCGCTCGCGAGCAGGCCCTCGTTGAAAGTGCCGCAGTTGACGGCGACGAACGGGCCCGTGCGCCCGCTGCGTTGGTGCACGAGGCGCGCGACCACTTCCTTCCCGGAACCCGTCTCGCCGGTGACCACCACGATGTGCTTGCGGGTGGCGACCGCGTCGACGCTGCGGCGGACGGCGATCATGGTGGCGCTGGTGCCGACCAACTCCGGCTCGGCGATGACGCTGCTCGGAGAGGCAGGCGCGTAGACGAGCAGCGTGTCGCCGAGGCGGAGGACGTCGCCCGGCTCGAGCGCGCGCTCGCCGACGAGAAGCTGACCGTTGAGGCGCGTTCCGATCTCGCTGCCCAGGTCGCGGATGAGAACGCGGCCATCTTTGGTGCGTACCTCGGCGTGGCGGGCCGCCATGCGAAAGTCGTCGAAGGCATCGTCGAAGACCACCGCGTCGCGGCCGAGGAGAAGCCCGCCCCGCGGAATCCGGCACCGCTGTGTTCCGCCGTTTCCGTGCCCGAAGAAAGTCAGTACGAGCGTCGGCTCGATCGCAGTGCCGTCCATCGGCACGCCCGCGTGCGTGGTGGGTGCGTCGCCCATTGTCAGCTCCCAGCGTCCGGAGTGGTCGACTGCTCTTCCGGTCGACGGCGGCGGGCGTGTACTCGACGTATACATCCGGCGCGCCGCGACTGCAAGTCAAACGTTCGTCGAACGGTCGCGAACGAGTCCGGTGTCTCCACCAGCAAGATCGCGGCGCTGCCTCGATGAACGGCGAACGTTCGGCGAGCGTCCGAAGACGCTCCCGGTGGATCCGAAGTCCCGCCCGATCGGACGTCTGCACCAATCTGCGGCATGGCACGGCCCATGCGTACGCACCCGGTAGCAGGCGTGCGGTCGCCCTCCAGCCTGGAGGTCGATCTCGATTCCGACTCGGCTCGCTCTGCGGAAAGCACACCATGTCGCGAGCACGAGATTTTCCCTCCCGCCCGGGCGGGACGTCTCCACCGGGCGCGTGAACCATGAGGCCCGCTAGATGGGTGTGCCTGCCGGGCCCCGTGCTCCGCGAAGCACCCCGTACAGCAGAAGGAGGGCGTCGGGAGCGCCTGGCGCGAGTGCAGGTCTGCAGCTGAGTCACGTCGGAAATCGAGTCAACCCTAACCTGGAAATCGAATCAACCCTAACCTGGAGCACCCAAATGGCCCCACGCAACGCACGGCTCGCTCTCTTCGTCCCGCTCGCCGCATCTCTTCTCGCGTGCGCACCCTCGTCCGCCGCGTCCCTGACCTCGCGCGAGGAGGCCCTCATGAGCGGCGTAGCATCGTCGGCGCGCTCGATCAGTGCGGCGCCCTCGGTCGGCACGGCGGGAAACTTCGCGGTTCTGGCTGGCACGGCGGTGACCTGCACCAACGGCACTGTGACCGGAAACGTGGGCGTGTCCCCCGGGACTGCCATCACGCAGACGAGTTGTCCGGTGACAGGGACCATCAACGCCGGCAACACGGTTGCGGTGCAGGCCAACAAAGACTTCTTCATCGCGTACGACAAGTTCAAGGCGCTGGCGTGCGACCGCACCTTGACGACCCTCGGTAACCAGACGCTCTCACCCGGTGTCTATTGTTTCGACGCGGCGGCGACCGCGACGGGCTCCGCCACCGCCCCCGCCTTGTTGACGCTCGACGGGCCCGCGAACGGGATCTGGATCTTCAAGATCGGGACCCTTGGGACCGGCGCCCTGACGGGCACCAGCTTCTCGGTGGTCACGCCAAGCGGTGCCCCGCCGCCCTGCAACAACGTGTTCTGGTGGGTCGCCGAAGCCGCGACGATGACGGATTCGACATTTGTGGGAACGATTCTCGCGGGTGCGGCCATCAGCCTGACCCGTGGAACCTTCAGCGGCGACGCCTTCGCGAAAGCCGCCGTGACCATCACGGGCACCGCCGTCACTGCTTGCGCGATCGGCAGCGCTTCTCCGGCTTGCAAGGACAAGGACAGGGACAGGGACAAGGATAAGTGCAAGTGCGAGTGCAAGGACAAGGACAAGAAACACGGACACGATGACTGCGACGACGACGACGACGATCACGACGGTGACAATCATCATGGTAGACATGGGGAGCATGGACGATGAGCGCTCTCAGCCGATTCAAGACACGCCAGGTCGCCAGCGCGGGTCGTCTCACCGCGCTTTTCCTGGTCGTCATTCTGGCGGGATGCGGGGGCGACAACAACAACAGCAACCGCAACCCCTCGGGGGCAGGTCCGGCGCCGGTACCACTTGGATCCGCGGGATCCCTCGGAGCGGCGGGCAGCTATGTGATCCTGGCAAAGACAGGAATCTCCAACGTGACGGGTTCCACGGTGACCGGCGACATTGGACTGAGTCCTGCCGCTGCGAGCTTCATCACCGGCTTCTCGTTGGTGGCTGACGCCACGAACGTGTTCTCCACCTCGAGCTCGGTGGTCGGGAAGGTGTACGCGGCCAACTACGCGGTTCCGACTCCATCCAACCTGACCACCGCGATCGGCAGCATGGAGACCGCGTACACCGACGCCGCCGGACGTTCCACGCCTGACTTCCTCGAGCTGAGCACCGGGAACCTCGGCGGGCTGACGCTTGCGCCGGGACTCTACAAGTGGACTAGCACCGTCACCATTCCGACCAACGTGACCATCGCAGGCGGCGCCAACGACGTCTGGATCTTCCAGACCAGCAGCGGTCTCTCCATCAGCGCGGCCAAGAGCGTCGTGCTGAGCGGCGGCGCGCAGGCGAAGAACATCTTCTGGCAAGTCGCCGGTCAGGTGACGCTCGGTGCGACCTCGCACTTCGAGGGGATCATCCTCTCCAAGACCGCGATCACGCTGCAGACGGGCGCAAGCATGAAAGGCAGGGCGCTGGCGCAGACCCAGGTCGCGCTGGACAACAACGTCATCACCCAGCCGTAGTCAATGCCAAACTGACGTCACTCGAGACGGCGGCGGGGGAAGCCTCCTCGCCGTCCGTCTTTCCTGGTCTGGAACGGAGTCAGTCATGGAAGTGGAATGTAATCGAAGGGAACTGGAAGCAGGTCTCCGCCAGGATGAAGGAGAAGTGGAGCACTCTCACCGACGACGACCTCCAGTTCGTCGACCGGAACAAGGGCGCCCTGGTCGGCAAGGTGCATGATCGGACCGGGTTGGCGCGCGACACCGTCGAGCGGCAACTCGACGCGATGATCGCGAGCCTCGTGCCGCCGCCCCCCGCCGTCGAGAAGCCGCCGGACGCGGCAGTCCGTTTCCCTCCGTCGGGCGCCAAGCCGCAGGGGCCGGGGTAAGCGAGAAGGTCACTCGGCGCGGAGCGCCACCGCTGGGTCCACCAGCGCTGCTCGCCGCGCGGGCACGAGAGTGGCCGCCAATGAAACCGCGCCCAGGACCAGCACCGCGGCGAGCAGCGCCAGCGGGTCGGTGGGTCCGACGCCGAACAGGAGCCCCGCGAAGAACCGCGCCGACGCCAGCGCGCCGGCGGAACCCAGCAAAAGCCCCGCGCCGACGACCGCAGCGCTCTCCCGCGCAACCAGCGCGAGCGCCTGAGCCGGCCGCGCCCCCAAGGCCATGCGCACGCCGATCTCGCGCGTACGCTGGCTCACGGCGTAGGCCAGCACGCCGTAGAGTCCCAATCCGGCGAGCATCAGCGCGAGCGCCGCGAACCCGTGCAGGAGCTTCAAAGCGAAGCGTCGCTGCGCCAGGGAAGCCGAAAGCGCCTCGCTCAGCGAACGCATCTGATAGGCGGGCAGGCGCGGATCGATGGCCGACAGCACGTGCTGCGCGCCCCGCAGCACCTCTCGCGCCGGCGCCTTCGAACGCACCACCAGGGTCAGCGTGTTGGTGGGAAGCTGGTCCAAGGGGAAGTACATGGTCGGGCGGACGTCCGCGTCGAGGCCGAACTCGCGCACGTCGCCCACCACCCCCGCCACCGCCCACCAGCGCGGATCGCCGGCCAGACGGAGCCGCTGGCCCAGAGCGTCGCCGGCGGGCCAGTATTTCCGGGCGAAGGAATCATTGATCACGACCACCGGCGCCTTGTCGGCCGCGTCGGTTTCTTGCGGCGTGCGCCCGCGCAAGAGCGGAATGTCCATGGCCTCGAACCAGCCGGGCGTGACCGTGCGGTTCTCCTCGTCGGGCGGCTGCGCGCCGGCGGGCACCGGGCGACCCTCGATCCGAACCAGCCGGGCGTGACCGTGCGGTTCTCCTCGTCGGGCGGCTGCGCGCCGGCGGGCACCGGGCGACCCTCGATCTCGAAGGGCTGGTCGGTGGGCACCCCGCTCAGCGGCGCGTAGTCCACGCCGCCCGCCGCGGTCGTGCCGGGAAGCTCCCGCAGCCGCTGCAGGACGGACCGGAAGGTGGTCCGGTAACGCTGGTCGTCGTCGGTGAATCCCCCGGGCAGCGACACGTTCAACGCGACGGCGCCTTCCGGCCGGAACCCGGGATCGATCCTCACCACGTTGGCGAAGCTGCGCAGGAGCAAGGCCGCGCCCGAGACCAACACCAGCAGCCGAGGCGCTCGCGCCTCGCAGGGAATCCTGCAGCTTTGCCTGAGTCGTGGTCAGCGCCGGAAGCAGTCCGAAGAGGAACCCGCTCAGGAGCGATGCGCCCAGCGCGAAGGCCAGCACCGCTCCGTCGACGCGCACCTCCCGCGCCCGCGGCAGGTCAGCGGGCCCGGCCGCCAGGAGCAGATCGACGCCCCACACCGCGATCAAGACCCCCAGCGCGCCGCCCAGGAGCGCCAGGAAGATGCTCTCCACCATCATGTGCCGAACCAATCGCGAACGGCCGGCGCCCAGCGCGGCGCGCACCGCCAGCTCGCGCTCCCGCGCGGTGGCCCGCGCCAGGAGCAGATTTCCCACGTTGGCGCAGGCCATCAAGAGGACCAGCACCACCGCGCCGAAGAGCATCCACAGCGTGGTCCGCACGTGGCCGACCATCTGATCGAGGAGCGGGACGGCGGTCATCTCGAACCCGGCGTCCGCCGGATAGACCGCGGGGAACGCCGCCCGCAGCCGCGCCGAGACCACCGCTATCTCGGCACGCGCGTCGGCCAGCGTGACGCCGCGGGCGAGCCGCCCGATCACGCGCAGGAAATGATTGCTGCGGCTCTGCGGAGTGAGCTGGTCGGCAGTAAAGCGAAGCGGCGCCCACGCGTCGAAGTTTTCGGGAAGCTGCAGGTCGTCCGCCAGCACGCCGATGATGAGGAAGGGGTGCCCGGAGACCTCCACGGTGCGGCCCACCGCGCCGGGGTCTCCGCCGAAGCGCCGCTGCCAGAGCGCCCGGCCCAACACGATCACCCTCCCGCGGCCGGGCTCCTCCTCGTCGCTCGTGAACCACCGCCCCAACGCAGGCTGCACGCCCAGCACCGGCAGGAGCGAGCTGCTGGCGCGGG
>WNEZ01001541.1_pt1 | contig 19379 bp, 21 predicted proteins | sample 5400521 | NCBI WGS metagenome assembly WNEZ01 (sample SAMN13153339, study PRJNA577476) | soil metagenome | isolation source: 120 cm saprolite under Douglas fir tree site 2 hole 1 replicate 1 | place: USA:California | collected 2015-04-18 | reverse complement strand
TACATCGGCGTCGCCATCACGCTGCAGCGCGCCGTGCTCGGTTACGGGATCGCAGTCGTCATCGGAAGCGCAGTCGGCCTCCTCGTCGCCCGCGTGTCGATCCTGCGTAGAGCGCTCGGATCGGCCCTCCTGGGCTTGCAGTCCATGCCGTCGATCTCGTGGTTCCCGCTGGCGATTCTTCTCTTTCAGCGCAGCGAGCCGGCCATCATCTTCGTGGTCTTGCTCGGCGCCGCTCCGGCCATCGCGAATGGCCTGTTGAGCGGCATCGATCACGTGCAGCCGCTGCTGGTCCGTGTCGGCCGCGTGATGGGCGCGCGCGGCCTCGGCCTGTACCGCCACGTCATCCTGCCGGCCGCGCTTCCGTCATTCGTCGGCGGTCTGAAACAGGGCTGGGCTTTCGCCTGGCGTAGCCTCATGGCGGGCGAGCTCATCATCGCCTTCTCAGGACACCAGCCTTCGCTCGGACAGCAGCTCCGGCTGGCCCAGAACCTCTCGGAGACGCAGCAGCTGATCGCACTGATGATCGTGATCTTCACCATCGGCGTGGTCGTCGACCTCGGTTTCGGAGTCCTCGACCGCGAGATCAGGCAGCGGTGGGGCCTACTGGGAGTGGGCGCATGAGCCGAGGCTTTGTCGTCTGGTTCACCGGCCTTTCTGGGGCGGGTAAGTCAACCATCGCCAATGCCCTGAAGGCAGAGCTCGAGCGGCGCGGCCGCCACGCCGAGCTGCTCGATGGCGACGAGGTCCGCACGCATTTGTCCAAGGGTCTGGGCTTCTCCAAAGAGGACCGCGACACCAACATCAGGCGCATCGGCTACGTGGCGCGGCTGGTCGCTCGCAGCGGCGCTGTCGCGATCACGGCCGCGATCTCTCCCTACCGCGACGTGCGGGACGAGGTGCGCGCGCAGACACCGGGCTTCGTCGAGGTCTACATGCGCTGCGCGATCGAGACCCTGACCGAGCGCGACACCAAGGGTCTTTATCGCAAGGCGCTGGCCGGCGAGATCGCCAATTTCACAGGTGTCAGCGATCCGTACGAGGAGCCGCTGCACGCCGAGGTGGTTTGCGATACCGCTCGAGAAACGCCGGCCGAGTCGCTCGCGAAGATCATCGACGCGCTGGAGCGGTTGGGCCATCTGCCGCGACCCGCGGTCGAGCGCCTGCCCGCGGGCCAGGAGCTGCACGCCCTCCGTGCAGAGGCGCGAACGCTGCCCCGGCTCGAGGTCGGACCGCGTGAGCTGTCGGACCTCTTTATGCTCGCGAGCGGCGGCCTGGCGCCGCTCGATGGCTTCATGGGCGCCGAGGACTACAAGTCGGTGATCAGCTCCGGCCGGCTGGCCGGCGGTCAGCCGTACACAATCCCGATCGTCCTGCGCGCTGCGTCAGCGCCAACAGCAGATCGGATCGCGCTGTTCATCGGCGACCAGCCGGTCGGGATCGTCGACGTCACCGCCGCCTACCAAACCGACCACGGCGTCGAGGCTCGGAGCGTATACGGCACCGATGACGACGCGCACCCCGGCGTGAGGGTGCTCAAGGACTCAGGTCGATGGGCGATCGCCGGCGGGGCGGTGGCGCTGGCTCTCGCCGCCTCGGGATTCCCGGCCTACGACCTCACGCCGTCGCAGGTGCGGAAGGTCAAGAGCGCGCGCGGTTGGAGGACCATGGTCGGATTCCAGACCCGAAACCCGGTCCACCGCGCCCACGAGTACCTGCAGAAGGTGGCGCTGGAGATGGTGGACGGCCTACTGCTGCATCCGCTGGTCGGGGAAACGAAGAGCGACGACATCCCCGCCTCGGTGCGCATGAGCTGCTACGAGGAGCTGCTGCGCGCGTACTTTCCGCCCGAGCGAGTGCTGCTGGCCACAAACCCTGCATGGATGCGCTACGCCGGGCCGAAGGAAGCCGTCTTTCACGCCATCGTCCGGCGCAATTACGGCTGCACACATTTCATAGTCGGCCGCGACCATGCGGGCGTGGGCAGCTACTACGACACCTATGCGGCGCACCGCATCTTCGACGAGTACACGCCCGGCGAGTTGGGGATCGAGATCCTTCGCTTCGAGCACACCTTCTATTGCTCGGCGTGCGGCGGCATGGCCTCCAGCCGAACCTGCCCGCATCCGGCCGAGCAGCACCAGACGCTGAGCGGGACCGCCGTGCGCAAGCTGCTCGCGGAAGGCAAGGACCTACCGCCGGAGTTCACGCGGCCCGAGGTCGCCAGGGTGCTGCTCGACGCCGCCAAGGAAGAGGCCACCGCATGAGGTACTACCCGGTCTTCCTCGATCTCACCGGACAAAACACTGTCGTGCTCGGCGGGGGGCGATTCGCCGCGGAGAAGGCGGCCGGATTGCTCGAGGCCGGCGCGAGCGTCCGCGTCGTCGCCGCGCATCTGTGTGCTGCACTCGAAGATCTGGCCGGCGCCGAGCGCATCGAAGCCGTCCGCCGTGATTATGTGACGGGCGACCTCGCTGGGGCTCGCCTCGCTGTGGATGCCAGCGAAGACGAGTCGATCAACCGGCTCAGCTGGGAGGAAGCCGAGACCGACGGCATCCTGATCAACGTCGTGGACCGGCCCGCGCAATGCCGCTTCATCGCGCCGGCGGTCGTCCGGCGGGATCCGCTTCTGGTCGCCATCTCGACCTCGGGCGAGAGCCCGTACCTGGCGTCCGCACTTCGCGCGCGCATCGAGCGCTGGCTCGGGCGTGAATGGGGGCCATTCGTGGCGCTGGTCGGAAACGTGCGCAGACAGCTCCGCGCGCGAGGCGTATCCATTCCTGAGCAGACGCGTATCTACCGCCGGATCGTCAACTCTGATGTCCGGAACCTGATCCGGCGCGGCCGGCCGGACGACGCTGCTCACGTGGCCGTGGCCATCGCGCAGGCGGGCCCAAACGCCGGCGGCCGTGTCGCGCTCGTCGGCGCAGGTCCTGGCGACCCCGACCTGCTTACCTTCAAGGCTCGCGACCTGCTCGCCGACGCCGACTACGTTCTCCACGACGCTCTTATCGCGCCCGAGACCCTCGCTCTGTGCGGTCCCGACGCGCGGCTCGAGGACGTCGGCAAGCGCGCGGGGCTGGAGAGCCCGCGGCAGGAAGCGATCACCGCGCGGCTGATCGAGCTGGCGCGGGCGGGCAGCTCGGTGGTGAGGCTCAAGGGTGGCGATCCGTTCGTGTTCGGCCGCGGTGGGGAAGAGATGGCCGGCCTCGCGCGCGCGGGGGTCGAGGTGGTGGTCGTCCCCGGCGTGACGGCTGCGCTGGCCGCGCCCGCCGCGGCGGGCATTCCCGTGACGCTACGCGGTGTCGCCTCGTCGGTGGCGATCACCACCGCGCAGGGTGGCGGCTCTCTGGACCGGCTGCGCGACCTCGCCCTGGCCGCGGACACGCTGGTGGTGTTGATGCCGCGGGCCAACCTGGCCGAGGTGGCGGCCGTGCTCGCCGAAGCGGTCGGCGGGTCGCGCCCTGCAGCGGTGATCAGCAACGCGACCCTGCCGACCCAGCACAGCATCACTGGAACTCTGGAGCGGATCGCCCGCCTGGCCGACCAGGCCGCCATCGGGACCCCAGCCACCCTGGTCGTGGGGGACGTCGTCGCCGCCGCGCCGGTCCTCGCGGTGCTGCCAAACTCGTCGGTAGATGGTGGGTTCGGCTAAGCGGCTACGAATGGGGACGCGCGGTTCGCGTCTCGCCCTCGTCCAGAGTGAGCTGGTCGCCGACCGGCTGCGCAGGGCGGGCTATGACGTCGACCTCGTCCCGATCGTGACCGAAGGCGACGTGCGGCCCGTGGACATGTCGCCCGGGGAGGGCGTTTTCGTCGCGGCCATCGCCCGCGCCCTGCTCAACGGCGAGGTCGACATCGCCGTGCACAGCGCCAAGGACGTTCCGCTTGACGAGGAGCCGGGACTGGTGATCGCCGCGTACTCGGAACGCGCAGATCCGCGCGACGTTTTGATCACCAAACGCGGACGGGCGTCTCTCGAATCGCTGGCCCGAGGCGCAGTCGTCGGCACCGACAGCCCAAGGCGGAGCGGGTTTGTGCTGGCCGCGCGGCCGGACCTCAAGGTCGTTCCGCTCCACGGCAATGTAGAGACCCGCCTTCGGCGCCTCGACGATGGCGGCGCCGACGCACTCGTGCTGGCGGCAGCCGGAATCGACCGGTTGGGAAGGCAGGATCGGATTGACGAGCGACTGGATCCTGAGGTGGTGGCGCCGGCGCCGGGCCAGGGTGCGCTGGCCGTGCAGGTTCGGCGCGCCGACGCCCGCCTGGTCGAGCTGGTGGCCGGGATCGATGACGGTGACATTCGAGTGGCAGTCGAGGCCGAACGCGAGGTGTTGAGGGCCACGGGTGGCACGTGTCGGGCGCCCGTGGGCGCCCTCGCCTCGGTCGAGCAGGGCACATTCACGCTGCTCGTGGCGGGCGTCAACAGCGACGGAACCGGCAAGCTGGTCGAACGCGTGGAAGGAATCAGAGCCGACGCGACCAGCGCCGCAGCCAGATTGGGCAGGCTCCTGGTCGCGCAGGTCGCACTGCGGTGATCGCTGTCCTCGCGACGCGCCCAGGCGGCGAGTCAGACCCGCTGGTGCAAGCGCTGCGGCAGCGAGGCTACCGTGTTCACGCCGTGCCGACCGTGAAGACAGAGGCCGTCGAGCTCGATTCGGGCTCGCTCGCCCAGCACGACTGGGTCGTGTTCACGAGCGCACGAGGTGTGGAGGCATTTGCCGAGCTGCCGTCCGGCCCGAGATTGGCCGCGGTCGGGCCCGAGACGGCGAAGGCGCTGCGAGCCCGCGGCGTCGAGCCCGCGTACGTGCCGGCCACGGCCGGCGGCGCAGATCTCGGCAGGACGCTTCCGGAGGTCGAGGGCAAGCGTGTCGCTTTGGTCCGCGCCTCGGCTGCAGACACCGACCTGCCCGACATCCTGCGCCGGCGAGGCGCGATCGTCGAAGAGGTGACGGCATACCGAACCGTAGAAGCGCCGACCGAATCGGCTCATCCGTTACAAGTAGCGCTGGCCGATCCAGATCTGGGCGCTGTCGTTTTCGCGTCGGGCTCAGCGGTGCGCGGATTCATCAAGCTGGGCGGCACAGCGCAATTACCCTCGGTCACGATCGGAGCGCGAACGACTGCTCGCGCTCGCGAGCTGGGCTTCCAGGTCATCGCGGAAGCCGACGTGCAGAGCGTGGCCGGCCTGGCCGACGCCGTCGCGCGCGCTTTGCCGCTGGAGGTGAAGAACAATGCGTGAGCTGCTCCGGACCAGGAGCGTGCCGGTGCCGGCGGCCGACCGCCCGCGGCGCCTGCGTCGGACGGCTGCGCTGCGCTCTTTGGTCAAGGAGACACGGCTCGCCCCAGGCCAGCTGGTGATGCCGCTGTTCGTGATTGGCGGCCGTGACCGGTCGGAGCCGATCGAATCACTACCGGGACACGCCCGCCTGAGCATCGACCGCGCGGTCGCAAAGGCGCGCGAGCTGGCGCAGCTGGGCGTGGGCGGAGTCCTCCTGTTCGGCATCCCGGAGCGGAAGGACGATGAGGGCACCGGCGCATACGACCCGGCCGGACCAGTGCCGTCGGCTTTGCGCGCGCTCAAGGAGGCCGACCTGCCGCTGGTGCTCGCCGGCGACGTCTGCATGTGCGAGTACACGAGTCACGGCCACTGTGGAATCGTGGTCGCCGGCCAGGTCGACAACGACGCCACCCTTCCACTTTTGGCCGAGGCCGCCGCCGTCTACGCGGATGCCGGCGCGGACATCGTCGGACCCAGCGGCATGATGGACGGCCAGGTCGCCGCCCTTCGCTCGGCCCTGGACACGGCCGGCCACACCGAGACCGCGGTCATGGCCTACGCGTCCAAGGCCGCCTCGGCTCTTTATGGTCCCTTTCGGGAAGCCGCCGGCTCGACGCCGGCGTTCGGCGACCGGCGCGGCTACCAGATGGATTACTCCAACGCCCGCGAGGCAATCCGCGAGATGGAGCTGGACGTGCGGGAGGGCGCAGACATCCTCATGGTCAAGCCCGCGCTCACGTCGCTGGACATCCTGGTACGGGCCCGCAAGCGCTTCGACGTGCCCCTCGCCGCGTACCACGTGAGCGGCGAGGTGGCGATGCTCGAGGCGGCCGCCGAGCGCGGCTGGCTCGACCGCAAATCCGCGGGCCTGGAGATGTTGACGGCGATCGTACGCGCCGGGGCGGGAATCGTCATCACCTACCTGGCGGCCGATGCCGCGCGTTGGCTGCGCGAGGATGCCGCTCGGTGACCGAACAGTATGTTCACGCCCTTGCCCTCGGCGTGGATCCCGCCTGGCGCCGCCTGCCGGATGCACAGCGGCGGTCCACTTGCGCTGATTTCATCTCCACGGTCGAGCAGGCCACATCCGTCACGAGCTACGCGTACACGATGGTCGGACTGCAGACAGGCATCGACCTGGTGCTGTGGCGCCTCGCCCCATCTCTTGACGCCCTCGAAGAATCGGCGGCGGCAGCCCTGCGCTGTGGGATGGGGACGTGGATGAGCGTGAAGGAAAGCTTCCTGGGCTTGATCCAGCCCTCGCAGTACGTGAAGAAACCGACCCCGCAAGAGCAGTCGCTTTTCAGCGGCGAGCGGTCGCGCTACCTGATCGTCTATCCCTTCACGAAGTCGGCCGATTGGTACCTGCTCGACAAGGACGCGCGGCAGCGGGTCATGAACGAGCACATGAAGGTCGGCCATCAGTACCCGCAGGTCCGCCAGCTGCTGGCTTACTCGTTCGGCCTGGACGATCAAGACTTCGTCGTCGCGTACGAGACCGACGACCTCCCGGCGTTCGGTGAGCTGGTGCGCGCGCTGCGCGCCACTGAGAGCCGGCGCTCGACCGTGCGGGACACGCCGATCCTCGCGGGCATCCATCGCGGGCTCGGCGAACTGGCGGAACTCTTCGGCGCGTGACCACAACTTCGGCGCTGTTCCTGCGCGCCTGCAGGCGAGAACCGGTGGAGCGCACGCCGGTGTGGCTCATGCGGCAGGCAGGCCGTTCGCTGCCCGAGTACCGCGCGCTGCGCGAGCGATGGAGCCTGGAGGAGATCGTCGCGCAGCCCGAACTCTGCGCGGAGGTGACGCTGCAGCCTGTGCGCAGGTTGGGTGTCGATGCGGCGGTGATGTTCGCGGACATCATGCTGCCGCTGCGCGGCATGGGCATCGACTTCGAGCTGGTCGAATCGATCGGGCCGGTGGTGGCGAAGCCGATTCGATCGACTGAAGCCGTGAGCGCACTGCGCACGCCCGCGGCCGCCGAATCGGTGCCGCAGGTGCTGGACGCGGTGAGGATCGTTGCGCGCGAGTCGCCGGTGCCCGTCATCGCATTCGCCGGCGGTCCGTTCACGCTGGCGAGCTACGCCATCGAGGGCCGTCCGAGCCGCGACTTCCTGCTCACCAAGCTGTTCATGTACCGCGAGCCGGCGGCGTTTCGGCTGCTGCTCGACAAGCTGGCCACTGTGATGGCGGAGTACCTGGGCGCGCAGGTCGCCGCAGGAGCGCGCGCGTTTCAGGTTTTCGACAGCTGGGTCGGCGCGCTGTCGCCCGCAGACTACGAGGCGCATGTGCTGCCCTTCACGCGGCGGATCTTCGAGGCCACGCAAGCGCTGGGGGTGCCCCGGATCCACTTCGGTACCTCCACGGCGGGGCTGCTCGAGCTGATCGCAACCTCAGGCGCCGATGTCATCTCGCTCGACTGGCGCGTCGACCTCGATGCGGGCTGGCGGCGTGTCGGCCACGACCACGGGGTGCAGGGCAACCTGGACCCGGCGGTGCTGCTCGGCCCGCGCGAGCTCGTGGTCGAGGGGGCGCGCCAGGTGCTCCGGCGGGCGGCCGGGCGCCGGGGTCACGTCTTCAATCTCGGCCACGGCGTGCTGCCGGGCAGCCCGGTTGAGAACCTGCAGGCCCTGGTCGAGACCGTAAGAGAGGGTGTTCCGGCGATTGCCTGATCGCACCGCCGTTCTTTGCATGGCCTACGGCAGCCCCCACGGGGAGGAGGGCATCGAGCCGTACTACACGCACATCCGTGGCGGACGGCCGCCGTCGGCCGAATCGTTGGCGGACCTCCGCGGGCGATACCGCACGATCGGCGGGTCGCCGCTGACCGAGATCACGCGCGCCCAGGCTCGAGCACTGGCCGAGCGGCTCGAGATGCCTGTGTTCGCGGGCATGAAACACGCGCCGCCGTTCATCGCCGACGCGGCTGCCGAGGCGCGGGCGGCCGGCATCCAGCGACTGGTGGGACTGCCGATGGCGCCTCACTACGCCGAGATGAGCTTGGGCGCGTACTTGGCCGCGCTGCGTCAGGCCTGGGACGGCGAGCTGATCCAAGTGCGTGGCTTCCACGATCACCCCGCCTTTGTGACCGCGGTGCGCGCGCTGCTCGAGGACGCGCTGGGGGGATTCGAGCCCGAAAGGATTTTCTTCACCGCGCACAGCCTGCCGGCCCGGATCGAGGCCGCAGGCGATGGCTATCGCGAACGGCTCCTGGAGAGCTGCCGGCTCGTGGCCGAAGGTGCGGAGCTCCCTGAATGGGAGTTCGCTTTCCAGTCCGCGAGCCACACCGGCGAGCCGTGGCTGGGTCCTGACCTGCTCGAGGCATTGGCACGGGCGGGCGTGCGGCGTGCTCTGGTGTGCCCGATTGGATTCGTCGCCGACCACCTCGAGATCCTCTATGACATCGACGTCGAAGCGATGGCCTTCGCACGTGAGCATGGAATCGACCTGCGCCGGACGCAGTCCTTCAACGCCAGGCCGGAGTTCATCGATGCGCTGGCCGCCGTCGTACGCGACGCTGTTAACGCGGACTCACGACCTCAGGGCGCGCGGATAATGGAAGCGTGATGGCGACTTTCCGTGTGGACGCGGATCCAAGGGCCGCCGAGTGGATGCGATCCCACAGCACCGAACAACCGCGCGTGATCGCGTATGACGTCAAGCGCTGCTGCGGCGGCGGCAAGCTGTGCATGGTGAGCGTGCGAGAGCGGTCGCGCAAGGACGACCGGCGTGACTATGCCACCGCGGTGCTTGCGGACGGCAGCAAGCTGATGGTCGACCGGCGGGCGGCCCGGCGCCTGCCTTCCAGGTTCGGGCTCACTGTCAGGGGCGTAGGACCATTCCGGCGGCTCGACCTCGAGCTGAGCGGCGAGCAGTGGGGCGCCCTGCTCTACGACTGACCGGCTCCTAGGTGCCGGGCCTCTTCATGGCCCACGGGCCGTACTTGACCAAACCCACGAGCATCCACACGAACAATGCGGCTCCCAACACCGCGATCAGCTCGCTCACAACCAGGCCGCCGACAGGGACCGGTGATTGGTCGACGTTGGCGAATGACCGGAGGTTGATCAACCCGCCGATGGTGCTGAGCCCGCAAAGGACGAAGACGGCCCAGAACATCCAGCGCCAGGCGAGGAAGCTGCCCGCAGCGGCCACCAAATCGACCATCGCAAAGAAGATGGCGACGCCGTATGTGAACGCAACGGTTGCATTGATGATCGTGTCGATGTCGGTGCCCGCAGGGATCTGACTGCCTTGAGCGTGCACCGCTCGCAGGACGGAATCATGGTTGACAAACGCGAAAGTGCTAACGAGGCCGGAGATGGCGGAAACGGCGAAGAGCCCCGCCGCCGCCAGCTGCATGGGCCGCGTCCAGGGTGTCGGCACGCGGTAGTTGGCCGCGAGCGGCACCCACTGCTGGCCATCCCACCGAAACTGGCCGTCAGCCGAGATCTGGCCGGTTGACTGGGAGGCGGGAACCGGGTCCATGACCGCACTAGCCTAACGCCCGTCACGCCACCATGGCCGCCCGGCACTAATCTGATCGGCATGGAAGAGCCGAAGTACATCTCGAAGGTCAGGATCGTCCGCGAGCGCGGGCCGGTCCGCAGCGCCTACATTCCCGCAGAGAGCGAAGCGGTCATGTTCGGGACGCATGACGAGGTCCGCGAGCACTACGGCACCGCCCCCGGGCAGTATCCCGACCATGCCACCACGCTCGACTACGTGGTGGCCGCTGCCGCTGGTTGACTCACGGGGACCCTGGGGGGCGCGCTGGAGGCGCGCGGGATCGACGCCGGCGACGGTAGGCTGACCTCCGATGCCGAAGGCATCGTCGTGCTGGAGGACAAGGTGCTCGTGATCAAGAGCATCCACGTTCGATATCACCTCGCCGGGTGCCCCGAAGACAAGCGCGAGGCGGCCGAGCGCTCGCATGCCTTCCATGCCAGCCGCTGCCCGGTCGCCAAAAGCATCGGTGGATGCATCGCCATCAGCACAGAGCTCGAATTCGTTTCACAGCAAAAGAGATAGAGGAGACCATTCCATGTCTTTCATCTCGCGCGGATTCCGCGGCAAGCGCCGAGATACGGCGAGCAGCTCTCGGGTGCCGCCGGGACAGTACGTAGTCAACGATTTCCCGGTCCTCTCCGCCGGCCCCACACCTCGAGTCGCGCTGTCGGAGTGGACGTTTGTGGTCGAGGGTGAGATCGACCAGCCCAAGAAGTGGACCTGGGAGGAGTTTCGCAAGCTGCCGGCCGAAGAAGTCACCAAGGACATCCACTGCGTCACCAAGTGGACCAAGCTCGACACCGTCTGGAGTGGCGTGTCCGTCGATACGATCCTCGATGGTGTCGAGACGGCCGCCGAATATGTGATGGCCTTCTCCTACGGCGGTTACACGACCAATGTGCCGCTCGAGGACCTCACCGGTGGCAAGGCATGGGTCGCTTATGAGTTCGACGGTCAGCCCCTGCACCCGGAGCACGGCGGGCCGGCCCGGCTGCTCGTCCCGCACCTCTACTTCTGGAAGAGCGCCAAGTGGGTGCGGGGGCTGCGGCTGGTCAACGAGGACCAGCCAGGATTCTGGGAGTCGAACGGCTACAACATGTACGGCGACCCATGGCGCGAGCAGCGGTACTGGGGAGATTGAACTGGCAGCTCGGCAGCGTGGCCGAGCTGGTCCAGGAAACGCCGCGGGTGTCGAGCCTCGTGCTCGACTTGCCTGACTGGCCCGGTCATCTCGCGGGCCAGCATGTCGATGTCCGCCTCACGGCGGATGACGGCTACCAGGCGGAGCGAAGCTACTCGATCGCGTCGGCGCCGGAAGATCGGCGCCTCGCGATCACCGTGGAGAGGCTCGACGACGGTGAGGTGTCGCCCTACCTGGTCGGCGAGGTGCGAACAGGCGACAAGATCGAGCTCCGAGGGCCGATTGGAGGCTACTTCGTATGGCGTGGAAACGATGACCGGCCGCTGTTTCTGGTCGCCGGCGGTTCCGGCGTCGTCCCGTTGATGGCGATGATCCGGCACCGCGCGGCCATCAAGTCGACGACTCCGACCAGGCTTCTCTACTCGTCGCGTTCACAGGAGGACATCATCTACAGGGCCGAGTTGGACGCTCTCTCTGCGGCCGAGGACAGCCTTACCGTCGCCCACTGCCTCACTCGAAAACAGCCGCCAGGATGGCGCGGCTACGCGCGCCGAATCGATCGCGCCATGCTCGAAGAGGTGGCTTGGCCGAAAGAGCAGAATCCGATCGCCTTCGTCTGCGGGCCCACGCCCCTGGTGGAAGGGGTGGCGAGCCTGCTGGTCGACATGGGCTTTGACGCGGCGTCAATCAAGACCGAGCGGTTCGGACCCACAGGAGGTTGAGACCATGACCGTGCAGCAATCCGATTTGAAGCTCGACGGCAACGCGATCGGCGGCCTGTTGCGGGAGATCTTCACCATGGAGATGACCACCGCCGAAAGCACATGTGCCGGCTGCCAAAAGGTGCACGCGGTCGGCCAGGTCGACGTGTACCTGAACGCACCCGGCGCGGTCGTGCGATGCCCGGCCTGCGGCCAGGTGCAGATGCGGATTGTCAAGGGTGGCGGCCGGTACTGGCTCGACTTGAGCGGCATCCGCTGCCTCGAGTTCGCCGGCGAATCGAGCTAGACGGCCTCAAACTCACACCTGATTCCAAGCTTTCCTTGAGGTTCACGCTCGACCATGCCTGATATGAGCAAAGGACGCACGTTACTGATCGCCTCGGCCGTGGCCGGGGCAATGGCTGTGGTCGGTGTCGTGGCAGTTTCGGCTGCCGGCAAGAGCGCCGGCCCCGCGAACTTCCTCGCGGCGGCTTCGCCGGCGCCCACCCCCAAGTCGAACGAGGCTTCGGCGCACGAGGCCACCGAGTCGGCCGCACAGGAGACCGCTGAAAACAACGGCACGTTCCACGGCGGTGGCCCCGGCCATCCCGGCGGGGCCTCGAATGAGACTGCTAGCCACGAAAGCGGCGAGACGGCGGCCCAAGAGGCGGCCGAAAACGCGAGGGCGAAGGCGACTCCTACCCCTTAGTCGCTGACAGCAGCGGCTCGCGGCTCCGGTGGTCGTGATTGGCATAATGCCGGGGGGTGAGCGAGCTGGAAGACCAAGAGCTGGGCGTCGTCGGGCTGGCGACCATGGGTATGAACCTGGCGCGCAATCTTGCGTCCCATGGCGTACGCGTGGGCGTGTACAACCGCACTCGGCGGCGAACCGACGAGTTCATGGCCGCACACGGTGGAGAGGGCGACTTCAAGCCGGCGACGACGTTGGAGGAGCTCGTCCATATCCTGACCCCGCCGCGCGCGATCCTGCTGATGGTGAAGGCCGGATCGCCTGTCGACGAGGGCATCGATTCACTAGCCGCCCTGCTCGAACCGGGCGACACGATCATCGACGGCGGCAACTCTCTGTTCCACGACACCCGGCGACGAGCGACGGCCGCGGCGAGGGCGGGGCTCGGGTTCCTCGGCATGGGCGTGTCGGGAGGCGAGGAAGGCGCGCTGCGCGGACCGAGCTTGATGCCGGGCGGAACACGCGAGTCCTACGAGCATGTCGAAGAGATGCTGACCGCGATCGCCGCGAAGGTCGATGGCGTGCCTTGCTGCACCTACATCGGAGCAGACGGCGCCGGTCATTTCGTCAAGATGGTCCACAACGGGATCGAATACGCGGACATCCAGCTGATCGCCGAGAGCTATGACCTGCTGCGCTCTGCGCTCGGCTTGACCCCCGCCGAGCTGGCGACCGTCTTTCGCGGCTGGAACGAGGGCCGGCTGCAGTCGTATCTGATCGAGATCACTGCCAACGTCCTCGCCAAGAGCTCGGACGGTACTGATATGGCGCTGGTGGATGCCATCGAGGACGAAGCCGAGCAGAAAGGCACCGGACGCTGGACGAGCGAGTCGGCCCTCGAGCTGGGCGTGCCCCTGACCGGCATCACCGAAGCTGTTTTCGCGCGGATCCTTTCGAGCCAGAAGGGCGAGAGGGTGAAGGCCGCCGGCATCCTGACCGGTCCGGCAGCGGACCACGTGCACTACGACCGGGACATGGGCCTGGTCGACGACGTGAGGGATGCGCTCTACGCGGCCAAGATCGTCGCGTATGCCCAGGGCTTCGAGCACCTGCAGGCTGGATCGCGGGAATACGAATGGGGCCTCGACCTCGGAGCGTTGGCCACCATCTGGCGCGGCGGCTGCATCATCCGTGCGCAGTTCCTGGACCGGATCAAGGATGCGTACGTCGAGCAGCCGCGGCTGGCGAACCTGATGCTCGCACCGTTCTTCCAGGACGCCCTGGCTTCGGGTCAGGAAGCCTGGCGCCGCGTGGTCAAGACCGCGGTCGATCGGGGCGTGCCAGTCCCAGCCTTCTCTTCATCGCTTGCGTACTACGACGGCTACCGGCGCGAGCGTGGGCCGGCCAACCTCATCCAGGGCCTACGTGACTACTTCGGCGCCCACGGCTACCACCGGGTCGACCGCAAAGGAGCCTTCCACACGCGCTGGGCCCAGGATGGCGCCGAGGTCAAGGTCGACTAAGCGCGTTAATTCAGGGCACGAGCCCGGACATGATCGTCGTGAGAACCTCGGGGTCGATGTTCCCGCCCGAGACGACAGCCACACAACGACCTGGTCCGGCCAGGCCCTTGAGCGCTGCCGCCACCGCGGCGCCGCCGGCGCCCTCGGCCACGATGGCGGCGTGCTGGACAACGTGGCGGATCGCCGCCGCCACCTCGGGCAGGCTTACGACCAGCGATCCGGCCAAGAGGCGCGACGCGGACGGCCACATCTCTGGCAGCAGTGCCGGGCCGCCGATCCCGTCCACGAACGTGGCGGTGCGTGGGCATGGCACGGGGCCGCCGGCCGTGAGCGCCGCGGCAAGGGGCGCGGCCGTGTCCACCTCGCAGCCATAGACCCGGACCTCGGGACGAAGGCTCCGTACCGCGATAGCGATGCCGCAGCTCAGCCCGCCGCCGCCAAACGGAACGAGCACTGTATTCACGTCGGGGAGGTCCTCGAGGATCTCAAGGCCGATGGTGCCGTTGCCGGCCATGACGTCCACGTCGCTCGACGGGTGGATGAAATGAGCGGGCTCGAGCGGCGCGTAGCGATGGGTCGTCATCACCTGCCACCAGTCGTCGTAAGGCAGCGAGATCGTCTCCGCCCCGAGTCGCTGGATGGCTTCCAGCTTCACGCGCGGGGCGCCATCAGGAACGATCGCGGTGCACCGGATGCCAAGCCGCCTGGCGTTCCACGCGAGGCCCTGGGCCATGTTGCCGGCGCTGGATGTGTAGACGCCGGCCGACAGCGCCGCCGCATCGAGCATAGCGAGCGCATTCGCGCTGCCCCGAACCTTGAACGAGCGGACAGGCTGCAGGTTCTCCAGCTTCAGGTAGAGTTCGCCCGAGCCGCCGTCCTCCAGTCGGATCAGGGGGGTGCGCGGCAGGATTCCGGCGAGGCGCTTGCGCGCCTCCTGCACGTCGTCGATTGTGAGCGAATCGGGCGAGCGGTCGCTCACTGTTTCGTTGCCGGCGGCATGGCGGGGTCCTGGGCCAGAACGAGAAGCGCGACGGCGAGGACCAGGGCGATGGCGAGCGGCCCATAGTCGGATACCCAGCCGTCTGGAAAGAACACCCGGATCGCGGTCGACAGTACGAGGTACACGCCGCCGAACAGAAGGACGAGCCGGAGTCGGCGCGCCGCCAACCGGAGCTGCCGGCGCAGTCCGCCCCGCCGGATCGAAAGCACGATCACGCTCAGGGCCACCATGAGCACGAGCCCTTCGACGATCGCTCTCATGGGAGGAGCCTGATCAGGAGCGGAGGTCGCGCGCCATCTCGGCGAAGTTGTCGACGTAATGCTGAACGTCGTCCACGGAGTGCTGCACCGACAGGGTCCAGTTCTCCTCCGCGCCCGGTGCCATGAGCACGCCCCGGTTGCACTGATAGAGCCAGCTCAAGTAAGCGAACGACTTGTCGATCTCGAGGTAGTCACGGTAGTTGCGCACTCGCTGAGCGCGATACGTGATGCCGCCTCGGGCCGCGAGCGTGATCACGTGGAAGGGCAGTTCCTGGTCAGCGATGACGCGGTCGAGCCCGCCTTGAAGGGTCTCGGCGAGCGCGTCGAAGTGTGCGTAAGCCGACGGGTTCAGGATCTCGAGCAGCGTGACCTTCGACGCCGCCATCGTGAGCGGGTTCCCGTTGAACGTGCCCATCTGCGCCACCCGCTTCTCTTCGATCATGCCCATGACGTCGCGGCGGCCGCCGACCGCACCACACGGGAGGCCGCCGCCGATCGCCTTGGCGAGGGCAATGAGGTCGGGGGTGACGCCGAACCGCTCGGTCGCGCCGCCGGCGGCGATGGTGGCGCCGGTCTTCACCTCGTCGAAGATAAGGAGCGCGCCGTGGCGGTGGGCGATGTCGCGGAGGCCTGCAAGGTAGCCCGCGTCCGGCAGCACGATGCCGACGTTCATCATCGCCGGCTCGACGATCACGGCCGCGACCTCGTCCGGGTGACGGGCGAAGGCGCGCTCAAGCGCCTGGAGGTCGTTGAACGGGACGACAGTCGTGAGCTCGACGATCGCGGGCGGGATGCCTTCGCTCTGCGGCACCGAGGCCGGCGCGTCCGGCGGGCCCATGAGCTCAGGCGGCGGCTCGACCGAAACCATCAGGGCGTCGTGGTGGCCGTGATAGGAGGCCTCCATCTTGATCAGGCGCTGGCGGCCGGTGAAGCCGCGTGCGATCCGGACCGCGTCGAGCGTGGATTCGGTACCGGAGTTGGTGAATCGCCACTGCGGCTGACCGAACCGCCGCGAGAGCTCGCGGGCAACCTCCACGACCTCAGCCACCGGCTGCGCGAAATGAGACCCCAAGGCGATGCGGTGGCTGACGGCTTCCACGATCTTCGGGTGCGCGTGCCCGACCACCATGACCCCGAAGCCGTTGTGGAAGTCGACGTACTCGTTGCCGTCCACGTCCCAGACGCGGCTGCCCATGCCTCGCTCCACGAAGACCGGCTGGGGGGCGGCGTCCTGAAACGAAGACGGGACGCCTCGTGGGAGCACCTCGCGCGCGTCGTTCCACAGCTTCTGAGAGCGCGGGCGCGCTTTGCGGAAGCGTTCTTCCTCGCGGGCGATCAACTCCTTGACGCGGGCTGTCGAAACCTGCCGCGCGGTGGGCGTGCTCATCGATAGATCCTCCCAAACTCGGGCCAACTTGACAGCGATTGCCACTGGCCCTCTAATTGTCGCGATTTCATCGTTCCTTAACTTTGGGAGGGTCTGGCATGGGGGAATCCGCCGCCGTAGCCGAGCTTGTCGCCGAGAAGCGCAAGCTGAAAAAGTCGCTCTTCCGCTTCGACCTGATCTTCTTCACCGTTTCGGCCATCCTGGTCCTGGACACGATCAGCCAGTCATCTTCATATGGCGCTCAAGCAGTGTTCTGGCTGATCGTCTCAGGGCTCACGTTCCTGATCCCCTATGGGCTGATCACGGCCGAACTGGGCGCAGCGTTCCCGACCGAGGGCGCGACGTACGAATGGGTGCGTTTGGCGTACGGACACTTCTCGGGGGCGGTGGTGGGCGTCCTCTACTGGCTCAGCAACCCGATCTGGCTGGGCGGCACGCTGACCGCGACGGCGATCGGAGCCATGGACCTCGCGTGGGGCACCAAGCTCAGCGGGAACACTGGGCCTGAGATCGTCATCGGGTTCTTCTTCATCTGGATCGCTGTGACCATGAACATCCTGTCCCTGAAGTACATGAAGTGGGTGCCCAACGCCGGGGCGATGGTGCGGCTCGGCCTTGTGGCGTTGTTTGCGATTCTGGTCATCGCGACAGGTTTCGGGTCGGGCTTCAAGGGGAGCCTGTCCGGCTTCTTCCCGGGTGCGGACATCTCGATCCTGGTCGGCGTGATCGGGGTGCTCGTGTTTCAGTGGATCGGATTTGAGCTGCAGACCAATGCCAGCGAGGAGATGGAAAACCCGCAGAAGGACATCCCGCGGGCGGTCTACGGGTCCGGGATTCTCGTCTTCCTGGGCTACGCCGTGCCCATCATCGGAATCATCCTGCTGCTCTCGTCCAAGGACCTGAGCAGCGTCACGGGTTTCATCAGCGCCTATCAGGTGGCGGTCGCCGGCACTCTGGGAGGAGCGGCCAGCTTCTTCAATACCATCGTCGGTGCAGCCGTTGTCTTCTCATTGCTCTCCGCAGGCACGACCTGGCTCATGGGGTCGGACCGGCTCATGGCCATCGGTGCGCTCGCGGGCTCGGGCCCCCAACAGCTGGGCTACTTCTCGAGCAGATTCGGTACACCGATCGTGGTCAACGTCCTCTCGGGAGTCATCTCGACCATCTTCATGGTCCTCGCCTTCGAGCTGACGAGCGGCAACCTGGCGTCATTCTTCGCCGTGGTGCTTGGCCTCGTGATCTCGACGACCACCTTCTCGTACATCCTCATCTTTCCCGCCCTCATCACGCTTCGGCGCAAATACCCCAATGTCAGGCGGCCGTTCGTGGTCCCGGGCGGAGAGACGGGCGCGTGGGTTTGCGTCGTCCTCACGGTGTTCTGGGTCGCCGCCGCGACGCTCTTCTCGCTATGGCCGGGGCTGTTCACCTCCACGTGGAACGGTGACAAGGCCGGCCTCAGCCGGTTCAACTTCGAGCTCGCCACCCTGCTGACCATGGCGGCTCTGTTGGTGCTGGCGGTGATTTTCTGGGCCGTCGGCCGGGGGCACGCCATTCATAGCGGCCCGGTGACGATGGCAGCTCAGCCTGCGCCGATGGCCGGCGACTGAGCTACTCCTAGGCTTCGTACACGAGGCGACCGCCAACAGCGGTCGCCTCAACTTTTATCGACGCGATTTCGCTTGGGGTCGTGTTGTTGAGATCGCGATCGAGGACGGCGATATCGGCGAGCATCCCGACCTCCAGCCTGCCCTTGCGCTGCTCCATGTGCTCGGCATAGGCCGCGCCTGACGTCCAGGCGGCGACCGCATCGGCAAGGCCGAGGCGTTCGTTCGGCAGCCAACCGCCCGGCGGATCCCCTCGCAGCGTCTGCCGGTTGACAGCCACATGCAAGCTCGCGGCCGGATCGAGCGGCACCACCGGCCAGTCCGTCCCGAAAGCGAGCCGGCCGCCGCTGGCCATGATCGACGCCCACGGCCAACCTCTGGCCGCCCGCTCCGGGCCGAGGTTGGGGGCCCAGATGTCGAGCAGGTTCTTGACCGGCTCGGCGTGCTGCGGCTGCATGCTGGCGATGACGCCTAGCTGCGCGAAACGAGAGATCTCCGAAGCCGCGGGCGCCTCGATGTGCTCGACGCGATGCCGTCGTCCGGCATCGCACTCCGCGAATGCGTCGAGGGCCTGGCGGATCGCAGCATCTCCAATTGCGTGCACCTGCACCTGCCAGCCGCGCGCATCGGCAGCGCGCACTGCATGCGCCAGCTCGCCGGCGCCCCAGAGGGGCGCTCCGCGCTCCGAGGATTGCTCGTACGGCTCGAGGAGCGCGGCCGTCCGTGACTCGACGACGCCGTCGGCGAACGCTTTCAGGATGCCGGTCGAGATCCAGGGATCGGCGTTCCTGGAACTGGAAACTTCGTCGTATTCATTGAGCCGCCGTTCCCATGCGCCGGCGTCGAGCCCGGGAACCATGTCGAAGGCAAGGCGCACTCGCATCGTCAGCAGGTCTCGTCCGCGAAAAGCTTCGTAGAGCGGGAGCTGGTGGAGCCCTTCGCCTGCCTCCTGGACGGAGGCGATGCCGTGCGAAGCCGCTACCCGCATGCCCGCCTGGAGCGCCGCGATGTCCATCTCGGCGGTTCGGGCCGGCAGGTTTCGCGCCACGTCCACCATCGCCGCCTCCTTGAGGACGCCGGGCCCAGGTCCGAGCCCGGAAATGTCCCTGGCGCGGCTGTTCACCCAGGCGGTGTGAGCGTCGAACGATTCGAGGTATGCCGGCCGGTCGGGCACCAGCTGATCCAGCAGTTCGATTGATGGCATCCCGCCAGGAAACGCGGCGTAGAACCAGCCCCTGCCTGTCAGCCAGGCCGAGTGGCTGGTATCCGCGTACACGTGGATGCG
>WNEZ01006060.1_pt1 | contig 19381 bp, 23 predicted proteins | sample 5400521 | NCBI WGS metagenome assembly WNEZ01 (sample SAMN13153339, study PRJNA577476) | soil metagenome | isolation source: 120 cm saprolite under Douglas fir tree site 2 hole 1 replicate 1 | place: USA:California | collected 2015-04-18 | reverse complement strand
GTCAGAATTTTGGCGTTCATGTTTGGTCTCCTGCGGGACGTCAGTTTTCGGTTTCCTGTGGAAAAGCAGTCGGCAGTTTTGGGTCCCTGAAGGTCATATTGCACCGTTTCTCGGAGTTGTCAAGACAGCTCTTTCGCGCAAACGATTCGGAGGGGCCAGGCCCTCTCTCCCACCTTCCCTCGCCGACAGTAATCAACATTAGCGCACGGTTTTCGAGATGCCGCGCGAGAAGAAAATGCTTTCGGCAACGGATGACCGTTCTCAAAGGCCAGATCCGGTCAAATATGCCGATGATTCCGTTTGGCCGAACTTCTATCTTTCGATGATTGCGCCGACGCCCACGCGAATCGCTGGATTGTCAACGGCCAGTTCAAGGCCCGGCTGGTGATCGGCGCCGGGGGCATTTTTGTCCCGTCGCCCGATTGCGGGGGCCAACGCTCGCAATGAAGTCAGCGTTGCCGCGCAAGAAATTGAATTCGAGATATCAGAAACCCAGCGCGATCAATGTTCTATCCGACCTGAGATTCCAGAGCTTTATTTTTGTCCTGACATGAAGGGTTACGGTTGGTGTGTCCGTAAAAAGGAACTTTCTCAATATCGGCTAGGGAGACTCGATCCCCATGCCGTGCTCAATCACCTTGGCAAACCACAGCCTGCTCCCGTTCCGCGCGGCGTACGTCGCACCTCTGAAACACCTCCAAGACCAGCCAACCCCCGTCATTTCGATCTGAGCTCGAGAGGCGAGGCCACCGGTGTATAATGTTTTCGAAAGGCAAAATTCAAGTCGGAATTCCCGGACGAGATGTACGGTGGGGTCCGAGAACATCGAGGCGGTTAGAGCCAGGACTTACGAAGAGCAGTGCGGTGGGCAGTTACTTCCAAGCTGGAACCCCAGCATTATCTTTCTCCTTATCCCGCAGGGACGTCCGAGTATCCCTCTTTCGACGAAGGTATCGCCTTGTGTCAGGCCCAGCCAACTCTGTCAGTAGCCTGACAAGGGGGGAAACCTTTGTCGGAACAAAACTATGACCCGGTCCGCCAGCTCATCAACACGGGCAAGGAGCGCGGCTACCTCCTATACGATGAGGTGAACAACATGCTCCCGGCCAAGCGCCAATCACGGGAGCAGATTGACGACCTGCTCTCCACCTTGGAGCGCTACGGGATCTCCATCTACGAAGATGTCGCCAGCGCCAAAGCCGCGCGCGCCGCCGCCAAGCCCGGTGAGGCCAAACGCCAGAAAGAAGGAGCGGTTAAGGAAGTCGGTCTTGACCTGACACCAGGCATACTGGAGAAGACGAAAGACCCGGTGCGCATGTACTTGCGCGAGATGGGCAGCGTGCCGCTGCTGACGCGCGAAGGCGAGGTGGCCATCGCCAAGCGCATCGAGCGCGGGCAAATGCTGGTCCTCAAGACCATCTCGCGCTCGCCCATCGTGATTAAGGAACTGCTGGCGATCGGCGAGGGTCTCCGGAAAGACACGCGGTCGATCAAGGAAATTGTCGAGTTTGACGAGGAGAAGCTGACAGACAAGAGCATTGAAGGCCAGACTCGGCAGACGCTCCGCGTCATCGATAAGATCGAGAAACTCCACCAGACGGCGTTCAAACAAGCCGCCAAGCTCGAGAATACCGCGAAATCCAAGAAGGGCGCTTACCTGCGAGCAAAACACACGCTTGCGCGGACCCGTATCCAGGTGTCGCAGCTCGTTCGCTCGATAGACTTCCAACCGATAGAAAAGAAGCGGCTGATCGACAAGATCCGCCACACCGTCGAACGACTCCAGTCATTCGAGCGCGAGGTGGACCGACTCGAGCGCTGCGGTGCCGCCAAGGGCGAGACCGCTAGAGCAGCGCGCAAGGAACTGCGCTCGCTCCTGTCGGAACTGAAACAGATCGGAATCTCGAGCGAGGTCGGCTTTACCGAATTCAAGCGCACATTGCAACACATCTTGTGCGGCGCGGCCGAAGCCCAACAGGCTGAAAAGGAGCTGACAGAGGCCAACCTGCGCTTGGTCGCCTCAATCGCCAAGAAGTACACCAAGCGCGGCCTGGAGCTTCTCGACCTGATCCAAGAGGGCAACATCGGCCTGATGAGGAGTGTTGACAAGTTCGAATGGCGCCGCGGCTATAAGTTTTCCACCTACGCCACGTGGTGGATCCGCCAGGCCATCACCCGCGCTATCGCCGACCAGGCCCGGACGATCCGCCTCCCGGTGCACATGTTCGAATCGATCAGCAAGCTGATCCGCGCCAGCCGCCAGCTGGTGGGGGAGTTTGGCCGCAACCCCACCTCGGAAGAAATCGCTACGCGCATGTTTATCCCCGTCGACAGAGTGCGCAAGATGTTGAAAATCGCTCAGCTGCCCATCTCACTCGAAACGCCCATCGGCGGCGTGGAAGATTCCCACCTCGGCGACTTCATCGCGGACAAGGCCGTGGCGTCGTCCTTGGACGAGGTCATCAATTTGAAACTGAAGGAGCAGATCGCGTCAGTATTGAAGACGCTCACCCCGCGCGAGGAAGAGATCATCAAGATGCGCTTCGGGCTGGAAGACGGCAGGCAGCACACGCTCCAAGAAGTGGGACAGACGTTCGGCCTCACCCGCGAGCGCATCCGCCAGATCGAAGCCAAGGCGTTCCGCAAGCTGCGGCACCCCTCCTGCGCGCTCAAGCTCCGGGCCTTCCTCGAACCCCCTTCGCGAAATTAGCTCGTAGACCTGTGTCTTGCCAAAATTCCATATGCACAGAAAGCAGCGCAATTCACTACTTGTCCTTCGCCAAAATTCAAGATGCGTTTGAAATTAATAGAATGCGGGGACGCCTGTAACATTATTTCAGAGGTCTTGCGGAGATTTGGCGAACCACAGCTCGTCGCGCGTTTCCTCCGCGCGGCTCACGTGGATGTGCCCGTCGCGGTCTACAAACGCTAGTGCTCTATCGGAGGCGCGTTTTCACGAAAGTGTGAAGTTGGGCGAGGTGCTCTGCGCGCGTTCGATAGAGCCGTTTGAAGGTGGCCGCTGGCGGTTGCGGTGGATGCGGGCTAATGGCTGGACCCGGTCTTACGGCTATGGGAATTGAATCCTTTTTCGCTTGCAGCCTATTGATTTTGCACGGCTTAGGAAAATCAGAGAAAAGCGAAAATCGAAGTTAAAAGCTCTACCTTGCGGCATGACGTGAGGAGCATAGCACGCGAAGCGTCCGCCGCGCCAGCGGCTACGTTCAAACGGGGTTGTGGGAGATCGCGCACAATATCAATTGATTCCTTCCAGCGGCTTCGGAGGGCCCTGCAATCGAGCCGACAACCCTTCGGCGCAGAACCGAATGCTCCGAGAATCTACTAATCCCGCCCTCTGATTTTTGTAGTCCTGTTTAGCCTGTAGGAAGTGCTTCTTCCTCCGGCCTCTTCTTGTTCAATGACACCGGCGGCAATCAGCTCTTCGATGTCTCGGAGAGCAGTTCGCGAAGAAGCCTTCGTTATTTTCATCCACTTGTCTCTGGTTAGCTTTCCCTCGAATCCACTGAACAGTTTATTTAGGGCTTTCTTCTGCCGGTCATTCAGAGAAAGGTTCCTTTTCTTCAAGTCCTGCCAGAACAGTTCCTTTTCCAGAGCACTGTCTGAGATTCGACTCGATTGTTCGATGGCTCGATCTAGACACCCAAGAAACCAAGTTAGCCATTCCGTGATGTCAAGCGATCCAGCTTGTGTCTTCTCAAGAACGTCGTAATAGCTTTTTCGTTCTTCAAGAATTTGCGACGACATGCTGTAGAAACGTTGAGCACTGCCGTCCGATCTGGCTAAGCACATCTCGGCGATTGCTCTTCCAATTCTCCCGTTGCCGTCTTCAAAGGGATGGATCGTAACGAACCACAGATGTGCGATTGCGGCCTTCAAGAGCGGATCTTGCTGCTCGTTGCCGTCCAACCACCTGAGAAACTTTCCCATCTCGCTCTCGACTCGGGCAGCCGTAGGTGCAACATAGTGAATCTTCTGCCGACCGATTGGCCCTGACACAACTTGCATCGGACGCTCGCTGTCGTCCCGCCAGGCGCCTACCCGAAATTTATCGCCGGTCCTACGGACTCCGGGAAACAGATCCGCATGCCAGTCGAATAGGCGTTCTTTTGTTAGCGCCTCCTTGAATTTCTGCGTCGCGTCCAACATCATCTCAACGACACCATCGACATATCGATCCTTGTGGACTTTGAGCCCCCCGACCTCCAGTCCCAGCCTGCGAGCGAGGGACGAGCGTACATTCTCTGGATCAAGCACTACTCCTTCGATTGCGCTGGACTTGATCGTTTCTTCCGTCAGCACCTTTAGTGTTGCGGTCCACTGTGAAGCAAAGCCGTAGCTCCGCATTTTGCCCAACAACAAACCTTGGCGCAATCTGACTCCAGAGAGCAATGGGGCAAGAGTCCTTGCATCCCAGGTAAATCCAGGCCAATCAATGAGTTCGTGGATGTATTTTCTCGCCATATTCTCGCCGTCAAACTCGCCACAACTGCACTACTTCTCGTCACGATCTCGTCATTAATCTCGCCATATTCTCGCCATTTTTCTCGCCGTCGTCAAGCCTCTCATGCACATAGAGAGAAACCGAACCCCGTACCGATCTGTGAAAACCACGACGGAGGACATGCTTATCACGCGAGAGAAATGCCGACTCAGACCTAGAGATGCGTACCGTTTGCTCAGCCTCCGTCTAGCATTCGTCAATGCATGTACTCAAGGCGTGATCCTAGCTCACGACCAAGTCTGGCCGACAGGATAAACCCCCGCAAGCGAGGTTGAAGTAGAAGCGGCAGAGCGGTTAATACCGAAAGTGTTTCAGAAATTTTAGACTTCACTCAAAGGCAAAACTCTCACTCCGGCTACTCGTAAATCCTTTGCTTGCACATAGGAACTTACCAACTTCGTTTTGAAAGAATATGCGCTTCAGCACAATTCCAGCTACACTTCAGCAACACTTCGGACTGATGCATTTTGGTGCAGGGTCGAGAGTGTAGCAAATTGGCCGCTAACTCGCAGAATACGTTAGAATTAAAAACGGAGGAGTGGGTGAGCGGTTGAAACCGGCGGTCTTGAAAACCGTTAGACTCGAAAGGGTCTCGGGGGTTCGAATCCCTCCTCCTCCGCCACTAAAGCATTGGAGTTACAGAAGTTTCGCTGCCACTTAAAGCGAACGATTGCACGGTTTCTTTATCCCAGTTTCATCCCAACGGTTCCAAAAACCGTTAGACTCGAGGAGTTTCCGCAGCGAACGGTAATTGGAAATCGCCAGGACATAAGCATCGAGTGAGCGGGGTCTACCTATTTGCCGGGGGCATGACGCCTGTGGGGGGGTGTTATGACTGGCTGGTACGGGCGAGTCTGATCGCAAACCCCCATTCAGAGACATCACTGCCCGATTGGATTCGCAACGCAGTTAGATCAAAGAGTGCGCATCTGGAGGATACAAGATGATGTGCCCATGAGGGAACTCTCGCGTTTGCATTGCGATTGAGCTGGACAAACAACAAGAGCTCACGAAGACTTCTTCGGTCGGGCGAGGAATTCGGCAACGTTCTGAGCTTTCCATAGGAGTGCGGGATGTAGGCGGATCCGCTCCACGATGTCGGGGTGCTTGGGGAAGAGGAGGTCTGGTCGGTAGTTTCCGGTGGTCATGGCCGCGAGATAGGGTTCTTCGCGCTTGTGATCGAGGACTCCGGTGAGAAGTGGCGTGGCGGCAGAGAGCATCGCCGCAGCTTGTGGTCGATCATCGGCTTTGAGGAGAGGGTATAGAAGACGATCGATTTCCTTCGTATCTATCTCGGAGACTCGCGCAATGGTGTAGGTTCTGAAGTCGCGGTCCATGGTGCTTGAGAAGAGGACGGAGAGTTTGCGGAGAGTGTCGGCGTCATGCGGCAGACCGGATTGTGCGAAGCGGAAAAGGTCGTAGAGATCGCGAGGATGGCGGCGGTCGATCATGGCCTTGACCTTTCCCGCGAACAATTCCTCCGTGGCCAAAACCAGAAACGCGCATGGCGGGGAATCCGCAAGAGCCGCTGCCGGAAGGACTCGCGGCGGGAGAGCGCAGGCGCGCATGAGGAAGTTGATCTCCACTTGAATGCGGTCCGTGGCACCGGAATGGTTAACGTAGATAAGGTGCCATTCGCGCAAGGCATGGTCATCGACGCCATTCTGTAGTTTGTATCCGAGGCCGGTGGTGATTTGGTCGACGGCCTTCACGATATCCATACGGTCGGCGAGCATTTCATCGCGACCGATGTTGGCGATGTAGTTTAAGTCGATGTCCACCGAGAGCCGCGCCAGGCCAAGGTAGAAAAGATTGAGCGCGGTTCCGCCTTTGAGAACGAGTTTCCCGCGAAGGAAAGAATGTTTATGAAACTCGTTGAGAAGCTCCCGAAGGCGAAGCACTTTCTCGAGATTGCCGGCGTCAAAGCCGGTTGATTTGGCGGCGGCGGGAAATCGCGTGGAATCGAGTCTCATGTTTGTATGGGACGTTCAGTAGGAGGCGTGAGCGTTTCCGGCACCATCAGCTTCCACGCGGACACCCATCGGTTCCCGGGGCGCTTGGTTCCGAGGTACGCGACACCCGAAGGTAGATGGCGTAGAAACTTTTCTCGTGATTTTCCGCGAAAGAAAAGCCCGTCCGCATGGCGGTCGAGCAAGAATCCCAAACGCGAGTATAACCACGGTTTGCGGAGGAGTTTCAGGTATTCGAGCGCCGCATCGAAATCAAACGAGGGAAACATGGCGAGCGATTTGTCCAGTTCTTCAACGCCGCCGCCATAATCGGGGAACATCAGACAATCGACGAAAGAGCGTTCTCGCTCCGTAACCATCGTGTGGTCGGAGCCCACTGTGACTTGAAAGAGCTTCTGTTGCGGATTGTTGAGAACTCGCGGCGGCGCAACGCGGTGATAGGTGACGTTGTCGAAAACGACGTCTTTCCGCGGACGGGCGGAGAAATAGTAGACCGTCTGGAAGACTTGGTTGGCCACCCCGTGCCACTCGAGTGCGGAATGGAAGCCGACGACGGCGTCGTCACGAAGCGCGTCGGGAACTCGGTAGCGATCGAGCGGTACGGCGGCGAGAGTTCCGGCGTAGACGCCATTTGCTAGTTGCCGGATGCGACCCTGGTGCTTGAGGCGATGCAGCATATTGAGGATGGAGCGGTTGTGCGAATCCTTGGCGTAGCGCTCACGGGCTTCCTTGAGCGTGAACAGGGGTGTCGATTGGGCGAATTGAGTGAAGGGAACGTGTACGTCCATCGCATTCTCACATACAATTGAAATATCACACTATTGATGTGTGTTATTGAGTTTAAGTGAGAAAGCTACCCCGCCTCATTCTCACTCAACTACATTATATCACACTCAAAGTGGGAATTATGAATCGTGTATGAGAATGGCAAAAGTGGGTTGTCGCAACGTACGAAAGCAACCCCCACAGTGCACCAAGAGTGCACCAGACCAGATTCCTTTAGAGAAGCCTCGACCGTCTGCCTTCTATGTCTGGCCGCACAAAGAATCAACAACTTACGGGAACGTCAGCGAGAATCGAGCAAGTGCGATAAGTTGCGAGCAACAAAGGCGTTGTCCGCTGCCGCATCGCTCTTCACCGAACACCGTAGGGTTTAGTGGTGGGCACAAAATTGGGCACATTCGGCAGCGAGTTTGCAACGGAGTGTGCAACTACTTTCCCGTGTAAATCTGTATCTGCTTCGGATCGTCCGCGACAATCTCTGGCAGTCCCGCATAGGCCGTGATCTTCCCGCTGACGCAGATTCGATTGCTCTTGTAGTCGGTCTCGGGCACACCGAACTTGCGCCGGTTGCTTTCCCAGATCACGATGGTGAAAATCTGATTCGGGTATGACTTGTCGAGATTGAGGAAGGTTGGTTCTCCCTTCGTTGAACGGCGTAACGAGTGCTGACCACCTCGCCGCAGACAGTCGTAGTCTCCCCGAAATGTTCCTTCGCCTCCGAAGCTGAATACTTCTTTTGAGCGAGTGTCGGCAGGGCGAAAAACCCCACGAAAATGGGTAGTGCAAACCAACGGATTCTTCGCACGCATCGCCTCCTATCGAACTCGGCTCTCACTTGAGGGGTAGGTTCCGTTCGCTACTTACAGACGCCACACTTCCCGCCTTCCTTGGCGCAGTGCTTGCAATACTTACAATTCTTGCAAGCATGGCAAGGGTCGGCACCTGTGCATGTCGCTGCGGAGATGCCCAATGGAATTTGATTGAGGAGAAGAATCGATACCATGATCTGAGCCAGAACAATGAGCAATCTCGATCTCTGCATGGCTGAATCCTCCGAGTGGAAATTGGAGAGAGAATGTGCGCGTAGCATGAGCCGATTCTCCGCACACGTCAAGGTTCATAAATTACAGGATGCGGTACGTTAGTCCTTGACACTTTTCTACTTTGGGTAGATTGTTGGCGCAGTAAATCTCTGCGACACGTCAGTGTTGGAAGGCCCAGCTCATGAGAGTGGCTTGCTCGTTGATTCTTTCGGCGTCACTTCTTTTCCCCAGCGCCTTGCTGCCTTCGACGCAGACGACGCAAGATAAGAATGCCAAACAGGCTGTGCAAGAGCCTCAACAGGTAGCTCCAGTGGTGAAACAACCGCTCGCATTTGGCATAGAGGATGCTACTCCCGTCAAGCTCCGCATAAACAGGAACATTTCGTCCGCCGATGCACAGGTCAATGAAACCGTTGATTTCGAGGTGCTTGAGGAAGTTAAGGTCCACGATGTCGTTGTGATTCCCCGTGGAGGCATGGCTTGGGGAACGGTAACGGAGGCCCAACCTAAGAGAAGAATGGGACGCGCGGGCAAGCTCAACATCAACATTGACAATGTGCGTCTTGCTTCTGGCGAGAAAGTGGCTTTACGGGCAATCAAAGATGTAAAGGGCGGCGGCCATCAGGGTGCAATAACAGGGGCGATTGTGGCGACAAGCATTGTATTTTTTCCGGCAGCTCCTCTTTTTCTTCTCGTACATGGGAAAGACATCACTATTCCGAAAGGCACCGAGATCACTGCTTACATCAACGGAGATATTCCACTGGACCCGAAGAAGTTTGCGACCCAGACGGCTGTCACTCCGGAAACAGGTACAGCACCCGGTCAGCCGACAGCTAGCGCGACAGTCGGGCAAAATGGGAACGGAGCGGATCCGGCACTCTCGGCGGTAGATATAAAGTCCACACCTGACGGGGCAGAGATCACAGTGGACGAGAAGTTCATGGGCAGCACTCCTTCGTCACTGCGGCTAGCAGTGGGCGACCACAAGATTAAGCTGGGAAAGTCAGGCTTCAAAACTTGGGAAAGAACCATGACTGTGAGTGCAGGAGCAACCGCCACGGTAGATGCCACGCTCGAAAAACAGGAGTAGCGCCGCGCAGATTTCTAGCTCTGCCTCGCTGAACGCCTGAGTGGTTTTGGCCACTTGCGTTGTATATACCTCACTGGTATCATAACGTAATGTTAATTGGAAACCGCCTTCGAGAACTACGCGAGGCAAAGAAACTCTCACAGGGCGACATTGAAAAACGGACGGGTCTTGTTCGCCCTTACATTTCTCGCGTCGAACATAATCATACTGTTCCGACTATCAATACGCTGGAGAAGATGGCACGGGCGCTAGAAGTTCCGATGTATCAACTTTTCTACGATGGTGAAGAGCCACCCAAACTGCCAAGTCTTCCGAAGCGCAAGTCGTCTGGCGAAATCGCATGGGGTAGCTCCGGCAAAGATGCGCGATTTCTGATCAAGCTTCACCGCCTGTTGAGCAAGTCGAACGAGAAAGATCGGAAACTCATTCTGCAAATGGCCCAGAAGATGGCCCTTCGCTGAGGCATTGTTGCTCTGACTCATCGACTGTTCAACGGTTGCGGCTGCTTGCCTTCCAGCCGCCTCGATGGAATAATCCTGCCATGATTATTGGCGACCGCCTTCGCGCACTCCGCGAAGAAAAGAAACTCTCCCAGGGCGACATCGAAAAGCGTACCGGCTTGCTTCGTTGTTATCTTTCCCGCGTCGAGAATGGGCATACCGTTCCCGCCATTGAAACGCTGGAAAAGATGGCACGCGCTTTAGAAGTCCCACTCTATCAACTCTTCTACGAAGGCGAAGAACCGCCTAAGGTGCCGAATCTGCTGAAGAGCAAGTCGGCAGATGAAACCTCCTGGGGTAGCTCAGGCAAAGATGCACGGTTTCTGAGCAAGCTTCGCCGTTCATTGGGAAAGGCCAACGAACAGGATCGCAAGATTATCCTGCTCATGGCTCAGAAGATGGCAGTTCGCTGAGGCATTTTCACTAACCTATCGCGCTTGTTAGATTGTTTGGAATGACAGTGGATCATGCTTTTACGGCGTCGCAAGTCCGCGACTTGGTGCCCGAAGTGCTTGGGTTCATCGTGGCCATAGCAATCGTCCCCCGTCTTAGGAGTGAGTTACGCCTCCTTGGCGGCGCTTCGGAACCTATCCCTCCTTGTATTTTCTAAGCTCCCTTTTCCATTTTAGCCGCTCTTTCAGGACGATCCCCAAGGTCACTACTCCGAGGGATAGAAGGGCGGCACCACCAATAGTCCCTACTCGCAGGGGGGTTTCTTCCTGAAGCGCCACCCGCCCAGCGTCTTGCTCGTTTCGCTTCGTGTAGAGGAGTGAGGGATGCACCCATGATAAAATTGCCTTAAAACGACCCACAAAACCGAACTTGTAGAACGTCGTGTATTTGCGGGATGTGCATAATGTGTGATGTTCCATTGCGACGCGAACCTGAAGCCGTTGCTAGGTCGCGGTCATTGCCCAGTTTCCGAAATGTAGTGCTTGTCGGCGCTAGCGTCTTCCTGATTGTGGTCGGATTCGTAGTTTCTGCTCTGACCGCGTATGAGATCGGGTACGGTGATGCTAGATCAGAAATGGGTGCGACACCCCGCGAGATAGCGCGGTTTCACTTGCTGGGTAAATCTCAAGTGATGGGAATCTTCAGCGGCGCGGCGATTGCTTTGATAGGAATTGTCACGCTCTTCCGTGTTTTACGAGAGCGGGACAGGCCGTAATCTGGAAACCCAACAAATCCTCATCGGTCCTCTTCCCAAAATCTCTCCAGAATTTGCCGGCCTATCGTTTTTTCGCCTTTTTTCGGTTGATCTGGTTGACAAATTGGTGACCAAATATGAAGGCCATCGGATTTTCTACGGCGATGCGGAATTCGTCGAAGAAAGTCTACAACCCTTCTCGTCCACACTCTCCGTTTCTGGTTAGTTTGGCGTGACATACTGTTTCCTAATATAGACCGACGCGCTCTCGCAATTGCGGATACAGAGCCAAAGAGTTATCCCTTCTGCACACCGCGAGCATTCTTTCTCCAACGTTGCCACGACGAAAAAATGAATTAGGTCGCAGACAAGCACTTGCGCAACGTGCGACTTGAGCAGATCGTGCAACCAGGCGGCGCAGGTTCCTTCTTCAAAGGTCACATGCAAGCTGCCACGCACGCCACGGATAAACTGCAGAATCGTTTCCGCTTTCGTTTCGAGAATAGCTTCCATAACCAGCTTGCCTGCAGAATCCAAGATGGCCACGGAGATCGTTGCTTGATGCACATCCAGCCCAATATACTTGGCTTCATTCATGAGGGCGCTCCTTGTTGTAGGCGTTGATGCAAACGATCAAAACCTACTCCAAACGGGCGCCCTTTTATAATGCGTTAATCGTCCAGTGGATTTGCGCAGAAGAACAAAGGGCGGAGTTATCCGCCCTTTGTTCATTTATGCCCCTGGATTTTTCAATTTGGACGGACTATGGCCCAGTGACGTTGACAACTGCTTTTGTATCCGTACCGCTGCCGGCGGGCGAGCTACACGTCATATTCACCTTGTTTGTCAGGCCGTGGGTAATCGGGAGAACATTGGTTAGTGCGCAACTAACGACTCCGTCGGAGGAGGCTACGGACATCATATAGGTGTTATCAGAAGGTTCGCTGACTGTTCCTTTGACTCCCTTGGTGATACCAAATGCGTAGAAATAAATTGCGCCGCTGCATTCACCCTGGTATGGGTTTGCTGAATCCCCTTCGCACCAGATCCAGAAGCCGAAGGGTGTTGGTGAAGTTGCCTTCGTGGCCGGGTTCACAAAGTTTCCGAACCCCGTGCCACTGTCGCTGAAGATGATCTGTTCCGACGCGCTGGATGCCCGGACAGCGGGTTGTGAAATCGCGAACAGAGCCACTACCGCTACAAGTAAACACAAGGTTGCTGCCGTCAAGATTCGAGACATTTTCAGACTCCTTTCATCCGGATTGGCCAAGTGCTGGTCGACTGGTAAACTGGTCCCCGCCCACGTTGATGGAGTAGAGCGACGCGGGGAACCGATGCTTCAACAACGAGGGTTGACAGGGAGTCTATGGCGCTGCTCAGGCGGGTGTCAAGATCGACGATTTTTCGTGCTGCGCCATGCCGCTGGTGATGACGGTGCAATCATCACCAGAATCCAGCCGGCTGCGGGAATTGGCTGAAAGCGAAGTCCGCTTGGCGACCAGCGGTTACGTTTTATGAGGCGTTCGAGGCCCGTGCAGTCCATCCGGGCAAGAGATCGAACGACCTCAGACTCACGATGACGGCGACCTTCGCATGTTCCAGATCAGGTAGACCGAGCTTTGTCTTCTGTCGCGTGTGTCTGTTTCTGAGTTGTCGCCTGGGCTCCGGGTATTTCATTGATGGAGGGCCGCAGTGAGGGGAGGGCGGTGGATTACGGAACAACGAAGCTACGCAAAAAGCCAAGTCCCACTCTTCCCGGGACATGAGTCACCGAGAAAAAGAGTGGGACTTGAAGGTACGCAGTCAGCCTATACGTTACGAGCCGGACGAATCCTTGATGTCCTGGTTCGCCTGATTCGTGGCCTTCTTCGACTCCGACTTGGGATCCGCCTGCGGATCCAACGTCTGGATGGCCTTGCCGAGGCTCATCTTAGTTGTGTTCGTGCACGTTGACGTTGCTCCCGCGGCGGTCTTGGTGGTCATACCACACATCAAGGCCGCAAAGCCGCCGGGGATGTTCAGATTCTTGCTGACGTGAGCTGCAGCAACGAACTGGCCGAAGTTCTTGAATGCGCCCGCATCTTTCTCAAGATCAGTGAGATTCGTAGTGCCAGTCAGGGTCTCGAGCTTGCCGGCCAGATGCGAGTTGTGCTCCAGGACGCTGCCGGGATCGGTGCTGGCCATCGGATTCGATGAACTATGGCCTCCCCCAGCAGAGGCGCTGTTCCCGTGCGTGCCTGAAGCGCCCATGCTGCCGGCCGCACCGAGCGTACCGGATGGGCGGCCTCGCTGTGCATACGTCGAGGAGCCGAGCAACAACAGCATGCTTAGAGCTAGGAACGGAATGATCAGACGTTTCATTGCTTTATTCCTCCTTAGTGAGACGGACTGCCGAAAAATCGGGCCAGGTTGAAACCGATTCTGAAATAAACCGTGTCGAGCGAGTAGCTAGAAGAATGCGTGTAGCCGAGGGCGAGGTCAACGGTATGGAAGGTGGCATCCGCGCCGATGGAAACGCCGTGGTCGCGCGCGATGTCTGCGGAGCCGCTGGTCTCGGGCGAAGTTTGGAAGACGCCGCCATGGGATGCTCCCGGCGTGCCAGCGCGTGCACCGCCCTGGGTCAGAAGCTTACTGAATACTTTTTGCTGGCCAGTGGGCTCGATGGCGTACCCGGAAGCACGAAGATTCAGCATGCGCCAGACTTTCACGGAGGCGCCACCCTCGAGATGGGTTTCCAGCCCTAAAGTTGTGAAGGGGCGAACAAAATAGGCCGTGTCCGGAACGGTGTTGGCGACACCCAAATTCGCGAAGGGTGTCACGCGCCCAAAGGTGCGGTCAAAGTGATTGTTCCAATCGGCGGTGGCGCGTCCGGAGCTAAAACCGTTCTTCGTACTGCCGGTGGGAGCGGTGCCCCGAATCGTGGAAATGTAATTGACGATGGGGTTGCGGAAGGTGAAACGCAAATCCGCGTACACGTCACCGATGCCGGTGGCGGAGCGATACGGCGTGGAAGAAGTTGTAGAAGGACTGGCCTGGACGAAGAGAACCGGCGCGCCGAAGTCCACGGCAAAATGGTGGTTGAAATTGTAGCCGAGCGTGGAATCGAACCTTGTGACCGTACCCAGTGAGCTTGCCGTGCCGATGAAGTCTTCATACCAGATCGGGCCTTTGCCGGAGTCCTCCCTGGACTGGCCGCGAACTGCTGGCACTAGCCCCATTGAGAGAATGAGCAAACAGAGCGTTCCGCGCATTGTATGTTAAACCCACCTCAGCAGATTTAGTTTCGAGGAACACTAACAGCAGCTGGACACTGCGAACTCCCGGGTGGGTCGGGAATTTCTTTATATGTATCTTAGAGCGCACACAGGAAGTTGAGGTTGTCCGAACACCGCGTGTGTAAAGTACGTATTACCTGTCCTTTCGTACAGGAAATCCGGCGGTCGAACGCTCCCCAAGCAGACGGTGGGCATTACCGGACATCTGCCGAACCCAGCTCGCGGCGATTCCAGTTGTGCGATTAGTGTGTTTAAGTGGCTTAGGATGTTAGACACTTCAGCCATCGAGCGAAGCGCGCTCGGTCTTCTGGTTGCATCGCGACAAACTTCACACCCATGCCTTCTTTGGGTTTGCTACGTTGGACGACGGCGCGCGCACGTACCTCCCCTGTCGGCGCATCGAGGAGCAACTGGATAGAAGTTCCGGGCGGTGGAGGCTCCATGGCGCGGATATACAACCCACCCAATCCAAGATTGGCCACACGCGAGACGTGTCTCATGCTGGCGCTTTGCCAGGCCAAAATCGTCCCTTTGGGAGAGGAAAGACGAGGATAGCGACGAAAGTCGTTCGTGGTCGCCATGGAAACACCAGAAAGGCACGATACTCTCTTTCAATGCGCAATTGAAGGCATTCCGCTCACCATCGCTAATCGGCGCTGGCAGCAAGGGGCCAACTCCTGGTAAGTTTGAATGTATAAGTCGAAGGAGGAGCGCTTGGTGTACAAAAGCTGAACTCAGCGACCGCGCTGATTCAGAGACACCAAGGAGGCTCCCCCAGTCAACAAGATCTGCGACTGCCTGCGGTGTGATTTTCTGCCGGAGTGCTACAAGCCGACATTGTTATGAAATCAAGTGGAAAACCGCGAGCCACTTCGATTCCGGGGACCGGATCGCACCACGCGTGCGTATGCCTTCAGCCTGCCACTGGCGGCGTGAACGCTCAAGCTTGAGGCGCGGCGAAGAGCGCGATCAAAAGGTAATGGGAGCCACCGCCGGCGCAGAGGTTAGGTGGAATCCGTTGAGTCGGTTCAAGCGCCAGTGGGTTTCTCTAGCACCTAAGCAGCTTCCTCCACTTTAGCTGTAAGGTCTTTGTATTCGAGGTTTGGAGATTCGGTCAGTTCGGCTTCCCCCATGGCCCTCGCTCTCTGTCAAACACTTCTCTGCATTCCTTCTCAAACTGTTTCCCGTTCGGCGTGGGCTTGAAAGCTTCTGAGCCTAGCAGCTTTAGCGCTACCTCTTCGAAGCTCAAGTCGGGATAGTCCTCAGACGCGTGGCTGAACTTCGCAAGCATCTCGATTTGTTCCATGGTGAGCTTAGGAGACTCTTTTTCCTGGCTCATCCGGGAATTGTACCACTCGTTTCTAGCCAGGGTGATTCTGTGCTGTATTGAACTGCGCGACACAATGACCCTGTGAGAGGTTCCCTTCCACGTGCTTCTTGTCTCCCGGAATCTTTTCGGCGCGCTCTTGTAGCTGACGCCGGGGAGGATTCGCCAGTATCAGATGCACCCCACTCCTAAAGCGTGACGAACACCGAACTCGCCACGCTTCCCCACCTACGAAATGCAACACTACGCTCAGGCCAGCGCGTCACGGCGCGGGCGCAAAGCCTTTGCCTGTGGAGAGTGGAAGGGTCGAGAAGGCAACAGAACGCGTGAAGAGTTGCGCTATAGCTTCCGGGGCGATGAGCGTCGATCGGCGAGAGTGGCGCTATTTCGCAGCCGGGAACGCAAGACGCGGATGAGGCAGCTGCGTTGCCGGTCGTTAAGTTTAAGCTCCGCTATCGCGCATTCGGCTCGTATGAGTAGCGCATCGGCCAGCCTGTTGAAGTCGGTATCCACAGAGCCTTTCTTGAGGAGCCCGCGTTTCGGTAGCCCATGCTCTCGAATCTGTGCTGCGATCCGTTCCCACTTCTCTTTTCCCGAGAGTTCGCTTCCCATCTGTTGACCCTAGCACATCGCCATGAGAAAGGCGCTGGCCGCACAGGCAACGAATCGACACAGCTGCCTTCGCAGGGAGAGCAGAAAAGACGACCCAGCCGGCCATTTCGATTACTCGACGGCCTCGTCTCCCTGCTCTCCCCCACAAAGCCTGAACACTAGCGATAGAAATAGGTTGCTGGCTGGCGGTATCCAACACTGACCTGGGCGCTGTCGAGAAGACTTACGCCAGCGCGATGCCGCGAGGCAGTAGAGAAGTTCCTCGAATGATCCCAGAGGCAATTGCCCATCCGCGTTCAACCGTTTCTTTCGCACAGGACGTGGTGACTCAATTTGGCGCAATAGGGTTGAGTTCGATTCCTGCAAACAATCGGCTCATTTTGCGAAGGAGCAGCCGCTACGCTCGGGGTCTTTCGCCACCTTGAGCCTCGCGAGGGTTTCTTCAAGCTCTCGGAGTAGCTCGGCTAATTCATTTAGTTCGTTCTCAGCCACAGAGCTTCTCAATCAACGCAGATTTGCCCGCGGGTTGCATCAAACTCGATCCCCCGCTACAGGTTCCAGAAATTCCCTACGAATTTCAGCGGCCTGTGTTACCGGGCGTTTCCTTCGACTCGCGAATGTTGTGAGCAGCATGCGCCTGCAGTTCCGTGGTTTAGTTTGTCGCGCTGGCAGCGGCCGCTTGATCAAGAACCTTCGCCGCCTTACCTGCCTCTGCGACCCCGAAGATCAGGAACGTTGCATTGGCGTCGGACCAGGATCCGCAGTAGCCGTAGTTGATATTGATTCCCGCTAGGCCGAGCCGCGACGCGGCACGCGCCAGCTCGCCGGGACGATGGGCAAGTCTCACCTGCACAACTTCGGTCTCCATGTAATCCGTGCGTCGGCTATCGAGAATCTTTTTGGCCACTGCTGGACTGTCCAAGACGAGACGTACGGAGCTATTACCATTCTCGAGAGGAAAGGATTGAAACGCGAGAATGTTGACGCTTTGATCGGCGAGGGCCTGGCAGAGTTGTCCAAGCGTTCCTGGCCGGTCTTCTAGTCGGATCGTGAACTCCTTCATGGTGGGCATGGTAGAAACCTCCTTACGGTGGTCTCGGGGAAGGGTTAGAGGGTTCCAGCGAGATGCAGCGTTGCCCAGAATCCTACTCCTGCGAAGCGTGCGCGGCAAGGCGCCACGTGCTGGGCCGCGTTCCAAAAACAGTTCCTTCTGGCGGATAGAAAACTAACTCAATCGGCTGCGTGTTCGCAACGACTTGCGGAAGCCCGAAGCATGGGGATTTTGGCGGATGCCTGAGCAATCCGGTAGACCGTCCATGCGCTAGTCAGTCGTGGGCGGTGGCGGCAGCAGCGCGTTGATCGCTTCCCCCAGCTTCGCGAGGCCCTCATCCTTGGATAAGATTATGTCGAAGCCGCTGGCGGCGAGCAGCGACCTACGGAACTCTCCGGCGTACATGGCTAAGCCGATGATCTTGGTGCCAGGGACCATGGAGCGCAGGGCGGATGCGGTCTCGACACCGTACAACATCGGCATGCTCAGGTCCAGGATGACCAAAGCGGGGGAGCGCTCCTCGGCTTTCTTGATAGCAGCGACGCCGTTGCCAGCCTCGCAGCAGGCCTTGAAAGGTGTGGCTCTGTCGATGAAGTCGCAAATGGCGCCGCGCACCGCGGCGCTGTCATCGATGACGAGGATTCACGGCGTCGAGGGAGGCGGCATGGCAGGTAAAAGGAACTACCGGATTTTTCTCATCAAGACAAGACATTCTTTTCCGTCCCGCAATCCGATTTGACCGCAGGTGGGGGCGGCACAATCTACTTCCTGCTCCACAATTCCCAGAAGAATTTCGTCGTCGAACAGATGAAGAAGAAGAGAAGGCAAGACCCCGCGCTTGACTCCTCTCCCCCTTCTTGGTTGCGGAGTAACCCGCAATTTTATGTTAGGGCGTCGCGCTGGCAGCGGCGGCCTGCTCCAGAGCTTTCGCCGCCTTGCCGGCGTCTGCAACCCCGAGAAGTAGCATGGTCGCATTCGTACTGGGATCCACTCCGCAGTACGCGTAATCGATGTTGATTCCCGCGTCGCCGAGACGTGCCGCAGCACGCGCCAGCTCCCCAGGACGGTGAGTGAGGGTTACTTTGGCAACCTCCGTCTCGGTGTAGTCCGTCTTTTGGAGATCGAGAATCGATCTGGCCACGGCTGGATTATCCAAGATGAGACGTACGGAGCTCTTGTCCTTCTTCAGAGGGAAAGATTGAAGCGCGAGAATGTTGACGCTTTGTTCGGCGAGGGCCTGGCAGAGCTTGCCAAGCGTTCCGGGTCGGTCTTCCAAACGGATTGTGAACTCTTTAGTGGTGGGCATGGTAGGAACCTCCTTGCGGTGTACCTCGGGGATGGACCGGAAAGGTCCTGCGAGATCCAACGATGTCTCGAATCCTACGCCGGCGAGGCGGCTGCATCAAGGCGCAGCGTGGGAAAACTTCTCGGATTGACACGATTCAGTCCCGGGCGTAGCGTAAAGTCACTTCATCGTTTCCCCTGAGAAGGTCCCCCAATTTACGCGAAGAGGAGAGTTATCGTGAAAAAGCACATCGACACGTGGAGTTATTGGCTGGGTCTGGTGAGTGCGGCGATTGCGTTGACGATGCGGGCATTCAACGCTTTTGGGGTCTTGCTGCCTGGAACCGTCGTGCAAGGAACGACTATCTGGTATATGAGCTTTTACAAGGCAGCGTTTCTGTTTTTTCTGATCAACATTGCTACGGCTATCCGCATCTACTCGCGTATGCTCCTCAATCAACGCTCGAATGCTGCAAATGATGACCAAGTGGATGCGCGTGACCCGGCTGCGGGCAAGTTCCGAACCGCGGCAGCGGGGATCTGAAAGTACGACAGGGGCATTTCTACCAACAGGCGACTGGCCAAATCTCCATAACGGCCGAAACCGTCGATGCGAGTAGATTCCAGAAACATCTGCCTTACCGGACATCTCTAACAATGCCGGCTCGTGTCAAGACCTTTTTTTGAATTTTGTTCTGTCTTTTCTTTTTTTCGGACACACAACTCCGTTCACTCCGAAGAGTGGTCTTATTTGTTCCGTTAAACTTTACTTCGACG
>WNEZ01001609.1_pt1 | contig 19401 bp, 17 predicted proteins | sample 5400521 | NCBI WGS metagenome assembly WNEZ01 (sample SAMN13153339, study PRJNA577476) | soil metagenome | isolation source: 120 cm saprolite under Douglas fir tree site 2 hole 1 replicate 1 | place: USA:California | collected 2015-04-18 | reverse complement strand
TCGTTGCTAATTTTACCAAACGACTGAGTACCTTGATCGGCTTTTGTGTTGGATGGACGGGATTTTTTAATCTCTCCCTTCCCATGCATATGGAGCTTTCAATGAAGTTGTGCATATCTTTTTGTTTGGTAAAGTTCCAAGTATGCCCTTTATTCCAGACACATACTATAAGTTCGCAGCTATTAAGAAACCCTGCTCTTCTGAGCTTGGGTGGCGGATTCGTTTTGTGCCAAACAATGAACTGAAATGTATCGAAGACAGGGTCAAAAACCTGATGCCATTGGCCTATCAAGTTATAGCTGGTGAATGCAAAAATAGTGCCTGTTGGTTTAAGTATTCTCTTGAACTCGTCGAGCCATTCAGCAGGATTGAAGATGGTTGTATCCCATTCAGCAACATCATTGTTAAAATCCTTTCTCCAAGACATTTTGATGTTGCCAGTAGAGTAACGCCCTAGATTATAAGGCGGGTCCGTTAAGATCAAGTCAATAGATTGATCTGGTATTTTTTTAATCTGTTCGGAGCTGTCTCCTAAAATTAGATCATATTTGCTCATTATAATACTGATTCATGCTCGAAGGCGAAACGAGCATTACGCACTGGCAGGAGGTGTAGCCCGGCCAGGGTTTTAGGGCGACTGCACTATTGCCGTTGTGCCGCCGCCCCTATGTTTTACTATCCTTGCAGGATTTTCCGCTTTTCTGCCTCGAATTCGTCATTGGTCAGGAGGCCGGAATCGCGCAAGTGTCCAAGTAGTTGGAGCTGCGCAAGTCTTTCGTTTCCACCGCTGGCTGCTGGTGCCTGCTGGTTTGCCGGTGGCTGGTACTGTGGCGTTTGTGGTGGCTGGTATTGGGGAGCCTGGTACTGTTGCCCAGGTGCTTGCTGTGCCGACTGCCTACCCATCAAGTAGCCTATCCCGCCTGCCGCCAGGTCGCCCAGGAATGACCCACCCCCACCCATACCCATGCCCATCCCGAAGCCTCCCATGGGGAATAATAATGGGAAGCCGCGTCTTCTCATGTATGGCCCTCCCCAAAATGGTCCTCTTCCGTACATATGTAATCCTCCTCTGCTTCTCTTCTTACCAGGATTAAAAACTCTAGCTCTCCTGGCTTTGTTGCTGAGCTTCTTTCAATTCTGCTTCGAGTTGCTCCATCGCTGCCTGTGGTACCATCCCCCCGGCGAGGAGTACAGCATCTGCCCTGTTGAGGCCTTCTGTCAGCCTGACGATCCACGCGTGTTCCAACAGTACAATGACCGCCGAGGTGTCGGGGGGAATCGCTTCGGTGAGCAGCGAGATGTCTTGTGGTGTGAGTATACGCATCAGGTCTTCTTTTATAGGGTCAAAGGCCGCCAGTTCTTCATCGTTCAGATCGTGTACCTCAAGTGCCTTGACCGTACCGTCGGTGTCCTTCCTGACAAAAATCAGGTCAACCACCCGGATGAGGCCTTTCTCCTGGATGGAGCTCAATTCAGGCACAATCTCGCTCGTGAATCGATCACCTTTACATCCGATCACTACGAATTCAAGTGGGCCTATGGTCATATTCTTATCTGCCTTTCAAGATGTGTTCAAACATATTTGCTTCCTCAAAAAAAAGCAGAGCAGCGCCTCCCGATGTGCATTGCTGTCGTGCTGCTGAGCGATCGATCTCTCTAATGAGAACGAGACAAAGCCGCTGTTCACCGTATACTGACCCCCAGTGCAGGTATTGTACCATGCTTCCAGGGCAAACACCAATTTAATCGACCACGCGGATTACGCTTGCTCATTCTCTATCTCTACCAAAGGCCGAGCATTGCGCACATGCCCATTTAGAGTCGCCGCCAACGCCAGAAGCGCCAGGCCAACCGAATCTATTAAAATCGTCTGTATCACACCAACATTTTGAATGAGCACTCCGGTCAGCGCCAATCCCAGCGGCTGGCCACCAAATGCGATCAGGCGAAACACGCTGTTCACACGCCCTTGTAACTCGTCGGGGATGAGCGCGCTGCGATAGCTGAACTGCACCACGTTATAGAGCGGTCCCGCTATAAAAGCTGCAGCCGTGATGATACCCAGCACAAGTGGATTCGGCGCAATGGCATAGAGCGGCATGAACAGCGCAGAGAGCCACATCGTACCGATAATCGCCTGCCCAAAGCTGAGCCGCTTCTGAAAGAAAGGTGCAGCTACGGCCCCTATTATGCCGCCTATACCGCCAATAGCAAAAATCAGTCCGATGATGAAGGAAGAGGCATGCTGCCGTTGAGCCAGCACAATGATGATCAGTATAAAGCCCGATGATATCAGATTATACCCACCTGTGAGTATCGCTATGAAGCGAATCAGGGGATGGTGCCACAGCCAGGCAAGCCCCTCGCGAATCTCGACCCATAACTTGCGTCGTGCAGCTACCCGCTCCTTCTGAAACTTTACCCTGATAAAGAAAAGCGAGCAGACCGAAACAGCATATGAAATAGCATCAGCCAGAAATGGCAGCATTCTCCCTGCCGTAAAGAGCGCGCCGCCAAGCGAAGGGCCAACCAGTTGTGTGACCCCATCGGTAGCCATATTCTGAGCGGTAGCAGCAGGCAACTGCTCCTTTGGCACTACGCGCGGTAGACAGGCTGCCTCCGCGATATTGAAGAAGACGAACAGCGTACCTTCGATTGCCGAAACCAGGTAGAGTTGAATGATTGTCAGGTGCCCAATGGCAAGCGCAACCGGAATGCTCGCCAGGCTAAGCGCCCGCCCGGTATCGCAGAGAATCATAGTGAGCTTGCGATCCCAGCGGTCGATCAATGCCCCGGCAGGCAGGCTAAAGATGAGATAGGGCAGAGCGCGAAGTGCTCCAGCAAAACCCGCCTGTGCCGGAGAGCCGGTCAGCGCCAGGATCAGCAGCGGGAAGGCAAGTGTCGAGACTTGCGTGCCCACGTTGGAAACCACCTGGCCGCTCCATAGCAGCATAAAGTCTCGATTTAGCCACAATGATCTCGGTTGCCTTGGAGTCACATCTTTCGTGTTTTTCGCATTATCAGTGCCGAATGCATCATCCCTGGTAGTAGACATGAGGGTTTCCTTTCATTCATAAGGTGCAATATGCTCAATAAAAATTTTGCTTTTAATTTGGTGAATTTTTGCTAATTATAAGGAAATATTAACATGCCTTAACAAAACTGTCAAATATATTGGTGAATTACATCATTTGATTGCTAATAAATGAAATTCTATTTGCTCTTAGCGTAATGCAACGCCATACTTTCAAGACGTAAGGTAAGGTTCAAATGCACGTGACGGTTCCTACCCAGCAGCAAGGTCCAGCCCTGTCATGCTGAGCGCAGCGAAGCATCTCGCTGCCGCTCGCGACAGACCCTTCGCGGAGTTTATCCTGAGCGAAGCGAATGGGCTCATGGTGACAGGGTGTGACTGTTCAAACGGTCAAGTACTTTTCTTCAAATTGAACCTTGCCTAAAGAGAGCGCAACCCACCACGTTTTACGACAAAGACATTGCCTGGTTCATAAAAGCGTAACGGATTGCGCCCGAAAAAAGGCAAAAAAAGACGCTCCCCCGAAGAGGGAACGCATTAAGCTTACAAAATAAATTATAACATATTTATGAGGAAAAGTCAAATCGAGCGGTGGAACGGTCTTCCTGCCGAACGCCTGGCATGCTATAATACGCACGCAGGAGGTAGTTGGGGATGCAATCACAAGAAAGGGAGCGGGAGCCATGATGCCGAAAACGATTCAAACCATGGCATGGGCTTACCAACAAATCTGCGAAGGGGAAGACCCCTGGACGGCTCTTGGGAACTTTAAGAACGCATGGTATGACTACGCCAAGCACATGCGTGCCGCCTTAGTCAGTGAACCACTGGGAAAGCCGGAACCGGCCGCGGCGCATACCCGCCATTGGGCAGCCTTTTGTGCGGCCTCGGTTGAGTTCCTGTGTGACCGCTATGGGGTACCTTGCCCAGAGTGGGTCTATGAACCTTGCTATACGCTCTCCACCCCCTGGTACGGGGACAACATCATCAATCTTGCCGACGCCGTGGTGCTCCAGCATCGCATTAAAGCTACCCCAACTCCATTTGCGCGGCGGAATGTCTTTTGCGGCAACCGGCTCTTTCAGAATAAGTATGAAATGTATGAGTGGGTACAGGAAGCGCGCTTTAAAGGCATGAGCAATCCTCGCGAAATCTGGCGCTATGCCCGGCAGAAAGAAACGGCTCTTCATGGAGCATGACCTGCCTCGCCACCCCACTTTGCTTCAGGAGAAATCGGATCTTCGTCTTTACCACCGCTGCTACCTTCTCTTTTGTTCTCGCTCTTCCTTCCCTTTCTCCTCTTTGACTTATGGGTAATCAGCAGAATCACTTTCACAGGCTGAAACTGGCTGGTGCAGGCTGGCGAGTTTGTTCGCCCGTCGTAACTAAGCCTGTTCCCGCCTGGCTAAAACCGGCATGCAGTTCCTTCCAGGTCTCTTCTCCCCCCATATGGTGGACCGTCACTCCTGCCAATTTTGCCGCCAGGGGAGCATCTCCTATATATAATATCGTTACCGCGTGCCCCGATTGCTTCAAGCGCGCCAGCGAATCCAGCAAAGGATCGCTGACCGTACTTGTGACCACAACAACGGTCGCACCAGCCGGTAGCCGAACGCGCTCGACCTGTATCAAATCCTCAATCGAACTGCCAAAGTACGACTGGATGCGTGCCAGCACCTCCATGATACGCTTGCGCTGCTCTTCGTTGCTGGCTGGCGGCAAATGTATACGGCGACGTTTCAATTGATCGGCAACGACTGCCTCCAATGCTTGTTCCTTCTCTTCTCCCTCCTGGTGAGTAGGAGGCAGCATACCCATTTCCGGCATATACATCATAGTGTTCGCGTATAAACCAACTGCAAACCCTTCATTAAGCGCCCAGTCAGCTACTGAAGCAGTTGCGCAGATCGCCAATTCCTGGAGTTCAGGACGGATGCCGTACCACGCATCAAGCTGTGAGACCACGTTGAGAAAGAGGACGAGCGTATATGTTGTAGTTGGCTGGTAAACTTTGCTCTGCAGTTGCATCATGCGAGCGGTGGCTTTCCAGTGGATGCGCCGCAAATCGTCACCATACATGTAGTCACGCACACCTATTACGCGCGAAGGGTCTTCTAACAGGCGACGCGGTGCGCGGTTGTCTCCAAATGGATGGCGAGAAGGCAGGCCAAAACGGGTTATCGGGACCACCAGTGGATAGACAAGCAGGTATTGCCGGTTGGAAAGCGATTCCTGGCGATTGAGAAAGCCAAATACATCACCACTACGTACCACCGTTGGCCCAAACGTATGTACGCCTCGTGCGTTGCAAAGCACAGTGTATGGCCTTGTCACCCGTTCGTACCAGCGCAGGCTGAACAGACTCTCCAATACCACCATATTACTGGTGGTGCTGACCCGCAGTTGACGGCCTGTAAAGGTCAGTGTTCGCGGCACGCTATCTTCGATCTCTAACCACGGCAGCGGCAAGAGCTTGGCATTCTCGACAGAGAGCGAGAGTGTTATCTCCTCGCCAAACAGGACGCGCTGCTCGCTAAACTGGCGCTGGTAGCGCAAATCTTGCAGGCAATACTTTGCCCAGGTATCCGTAGCCAGGAGCACCAGCGCTCCCAGCAGTCCAACCACCAGCAGCAAGGGCTGGCGGATAAGCAGGCTCATAATAATAATGGCTATGCACAGGTAATACCACTGCTTCTTCATGACTCTACCGGCACGGGAACGCTATGCAGTACATCCTCTATAATTTGTTCCATCACGCGCCCATGCAGGCGCGTCTGACTGGTGGCAATCAATCGGTGAGACAGTACCGGGCGAGCGACGCGCTTGACATCGTCAGGAATAACATAGAAGCGCCCATGTATGGCTGCATATGCCTGTGAAGCGCGATAAAGAGCAAGGGTACCTCGTGGACTTACACCCAACTCGACCCCGCTGTGATTGCGTGTTGCTCGCACCAGTTCGACAATATAGCTTTCAACGGCTGGTTCAACGCGCACCCGGCGGATCATCCTCTGCAGCACCTCCAACTGCTCTCCGGCTAGCACCGGTTGCAGCTCCTGTAACGGTTGTTCTTCTTTGAAACGCTGCAGGATCAGTCGTTCCTCCGACTGGCTGGGATAGTCGAGGTGCAGGCGCATCAAGAAGCGGTCAAGCTGCGCTTCGGGCAAAGGGAAAGTACCTTCCAGTTCGATTGGATTTTGCGTGGCAAGCACAATAAAAGGACGTGGCAAGAGCACCGTCTCACGTTCTACGCTGATTTGACGCTCTTCCATCGCTTCCAGCAGCGCGGATTGGGTACGTGGTGTGGCGCGATTGATCTCATCGGCAAGCACAACCTGAGCGAGCAATGGCCCCGGGCGAAACTCGAACTCGCCCTTCTTCTGATTAAAGAATGTGATGCCGGTAATATCCGAGGGCAGCAGGTCCGGCGTAAACTGAATACGTTGAAATGTGCACCCGAGCGATCTTGCCAGCGTTTTTGCCAGGGTAGTTTTGCCAATCCCCGGCACGTCTTCAAAAAGTACATGTCCTTCGCAGAGCAAAGCGGCCATCAACAGGTCGATCACTTCCTCTTTGCCCACGATCACGCGGCTGGCATTCTGGCGGACAGCACGAGTCGCCTCTTGAACCCGGCGGATTTCATCGATCTGTGTCATCTAAAGCCCTTAAGAGTGGAGTGTAGAGAAAAAGCACTATCACCGGCACAGCAGGCGCGCTAAAACAAGCCCTTACAAATTATACGCACATAACTCGACAAATTTCTCTCCACCTATTCCACTCTTATCGTGTAAGAGGGGAGGCAACCTGCGTGTCGCCTCCCCTCTTGCATAATGCGCATACAGAAATTTATCCGCCTAATACCCCGACGTTCACCTGTACAGTAACTACTTGAGACCTTGCTTGTTGTCCATTTTGATCTGTTGCAACGGCGTAAACCGTTGCCTGCACAGTTCTCTGCTTGAAGCCGTAGACAAATACAAGCCATGAAATGGTCGCATTGCCGCCGCCATCCGTCGTTGCCGGTCCTGCAGTGGCCCGGGATGGCAGAACAGTGTAGCGTATTACAAGCAGGACGGACGCACCCGGTTCGCTTGCGTTAACACCAACATCTACTCTACTCCCATTATTTACTACGGGTGGGATGTTTGTGATCTGTACGGTCAGCGTCCCATTGCCCTGCGTGGGACTTGATTGAGCTGTCGGGCTGGTAGACGGGAGCGACGGAGTTTGATACAAAGGGGGTTGGCTGCTCTGATTAGTTCCATTCCCGCCGCTAGGATTGGGAAAAGTCGGACGAAGGTCAACAGTACCTGTCGCTTTGGGTGCGGGCGGGGGATTTTGAGAGAGTGAGGGAGCGAAAAAGTTCTGATTGCCAAAAAACGTGGCGCTGGCGAGTGATACGAACACAACCCCTGCAATCAGCACCATTGCCAACGCGATGATCAGCACTTTGTATGCCGGGTCTTTGCGCCAGTAATACGTGAGCTTGGAGACTGTACCTTTGGGCGCGGGCTGTGTCCGGCGAAGTATAAGTTGCTCAGGCCGTAACTGTGTGCCACTATACGCGCGCTGCTCCTCTACAGGAGGCGCTGGCAAAACCAGCTTTCCCGATTGAGGCGCTGGCTCTCGCGTATCTGGATTATTTATCATCGACAATACCTCCTATCAGGTATCCGTAAGGAACACCTCTCACTCCACACCGTCCTAGACATTTGGTGCCTGTCACCCTGAGCCCATGCGCTTCGCTCAGGGTAAACTCCGCGAAGGGTCTGGCTCACCGGACGAAGAGATCCTTCGCTGCGCTCAGGATGACAGCAGGACACCTCTCAAGTCCGCTCACGGGAAGCCTTCTCTCCAAATGTCTAACGCTGTCCAGTATACTCGATCTACTATCTTATGTGCAATTTGATGGGCCAGAAGTCAGGGCAATCGGACCCGTCCCCGCCAGGTGATTCACGTTCTCAATCCATAAAACGCATCAATCGCTTCCATTACCACATTCACAGGTACCTGTTCCAATAGTTGTCCGTATAGCACTTTTGTGCAAGGTCCCACTGGCTCCCATACTGCCGGGTCGCTCGGCCCGAAAAGCGCTACTGTAGGTACTCCGAGCATTGCCGCCAGGTGGGTAATGCCCGAATCATTGCCGAGATAGCACCTGCAAGGCTGTAGATGTCGCGCCACCTCTAACAACGGCTCATTTGTGAGTGTCTTGAACATTTCTGGCCTGGGAGGAGTCGCAACAAGGTTGATTAAATCGCGCACGCGCTCAGTATCGGCTGGCCCGGCAAGCAAAAGGACCGGGCGATTTTGTTGCCATAAGCGCTCGATGACTGCGGCAAAATGAATTACCGGCCAGCATTTTTGCGGTCCTCCACTCCCAGGATGAATCGCGACGTAATCACAAGCCGGGCCTTCTGAGGAAACGGAATCGGTACCAAGTGCAAAATCAATTGACTTATTGGGTAATCCAATGTAGAATGTCTCCTGTGAAGGTGCGTGGGGAGTTGTGTGGAACTGGCAGACGCATCTCCTTTTGCTCGATCCGCTTTGAGGATACTGCAACAGCGAAGGCACGCTCCATTGTGACCTTTTTATGGGCAATCCAGCCGTTTGCGCCAGGTATTCCACAACATGCACGCGCGCACCTTCGGGTGGCCGGCCCGGGGCGATGATTAATCGCCTGATACCGTTCATCCTCAGGTTGCGCTCAACCATGCCGCCAGGATCGCGCAGCCAGCAAATGGCAAGCTCGATTTGTTGTAACAGGTCCTGTAAAGCAGGAGTACCGTTGGAGGAGAATAACTCACTCCATTGGATATCCTGGTAATCCCCTACCTCGTCTGCAACCCCAAAAGCCAACGCCAGCGGCAACACCTGCGCATTACTCACTAATGTGATATGTGCACCGGTATAGTGTTCTCTCAACGCCTTCAAGACAGGAAACGAGAGCAAAGCATCTCCGATTGCACCTGGCCGGATAATAAGAATATGCATTTAGTTTCCCCAAATACCTATTTTCGTCCTAACGATAACACTTCAATCACAAGAACAATGCCCAGGCTCACGATTGCCGTAAAAATGCTCCAGCTATGCAGAACGCGTAAAAGCAGGTTGAACACAATCCATAGTGCCAGTAACGCGCCCTGGCGTAGCGCGTGTCTCATAGTCGCTCGATAGAGCCTTGAAGAAATGAAGCGCAGGCCGATGAAATACGCGAGCAAGGAAAAGGTACAGGTAAGTGCGACACTCAACAGCACAAAGAACGTGACATAGGCCAGTACCGCCTGTGGAGACACGAAGCGGGTAAATAAGAGTAGCCCTCCCCAGGCCAGCAGTGCAAACAGCATCAACACATAGAGGGCGGTACGGTTTGTCATTTCATTAAGTCGAAGCCCCTATTGCCATTTAAAGGGGCTTCGTTGCGGTGACGGCTCTCCTGGGCCTCAGGACTGAAGTACTTCTGCCACATATCCGGCGCATCCTTGCTCTCACCTCCGTGTTTGGTAATACGCTGGCGCACGCGGCAAATCACTGGCGTATTGACCGCCGCTCCGGCGATAATTACCTGTCCTTTGGAGAGTGCTGGCAGATTATCCAGCAGATCGCGGCCAACCCCTTCAATCGCGGCGGCAACGCTTTTCTGGTCAATCTCATTCACGATACGCATAATGCATTGTGTCTGGCACTGGCTGAGCACGTCGGCATCGAGTTTGCCCGGGCGCTGGCTGATTAAACCGACGCCGATACCAAATTTTCGCCCCTCGGCCAGCACCTGCTTGAGAATCGCCGTAGAGACTACCTCGATTCCCCCTGGCGCAAAGTGATGCGCCTCCTCCAGCAGCACAAAGACGGGATAGGGCAAGTAAAATTCACCCGAATGCACCTTCCCGCGCTCGGTCTCCATGCGCGCCTTATTCAAACGGCGCAGGAGTGTGGCGACAACGACCTGTTGATCTCGCTCATCAATCTCATTGAGCTGCAAAACGGTGCACTGTCCTGGTTTGAAAATCTCCGGCAGGTCGAGATGCTCCATATCGTCAAATGTAAAGCTGTCCACGAAGCGTTGATCGATACGCCACGCTAAAGCATGCACGGTGCTCGAATCGTCCGCGCCTTCGCTATCTTCATCGCCTTTCTGCTTGGCAACATTTTTGATGGCGAGTTTCAGATCAGCCACACTCCAGGGGGTGCCTCTCTTGAGTTCGCTCACTTTACGTAATGCCCGGCTCAACAGGTATTGCTGTTTCTCCGTCATCTCTGGCAAAAGATGGCGCATATCACCCATGGTCAGCGTCGAGATGCGTACCTTGACCTGTTCCGGCTTATAAACTCTCACCTGTGCTTGATACCCGCCTCTTCTAGCATTGCCCTGCTCGGCAAATCGAGGAAAATTGGCGATTTGATCGAGCGTGCCGTATTCGCCGTGAGGATCGATGATCAGGACGCACGCCTTATTGTGGGCCTGCATCAGCTCTTCAACCAGCACGCTGGCAAGGTAGCTCTTACCCGCGCCTGTGCTGGCGATGATGGCAATGTGCGTACTTACGACATCTTTTACAGATAGGACTACCGGCACAGCATCCGGCGGACGTGTCAGCAGCGACCCTATAGTTGCGGAGCCAGGTTCTCCCGGGCGTTTGCGGCTGAGGATTTGCGCCAGCATCTCGTCATCTGCTAGAAAGATCCGCTTGCCCGACTGTGGCGGAATCCAGGGGTTAATGAACGAGTTGGTAGGAGCATCGTAATAGCCCATAATGGCTACATGCAGCTCAAACAGTTCGTTGGTGCGTGCATCATAGCCGACCATGGCCGCAACCTGCGCGGGAGCTATTTCCGGCTCTGCCAGAAAAGTGTCAGGGTAGAGTCGCAGCGGTACGCGCTTAATGATGCGGCCCAACACGCGCCGTGTAGGTGAGGATGGCCCTTGCGTTTGCTCTACTTCATCAGGATCAGCCAGCTCATAGTAGACGTATTCACCGTTCTTGAGCACTTGCTCATCGTCGCGCGAGACGAAGGTATATTCATGGGCATTTTCGCCCGGTCCTTTGGTGATACCGACAGGCTTGAAGCGTGGGAGCGCGATTGTTGAATCAGGCATACATGAAAACCTCCATCAGCCTGTAGTTTCCACCTTGAGTTTCCAGGCGAAGTTACGTTTCACAATTGAGAGCAACGAGAGATTCTGTGGAAATAGATGTTCCAACTGGTCGATAATCCGCAGTGTGACCATCGGCAGTAGGCTATTTCTTTGCGCAATAATGTGCGGAATATAGCCCATATGCAGGTATTCTTTACGATCAGAGTCGCCTGGGTCGCTGAAGTAGTGGAAAGCCTGTACCTCCTCGTCGGTCATGGTTTCAATTTCGCTGCCCAGTTCCAGCGACAACAGCGGTACTCCATGCATGATGGAGAGTACTTCTGGTTGACCGCCGGGTATCATACGCTGCTCCATCATGCCCAGGACCATCACATAGATCAGTACTGCTTTCTCGGAGATGTAATCGGGTGAGAAGAGTTCAACCTGCGTCTCGTTCGAGAGGCGTGGCCCCAGCGAGCCAAACGCGGGATTGAGCAGGATAGTATCGTAGATTACGCCGGTGGCATAGATTCTGGGTTCAGAACTCTTCCCAAGAGCAAAGATCACCTGCGCGTCATGGTCATCGGTCTGTTCAGAGCGAACCGCGATACGCACAAAACGGCCAAAGGCGTAGTCAGCCGGGTTCGGCTCCAGTTCAACCTCGCGAGGGCCATAAATCTGACAAACGTAGTTGATGTGCGAGTCCGATTTGACGATCTTGCCAATGTACATCTCGTTCTGCCCCCCTCCGCAATTAGAACGGGTTTCTGTTTTCGGCATTATACCATAGAACACGTCTCATAACATGACGAGTTAGTCGGTTACTATACTGCCATTTTTGAGTTGCCCTATAGAGCCGCTCTACACGAAGCATGCTTACAAAGAAAGCTTACAAAAAATCATTGATTTTGTAGTTCTAATATGTTATTCTGATTATATGGCATATGATATCTTTACGACAATGGATATCGTTCGCATCACAAGCTTCTCTGAAAGGCAACTAGACTACTGGGCACGACAGGGTATAGTTGTACCGAGTATTCGACAGTCACATGGGCCAGGAAGTCGTAGGCTTTACGCTATCGACGACCTGATGCAGTTGAACTTCATTCGTCAACTCAAACGTCACGGCTGGTCTACACAGAAGATTCGGGAGGCAATTATCAGGCTACGCGACGTGATGGGGGATCCCAACCCATTGAAAAGCGCAATACTGTTCGATGGTAAGGGAACTATGCTTGCTATCTGCAAGACCAAAGAGGGGGAACGGGTTTTGCTGGATGCTCTCAGCAATAGTAGGCAGCTAGTGATGGGAATAGTCTTGGAAATGTTGATAGAAGAAACTCGACATGTTGCAGTAAGCGTAGAGAAGTTCAAGCAGGAGGAGCCAAGCAATGCCACTAGCTGAACTTCTGGACGCGCTTGACTATGACCAATATCCACAATACTATCTCAAAACTGATGCTAAACATTCTCCTGATATAGCGCCCTTATTTCGTGCAGCTAACCAAATTGGTGTAGATGGAATCTATGTCTTCCGATCAAGTCCTAGTGAGCAAAATATTTTACCTGTACGGCCTGCCGTATATGTTGCTGAAGCACAAACACCAGATCAAGCACGTAAAATCCACCGTTATCTATGGAATCTAGGTCTGGCACCGTTCCTCATAGTGGTTCTGCCTAATCAAATCAGGGTCTATACAGGGTTTGACTACTCTGAAGGGTCTAAAGAAGCTGGTTTACTTGAAGATAAGATCAACCTTAATAAAAATGAAATCCGTGATCGTCTTGCAGATTTCTGTGCTGAGTCTATTAATTCAGGATCGCTTTGGCAAAGGAGAGCTAGTGCTTTGAAATCTAACAAGCGAGTAGATAAGCGCTTGCTTAGAAATCTTAGAGAGCTTAGTGAGTATCTACGAATTAAAAAAGGACTTAAATCGGAGATAGCTCATGCCTTGATTGGTAAGTACGTCTATATTCACTACCTACATGATCGAAAAATTCTCTTTGATGAGTGGCTAGAGCAACATAACATAGACATAAATCGGGTTCTTGGCAGGCAAGCGACAGTTGAAGGCTTGCGCACTCTCGTCGAAACCCTTGAGGATCAGCTTAACGGCAATATTTTCCCGCTTGACCTTAAAGGAAACACGGATCTCACCGATGAACATGTTGCAGCAGTAGCATCTGTATTTAAAGGAGATCAGCTTGTAACAGAAGATTTATTCCAGCTCAGCTTAGATTTCAAAGTGTACGACTTCGCATATATTCCAATCGAAACGCTCTCTTCCATTTATGAACAATTTCTACATGCGGAGGGCAAAGGCAAGCAGATCGGGGCCTATTACACGCCGGAATATCTTGCCGACTATCTTCTAGCTGAGATGAATTCAGTAAAACCCTTGAAAAAGGGCATGAGGATTCTTGATCCAGCATGCGGTTCTGGAGTTTTCCTTGTACTCGCCTATCGCCAGTTAATAGAAATCGAAATTGCGAAATCATCGAACACAAAGCCGCAATTATCTGACCTTTTGGAACTTCTAGGATATCTCTATGGTGTAGAACGTGTGCAAGATGCTTGTTATGTCGCAGAGTTTAGTCTTATTCTAACCCTTTTGCATTATGTAGATTCTGACGAACTGCTTGCGGGGGATAAATTTTTCCGGTTCCCATCACTTCACAACACACATGTTTTCCAGTACGATTTCTTTGATCATAGTAATCCAATATGGGAACAGAAACTAAGGTTTGACTGGATAGTTGGTAATCCACCATGGATTCGAGCAGATCTACAGGAAGACATGTTTGCTTATACATGGATAATAGAGAATCAGAAAGAGCGACCAGTCAGCAATTACAGTGTTTCTGAAGCGTTTAGTTGGAGAGTTACTGATTTGTTAGAACCTGGCGGTTGTGCGGGTCTTATTTTACCTGCTACATGCCTTTATAATCATAAATCCCAGAAGTACCGTCAACATTTTTTTCAAAAATGTGAGATTTTCAGAATGACCAACTTTTCTAACCTCAGAAGGGAACTCTTTGAGGGGAGAGCAATAGAGCCTGCAATAACAATGATTTACAGTAAAGCCTCAGAGGAACATGAAAAGCCTTTAATAGATCATTATGGCCCATTTTTTATCAACCAGGCTCCAAATAGCAACGGAGAGCTATGGACGATTACGATCAATGAGAATGAATTTCAAAATGTTTCACCATATGAAGCGGAACGTGGTAATGCTACAGTCTGGAAGATTGCTTTGTGGGGCACATATAGGGATAAGCGGGCTGTAGAGAGATTGCGTCGATTATTTCCTATGACACTTGATCAGCTTTGTGAAAAGAATCTTTGGGGTCCTCCTCAGCAGGGTCCAGAACTCCGTGCAGACGAAAAATTTACTCCAGTTCCATTTCTTGAGGGTAGGAAGCTTCTTGATATAGAAGTGCTGAATAAATCGGGCCGCATCTTATCTATCCCCGAAGATGCTTACAAAGTTATTTCGAAGGAAATGTGTTTTGCTCGTAGACAAGGTGGTATACCCGTATCCGAGGCTCCTCATATACTTATGCACGCTTCGTGGAACTATGTGATTTATAGTGATCAATACTTCGTAATTCCACCTAGGCAGATTGGCCTTTCGGCTCCTCAAAAAGATGCCGATTATTTACGTGCCCTTTCAATTTTTCTAGGCTCCAGTATTGTCCGATATTATTTATTCTTCCAGACTCCAGAATGGGGAATCGAGCGTGACAGAATTACACTTTATGATGTTAAAAGTATCCCCGTTCCCAATCTCACTGCTGATCAGATAGAGAAGCTTGTCACTCTGTACAATGACTTGGTTCAGAGAGACATCCAAGGAGACCCTTTTCATGTGCGACAGAGTTTGGATGAGCAAGTGGTCGATATTTTCAGCATTCCCGACGACATAAACACACTGGCAACAGAATTGAACAAAGTGCGATTGACATTGAGAGATAAAATCATAAATAGCACTGCTGTAAGGCGCCCGAATCGAGAAGATTTAGTAGCCTATGCCCAGCAGATGGCAGCTGAACTCGATGATTTTATTATGTCCAACCAGACTCACCATAGAGTTACTATTGATCAGTCACAAGAGCTGATAGTTTGTACTGTAGAACTGGTCGATACGGATCATCCACTTCCAATAGTTGTCAAACAGCAAACACCTGAGAATACAGGTCTCTTTGCCAGGCTGCACAATGAACTGAATAAAGAATTTAGTCAGTGGATATACATCCAACGAGGGTTAAAGATTTTTGAGGGAAATAAAGTCCATATTTACAAGGTGCCTCGCCTGATAGATTGGACAAGAACTCAGGCTCTCAATGATGCCGATGATATTATTGCAACAGTTCTTTCCTCAGCGAGGAACTATTGATGAGTTATTTAAACCCCCACTATCTGGATGATAAGTGGTCTGACAGGTACTGGCCTGAGTTTAGGCTACATGTACATAAGTTAATTGCTTGGGGATATGAAGATGCCAGGAGTAGAATAAGGCAGGATCACGAAGAGGAAGAAATTACAGGATTTATTGCGGAGGCAATTCAGAAGCGACTCAGTTTTCCAAGTTGCCCTCGATGGTGCCAGCGTTATACCCTGAAGGAGGATAATCCAGTACCAGGAAAAGGCCTTACAGGAAAGCGCAGAAAAGTACCCGATTTCATATTTGAGATTACTGTACCTCCACGGCCTTGGTACATTTTTGAGGCTAAACGCTTACGTCAACATAAAAATTTTCGTGAGAGCTACTATCTCGGTGATAAAGGTTTGGGGCGTTTTCTATGTGGAGAATACGCTTCCAATTATCCAGAAGCTGGGATGATTGGGTATGTACAATGCGATACATTGGACGATTGGAGAGATAGATTGAAGCAATACATTGTTGAAGACATGAAGAAGAAGAAAAATTGTAAAGTACATTCAAATTCAGACCCGCGAGAAGAACAGATTCTTAGTGTATTTCCCGAAGAATGGGTCAGTGAACATGAAAGGCTCACCGGGGAAGGTATTGCTATCTATCACATTCTCCTGGATTGTTGCTCTTAAGAAATATAGACAGGAGTACCCATAACCATGCCTGACATCCTCCCCTCCTTAGACGACATGCTTCACTCCCTCTTGCTTATTGAAGAGGGCGAGCACGAATTTTCAGGCGAGGAAGAGGATGTGCAGGAGATGCGGCAACTCTTTTTCCCGATTACCCGCCATAGCATCTATCTGAACCACGCCGCGAATGGACCGCTTCCCGGCCCGGTGGCGCGTACGCTACATACATATGTCGATGATACCAGTAACTTCGGCAACATTAATTTCGCGCGCTGGTCGGAGTATGAGCGAGGCGCGCATCGTCGCCTGGCCAGTTTGATTCATGTGCGCCCCGACCAGGTAGCGCTGATTGCCAGCACCGGCGAGGGGCTGATGAACATCGCCAGTGGACTGCGCTGGCAGCCAGGCGACACCATTATCAGTGCCGAATGCGAATTCCCCAGCAATATTTACCCCTGGCTGAATCTGCAAGAGCAGGGTGTTCAAGTCCACCTGGTGGCAATGCGTAATAATCGCATCGCAGTCGAAGATGTCCTGGCAAGCATTACCGAGCGTACGCGCCTCGTCAGCCTGGGCCTTGTCGAGTTTTCAACGGGCTTCCGCAGCGACATCGCTACCATTGCGCGCTACTGTCACGAGCGTGGTATCATTTGCGGCATCGATGCAATACAGGCCCTGGGCGCGTTAGATATAGACGTGCAGGAGCTCGGCATCGATTACCTGGCTGCCGCTGCCCATAAGTGGCTGCTCGGCCCACAAACAACCGGCATCCTTTACATATCGGATGCATTGCTCGCGCAGATGCATGTTCCACGCAGAGGCTGGTTCAGCGTAGAAACGCCGTTCGATTTCTTCAATTATGAGCAGTCATTAAAGGCAGGAGCAGCCCGTTTTGAACATAGCTCGCCCAATCGACTTCCTATCGTTGGGTTAGATGCCGCCCTTGGGATTTTTGAGAGCATCGATGGTGGGATGCAGGCCGTCGAGCAGCGTATCTTAGGTTTGACCGGGCATGCAATCGCCGGATTAGAGCGGCTTGGCTATCCCGTAGTATCCCCACGGGGAGAAGGCGAGCGTTCTGGTATCGTATGTTTCAACGTGTATCCAGACCGCCAGGACATCAGCCCGCAGCAGCTTGTAGATGAACTCGCTTCACGCAATATACGTGTTGCAGCTCGCGGCAACGTCGTACGTATCTCTCCGCATTTCTACAATACCCTTGAAGAGATCAATACGTTACTGAACGCCCTCGAAGAGTTAATAAAGCAGGCTTCCACCTAGCGCCTCACCGGTTTCCACTGGGGGCGTAAATAATAGTGTGTTCCCCGCTAGGCGCCTTGTTCACGTTACCCATTTTATCGTAAACATCAAAACTCACCTGAATATGGCCGGCAGCCGCACCAAGTCGTTTGAGGCTAACGTTGCATTGAAATGTATCATCGACGTGGTTTGGATAAACGACACAAGCGATCCTCCAGGTGCCGTTCCAACCGGCGGTGAAATTCACATGATCGATCACCGGATCACCGCGATTGGTGGGAAAAGCATGTGCAGCGAAGTGAATGATATCGTTGATTGTCTGCCCGTTCATAGGGCTAATCCAAAGTCCTCCGGGGACGATGCGTACAAGGACAGTTGTATTTGAGACACGGCTAAATGTGATTCCATTAGATACCCATATAGTCACAAATTTTCCCGATAAAATGAAAGCGCCAATTAAGACGACAAGGCCCAATATGATTACTTTCCTGGTGATATGACTTCTATGCAAGAAAGACTGCAACAGCAAATTAGCTGGCATGTACCTGGTAGGATTATGCTCACTCGTCGCGACCTGGCCAGGTTCGTTTTGTAATGCCCCGCTTTCCCTGCTAGAGGTCAAATCTGATGCCTGGTCGGGATACTGTCCATGGGGGGCAGTATCCTTAATTAATCCCAGCTCATCTGCTTTCTTCCCAAAGAGTTCGCAGAGCTTCTGACGATAGTATGGGCTAGGAAACGTTTTACCACGTTCCCACCGGGCTACCGTCTGCGGATCGCTCTCTATCTTTTCGGCCACATAATTACGCGACCATCCGTATATTTCGCGCTGGTGTCTTAACCGCTCATTCGGAACAGCGTTATCACGCATAGCCAGCAGCCTCCTTTCTATGTTCCTTTCCCTATCCGGCATGATGTATCGATTGCCAGCTTAAATAAACGTAGCCTGCAGCAAATGATACATATAAATGCCCTGAAGTTGCCCCACCAGTGACACCTGTATGACGTTCCTCTTGATCATCTTTACAGGCATACTACCTTTACGACCGGCTGAGCGAAGCGCACTCCTTGCAGCTTGTCTGAGCGAAGCGCACTCCTTGCGTCTTGCCTGAGCGGAGCTAGGACGCAGTCCGTTGGCAAGACGGCTTTCAAGAAGGACGCAGTTCGTTGACAAGCTGCCTAACAAGAAGGACGCAGTCCGTTGCCGGTCGGAATAAGATCGAGTACTACTGTTAGAAACCGTCAGGCAGGGTTGGATTCCGTACAAACATAGATGAGGGAGAGGAGCCACATATGTACACCTTAAAAATTCGCGTCTCTATTCAGTGTCCCGACAGATTTACAGAAATGCCTGTCAATGACCTTGAACACGCTGAACTTGCAGTGGAAGTGACCGTTCAGTACGCCAACTCAGAGTACGAATGCGGCAATCATTTCCCCTGTTGTGCCTGATTGGATGGGTCAGCGAGCTATCATAACAGTGCCACTCCGTTGGAGCTTCTGAGGTATACTGGTATAGTATGATTCTATTAGGCTCTCCATCGTTGCGTGGGAAAGACCCTTCCTGATGAATGTTGACGACCGAATGGGGGAATGTAGGGACAAGGGGCGGATGTGGGGCAGAGTGGGGGCCTGGTGCTTGTCCTGGTGGCAACGCGATCCATGGGGGACTTCGTGGAGCACCCAGGTCGCCCCCCAACGAGGACAAGCACAAGGCCCCCTCATCCACTCCACCCCGCCCCTTGTCCCTACAGGACCCTGGGCCGCAAGCACCTCACTGGATAGGATTACCCGATTCGGTCGTCAACATTCATTAGGGGCGAGGGTGGTGAAGGGTGGCTGGGCAAGAAAGATACGGGGTATCTTTACAAGGCCTTTATGGTCGCCCGCCGTCCCTCCTAATGGATGGGGATTCTTCTATTATCAGAGCCAGGCTAGCCAGTTTTTCCAGGAGCA
>WNEZ01004884.1_pt1 | contig 19406 bp, 20 predicted proteins | sample 5400521 | NCBI WGS metagenome assembly WNEZ01 (sample SAMN13153339, study PRJNA577476) | soil metagenome | isolation source: 120 cm saprolite under Douglas fir tree site 2 hole 1 replicate 1 | place: USA:California | collected 2015-04-18 | reverse complement strand
CGCGTTGATCAGGGCGAGGACCTGAAGAAGGGCAACAGTCAAAGAACTCCGCGATCCACATCGATAATGATCGACGCGTGGCTTCGCGGATCCGCAGGGTTGATCGCGACACGCCGTCGCTCCCCTCATTTTTCTCTCTCCACTTTGCTTCCGGTACCCGGCCTCGCCGGCGCCCGCGCGTCCACGGTACCCGTGGCGCTCACGCGCGTTTGGCGGCGGCGTCTAAGCGGCCGACCGGGAGAATCTTGCTAAGAAGGAGGTGAGCCCGGATGGCCGCAAAGAAGAAAGCAGGCGGAAAGAAGAAAGCCGCGAAGAAGTCGTCGAAGAAGAAGTAGGTTAGCTTTTAAGCTGACTCAATACAGCCGGTGCCTTCGGGTGCCGGCTGTTTCGTTAGATTTGTGGGGCGATGATCGATCTCGAGCGCGCGCGCCACTTCCTCAAGGTGCGTCACGACGGCATCCTGGCCACCATCAAGCGTGACGGCCGCCCCCAGCTCTCCAACATCCTCTATCTCATGGATGACGATGGCCGGGTGAAGATCTCGGTCACCCAGACGCGGGCCAAGACCCACAACCTGCGCCGCGATCCACGGGCCAGCTTGCACGTCCAGGGCCGCGACCGCTACGAGTACCTCGTCGCGGAGGGGACGACGCAGTTGATCGATGGCGAAGGGGTGGCGGAGGCGCTCCGCCACTACTACCGCAAAGTCCGCGGCGAACACCCCGATTGGGCCGAATACGACGCCGCCATGATCGCGGATCAGCGCCTGCTGCTCTCCATCTCGGTCGAGCGCGCTTACGGCCAGCTTCGCTAGGACCGTCGCCTACTGCAAGCGGCGAGGCGGCGCGGGTCGCCCTCCGGAGCGCCGCAGAGGGGCCGGGCCGCTCAACCTGTGACGGCGCCTTTCCAGGAATGGTTCTGAGCGAGAACGGCAGAGGCGTTCACGCCGGCCGATCTATGACCGATTCAGGCGCAGCAGGCCGGCCCCTCGAGCAGTCCGGAGGGTGCGCCGCCGTCAGTCGCTTGCGATGGGCGGTTGTTGCACCGTCAGTCGCTTGCGATGGGCGGCTGTTGCCGCCGTCAACCGCTGGCGACCGTCGGCCGTTTAGCGGACCGCGAGGCAGGTGACGGTCTTGAAGACCCCGTCGATCTTCTGGATCTTTTCGACGATCACCGATCCGATGCCGGCCACGTCCGGGGCCTCGACGGCGGCGATCACGTCATATTCCCCGGTGATGGCATCGGCCAGCTCGATGCCCTTGACGCCCTGAAGAGACTTGGCCACCTCGATCGCCTTTCCCGCCGACGCGTTGATGAGCACATACGCCCGCATAGCACCCTCCTGGAGGAATTTAGATCTCAGAATACGGGTTTGGCCGCCGGTAAGATGTCAATCATGACGTCCATGACGGCAGTGGTGAAAGCCGCTGCCGGTCCGGGCGCCGAGATCGACCAGGTCGAGGTTCCTGAGCCGAAGGGTACGGACGTCCTGATCGAGGTCGCCGCCTCCTCCATTTGCGGAACCGACGTCCACATCTTCGACTGGAACGAGTGGGCGCAACGTCATATCCATCCCCCGCGGGTGTTCGGTCACGAGATGTCCGGGCGCATCGTGGCCACCGGGCCCGAGGTGAAAGACCTCAAGACTGGCGCGTTCGTGGCCGCTGAAACCCATATCGTCGACCACACCTGCCGCCAGTGCCAGCGAGGCCTCTACCACCTGTGCGAAAACACGCGGGTGCTCGGCGTCGATCGCGACGGGTCCTTCGCCCGCTACGTCCTGCTGCCCGCGGAGAACTGCTGGCGTAACGCCCCCGGATTGAGCCCGGAGGTCGCTGCGCTGCAGGAGCCGTTCGGCAACGCGGTGCATGCCGCCACCGCGGGTCCGCTGAAGGACAACGCGGTCGCGATCTTCGGGCTCGGCCCCATCGGTCTCTGCGCCGTCGGCATCGCGCGGGCCGAGGGTGCCGCGGCGGTCTACGGCATCGAGCCCAACCCCTACCGGCGCGAGCTGGCCGAGCGGATGGGTGCCACGGCGGTCCTCGCTCCCTCGGCGTCGACGGTCGAGGACGTCCGCCGGATCAACGGTGGGGTCGGGGTGGATGTCGTCCTGGAAATGTCGGGCCACCCGGTCGCGATCGAGCAGGGGCTGCAAGTCCTCCACCGCGGTGGATGGATGAGTTTGCTCGGCATCGGTGACCGGCCGGTCACGCTCGACCTCAACGACCTGGTGGTCACCAAGGGGATCACGATCTATGGCATCTTCGGCCGGCGCATCTGGGAGACGTGGGAACGCACGTCGACTTATCTCAGTACCGGCACGGTCGACGTCTCGTCGCTCATCACCCACCGCTTCCCGCTCGACGACTTCCAGGAGGCGATGGCCCAGATGAAGAGCGGCCGGTCGGGGAAAGTCGTGCTGCTGCCCAACGGCGGCTAGGAGGATCACATGATCACAGAGAAGAAAATCCAGTTCCTGGTCGAGGAGCTCGACCAGCTCCGCCAGCAAGGCCTCTACCGACCCTTGCGGGTGCTGGGCTCGGCCCAGGACACCGAAGTCGTCGTCGACGGCAAGCACGTGCTCAACCTCTCCTCCAACAACTACCTGGGGCTGACGACTCACCCGCGGTTGAAGGCTGCCATGATCGAGGCGACGGAGCAGTGGGGCGCCGGCTCGGGCGCGGTGCGCACGATCGCCGGCACCATGACGATCCACGAGGACCTCGAGCGCCGGCTCGCCGAGTTCAAGCACACGGAAGCGTCGCTCGTCTTCCAATCGGGCTTCACTGCCAACCTGGGGGTCCTCCAGTCGCTGGTGCGGGAGGGCGACGTCATCATCAGCGACGAGCTGAACCACGCCTCGATCATCGACGGCATCCGGCTCTCCAAAGCGGAGCGCTCGATCTTCAAGCATCGCGATATGGATGACCTCGAGCGTCATCTCGAGAAGCACCGTGACAAGCGGGTCAAGCTGGTCGTCACCGACGGCGTCTTCAGCATGGACGGCGACATCGCGCCGCTGCCGGCGATCGTCGAGCGTGCCGAGCGGTTCGGTGCACTGGTCATGGTCGACGACGCGCACGCCAGCGGTGTCCTGGGCGAGAACGGACGTGGTTGCGTCAACCACTTCGGCCTCGATGGGCGGGTCGACCTGCAGATGGGGACGCTCTCGAAGGCCATCGGAGTGCTGGGGGGCTACGTCGCCGGCGCCCAGCCGGTGCGCGACTTCCTGATCCATCGCGCCCGGCCCTTCCTCTTCAGCACCTCCCATCCGCCGGGCGTGGCAGCGGCGTGCATCGCGGCGATCGACGTCCTGATCGCCGAACCGGAGCGGATCGACCGGCTGTGGAAGAACACGGCTCGGTTCAAAGAGGGCCTGCGGGGGCTTGGCTTCGACACTGGGGCCAGCGAGACCCCGATCACGCCGGTGATCGTCGGCAAAGGCGCGGTCGCCTTGGAGTTCTCCGACCGTCTCTTCAAGCTCGGTGTCTTCGCCCAGGGGATTGGCTTCCCAACGGTCCCCGAGGGACGGGCCCGGATTCGCACCATCGTCACCAGCGTGCACACCGATGGCCAGCTCGATCGTGCCCTGGAAGCCTTCGCGAAGGGCGGCAAGGAACTTGGCCTTATCGCGTAACCTTCACCACGCAAGGTACATATATGGGTAGGTCAGCCGCGTGACCGAGCGTTCGGCGGCGGAGCTGCAAGACGAGGCGCGCTTGATCGAAGCCGCCAAGCGGGACCGCAAGGCGTTTGCGGTGCTCTACGGCCGCTACTTCGATCAGATCTACTCGTACTGCTACTACCACTCCGGCCGGCGCGAGGAGGCGGAGGACCTGGCGAGCGAGACGTTCCAACGCGCGCTGGAAGGCCTCGACAATTTCGAATGGCGAGGAATCCCATATTCAGCATGGCTCTACAAAGTTGCGTCGAACTTGATGTCGAAGCGGCGGCGCCGGCCGCCCTGGATCGAGCTGCCCGACCCGATCGCGGGGAGTGGCGAGAACGATCCCGAGCGACTCTGGCTTCGCCGGGAGCAGGGCGATGAGCTCCACAAGGCCGTGCAAAAGCTGCCACTCGACCAGCGCGAGGCGGTGCTCCTCAAGTTCGAGGGTCGCCTCAAAAACAAGGAGATCGGTGTGATCCTCAACCGCAGCGAGGGGGCGGTGAAACTGTTGCTGTTCCGCGCCGTCCACGGCCTCCGGCGGCGCCTTAGCGAGCAGGAGAAGCGGCGATGAATCCACGCGCTGAGGATGTCGACGCCCTCGCCCGCGCCATCGACCGGGTGGTCTTCGCCGAGACGGGCGGTACTCATGACGCCGAGTCCCAATCGGCGTCGCTGGCCGTCATCTCGTACCTCAACGACAGCTTCCCGCGCCTGGCGGTGGCCGCCGGCCGCCGCGAGCGGCTGCAGCGGCGGCTGGTCCGAGCGCTGGGCATTCCCAATAGCCCAGCGCCTACCGGCTGGGTTCGGCTCGAAGCGGAGATGAACCGGCGGCTGGCGAATCTCGATCCGCGGTGGACGCCCGTGGTGGGAGGCGCCGCCCTGGTGCTCCTCGGCGTCGTCGGCTTCGCCTTCTGGCGCCAGCGAGGTTCAGTCAAGCCCGCGATCGCCTCTCTGCGCTAAAAGCGCCGAAACCCGGGGCGGCTTCCGCCGTTACATTGACAACCATGCACCGTTGGACGCCACGCGCCAGGCAAGTGGGCACCTTCGCGCTCCTTCTCCTGATTCCGGCCGTCCTGGCGGGCACCGGTCTTCGGCCGGCCGCGCCGCTGAGGGCCGCGGCGGTCGTACAGGGCGTCGTGGCTGACGAATTGGACGAACCGAATGGTCTGATCGCGAACCGAACAGCAAGGCCGGCACCGACACCGCCTTTGCTCGCCGAATTACCACCGAAGAAGGCACTGCTCCCCTCGGGGCCCGTGACCTACGTCCCCATCCTTTACTACCACTACATCCGGATCAATCCGAATCCGCGCGACCGAGTCGGCTTCAGCCTGTCGACCCCGCCAGCGATGTTCCGCGCCCAGATGCAATACCTCGCCAACCACGGGTTCCATGTCATCTCGCTGCACGACGCGGTGGTCGCGATCAAAAACCACAGCGGTCTCCCGTCGCGACCTGTGGTCCTGACCTTCGATGATGGCTACACCGACTTCTTTACGGTGGCGGCTCCGGTCCTGCAGAGCCACGGCTTCACGGCCACGAGCTTCGTGGTCAGCGGCCGCATGGGATGGTATGGGTTCATGACGCCGAGCCAGGTGGTGGCTGCCGACGGCATGGGGTTCACCATCGGCGCCCACACGGTCGACCACATGGCGCTGGCGGCGCAGGCGCCAGCCCTGGCGACCTGGGAGATGAAACAAAGCAAGCTGACACTGGAGGAATTGCTCGGTCACCCCGTTGTCGACTTCGCGTATCCCTACGGCAGCTTCAACCAGTACGACATGGCCCAGGCGAAAAGTCTTGGCTTCGAGACGGCGGTCTCAACGATGTCCGGCACGACACACTACGCCGGCCAACTCTTCCTGCTGTCCCGCATGCGAATCGGTGGCGGTCTGCCACTCCCCTACTTCGCGGGCGTGGTGGGCGGCCCCCAACCGACATCGGCGGAACTCCGTGGCGCGGGCGCAGCGCCGGCGAGCTCACCCGCCCCGAGCGCCACCGCGCGACCGAGCCCGACGCCGACTCCGACACCAAGCCCCAGTCCAACCGCCACCGCGTCGGCTCTCAGCCGGCCGCTTTCGCTCTCGCTGTGAGTCGCGAAGAGGACCTCTCGCCCAAAGAAGCGGCACGCCTGCGGGCGCGCGAGCGCAAGGCCAGGCCACCGAAGATGGTGGTCGACAATGCGGGTGTCAAGCGTATCCAGATGGCGCTTCGCGATCGCGCAACCAGCAAGAAGATGAAAAAGCCCAAACGGTAGAGTTAGATTGTGACGCCAATTCGTAAAGCCGTATTTCCCGCCGCTGGACTCGGCACGCGCTTCTTGCCCGCGACCAAGGCGCAGCCTAAGGAGATGCTGCCGATCGTCGACAAGCCGATCATCCAGTACGGCGTCGAGGAAGCGGTCGCCGCCGGCATCGACCAGATCATCGTCGTCACCGGCCGGGACAAGCGCGCCATCGTCGACCACTTCGATATCTCGTTCGAGCTCGAGCATTACCTGAAGGATCGTGGCAAGACCCGCGAGCTGCAGCTGGTTCGCAAAATCTCCGACATGGTCGACATCACCTACATCCATCAGAAGGAGCCGCTGGGGCTCGGCCACGCGGTGCTGATGGCGAAGGACGTCGTCGGCAACGAACCGTTCGCTGTTTTCCTGGCCGATGACATCATCCGCTCGCAGACCCCGGCGATCAAACAGATGATCGACGTCTACGCGCAGCACCAGGTCTCGGTGCTGGCGCTGGAGCGGGTCGGCGACGACCAGGTCTCGCGCTACGGGGTAGTCAAGGTCGCCAGGAGCGACGGCCGGATCCACGAGGTCGTCGACATGGTGGAGAAGCCCGAACCCGGCAAGGCCCCCTCGAACCTCGCCATCCTCGGCCGCTACGTGCTCAAGCCGTCCATCTTCGCCATCCTCGAGACCACCCACGAGGGAGTCGGCGGCGAGATCCAGCTCACCGACGCCCTGCGCGCCATGGCCCAGCAGGAGAAGATGCTGGGGCTGGAATTCGAGGGCACCTACTACGACGTCGGGACGGTCAGCGGCTTCCTGAAGACATCGATCGCCTTCGCCCTGGAGCGTCCGGCGTTGCGCGACGAACTGATGCGCTACCTCGGGACCCTGGACGGGCTAAAGCCCTCCTCCTAAGCCGTCGCCAAATCACTAGGAGAAAGGGCGCAAGCGGGCCTATAATGAGGGGTCTGTTGAATAGCTCTAGCTACGGTTTTGGGTCCAGAGATGGCAGTTTCAGGAAGACGGAGATCCGACGAGGACCGGGTCGTTCGGTATTTGAATACCGAGGGCGACTTCGAGGTCGAGGTGTCGCACACGCTGAACAAGTGGTGCGTCACGGTCTTTCAGCTGCCCTCGAAACAGGTCGTGGCCCAGGACTTTTTCCCCGAGCGGTGGAAGGCGCTGGCGCGGGCGCAGGACTTCGTGCGCATCCTTAACACGCGCAACAAACCCCAACCGGAGCCGGACGAAGAGCGCTGATCCGTAACTCGTCGCGGGCCTTCTGGCTCCATGAATGGGGTGCGCTTGCCTTCGTGGTGACGGTCATCATTGGCCTGATCGTGGTGCCCGCCGCGTTGCTGCTGGCGGGTGGCAACAAGGCGGCGTCGCCTACCAACCTGACGCTGCTGGCCCCGACGCCCGCTCCCAGTTTCTGCGTCCCGGTGGCGACGCCGACGCCGTCCGCCTCAGCGACGGCGAAGAGCAGCCCGACGCCGTCCCCGACCCCAACGCCATCTCCGACCGCGTCACCCTCGGTCAGTCCATCGGGTACGGCGATCGCCGGCGCCTCCCCGACGCCATGCCCATCGCCGTCTGCCACCGCGACGTTATCGGCGTCGCCGAGCGGCAGCGCGAAACCTTCGGCCTCGCCCTAGCACGGTCGTGCCCGCGGGGCGAGCGCGCGTATAGTCAAGCGCGACGGGCACCAGTCTGGGGAGGGGAAGCCATAACCGCGGGTGGTGGTGGTCGGTACATCGATTCGTGGGCCGGCTTCACGGTGCAGCGGCTGGTGCATGCAATTTTTTACCCAGTACGATTCGCCCGACCGATCTCGCCGAGTGCGGCCGCGCAGGAGTTCATCGCCCGGCGCACCGCCGTCGACCCGACGTTCCAGGCGTTGGTGGCGAGGCAGGAGCCGCTGGTCCTGCGCACGGAGTCCCACGCTGGAGGGCGAATGCTGAACGGTCTTTACTCGGTCGTGACGCAGGGGGAAAACGGCCTGATCTCCGGCTTCCAGGTACCACGAGAGCAAGCTGAGTCGCTGGCACCGGTTCTAGGACAGGTCGTTGCGTCCTTTTCGACGGTGACCAGAGTTCCTCGCGAGCAGTTCCGCGAGCCGGTTGAGGGCGCCTTTACTGTTCTCTATCCGCAGGGCTGGAGCGTCGGCGGCAGCGTCAACCGCGCAAACGCCTACGGCGGGGCGATGCCCGGCTTTCAGGCCGCCAACGGGGCGACTGTGGTCGAGAACTGGCCCAGGACGTTCTCGTTCGCCGAGAGCATGTGGCTGTTGATGCCCGGGCAGCAGAAGCTCAAGTATCTGCCGGCGGCCGGGTTCGCCGGGACCTGGCTGCCAGGATGGCTGCAGAAGCAGGCCGGCCCGCTCACGGTCGACGAAGTCATCGACCGGCCGGACCAGGTTCCTCAACTGGCACTGGAAGTCGCGAAGGCCGGGATGGCGCCGGATCGCTACGACCTGAGTTGTGCGACGCTTCAGTTTACGCAGGTGCGGGGCGGGCGAGAATTCCGGAGCCGCCTCGGAGTCGTGGCCCAGCGCTCGCGCGACAACGGGATCTGGAGCATGAGCATGAACCCGACCGCATGGAGTGCCATCATCACGAGCTCGATGCAGGCGCCCGCCGAGGAGTTCGACGGCGTTGCCCCGATGCTATCGGGCATGCTCGACTCATTCCAGAAGAATCCGCAGTGGGAGTCGGCGGAGCTCATGCGCAGCAAGCAAGTATCGATGCAGATGCAGCAGCAAGCCCTCGCCCGACTCCAGCAGATCTCGAGCACGCTGAGCCAGACGACAGACATCATCACATCCGGTTTCTGGGAGCGGCAGGCGATCCAGGACCGCGTCGCCCACACCATGTCGAACGCCATCCTGGGTCGTATGGATGTTGTCGACCAGGGGACCGTCTACAGCGTCCCCAACGACTATGCGATGGTCTGGCGCGACCCGCAGGGGAACTTCATCGGAACGCCCTTGCTCCTCAATCCCCCCGACCCGAGCTGGGTCAACGTGCCGATCAAGCCCTGAGCATCGCTGGCTGAGACGGCTGGGCCGGACGAACGTCGCTACCCGTCGCGATTCGTGTCGTCCAGCACGATCGAGCCGTTTCGGGGCACGATCTGCGCGCGGCGCAGTTCGAGCTCGGCCATGACGCGACTGTTGTCGAGCACGGCCAGCACGATGTTGTCCCGCAAGGCGAGCTCGCCGATCCTCACGCAGTCCTTGAGGAAAGGGAAGACCAGCGGCCGTACCAGGTTGACGATGTAGCGGTACTCTGAATCCACATCGTCCATTGCATCCGTGAGACTCTCGTCGCGGAAGGCGAGGATGAACAGCTCGTCGTTAAGGGGAATCAGGTCGGTCCAGCTGTAGGCCTCGCCTGGTGCGTCAGGAATCAGGCTCCGCTTCTGGCGGAAGAGCTCCAGCCGCGATTGCAGGCGGCGCATCGGTCCTGACGGGCCTTCGATGAAGAAGGGGACGTCCTTGAGCGGCGCCTGGGCGGGCTGGGCGGGATATCGTGTCGAGAAGCCGACGTCGGCGCGGCCCAGGAAGGGATTCGGCACCTTGATCACGAGCTCCTGAAGCATTCGCCCGAGTCTCCTTCTGTCCTTAATTATATCGGCGTTATATCGGCGTTATCATGTTTAACGGAAATTCGCGACCGCTCTTGCTGCTTTTTCCCGGCAATGCATGAGGACGCCTTCCGCGTCCCTGGTATTCAGCACTCGATCGGGCGTCAGCCCGGCCCTGCGCCCGATGGCGCAGCCATAGCGGACGTAGTCGAACTCGGCCGGGTAGTGGGCGTCGTTGTCGATGGCCAGCAGCGCGCCGGCCTCCCGGGCCTTGCGAGCCCAGTTGTCGTTGAGATCGATGCGCCACGGGCTGCTGTTGATTTCCAGGGCCGTTCCGGTCTTGACGGCTTCCGCGATCACCGCCTCCACGTCGAGGCTGGTTTCTCCGCGGCGGTCGAGACGTCGCGAGGTTGGGTGGGCGAAGACGTCCACGTGCGGCGATCGTAGCGCGGTTAGGACCCGTTGTGTGATGACATCTCTGGGTTGATCCAGCGCAGTATGGACCGAGGCGACCACCACGTCGAGGGAAGCCAGCGTTTCGTCGGGAAGGTCGAGGCTGCCGTCCGGCAGGATATCGACCTCGGCCCCGCTCAAGACCCGCGCCATTCCGGGGCTGGCATTGGCGGCCGCGATCTCCACCGCGCGCGCCCGAAAGCGCTCGGGCGTCAGTCCCTGGGCGATCGTCAACGATTGGGTGTGGTCGGTCAGGGCGATGTAGTCATAGCCGCGCTCCCTGGCGGCGCGCGCCATCACGGCGATCTCGTCGCGACCGTCGCTCCAGTTGCTGTGGGTGTGCAGGTCGCCGCGCAGGTCCTTCTGCTGCACCAGGGGCGGCAGAGGGCCCTTGGCCGCCAGCTCGATCTCTCCCCATCCCTCGCGCAACTCCGGAGGGATCCAGGCGCAGCCCAGCGCGGTATAGACCTCCTCCTCCGTCTTGCCGGCGATGACCTTGCCCATCCGCTCGGCGCGGGCAGAAAGCTGCTGATTGTGTGCCTGCGATCCGGTGAAGGTCACCCAGGCGGCTCCGAAGCCATCCGGCGCGACCGCGCGCAGGTCGACCTTCATGCCCGAGCGCACCCGAATGCTGGTCTCGCTGCCGCCTTGGGCGATCACCTCGTTGACCTGTGACAGGCGGGCGACCTCGCGAGCCATGGCTTTTGGATCGTCGCTCGCCACCAGCAGGTCGAGGTCGCCGACCGTTTCGCAGGCGCGGCGCGCGCTGCCGGCGATCTCTGCCCGCGCCACGCCGGGAAGTGCGCGCAAGGTGATCAAGAGAGAGTCGGCCAGGATCCAGGCTTCCGGGAAGTAGATGCGGCCCTCGGTCCGCTTGAGCATGGCGATGCCCTTGAGGATGTTCTCTTCCGTCTTCGCCTTGATGCCCGGTACCGAGAGGAGCCGGTGGGTGCGGGCCGCGTCCTCGAGGGCGTCGAGGCTGAGAATGCCCAGCGCGTCGTAGATGTCTTTCGCGGTGCGTGGGCCCAGGCCTGGGACGCGGGTGAGCTCCAGCAGTGCCGGCGGCACCTCGGCCTCGAGGCGGGTCAGGAACTCCAGCTGTCCGGTGGTGACGTACTCGACGATCTTTTTCTCGATCGCCTCGCCGATGCCGGGGACGTCCTTCAGCCGTCCTTCCTTGATGAGGTCCTCGATTTCGGTGGTGAGGTTGTCCAGTTGCCGGACCGCTTCCCGGTAGGCGCGGATCTTGAAGAAGTTCTCGCCGCGGATCTCGAGCAGATCGGCAACCCGGTTGAGCATCGCCGCAACGTCGGCATTCCGCACGTCAGTAACCTAGCAGGCAATGTTGCTACACGGCGTCCGGGTTCTCGATCTCTCCCGGCTGCTGCCCGGCGGCTATTGCACGCAGCTGCTGCAGGAGCAGGGCGCGCAGGTGACGAAAATCGAGCCACCAGCCGGTGATCCGATTCGCGCGCTGCCGGGTGGTGACGCGTACTTCGATGCGCTACACCGCGGCAAACAGTTGCTCACGCTCGACCTGCGGACCGAGGACGGTCGCGACGCGCTCCGACGGCGTGTCGTCGACGCCGATGTCCTGGTAGAGGGTTTCCGTCCCGGCGTGATGGAACGGATGGAACTCGGGTACGCGGCACTGGCGGCCATCAACCCCGCACTGGTCTACTGCGCGATCACGGGCTACGGGTCGAGCGGGCGGCTGGCCCGCCGCGCCGGCCACGACCTCAACTACCTGGCGCGCAGCGGCGCGCTCTCGCTGATGCCCTTACGCGACGGCGTTCCCACCATCCCCGGCCTCCAGGTGGCCGACATGGCCGGCGGGCAGGAGGCCGCCTTCTTGATCGCGGCCGCCCTGGTCGCCCGTGCCCAAACCGGACGAGGGAGCCGGGTGGAGGTTTCGATGACGGATCTCATGCGCAGCTGGACGGCCTTACCCAGGCAGGCTCGGAGAGCGGGCCTCCCCGGCCTCCCGCTCACCGGCGAGCTGCCCTGTTATCACGTCTATGCGGTGGCGGACGGATTCCTGACCGTCGCCGCGCTCGAGTCCGACTTCTGGGCGGCGTTCTGTCAAGCGATCGGACGAGATGACTTGATGGACCAGCAGTTCGATCCGGCTGCGATCGAGGCGGTTCAAGCGACACTCGGCCAGGCAACTCGAGCCGAATGGGCGGCCCGCTTTGGCGAGCAAGACGTCTGTGTCGAGCCGGCTCTGCGACTCGAGGAGTCGGAAGTGGACTGAGGCGGTCGCCGGACCGCCTCAAGTGCCCCTCAATCAGTTATCGACGTTGACGATACTGCCGAACAGGCCATCCTTCTCGTCGTTGATGCCGGCGGCGAAGTAGAGGGTATTCGGGCTCGCTCCGAACCCCCCGTTGCCGAACCGCAGGCCCCAGAGCCCCGGGATATCGATGGGCGCGCTGGTTTCGCTCTTCAGCTGCCCGCGGAAGGCCCCTGTGCTCAGGCTGAAGGCGTTGATCCGGCCGTCTCCGAAATTGCCGACCAGCAGGTTGTCGTGGAAATTGCCGAAGCTGGCCGGCGCAATCGCCAGTCCCCAGGGAGAATTCAGCGCGCCGCCGGAGGCGACTCTCCGTAGGAGGTGCCCATTGAGATCGTAGGCATCGACGAAGCCGAACCCAGGACCCGACTGGTCGTCGTGCTTGTCCGGCTTCTGCATCGCATACGTCACATAGAGCACGCGGTCGAGGTTCTGGATGTTGAAGGGCGCGAACCCTGCCGGGATGCCGGGATCGGTGAACGAGCCGCTGAGAGCGACCATCGTGTAGCTGGTGTCGAAGACCTCGATGGTGCCGAAGCGGAAGTTGCTGGCGTAGATGTGGTCAGCCACGCCGTTATTGCCGATCGCGAGGCCCTTGTAGACCGCCCCCAGGCCAACCGTCGACCGGTCGACCTCGATGCGGGCCCGCTTGAAGCTGACGGTCGGGTTCCCGCCGGCGATCGTTCCGTCTTCCGTGGCGAAGAGGAACAGGTCGCCCTTGAACCCGCCGCTACCGTTGAACACCGTGCCGGTCGGGGCGCCCCCGTCGCTACCGTCTGGCAGCGGGATCTTCACCACTAACGGGCCACCACTCGCTGGTGGGGGAAACCCATTGCCGGCCCCGTCATAGAGCGTCGTTACGCCGGCGTTGTTATCGGCAACCCACATGGGGCTGCTGCTGCTCGCCGAGATGCCCCATGGGTTGACCAGGTTCTTGTCGAAGTGCTCGGCCCGATTGAGGATATTGGAAACGAGGTCGGTCTCCCGGAACGAGCCTCGCGCGATCCCGGCGTTGACGCCAACCGCCGGCAGGGTGACACCGACCGCAGTGGCGACTGCGAGCCCAACCGTCAATAGTCTGCGTGGGTGCATGCGCGAGTCCTCCTTGTTAGTCCCCGTTTGGTGGGCGTTTAAGCCCTTTAGACTGTTACGGAAAGGGTTACGGCCGGCCGATCCCGGCCGAAAGTTTCACCGACTTCTTGCCCGCGTCTCACCCTCTTCTAATAGGGGTTGGGCACTATAGAGGAAGTCGTCAAACCCCCTAGGAAGGAGAGTTCACGTATGAAGTTGAATCGTTGGATCGTCCTACCGGCGGCCGCCCTGGCTGCCGTGATCATCGGCGTCGCCGCCGTTGAAGCGGCGCCCTCACCGTCCGCGTCGCCGACCGCCTCGAAAAACTACGCGCAGGTCTTTGTCGACAAGCTGGCCGGGATCCTGCACCTGACGCCGGCCCAGACGCAGGACGCGCTCAAGCAAGCACAGCTGCAGACCGTCGACCAGATGCTGAAAGACGGCAAGATCACGCAACAGCAGGCCGATGCCATGAAGGCCCGCATCAACGCCGGTCAAGGCCTTGGGGCGATTGGTGGTTTTGGCCGCCATGGCGGCGGGTTCAAGGGTGGCGATCGGGCGCTGATGAAGGATCTCCAGACCGCCGAGCTCAACGCGGTCGCCTCGGCGCTGCACATGAGCACCGCCGATCTGCAGAGCGCTCTTCGCTCCGGGAAGTCACTGACTGATCTCGAGACCCAGCAGAAGGTAAGCGACAGCGCCGTCAAAGCCGCCATGAAGGACGCGGCCAAAGGCGTCCTCGACAAGGCCGTCAAGGCGGGAACAATCACGCAAGCGCAGGCCGATGCGATCCTCTCGCGCGTCGGGAACGGGCTGAAGTTCCGGTACCACAAGCCAGAGCAGGAGTCGGGCGAGGCCGCGCCGGGCGGTCAAGCGCCGACATCGCCAGCCCCGACGCCGACCCAGTCGTAATCGAGTCCTTGATCTAGCGGCGCATTACAACTTCGCGACGAAGCGGGCACCAGCCGGCGACGGTCTGGTCGCCCGCTTCTTGTTGTAGCGTTGCGCGCCTAAGCTGGATCTCGGGAGGAGTGGCTTGCGCGAAGCCACTGAATTTGAACTGGCTTCAATTCGTGGTGGCCGCATTGGAGTTACCGCCGGATCCCAGGGAGCGTCATTTCTGGGGTCGCCTGGCGGTGCTGCAGCTGATCTATTCGCTGTCCGGGCTGGTGTTCGGCCTGGCTTGCATCGTGGGCGGCATCCTGCTCTTCTTCCACGGTGTGGCCGGCTCGAGCAGCTGGATTGGCGAGTTCATCGGTGTGCAAAGCAAGCTGTCGGATGCCGCGCCGGGCACGGTGCTGTTCGTGGTCGGCCTGGCGGTCGTCTGGCTCACCCGCTTTTCCGTCCGCGTCAGGCAACCGATCGATATCGAGCTCCGGGCGCGGGTCGAGGCGGCTGAGAAGCGCGAGCACGAGCGCCGGGAGCATCAGCGCCGGGAGCATGAGCGGCGGCGGAAGGCGAGCTGACCCCTACGTCGTAGCGGCGTACCGGCGGTAGACCGCCTCGACCTGCCGCCGGGTGTTCTCTCGACTGCCGCTGTTGTCGATCACGACGTCGGCCCGGGCACGCTTCTCATCGAGGGGCATCTGCGCGGCGATCCGCTGCCGAGCTTCCTCCTTGCTGAGCCCATCCCGCTCCTGGAGCCGGCGCAATTGCGTCTTTGGGTCGACCCACACAACGATCACGGTCTCGACTGCGCGGGTGCGGTTGTTCTCGTAGAGCAGCGGGATGTCGGCGACCAGGACGCCCGCTCGTGAGCGACGGGCGGTAATCTCGGCGTCCATCCGCTCGCGGATCCGCGGGTGCGTGATGGCGTTGAGCGTGCCCCGCGCGACCGGGTCCGCGAAGATGATCCGGGCGAGCTTGCCGCGGTTAAGCCGCCCGTCCGGCAACAGGACGTCCTTGCCGAAGGCCGTCGCGATCTCCTTCAGCGCGGGTTCCCCTGGCTCGACGACATCGCGCGCGAGTTGATCGGCATCGATGACGTCGGCCCCGAGCTGGGTGAACATCGACGCTACCATCGACTTGCCGGAACCGATCCCCCCGGTAAGACCCAGCAGTTTCATGTCAGACCGTACGATTACCAGAGATGGCGCTGATCAAGTCAATCGCCGTGCTGGCCGTCTTGCTCGCCACCATCGCCTACTTCACCATCCGGGCGCGCCAACTCTATCGGATCTTGCGCCTGGGTCCCACCGAGAACCGTGTCGACCACATCCCCGAACGCATTCGCGGCGTGCTGAGCTACGTCGGCCTTCACACCCGCATGTTCCGCAACGTCTATTCGGGCGCGCTTCACTTCTTCATCTTTTACGGTTTCGTCGTCCTCCTCACGGCCATCATCCAGGCCTTCGGCGAAGGCATATTCCCAGGCTTCAGCCTGGCCGTGATCGGTGGCACCACCTGGATCGCGTTCTTGCAGGACGTCTTCGCCGTCCTCGTTCTGGTTGGCGTCCTCATGGCACTGGTCAACCGGTTGATCATCCGGCCGCGCCAGTTTCACGAGAGCAACGAGACCGATGCGCTGATCATCCTCGGGCTGATCGCCACCATCATGATCGGGATGCTCGGGCAGAACGCGGCCCGCGTGGCGCAGGGTGGCGATCCCTCGGCGGCGTGGCGGCCTGTGTCGTCCCTGATCGCGCGCGCCTTCGAAAGCTTCGGCTGGCAGGGCGCCGCGGCGATCCCGGCGCACGAGGTCTTTTACTGGGTCCACGTCCTCGCGGTGCTGGCCTTCCTCGTCTACATCCCGAGCTCGAAGCACCTGCACATCATCGTCGCCATCCCCAACGTGTTTTTCCGCAAGCTGCCGCCCAAGGCGGGCGCGGCGCTTACGCCGGTCGATCTCGAGCACGCCGAGCACTACGGCGTCAGCGCCGTCACGCAGTGGTCATGGAAAAACCTGCTGGACCTCTACTCCTGCACGGAATGCGGCCGCTGCCAGGAGCAGTGCCCGGCCTTTCTGACCGGCAAGCCGCTCAACCCCAAGATGATCATCGTCGATGCCCGGGAGAACCTCTTCAAGACCGTCCGCGACAAGCCTCTCCAGACCGAGAAGCTGATCGGCGAGGCGATCAAAGAGGACGAGATCTGGTCCTGCGTGGCGTGCGGCGCCTGTCAGCAGGAATGCCCGGTGCTGATCGAGCACGTGCCCAAGATAATCGATATGCGCCGCAGCCTCGTCCTGGAGGAGAGCAAATTTCCGAAGGAGGCCCAGGGCGCCCTGCGCAGCATCGAGACGCATGGCAACCCCTACGGCCTGCCGCGCGCTCAGCGTTCCGACTGGGCCAAGGGCCTCGGCGTCAAGACGATCGAGGAGAAACCCGACGCGGAGTATCTGTATTTCGTCGGCTGCGCCGCATCCTACGACGAGGCCAACCGCGCGGTGGCGCGCGCCTTCGTCGGGTTGCTGCAAAGGGCCGGCGTCGACTTTGCCATCCTCGGCCAGCACGAGACCTGCAACGGGGACCCGGCGCGGCGCATCGGCAACGAGTACCTTTACCAGACGCAGGCCCAGCAGAACATCGAGGCGATGAATGCGGCGAAGGTGAGGAAGGTCATCGGCACCTGCCCGCACTGCTTCAACACCATCAAGAACGAGTTCCCCCAGTTCGGCGGCACCTACGAGGTCGTCCATCACACGCAGTTGCTGGCCAGCCTGATCAAAGAGGGCAAGCTCCGGCCGAGCAAGGCGATCGACGGCAAGTTCACCTACCACGACTCCTGCTACCTCGGCCGCTGGAACGACATCTACGACCCGCCCCGCGCCGTCGTCGAGGCGATCCCAGGGGCGGAGCTGGTCGAGATCGAGCGTCACCACAAGCGTGGGTTCTGCTGCGGCGCCGGCGGCGGCCGAATGTGGATGGAGGAGAAGATTGGAAAGCGCATCAACCACGAGCGCGTCGAGCAGACGCTGCGGACCCAGGCGCCGCGGGTGGCAACGGCGTGTCCGTTCTGCCTGACGATGTTCCGCGACGGCATCTCCGCCAAGGGCGCAGAGGCGCAGCTCCAGGTGCAAGATCTCGCCCAGTACCTGGCCGACGCGATGGATGGGGTGAGCCCTCCAGATTCGAGCGCCATCAAAGCTACGTAGTCTGGGAACCGGCGGCGGCCACGATCGGTAGTACTGCTGATGGACGATGGGCCTTAGACGCCTCGGATATGGACTTTCGACGTTCCTGGCGGCTGGACTTCTCACGGTCGCGTGCGCTCCGGCAAGGGCTACGGGCTCGCAGACGCCTACGCCAACCCCTCCGTCTCCAGACATCGGGTTTTCTGCGCCCCTCGCCTCAGCCTGCGGTGCACTGCCGGCGCAGACACCGCTCGCGGAGGTGAAGGGCTCCCACTTGTGGGCGCTCGTCTTTGGTCCCGTGCCGATCAAAGCCCGGACCGAGACCAAAATCGTGTGGCGGATGGGAGGTCACGGAGCCTTCAATATTGGAGCGAAAACCACGAATGGAACGAGCGCTCAGCTGACTTTCGGGCCGGAGCCTCATGATGGCTCCAGCTGGTACATCCCGAATACCGACGAGTGGGGAACCGGGTTCATCTTCCCGACGGCGGGCTGCTGGCGCGTCCACGCTTGGCGGGACGGTACAAGCGGCGACGTGTTCTTCCACATCGTTGACCCTTGAGACGTTGACTTTCGTCGCGGGGATGGCGTACTGTACGGAGGCTATGAGGCACCGCTTTCTCACAGGCACCCCCGCGACCTTCAGGGGCGGAGCCTGCCCACGGGCCTCACAGTATTGAAAGCAAAGTAACTTAGACCGCAACTCGAGCGCTTTCGACCGTGTGGCCCAGAGGCCCACGGTTTTTTGTTGTTCAGCGCAATTTATCGAGGAGTTGAGATCATGGCGATCCACAAAAGCGAATTGAATACCGCGGCGGTCGAGGTGCAGGGCATCTCGAAGCGCTTCGGAGACGAGCGCCGCCCGCATCGGCTGATGCCCTGGCGGAAGGCGAAAAAGGCAAGGCTGGCGCTCGACCGGGTATCGCTGCATGTCGACACCGGCCGGATCACCGGCATCCTCGGCGCCAACGGCAGCGGCGGCGACGGCACGCGGGATCGGGTCGAGGCGATGCTGGAGCGGCTAGGCCTGCCGCTCGACACGCTCGACAAGCCGATGAAGCAGCTGTCGCGTGGCCAGCAGCAGAAGGTTGCCATCGCCCGCAGTTTCCTGACATCACCATCGCTCCTGCTGATGGACGAGCCGACCACCGGGCTGGATCCGCGCTCGAAGCGCGAGGTCCAGGAGCTGGTGCGGTCGATCCGGCGGGATCGCGCGGCCACCGTGCTGCTGTGTACGCACGACCTGCAAGAGGCCGAGGTGCTCTGCGACCGCGTCGTGGTCATCGACCAGGGCCGCGTGCTGGCGGACGGCACCCCCGCCGAGCTGATCCGCATGCATGCCGGCAACCCCGACGGCAGCCTGGAGGATGCCTTCATGGCGCTCACGGGCAAGCGGCTGGAAGAAGACGAAGAGGAGAAAGACGAATGACGGGAACATCATTACGCTGGGAGCTGAACGCGTTCGTCGGCTTCATCGAGAGGCAGAAGAACCTCTACCGGCGCTACTGGGCATGGGAGGCGGTCTGGCTGCTTTACAACCTGGTCAGCGTGCTGAGCATCGGCTACCTCGCGGCTGGGCTGTCGACGCTTGGTCTCGAGCAGGGGCAGGCGAACCTGCACCAGACACAGCTTTACCTGCTGATAGGTGCGCTGCTCTGGACCTACCTGTCGCTGGTATTTTTCGAAATCTCCTTCGCCATCACCTGGGAACGGTGGGAGGGGACGATCGAGTACACCTTCATGGCTCCGATCAAGCGGCTGACCCACCTGCTGGGTGTCTCCGCCGCCTCGCTGCTATACGGGATGGCCCGCACGGCGATCATCGGCGTCGGTGTCGTGCTTCTGTTCAAGATCGACCTGTCGCATGCCAACTGGCTGACGGCGCTAGCGATCTGCGCGGCCGCAAGAACGTTCTGGCCGACGATGATGATGCTGAGCAGCACAAGCTGAAGGAAGGTCTGGCTGATCCACGACACGATGACGACGGGGTTACCGGACAGGATAGCGGCGGGAAGCGAGACGAAGGCCAGGGCGG
>WNEZ01002631.1_pt1 | contig 19412 bp, 18 predicted proteins | sample 5400521 | NCBI WGS metagenome assembly WNEZ01 (sample SAMN13153339, study PRJNA577476) | soil metagenome | isolation source: 120 cm saprolite under Douglas fir tree site 2 hole 1 replicate 1 | place: USA:California | collected 2015-04-18 | reverse complement strand
CTACCCGACAGGACGATCAGTGAATTCGGCGCCGGATGCCAGGCCGCGCCCGGCTCCTTCCTCGCGATTGTGGCGCTCGCACTGCTGGCGCTTCGCCGTTTGCCGCGGTCCGCCCAACGACGCTGAGCTTCCCTTCACCCACTCGCCCTAGGCGAGGCGTCTAATCGTGGCGCGCAACCCATCCCGGGGCTCGGGAGGCAAGCGTTTCCAATCGTAGGACAGGTCTTGGCCTGGGCTGAGCTCCCAGGAAAATCCGCGGACCAGCTCCACCACGAAGATCTGCAGAAAATACGACGCCAGGCCAACCCCTGCGCATTTGTGCCCAGTGGGCGCGCCAGCTCCATTGGGAACGAACGCGTGCTCGTGTTTTTCGTGTTCGGAGCGCGGTGGGGCGAATCGGTCGGGGTCGAAGCGCTCCGGATCCTGGTAGACCTCTCTGCTCATGTGCGAGGCGCGATGGCCCCAAAGGACCATCCAGCCAGCCGGGACGCTGTGTCCCTTGAACTCGAAGCTCTGGCTGGCTTTGCCGAAAAAGACGTGCACCACCGGCGCCACCCGGCGCACTTCCATCGAGACCTGATTCAAGTACACCATCTGGTCAAGTTGCTCGAGGGTCAGCCGACCGCCGGGCGCCGCTCGATTGATTTCCTCCTGCAATCGCCTGCGTACGTCGGGATTTCGTTCCAACTCCAGGATCAGGCTCGCCAGCCATGCCCAGACAATCAATCCGGCGATGACGATGTGATGCAGCTCCGTCCGGGCCTCGGCGGGCGTCATCAATCGTCCGCTCGCCGGAGATCTGGCGGCGAGAATTCTGGATAGGCCATCGTCGCGCGGATGCGCTTGATGTTCGCGAATATTTTCATCGTAGACGGTCAAGATTCTCTTCAGCGCTTGACGCGCTTTGGTAAAGGGCGTCCCGGGCAGTGGAATCGGCAGGCTGGCGAATCCCGCCAGCACGAGCTCGTAGTCGACGCGAACCCGGTCCATCTGGGGACCCGGCGGCATTCCCAGAACGGTGTCGCAGATCATTTGCAATGAAAGCAACTTCAGCTCGTCCAGCCAACGAACCTCTTTCGACGCCGCCCAGCGATTCATGAAAGTGGAAAACAGCGTCTGTATTTTCGGAACGTAGGAGGCAAGCGCATCGCGGCCGAACGCAGCGAGGACGAAATGCTTGCGCTCGAAGTGCTCTGGACCGTCCAGGACGGGGAGCGCGCGACCTCCCATCAACTCCTGGACATGCGCGGGCTTGGCCCCTTCGCGCTGCACGTGCCGGGTGTCGATGAATTCGCCGCTCGCCTCGGGGCCAACGATCACCGCGGTGTCGCGGCCGAGAATTCGCGTCCGGAAGATCGGGCCGAAGCGGTGCGCTCGCTCTTCGACGAAGCCAAATCCATTCTTGAGAAATGCCAGCGTCTCTCCCAGCAATGGCAGGCCGGATCTGCCCGCCGGCAATGGCTTGGCGGCTGAAACGGTCGACTTCGGCACCACCACCTCTCGCGTTCGTTCCGTCATGCGCCCTCCAGGGCCGAGCGACTCCCAAACGCAGCGAATAACCGGATTTGTACCGCCGCTACTTCCAGGACAAAACGTTTTTCTTGGTCCCGGGGCCAGAGCTCCCGATGAAGACGCTCAAGCGGCGAAAAACCACTCACTCGGCGGGCAAGGCGGAATCGAAAGCCAAGCAGAATGCTCCAGCCGACGCGGTCGAGCACGCGCATGCGGAACGACGACCGGAGCAGGAAGACCCGCTGGACATTGCCCTCGAGGAAACGTTTCCTGCGAGCGACCCTCTGGCGAAGTACTGATCCTCAGTGTCCGCGGATGCGCCGCGCGTAATCCTGCAGCTCGCGCTGGGCGTTGTCGAAGGCCTCGCTCACCGCCATGAAGGCATCCTGTCGGGTCTTTTCCGGGCTCGGATCGACTCCACCGACGATGCGATCCCCTGGCACCTGCACCTCCACTCGAACCCGGTAGGGTTGCCCGCCCTGAGCGCTTCGATTGGGAAGGTCAATCACCACGTGACAGTCGATGATCGGGGTGAAGAACTCCTCGAGCTTGGTGCACTCCTGCTCGATGTGCTGCCGCAAAGAGTCCGCCGGCTCGAGGTGTCTAAAGGTAATTCGCACCGGATTCTCCATGAATTTCAGTCTCCTCTGGCGGGATCGCCGAACCCGGACAGGGTGGATGACTGAATATGCACCCCCGCGCCGTCAAATGCCCGGGCACGATGCGCTGTCACCGCCGGCGTCGCTCCCGGCGGTGATTCGGTCCAAGGGGCAAACAGGAGCCATTTGCGGGTACCCGAAGCCTGCTTCATCCCCGAGGGATACGCTCAGTAGGTGAACGTTGTAATCGTTCGGCCAGAGCCGGCACTGCCGGAGTCCGCATCCGCCGCGACAAAAAACCCGTTGAAAAACTGCGGCTGCTGGCCCTTTACGTTGACGGTAACCACGTAGTTGGTCCTGGCCTGGGTGCAGGCAGACCAGAGATCGACGCGTACCGTATAGGTGCCATGAGGCGCCCTCCCGCTCGGCCAGGTAACGTTTTCGCTGCGCTTGTGGTCGAGGGTGCAGGCGGCGTTCGAGTCCAGGTCGAGCGTACCTCCGGCGGTGGTCGGCCCCTTGTTGGCGTAATAGATCTCCGTGCCCCCGGGCTCGACGACGTGCAGATCGACATCGCTGTCCACGTCCCAGCTGACATTGACTTGAACATCGCCGGTTCCGGCGGTGGTGAGATGGACCGGTATCGCCTGGGCCGTGCCGTAGGTCGTGCCGGTCCCTGCGGCGACCGCCAAATTAAACGTCTGGGGAGCATTCTGGCCGATGGTGACGAAGATCGTGACCGTATTGCCACTGCCCGGCGTCAGGCCGGTAAGCTCGAAGTAGCCATCCACCCCATCGACCGAGACCGCCAGCCCAGCGTAGGTGCTGGTCGAGCCGATTTGAAAGGCGGTCGATCCGCCGGCGATGCTCACCGCTCCACTCGAGTTGGCGGTGACCGTCGGCCCGCTGCCGCTGGGTGGCCTACCAGACCTCTGGGTTGCAGTGACCGTCGTTCCGCCGGTCAACGCGGAGACGCGACTGAGATAGTCAGCCAGCTTGCTGCCACTTCCACCGCAGCTGGTCAAGGCGCCGGAGATCACCACAAGAGCGAAAAGCGATGACACACGTGAGACGTGTTTTGAGTGCATGCGACCTCGATTTTTCTTGAAAGGGTTAGAAGACCGTCACGAAACGACAGCTCAACCTATCGCGTCCGCGGCGTCCAGAAAAGTGACCCTCCAATTCGTCGGGCATCTCCCAATTCGCCAGAAACCGACTTCGATCCGTTGAGCGACGTTGCCGACCGACTTCAACCGGTGCTCGGTAACCTACCTGAGCTTCCTGGGTGTCCCCAGACAACCCTTCCGTCTCGTAAAAAGCACGAGCGACCAGTCGGCCGAGTGCTTGGCAGAGGACAATAGGAGCACTGCGGCGAATCGCGAGCATCAACCGGGGGACGGTTCGCTTATGATGTTGGAGCTGAGAATCATCAATCCAAAACATCAAATCCAACTGGAAGCGACCGTCGAACAGCGTGGGGCTGGGTTTGTACATCGTCCAGCGCATCGAGGTGACCTCCTCGAGCTCAGAGGGGACGCGGTTCAGCGTCTGTCTGCCTTTGTCCGCAGGGGTGACCAGGCCATAGCGTCAATTCCATGGCGCGGCCTCCATCATCGCCCCTGTAGGCGATTTGCGCGATTGTAGGCTCGCAGCGAATTTTCAACCGCTTGGAGCAAAGGCCGCCGCGGCAGGGAACTTGCACAACACCGTTCACGGAACCGCGTGCGCCCCAACGAAAGGAGCATCGCATGGCGCTGACCGCCATCGTCGTTGATGACTCGGCAGTGAGTCGAGCGCTCCTCAAGCGCGGCCTGAACAAGGCAGGCGTCGAGGTGGTGGGCGAAGCCAGCACGGGTGAGCGCGCACTGGAGCTGTACGAAGAACACCGTCCGACGCTGACCTTCTTTGACATCGTGCTCCCTCAATTGGATGGAGTCACCGCGGCAACCAGGCTGCTCAAACTGCACCCGGGCGCGCTCGTCATCATCTGCAGCGCGATGGCCTCTCGCGAGAAGATTCTTGCCTGTCGCCAGGCGGGCGTCACCCACTTCCTTCTCAAGCCGGTGACCGCGGAAAAGATCGCGGAGATCACGCGCGACATTCTTTCACGGGCCGCAAGGCCACAGTCCAAGATCGTGGCTGGAGCGAAGGGATGAACTGCCCGCGCTGCCAACACAGCAATGACGCTCACCGTCGATACTGCGGAGACTGTGGAACAGAGGTTGCGACCAGCTGCAAGAGCTGCACTTTCCTGAACTCCTTGAGCGACCGCTTCTGTGGCGGTTGCGGAGAACCGCTCGCCTCGCCCGCGTCAGAGATCGAAACCGCAACCTTGCCGGTGATCGAGACGCGCGCCTCGGAGGTCGAGCCGGAGCTCGGCCGGGAAAAAGTCGATGAGTTGCTCACCGTCAGACGCACCCGATTCGCCTCGATCATTCCTTCCAAAGTCACCCAAGATGACCTGGACAAGCTCTTCGACAAGCCATGATCGCCGAAAAAACCGGCAAGACTCGAATTCAACCCGGTGGATCCCCGGCCGCGGAAACGAAGGAGGCGTCGTCGGCCAACAAGAAATTGCTTCCTCTCGACATTCTCCGGTCTGCCGAGGAACCCACCCCCGCAGTCCTGAAAAAGCTCGGCTTCAACACCTTCGAGCAATTCCTGCAAAGCGTTGCAAACCAGGTCAAGCTCCCTCGCCTGCCGATCGATTCCGTCGAGCTCGACCCCCAGATGGCCCAATTGATTCCCCGGCAATTGGCGGAGCGCCATCACATCGTCCCCGTCTTCTCATCCGGCGAGGAAGTGACGATCGCCACCTACGATCCCACCCGCATCGACCTCTTCGATTGGCTGGCGAAGGAATTGCACCGCCAGGTGATTACCGTCATCGCCTCGCGGATGGAGATCGAGCGCGCCATCGCTCGCCTGTACAAGATCCGCGGTTTCGAGCTCCTCCCGCTGGAGCAACCGCCCGAGAATGTCTCGGAAGTCGCGGCGCTCGAGACCGCGCCGATGGTGGATCAAATCGTTTCCAAGGCTCTGGAGCTTCAGGCGAGCGCTATTCACATCGAAGCTGCCGCCCGCAACACGCTGGTTCGCTACCGGGTGGATGGTGTTCTTCGCAATGTGGGCACTCTGCCCTCCGAGCTACACTTGGCGGTCGTTTCGCGCTTGAAGACGATGGCGCAGCTCGACCCGACGGAACGGCAGCTTCCCCAGGACGGGCGCATCAAGATCCGCCGGCCAGGGCATCCCGACGTGCTCTTCAGAGTCTCGACTCTGCCCACCCAACTCGGCGAGAAGGTTTGCTGCCAGGTCATCGACGGAAGCAAGGCGCCTCCATCTCTGGGGGACCTCGGGTTTGAAGGCGAGCAGCTCGAATTGTTCAAGCGGCTGATCCGCCAATCCAGTGGGCTCCTGCTCGTCAGCGGGCCGAAGGGAAGCGGCAAGAGGACCACCCTCATCAGTGCGCTGAACGCGATTCGAAACGCCGACTTGAACCTCGTCACGATCGAAGATTCGATCCAATACCAACTTCCCGGAATCAATCAGGTCCAGATCAATCCTGAGCGGGGCCTGACCTTTGCTGGCGCACTCCGATCCATTGTTCGCCAGGATCCCAACGTGATTCTCATCGGCGAGATCCGGGACCTCGAGACCGGTTCGCTGGCGATCGAGGCGGCGATGAGCGGAAAACTGGTGATGTCTTCGCTTCACACCCTGGATGCCCCGAGCGCAATTGGGCGGCTGGTGGAAATGGGAATCTCCCCTTTTCTGGTGGCTTCCGCTTTGGTTGGAGTAGTGGCCCAAAGGCTGCTTCGAACAATCTGCGAAAAGTGCAAGGAGGAATACGTTCCTTCCGAAGAGGAGCTGGCGGCTTTCGGAATCGGCAAGCTGAGCGCCGGGACAACACTGGCCCGCGGCAAGGGATGCGAGGCCTGCTTGAAGAGCGGCTACAAGGGTCGAACCGCGGTGCGAGAAATACTGCAAATGAACGAGGCCGTCCGGCGAGCCGTTGCCCGGGGGGCTCGCCTCGATGAGATTTGGACTGAGGCGTCAAAGCACGGTTTCGGTGCGATGCGCTTTGAAGGATTGAAGAAGCTGTTCGCCGGAGTCACCACCTCTCAGGAAGTTCTCCGCCTGAGTCGCCCTTGAGCGGTGAGCGGTAGCAGTCGGGCGGTGTGTTGTTTGTCGCCTTGACGTCAACGCTACTCCGGCTCGGTCACCGGCTTGCCGGCAAATTCCAGGCGCGGCGCCCGGCGGCCGATCCGCAGCACCACCAGCGCGGCCACCAGGCAGATCGTTCCGGCGGCCACCCATGCCGGCGTATACGTCGTCAGCGACGAGCGAATCATCCCCGCTCCGAGCGCGCCCACCCCCGCGCCAATCTGGTGCGCGGCGACGATCCAGCCGAACGCAATGGGCGCGTCGCGCACGCCCACCGCCTCGGTGGTCAGGCGCACGGTGGGCGGGACTGTGGCAATCCAATCCAGACCGTAGAAGACCGCGAACACCGGCAAACCAACGACGGTGGCGTCAAAAGCATGCGGCAGCCAGAGCAGCGCCAGCCCGCGCAGCCCGTAGTACCAGAAGAGCAGCTTGCGCGAATCGAAGCGATCCGAAAGCCAGCCGCTGGCGGTGGTACCAACGAGATCGAAAACCCCCATCACCGCGAGCAATCCGGCTGCGCGGACCTCGGGGATGCCGTGGTCCATGCATGCCGGAATCAGGTGGGTGCCGACCAGGCCATTGGTGGTAGCGCCACAGACGAAGAAGCTGCCCGCGAGCAGCCAGAAATCGCCCTTGTAAGCGCTCTCCCGCAAAACGCGCAGCGCATTGACGAGCGGGTTCTGTTTCGACGGCGGGGGAAGAGACGACTCAGGCGAGGCGCCGTAGGGGAGCAGGCCGAGGTCGGAGGGTCGATCGCGCACCAGAAGCGCGACCAGCGGCACCAGCAGCACAATCACCAAGGCGACGAGCAGCGTCACCGCGCGCCAGCCGTGGTGTTCGGCGACGTGCGCCTCGAGGGGCAAGAAGAGCATTTGCCCGGTGGCGGTGCTCGCGGTGAGCGCGCCCATCACCAGGCCTCGCCGCGAGAAAAACCAGCGATTCACGACCGTGGCGCCGAGCACCATCGCGGTCGTCCCGGTGCCGAGGCCGACCATGATTCCCCAGGTGAGAATGAGCTGCCAGCTCGAGCGCATCTGAGAGGTGAGCGCGACGCCAAAGCAGACGACGATCAGCGAGGCGATCACCGTGCGGCGGATTCCAAATCGCTCCATCACCGCCGCGGCGAAGGGTCCGACCAGCCCATAGAGCACCAGGTTCACCGAGACGGCCGATGAAATGATCGCTCGGCTCCAGCCGAACTCCCGCTCGAGAGGCACAATCAGGATCGATGGCGTCGCGCGCACCGCCGCCGCGCAGAGGAGCACCACGAAGACCGCGCCGGCGACGATGAAGGCGGGATGGATCTTCGGCTTCATCGGCCGGGAACCCCGTGCGCAGAGAAACGAGAGCGGGGGGCGACCTCGCCTCGCCTGTCAGAGCGTCGCATGCCCAATCATGCGGAGGTCGCGGCATGGCCGCAAGGACATTGTTCCCACCATTTCGGACATCGCGGTGAGCGCCGGTACGACGGGGAGCGCTTTGGCGGCGGCCTTGGTTATTTCGGCGCTTCGGCGGGTTTGATGAAGAATCCGGCGACGTGCCCATCGGAATCCAGGGACCAGATGATGTTGATCGGCCTGTCCCACTTGGGAAACGCGGCGGTGCGCAGATACACCTGATATCCGCCGGATTGAATGACTTTCTCGTCGACAACCTTGCTTTCGGTGCCCAGCTGCGACTCCATCTGCTGTTTCAAGGTTGCCAGCGTGTCTTCGCTTTTGAGGCCCTTTTTCATCTCGTCGGTCATCCGCGCCCAGATCGGAGCAGTGGTGCCTTTGTAGAAGAGTGCGGTCAGCTCCCGGCCCCACGCCAGTGCCTTGCTTGGCGCATCCCCGGCCGCCACCGGCGGCGAGACGGATTGAGTTGGAGATGCAGCTTGTTCCGCGGGGCTTTCTGGCGACCCTCCGTCGCCCGGCGCTGCCGACGCGGGCGGAGCGGGCGGTGGAGCAGCGGCGGGTTGGGAGGATGTGGTTCTACATCCGGCCAAGGTCAAGCCAAGCGCCGCGAAAAGACCGAGGGGTTTCATTCAAGGGCCACTATCAAAGTGGGCACAAAGAGATCAACCATCTGGCTGCCAAATGCTCGTCCAAACAAGAGCGATACCGGTTCAACGGCGCGCCACTCTTCGACGCGAGCCTTATCGGGTGCTGTTTCCGCTCGGAGTCCTCCTCGCCGGCGCCGGTGTCCTGCCCTGGTTGCTGTTCTCGCTGGGTCTCGCCGACGTCTATCGTCCGATCTTTCACTCCGTCGTCTTCCGCTCGATGTTTCACCCGCTCGCAGAAATCGAGGGGTTTCTTTCCTGCTTCGCAGTCGGGAGCCTCTTTGCGGTCCTCCCGCGGCGCACCGGCACTGCGCCGCCGTCTGCCTGGCAGATCGCCATCGCCATCGCCGCACCGATCGCGATCACGATCTGCGCCGCCGCACAGAAGTGGGTGGTGGGGCAGATCGCCTGGCTTGTGTTGATCGGAATGGCGATCGAGTTTTCGCTGGGCAGGTTGAGGTCTTCGGCGGCGCCCCGTCGATGGCCCGAGGCCTCGGTCTGGATCGGTCTCGCTCTTTTCATCGGAGCCATCGGATCAGTCCTCGCCAGCACAGGTGAAGCGTCGGGCAAGGGCGGGTTCTGGCTTCACGAACTGGGGCGCTCCCTTCTAATGCAGGGCCTTTTCGGCGGGATGGCTCTGGGAATCGCCGGTTTGCTCCCAGGCGTAGAGCCGGGAGGTGAGCTGCCTCCGGCCCGGAAGGCTTGCTGGGGGTACGTACATGCCTTCGGCGCGGCGCTTTACTTCGCGAGCTTCTGGATCGGTCACCTTGTCCTGCTGCCGCTCGGATTTGCACTGCGCGCGGCGATAACGCTGGGAGTCGTTCTCCGGCTGGTCCGCTCACCTCCCTTGTCCAAAGCGCCTGGCGCTTCGGGTCGAGCGATCAGGACCGCGCTGTGGATGCTGCCCCTGGGAAATGCCTGGGCCGCGCTCGTTCCGGAGAGCCGCCGCGCCGGGATGCACATCATTTACCTTGGCTGCTTTGCCGTGCTCGTCCTGGTGGTTTCGATGTCTTTCCGATCGCCACACCCGGATCGCAACGCTGCTTTGCCGCACTTGAGCGCCAGACAGCTTCAGATCGGGTGGGCCTGCCTCGCGGTGGCGCTCGGCGCCCGCATCCTGGTCGAGATGGATCCGCCGAATTTCAAGTTGTGGCTGGGACTTGCCTGCACGTCCTTCGTGATCGCGACACTCTTCACCTTTCAGGGCTTCGCCGCGTGGCTCGTTCGGCTCTTACCCACTGAGGGCGAATGAGGAATCACCCCATCGGAACCGTGGGAGCTGTTGCGAGGTCCAGATTCCGAGCCCACTTACCGTGCTGGTTGCAACCGCAGCGCAAAGTCGACCAGCACCCGGTCTTCAACGGCAATCGCGCCGCCGGCCTTACGCAGAGGAGAGATTCCAAAATCGCTCTGATTGAATGAGACCTTTCCGAGAACGACCCGCGCATCGCCGCGCCGCCAGACGTGCACCGGAAACTCCAGTGGGCGCGTGACGCCGTGAAGGCTCAGCTTGCCGAAGACCGTTCCCTGAAACTCTTCAGATTTGTCTGCCGAAGGGACCAGGCGATCTGCGGTGAAGCGGATTTCCGGAAACCGGGTGGCATCCAGGACTTCGGGACTGGCAACCTGGCTCTCGACTTTGGCTTTGTCTTCAGCCGACAGCTTGGGCTGGTTGTCTCGAAGCGAGGCCGTCGCCACCGAAAGCTGCGCGCGAAAAGCTTCCAGATGAGTGGCGTCGAATTCGACGGTACAACTCCATTGCTGCGGAACAAACAGGTGGTCGTGCAGAAAGCCTGAGAACAGTCCCGCCTTGAAAACATGAACGGTGAGCTCGCTTCCCGCCGAATCCAGCTGATATCGGGATGCGTCGGGCTGCGCGGATGCCGTCGCCGCGAGCAACGAAGCGATGCACCCACTCATTAGACATCGGTGATTCGAGGGCTCCCGAAGTAATTTCACTCAATCACCGTGGCTTTTGTAGGAGCTCGAAAACACAAGGAGGACGAGCGGCTGTGCTCGTCCTCGACCTCGAGCTCAAAACCTTGAATTAGTTCGCTACTACCGAGACGTCATCTAAATCGATGTAACTTGGATCGTTCCTGAATCCGAACGTCAAGTCAGTTAAATCCCCGCTCGCGATCAGACCGTCAACGGTGACTGACATATAGGGAGAGTCAGGAATGTCTGCGTCGTCGGAAACGATCATGCCATCCCAGGACACAAGGAGCTCATTCGGATTGGATGTGTTGCTTACATAATAGGTCAGCGAGTAAGTCTGCCCAGCGGTGGTGGGGAGGGTCTGCGTTATGAACCCGAGGTCCCCGATGGGTCCGAAAAAACCACCGTACATTCCTGAGTTAGCTGAGGAGGTATCGACACCCGTGTACGCCAAATTGCCCGATTGGGCCCAACTGGTGAAGTCAGCTGTCTCGAAACCGCAGTTCGCGACCAGATTGCCAGGCACGTTGTCGCAAATACTGCCAATGCCATTGACTGCGCCGGATTTTGAAGGCAACGCCTTGACCGTTACTTTTCCCGCCTGCGCCAGGAAACTGAAGCACAGCACCACCCCACTCCACATGATGTATTTTCTCACGATGAACCCCTTGATTTAGTTTAACCCCAATTGCTTGCAGCCCCCTCGGACCCTCACCCGAGCCGAGGCGGAAAACCTCTACTTCTCCGGGAGACGCCCCGTCAAGGGTGCCTCCCTGAATGTCGACTCGCTCTGCCGGCGGGAGTGCAGGTCGATTGTGTTGAATTCATCGATTTCAGTAACCGGTCAGGAGTCGCCGAGCCGCTACTTCGTCAGCCGTGGTGCCCTCCGTGGACAAAAGCGAGTTTTTCGCAGTAGAGCTGGCTCGCCACGGTCGAGGCCTAGAGGGCGGACGGCACGGTAGCGAGAGTCGAGCGGGGAAGCATGACACCCGAGCGCTGGCGACGGGTTGAGGAGCTGTTCGAGGCGGCCCTGAAAAGAGAGCCAGCGGCGAGGGCCAGCTTTTTGGCCCAGGCGGCGGGGGGCGATGCAACGCTCAGCGAAGAAGTTCTCCGCTTGCTCGCCGCCGACGCGAAGGCGGGCGAATTTTTGAGCGCTGGACTGGCTTCCACGGTGGTGAAGCCGCCCGTCTCCGCGACGGTCGGGCGCCGCATTGGGCCGTACCGCATCCTGAGCGAGATCGGCCACGGGGGAATGGGCGCGGTGTACCGGGCGGTGCGCGACGACGACCAATACCAGAAGCAGGTGGCGATCAAGCTGATCCGCGGCGGAATGGCCTCCGACTACACCATCAAACGGTTCAAAGCCGAGCGGCAGATTCTGGCGAACCTGGAGCACGCAAACATCGCCCGGCTGATCGACGGCGGGACGACCGAGGAGGGCGCGCCGTACTTTTCGATGGAATACGTGGAGGGAAAACCGCTCGACCAGTATTGCGCCTCGCACAACCTTTCCATCCCGCAGCGGCTGGAGCTGTTTCGCACCGTGTGCGCCGCAGTGCAGTACGCCCACCAAAGGCTGGTGATCCATCGGGACTTGAAGCCGAGCAACATCCTGGTGACCGAGGACGGCACGCCGAAGCTGCTCGACTTTGGAATCGCCAAGCTGCTCGACGAAGAAGTGGGCCTGGGGTTGACGTTTACCGGCTTTGCCCTGATGACGCCGGAATACGCGAGCCCGGAGCAGGTGAAGGGGGAGCCAGTCACCACGGCGACCGACGTGTACTCGCTTGGAATGGTCCTCTATGAGCTGCTGGCGCTCCGGCGCGCTTATGAGCTCAAAACGCGCTCGACGCTGGAGATCTCGCGGGTCGTCTGCGAGGTCGAGCCGAAGCGGCCGAGCGCGGTGACGCCACCGGAGCTTTCGCGGGAGCTTGCGGGAGACCTGGACACGATCGTGCTGAAGGCAGTGCGCAAGGAGCCCGCTCGGCGCTATGCGTCGGTCCAGGACCTCTCCGAAGACATCCGGCGGCACTTTGCCGGCTTGCCGGTTCTCGCCCGCGGGGACTCGACCTCCTATCGGGCAACGAAGTTCGTGCAGCGGCACAAGGCGGCGGTGGCAGCCACCGCCCTGGTGGGATTGAGTCTTCTGGGCGGACTGGTGACGACCGCGCGCCAGGCGCGAATCGCCGAGGGGAACCGGGCGCGAGCGGAGCGGCGGTTCGGCGAGGTGAGGAAGCTGGCGAACGCGGTGTTGTTCAAGTACCACGATGGAATCGCGAAGTTGCCCGGATCCACTGCCATTCGCGAGACGATGCTCAACGATGCCCTGGAGTACCTGGACAACCTGGCTCGCGACAGCGCCGGCGATCTCTCGCTGATGCGCGAGCTGGCGACCGCCTACCAGAAGGTCGGGGATGTCCAGGGCAGCACGAACATCGGAAACGTCGGTGATACCGGCGGGGCGCTGAAGAGCTATCGCAAGGCGCTGGGGATCAGAGAGGAGATCGCTTCTCTTCGAACTGCCAACGCAGAGGACCGCCGGCGCCTCGCCTCGGCGTACATCGACGTAGGAAAGATCTTGGGCAAGACCGGCAACGACGAGGCCTGGCTCGAGATGTGCCGTAAAGCGCTCGCCATGTACCAGGCGCTGGCAGAGGCGAATCCGACAGCCGTCCAATATCGCGGCGATGTCGCCAAGGGCTACTGGCATCTCGCCGATGCCTCCGTCTCGCTCGACGAGAAGATCAGCAACTTCCGCAAGGCGGCGGCGATCTACCAGGACCTGGCCGTCGGTAATCCAACGGAATATCGGCGAAGCGCCGCTCTGGCCTACAAATATCTGAGCACAAACTTGAAGAAGACGGGCGACGTCAAGGGCGCTCTGGATGTCGCGCGCCAGGCACTGGCGATCGATGAGCAGAGAGCCGCATCGGATCCGAGCGATACCGAGGCGAAGCTCGACCTGTCCTTCAGCCATAGCCAGGTGGGTGATGCTCTGGCCAAAAATGGTGACCTTCCCGGCGCGCTGGCGAGCTTGCAAGAAGCGCTGAAGCTTCGGCTTGCGGTCGCCCTGGCCGACCCCAAGAATGCCCATGCGCGGTTGTCGGTCGCCGTCCTTCACGAGGACATTGGCGCCGTCTTCACCCAGCGCGGCGACCTGACTGAAGCTCTCGAGGAGCACCTGAAAGCTGCGGAGACCCTCGAGGCACTCGCCCGAAATGATCCGGCGAACACCGACCTCCGATTTCGTACCTCGAGGTCTTATTCAAGGGTCGGCGGCGCTTACGCCGAGTTGGCGGCGCGCGAAAAATCTCCCGCCAGGGGGCGGATCGGCTGGCGAACCGCGCGATCGTGGTACCAACACGGCTCGGTGATGATGGCGGAGTTGGCGGCGGGCAATCCTTCGAACAAGAAATTCAAAGAGGCCTCTGAGCAAGCCGCTCAACAGATTGCCAGGTGCGACGCCGAGCTGGCGAGGCTCGGCAAAATCGCTGGGAAATAACGCGCCGCCAGGCGCCGAGTTGCCCGGGCCAATGCCCGAAATTGCGGCAATCGCCGGTCGCGATCCGCCCGTCACTTCACCAAGATGAGGAAATCGATGGGAGAGCTGCCCAGGCTGACGTGAGACCCCGCGGGAAATGCGCGCCGGTACAGCTGATAGTCGACCAGCTTGATGTTGTTATCCCGCCACTTTCCAGAAACACTATCAGTGACCGGAAGAAGCTCCCCGCCCTTACTTCTTTGCCGACATCGCGATCGTCGCCCTCGTCGTTTCCCAGTCGACCTTCATCGTGCAGGTGCCGTCGGCCTGGTCAAAGGCGATGGTGAAATTCTCTACCGGCGCCGGGAGCTTCGAAGTTGTCATCTCCATCCGCGCCAGATCGTCCGCTTCGCCGGGATAGGGAACTCCCCACTCGCCGGTCTTCTTGCTGATGATCAGCGTCCACTTGTTCGCATTGGGAATGGCAAACATCGTGTAGCTTCCCGCCGGAATGGTCTTGCCGCCTACCGAGAGCTGCGCGTCGGTGACCAGTGAAGTGGCTTCATTCGCACCCAGGCGCCAGACCCCTCCCAATGGCACCAGATCGCCGAAAACCTTGCGCCCCTTCATCCGCGGGCTGGAGTAATCCACGGTAACTGTTTTGCCCTCGGCCAGCTTACAGGCGGCCCTCGCCGGTGGGCTGGGGCGCTGGCTCTTGTCCTTTGGCGCGGCCAGCACGGAGCTCGCGAGAACGGCGGCACTGAGGAAAACGGCAAGATTGGATGGGCATTTCTGCATGGGATCTCCTTCGGTCAAAGGGGAGAACATCCTTCGAAGTTACTGGGATTTCGCGGCCATCACCAACCGAGCACCAACCCTCAAAATTCCATTGTTTTCGGTCGGGGCAATGGCCCTCGGCCCAAGCCGCGGCGATGCCGCACTCAGGATCGCGTCACCAACCACAGACCGGCGGCGATGACCACGAGGCCCGCGCCATCCATCAGCCCGAACGGTTCGTTGAGAAAGAGCGCGCTCAACATTAACCCGAACACAGGCGTGAGAAAGAAGTATGCGCTGACCCTGCTCGCCTCGCCGTGCTGGAGGATCCAGAACCACAGCATCGAGGCACCAACGCTCAAGATCAACACCAGGAAGGCGAGGCTGACAATCAGCGGACCGGTCCACTGGATGTGGGGAACGCCCTCTCGTAACAAGGCGGCCGGGACCATTGCGACGCCGGCGCAGGCGAGCTGGGCGCCGTTCAGGACCACCGGGTGGGGGCGGTCGCGCATCCGCTTGTAGAGGATGTTCGAGGCCACGAAGGAGAGCACCCCCGCGAACGCGAGCAACACATCCTGCGGTCGAGCGGCCCCCGAACCTGCCCGTGAGTACATCGCCATGAGCACGCCGCCAAATCCGAGCAAAAGACCCACGAGCTTGCGTCCAGTGAGCGGCTCGCGCAGGACGAAGGGCGCCACCAGCGCCACGACGAGAGGGTTGGTGCTGGCGACGATCGAGCCCATTCGCAGCCAGCTCCCGGCGTCGCGGGGAATCGCCAATCGCGCCACCTTCGCGCCCGCAAGGAGCAGTCCACCGGCGATCATGAAGCGCACGGAAAGGATGGAGATAGGGGGCGCGCCCCGCGCGAGGATGCGGCTGGGGACGAAGGCCGAGGCCCAAAGAAAGACATAAAGAATCGCCGCAGCCACACCGGTAGCGGATGAGGCGGGTGGCTGCCAGTTCGGGCCCAGCTTGGTCATCGCGGCGTCTGGTCCGAACGACTTGCGACAATCCACCCGCGCGCCCTCTTGATTTCGTGCCATTCCGGGCTCGGCGACCAGGCCTCCGTCTTCACCAGGGCCACCTGGGCGCTCGGGCGATCGACAGCGGTGAGCTGTGGACTTGGCCGGGGAACGACGTCTTTCTCGAAAGCCAGCGCCGACAACATGTCCCATTCATCGCCCTTGGAGACGACGAGCACCTCTTCGCCCGGAACAAGCCGGGAAAGCTCTCGTGAAAAATCCGTCGCCACCACACAGGGGGGATTCATCAATAGACGTCCCAGTCCAAGCCCTACCGACCCGATGCAGACCAGAAGAATAACGCCAAGACCCAGAACCGCGCGCCGAACGCGCTCGGGACTGGAGAAGTAGCGGGAGACAAGCGGACCAATGCCCTGAGCGGCGAGGATCGAGAGGAATGGATAGACCAGGAGCGTGTGATGCCAGAGCTTTCGCTGTGGAATCGAAAGGCCCACGATTACCACTGCCGTCGCAATGACGAGGAGCCGGCAAGCGCGCGTTCCACCCGATAAGCGCCGATCGAGCCCACGGGGCCATCGCATCGCCACAATGAGCGAGGGAATCAGGAGCGGAAGCCACGGCCAAAAGCGACCCGCGATCGCTCGCACCGCGTAGAGCGGATGAGAATCGCCGTCGCGACGAATACCCGTCAGGGAGCCGAGGACCTGATCGACGGCGAATCCCCGCCACCAGTCGGGGCGAGAGTACAAGAATACAGCCACGGGCGCGGTGGCAAGGAGCAGGACGGTTCCTCCGATGAAAAAGGTTCGCCAGGAGCGATCGACGACCGCTCGGGCGAACACTGCCCCCGCGAGCGGCAGCGCACCGAACGGGCCCTTGACGGCGATCGCGCCACCGGCGAGAGCACCCGCGAGCAACCAATCACCAGGGCGCAGCGGCGCGGTCAACACCGGGACGGCGGCGCCGACGGCGAGCAAGATCAGGAGGGGATCCAGCGTTGGGTAGCTCGTTTGGAAGAAGAATGCCTCCGTCGTGCCCAAGACAAACATCGCGACACATCCGGCCCATCCACCGCCCAACCGACGGGAGATGATTCCGGTGAAGAACACGATTCCGAGAGACAAGACGGCGAAAAGGGGCACGACGGCCCAACTTCCCACCCAGCGCATCGTCGCGGCGATAACCCAGAAGCCGAACGGAAGATGCTCATAGAATCGAGGATGCACGGTGGGGAGGTAACGAAGCGATGTCCACCGATCATCTTGAACCATGTGCCTTGCAATCACCCGATACAGCTGAGCGTCGCCGACATCGGTGTGTTGGAACCAGGTGGCCCCCATCAGGACGACGAAAATGGAAAGGACCAGACCTGTCGCAGCGATCCGCAACGCTCCGCCGTGATCGAGCACCTGCAGCTGATCTCCTTATCGGATCGTCCCGGCGCGGGTGACCCGGCTCAGCGCGATCAGGCCAAGGGCGGCAAACAGGACGTTGTGCAGCTGGCCGGCCACCACCAGAGGCAGCTTTCCCTGAAGGCCGAAATTCTCGAACATCTTCGAGAGCACGTAGTAGGCAACGTAACCCACGATGGTCAGCATGTACCCGCGTGCACGAGACTGCCCGCGACTCAAGGCCAGCGCCGTTCCAATCAGCGCGAACGAAAGCGGCGTCAGCGCCTGGCCCAGACGCCGGTGGTAGGCCATCAGAAATGGACGTGGATCGGAGCCATCTGCCCGGGTAGACGCGGCCGCTTGCAGCAGCTCGCTCGGGGTGAGCTCGTCGCTGGGTGAACGAAACCGGTTCTTGCGGTAGAGCGAATCGCCCACGCCCACGAGGAATTCTCCCTGCTGGAAATGAATGATCGTGTAGTCGGACGTCGAGCGGTTCGCGCGATGGACGTCGCCATTGATCAGCCCAAGCTTCAGGGCTTCGCCCGGCGCCGACGGGTTGACGCCGGCCTCGGGCGCGAGCATCAGCACCGGCGAGGTGGGATCGTTGTCGTCGTACACCATCACGTTGGTCCAACGCCGCTGCTCAGGATCCACCTCCTGTGCATAGACGGTCAGGTGGCTCAGGTCTTCGTAGAAAACCCCCGGCTTGACGTCGCCCACGACGTTTTTCTTGATGATGTCGTTGACCACGCCCTTCACTGCGGTGAGTCCCCAGGGCTCGGCAGAGAAGGAGAAAAGCAGGAGCAAGGCGCCGAGCACCGCGCCAACAGCGAGCGGAAGGACAACAATCTGCCAGGGGCCAATTCCGACCGACTGCAGGGCGATCAGCTCGCGGTCCTCGGCGAGGCGGCCAAAGCCCAGCAGGATGGCCATCAAAAAGGCGATCGGCAGCGCCATCACCAGCAAGTGCGGAGATAGAAAGAGCACGATCCGACCCATGTCCCCCGCGGTGACTGCGGTACCGAGAAGGACATCCGCCCCGCGGAGGAACTGCATCACAAACAGGAGCAGGAAGAGAAACCCGATACCGACCGCGAGCGGAACGGCGAGCTCTTTTAACAAGTAGCGGATCAGCACTCTCAAGGCGCAGCCCGCCGTCTTCTTACAGCACCCCGGCCTGCGCCGTCACTTCTTCACTTCCAAAGGAGCGTCGATAAACTCGATCGATGTCTCTGAACGGCGCCGATCGCGAACAGCGCCGCTCCCACGACCAACGATGAAAGCCCGCCGAGGAGCTGCTGCCAGGTGGCCCCGCTCATGATCGCGATGGATACCAATAACCCGAGGAACGGCACGACCGGTCCGAACGGAATGACAAAGGTGGCCGGCCTGACGACCGCGCTGAAACGCGAGCGCCTCAACATCAGGGTCGAGCCGCACGCCGCGGCATAGGGTACGAGGCGCGCCACGGCGCTTGCGGTGGCGAGCTTTTCGAAGGTTCCGGAGAGAGCCAATGCCAACGCCACCGCCGAGGTCACCAGCACGCAGTTCGCCGGGGTCCTGAAACGCGGATGAATTCGGGCGAACCAGCTGGGCAAGTCGCGATTCTCCGCCAGCGCGAACAACATCCGCGATCCAGACAGGACTGCCCCGGCATTGTGCCCGGTCATCGAAAGGACCGATCCGACGCCGACCATTAAAGCCCCGCCGCTTCCCATGAACGCAAACGCGGAATCGGCGATCGGCGTCCTCGACCGCGCGATGTCCGGGAGTGTGCCCTGAGCGACGGTCTGCGCCAGGGCCATCAGCACCGTTACGCCGAGGATCGTCGTCACCAATGCGAACGGCACGTGCCGCCTCGGCTCCTTCGCCTCTCCCGCCGCGACGGGAACGACGTCATACCCTCCGAAGACATACATCAAGAGCAGCGCGCCCGCTCCGGCCTGGCCCAGGGAGAGCGAGGCCGAGGGCACGACCCTTGAATAATTGACCTGAAACAGCCCGATCGCGATGAAGATCCCCAAAGGCAGCAGCTTTCCGATCGTCAAGAGGTTCACCAGAAACGAGCTCTGCCGAATTCCACGCACGTTGATCCAGGTCAGGGCCAGGATCACAGAGGTGATCAGAAGCATCCGCGCCGCACCGCCGTCGAAGGTGTGCCAAAAGAATCCCACCGCCAGGGCGAGACCATTGACGACCGATGCCTGGCTTGCCACCCGGGTGAACCACTGCATCCAGCCGACCTCGAAGCCGGCGAATCTTCCGAATGCGGCTCGCGCGTAGAGCGAGGGACCGCCCGTGGATTCGAATCGGCTGCTGACCTCCGCAAAACAGAGCGCGACCAACAGGGAGGCCATCCCCGCGAGGACGAATCCCACCACGCTCCAATCACCGAGCTGCGCGGCAACGGGCGCCGGCATCAGAAAGATCGCGCCGCCAATCACCTGATTGATGCCGATGGCCGTCAGATCCCAGCGGCCGAGCGCACGCCGCAATGTTACGCGGTCAGCCGGAAAGGTG
>WNEZ01001534.1_pt1 | contig 19417 bp, 18 predicted proteins | sample 5400521 | NCBI WGS metagenome assembly WNEZ01 (sample SAMN13153339, study PRJNA577476) | soil metagenome | isolation source: 120 cm saprolite under Douglas fir tree site 2 hole 1 replicate 1 | place: USA:California | collected 2015-04-18 | reverse complement strand
TCCACCTCGGTGATGCCGAAGGGGACGCAGATGATGATGCGCGGGCGGACAAGGCGCTTGCGGTGGTGGATCTTCTCGATGAACTTGCGGAGCATCGCCTCGGTCACCTCGAAGTCGGCGATCACCCCGTCCTTGAGCGGGCGGATGGCCTGGATGTTGCCCGGCGTCCGCCCCAGCATCTTCTTTGCTTCGGCGCCGACTGCCAGCACCCTGCGCCCGCCGCGCGAGTCCGGCTGCACCGCGACCACCGACGGCTCGTTCAGGAGGATGCCCTGCCCCTTCACGTAGACGAGGGTATTCGCCGTCCCGAGGTCGATCGCCAGATCGTTCGAAAAGAGTCCGAGGATGGAGTCGAGAATCATCGCGCGGCGCCCCGCCCTTCTGCTGCCGGCCCGTCCGCTGGCGCAAGTTTAGTCTGCTAGCAGAAACATCGGCAGGCGGCAACGGAAACTTGAGCGGCGGCGCCGGTTTGCAAACCCGCAGGGCCTCCGCTAGCTTCGCGCCGAAGACGCGCGCGAATGCTTCGCTTTCTCCGCAAGTACTCGAGCTCCGCCGGCATCAAGATCCTCTACGGCGTCCTCGCCGGCCTCTTCGTCCTCTGGGGGGTGGGCGCGATCGGCGGCGAGCGTCGGCAGGACGTCGCCGTGGTGCACGGTCAGGCGATCAGCCGCCGCGAGCTGGAGCAGGCGACGGCGGCTCTCGCCCGGCGCTACGAGGACATGCTGCGCGGCCAGGGCGCGCAGGACCTGCTGCGCAACATGAACCTGTCCGGCCAGGCGCTCAACCAGCTGATCGAGGAGGCGCTCCTGCGCCACGAGGCCGCGCGCCTCGGCATCGCGGTGAGCGACGCCGAGGTGGACGAGACCGTCGTGCACATGCCCGAGCTGCAGGAGAACGGCCGCTTCGACCGCGACCGGCTGGCGGCCGTCCTGCGCGGTGGGCGCGGGGACGAGTTCGAGGGCGCGATCCGGCAGAGCATCTTGCGGCAGCGCCTGGAGGCGCTGGTGACCGACGGCGTCGGGGTGAGCGACGGCGAGCTCGAGCAGCGCTACCGCTTCGATCACGAGAAGGCGGAGCTGGCCTTCGTGCGCAGCGCGGCGGCCGACCTGGCCAAGGCGATCTCGCTCACCGACGAGGAGCTGGAGAAGTACCTGACCGAGCACGCCGAGGGCTACCGCGTCCCGCCGCGCGTGCGGGCGCGCTACGTCGCCTACCGTCCGGCGGACGTCCTCGCCCAGGTCGAGGTGAAGGACGGCGAGGTCGCCGAGTACTACGCGCTCCACAAGGACGACAAGTTCACCGAGACCGAGCAGGTGCGCGCGCGCCACATCCTCGTCAAGACTCCCGCGGGCGGGGACGCGGACGCCAAGGCCGCGGCGCGCAAGAAGGCCGAGGGGCTGCTCGCCAAGGTGAAGGCGGGCGGCGACTTCGCCGCCCTCGCCAAGGCGAGCTCCGAGGATCCCGGCTCGGCGGCGCAGGGCGGTGACCTGGGCCTCTTCTCGCGCGGTCGCATGACCCCGGCGTTCGAGGAGGCAGCCTTCGCGCTGCCCGCGGGCGGCGTCAGCGAGGTCGTCGAGACGCCCTTCGGCTTCCACGTCATCCGGGTCGAGGAGCACCGCTCCGGGGGTGCGAAGCCGCTCGAGGCGGTGCGCGACGAAATCGCGGACACCTTGAAGCACGAGCGCGCCCTCGAGCTCGCGCGCAAGCAGGCCGAGGAGGACCGCCGCAAGATCGCGCGCGGCACGCCCTTCGCCGAGGCGCTCGCGGGTCGCACGATCGCGGAGACGCCGCCCTTCGCCAAGGGGGCCGAGGTGCCGGGCGTGGGGCGCGCGCCGGGCTTCGTCGAGTCCGCCTTCGCGCTGCGCGAAGGCGAGGTGAGCGACCTGATCGACGGCCCCGAGGCGATCTTCCTGCTCGCGCCCTTCGCGTACAGCGAGGCGCACACGCCCCCGCTCGACGAAGTGCGGGAACGCGTGACCGCCGACGCCCGCCGCGAGCGGGGCGAAGCCGCGGCCAAGGAGCGCGCCGAGAAGCTCCTCGCGCGCGCCAGGGAGATCGGCCTCGACAAGGCCGCCGCCGAGGCCGGCGTCCAGCTCGAGGAGACCGGTCCCTTCGAGCGCGTCGCGTCGATCCCGAAGCTCGGGCGGCTCGCGGACCTGACCGCGGATGCCTTCGCCCTCACCCCCGAGGCGCCGCTCGCGCCCAAGGTGTACGTCTCGCGCGGTGACGCGATCGTGGCCGCGCTCCGCGCCCGGACCGCCACCGACATGGCCGGCTTCGAGGGCGACAAGGACCACCTGCGCACTACCATCCTCGACCAGAAGCGGAGAGCCGTGCTCGACGCGTACCTGAGCTACCTGAAGGAGCGTGCGCACGCCGAGGGTGCACTCGAGGTGTCGAAAGACGTCCTCACCCGCGGGTAGCCCGTCGCCCGCCGACGGCTTCGCGTTCGCCGGCGCGCGGCCCCTCGGCTGTCTGCTCGTCCACGGCTTCACGGCCACGCCCGACGAGATGCGACCCCTCGGCGAGGCGCTCGCCGCGCGTGGCTTCCCGGTGCGCGGCGTCCGCCTGGCCGGCCACGGCACCGACGTCGCCGACCTGGCGCGCACCCGCTGGGCGGACTGGTTCGCGACGGTCGCGGAGGGCGCCGACCGCCTGCTGCGCGACGTGCCCGCGCTCGCGGTCGCCGGCATGTCGCTCGGCGCGCTCCTGGCGTTGCACCTGGCCGCGACCCGCCCGCGCGACGTCGCCGCGCTGGTCCTCTGCGGTACACCGCTCGACCTGGGCGATGCACGCCTGCGCTGGCTACCGCTCCTGGCGCGCGTCCCGTGGATCGCGCGCCGCTGGGCGATCATGCCCAAGCGCAGCGGGCCGGACATCGCCGACCCGGTGGTGCGCGCCGCGAGCCGGAGCTACCCCGCGATGCCGCTCGCCGGGGTGCTCGAGCTCCTCCGCCTCCAGACCATCGTGCGCGGCGAGATCGGGCAGGTGACCCAGCCAGCTCTGCTCCTCCACGGGCGCCACGACCACAGCGTGCCGCTGGCGAACCTGGAGCTGGTGCGCCGGAGCCTCGCGTCGCGCCTGGTGGAAAGCCACGTGCTCGAGCGGAGCTGGCACGTGGTGACGCTGGACTACGACCGCGACGAGGTGGCGCGGCTCACCGCCGACTTCCTGGAACGGGTCGCGGAAAGGGCGGCGCCGCTCGCCGACCACCCCGTCACGTCCACCCCCGGGATGGGGAAGACGACGCGGAGCGGGTGGCCCATGGGGGGATGAGCCGGGCCTCGCTCCGCGCCACCCACGCGCAGGATGCGGGAGTGCTTCCTGCGCAAGACAAGCCGGTCCTCACCACCATTCCTCTGCCCTGCCCTTCGACGGACGGGGCCGCCGAAGTCTTCACCCCGAGGTTCTCGGGGACGTGCGCACGGAGTGTCTCCACCACCTCACGAGTCACCACCACCGAGGCGGCGAGGACCAGCGCGCCAGCGTAGCCGAGCACGAGCCAGTCGCCGGCGTGCAGCGCGCCGAAGCGGGCCGAGGTCAGGTAGAGAAAAAGAACCACCAGGACGGACCCGACGGCGAGCGTCGGGACGCGCCAGACGTCGCCCTTCGCCAGCGGATAGAACGCATAGGTGCCCGCGACCGTGAGCCCACCCACCACGAAGCCGAGCGTGGCGGCGAGGGCGACGCTCATGTCGGTGCGGCCCATGGGGGTCACACGAGCAAGCGCGATGCCACCTGAACCGCACCACGCTTGCAGAAGAGATCGCCGGCCGGACGGGGCCACCTGCCCCGAGCGGTGTGGCAATCGGTCTCGCTACCCGTGCACGCCCCCGCGCGGCGTGACCCCGTAGCGCTGCAGCATGCGGTAGAGCGAGCGGCGGTCGACGCCCAGCACCTGCGCGGCCCGGCTCACGTTACCGCCGCTCTCCTCGAACACGCGGTGCACGTAGCGCCGCTTGAGCTCGGCCAGCGTGGGGCGGTCCTCCGGAGTGCTCGCCGGGGCGGGCACCGCCTGCCGCAGCTCGCCGGGCAGATCGTCGGCGGTCAGGATCTCCTGCTGCGCGAGCGCCACCCCGCGCTCGAGCACGTGCGCCAGCTCGCGCACGTTGCCCGGCCAGTGATAAGCGCCCAGCCGCGCGAGGGCCTGCTCGGAGATGCCGGTCACCGTCTTGCTGCACTCGTGCGCCGCGCGTCGCACCAGGTGCTCGACGAGCAGCGGGATGTCCTCGAGCCGCTCGCGCAGCGGCGGGAGCTGGAGCGTCACGACCTTCAACCGGTAGTACAGATCCTCGCGGAAGCTTCCCGCCTCCACCGCCCCCGCCAGATCGCGGTTCGTCGCCGCGATGACGCGCACGTCGACCGCGCGCCACAGCGAGCCGCCCACCGGGCGGATCTGGTGCTCCTGGAGGACCCGCAGGAGCTTCGCCTGCAGCGCGGGCGACACGTCGCCGACCTCGTCGAGGAAGACGGTGCCGCCGTTGGCCTCGGCGAAGAGCCCCGGCGTGTCGCCCACGGCGCCGGTGAAGGCGCCGCGCACGTGCCCGAAGAGCTCGCTCTCGAGGAGCGTCGGCGTGAGAGCGCCGCAGTCGACGGCCACGAAGGGCCGCTTGCGGCGCGGGCTGTTCTCGTGGATGGCGCGCGCGATCAGCTCCTTGCCGGTGCCGCTCTCGCCGAGGATGAGGACCGTGCTGCGCGCGGGCGCGACGCGCGCGATCGTCTTGTAGACCTCGACCATCGCCGGGGAGCGGCCGACCACGCCGCCGATCTGCTCGCCGGCCGCCGGCAGCGTCGCCTGCGCCTCCACCGTGCGCCCCAGGGCCCGGCGCACCGTGGCGCGGATCTCCTCCACGTCCATCGGCTTGCTCACGTAGTCGACGGCTCCCGAGGCGATCGCCTGCACCGCCGTGTCGATCGAGCCGAAGGCGGTCATGATGACGACGGGGAGGCCCGGGAGCCGCTCGCGCAGCCCGCGCAGGAGCGCGAGGCCGTCCATCTCCGGCATCTGCACGTCGAGGATGGCGAGGTCGATCGGCTCGCCGGCCACGCGCGCCAGCGCCCGCTGCGGGTTGGTCTCGCCGATCACGGCATAGCCGTCGCGCTTGAAAACGTCGGCCAGGAGCCGGCAGGTGACCGTGTCGTCGTCGACCACGAGGAGGCGCGGCATCACTCCTCCAGGGGCAGGCGCACGTACATCGTAGTGCCCCGTCCGAGACTGCTCTCGACCAGCACCTGGCCGCCATGCGCGCGCACGATGTGGTCCACGATGGCGAGCCCGAGCCCGGTGCCACGCCCCGGCGCCTTGGTGGTGTAGAACGGCTCGAACACGCGGCGGGCCTCGTCCTCCGACATGCCGTGGCCGGTGTCGGATACGGTGATCTCGAGCTGCGGCCCGCGCCCGTTGGGCAAGCGCACGCTCGCCCCGATGCGGATCGTCCCCGGCGGCTCGGTGGCGTCGATCGCGTTGATCAGCAGGTTGATCAGCACCTGGCGGAGCGCGACCGCGTCGCCCGGCACCGGCGGGAGCTCGGGCGAAACGTCGCTGCGCAACACGAGCGTGCGGTCGGCGAGCCGCGGCGAGACCAGCGCGAGCGCCTCGCCGACGACCGGCGCCAGCGCCACCGGACCGCGGCCGATCTCCCGGTCGCGAGTGCGGTCGAGCACGCTGCGCATGGTCTCGATCATGCGTTGCACCTGCGACTCGATCACCGCGAGCTTGCTCGCCTGCTCCGCGGGCAGGTCCTCACGCCGGAGGAGCTGGGTGTAGCCGAGCACCGAGTTGAGCGGCGTGCCGAGCTCGTGGGCGATGGTGGCGGCCATCTGCCCGAGGGCGGCGAGCCGCTCACTGCGGCCGACCTCGAGCTGCGCACGCCAGAGCTTCTCGTTCGTCTCCTTCAGCTCGCGGTTCGCGTCGGCCAGCTCGCGCGTCGCCTGCCGCACCCGCGACTCGAGCCCCGCGGTCAGGTCCTCGATGCGCGCCAGCATCTCGTTCAGGCTCGCGGCGAGGAAGGCGAACTCCCCGCCCCCCGCCACGTTGACGCGCGCACCGAGCTCCCCTGCCTCGGCGCGGCGCATGCCGTCGACCAGGGCCGCCACCGGACGCCCCACGCGACGCTCGAAGAAGAGCAGCAGGAGGAGCGAGATGAGCCCGATCGAAGCGAGCAGGAAGATGCCCCCGATCATGCGCAGCCGGTGCTCGAGCCGCGCGATCTCGAGCAGCGAGAACTCCACCTGCACGGCCCCCACGAGCGTCCCCTCGCGCACCAGCGGGCTCGCCATGCGCCAGACGACGGCGCCCTCCCGGCGCTCGGTCGCGGTGCGCACCGAGCCCGTGGCGAGCAGTCGAGCCTGCGCGACCGAATCGAGCTCGAGCGGCGGCGCCTCGCCCGCCGGCCGCGTGGTGAGCGCGGGCTCGAAGCGGCCGTCGCGCCGCCACAGCACGTCGATCGCGGTCAGCTCGCGGTCGCCCGCGACCAGGGTCTCGAGCGCGCGGCGGAGCGCCTCCCTGCCGGTCTGGCCCCAGAGCGAGTCGACGGTGCGCAGGTAGAGGACGGCACGCTCCTCGAGGTCGCGCTCGAGCGCGCCCTCCGAGAGCCGCGTGTCGAGCCACTGGGAGGCCACCAGCACGGTCGCGACGGTGGCCACCACGATGGCGATCAGCTGGACGCGCAGCGTGCGGTGCACGGCTCCCCAACGCTACCCCAAACCCGCTCACTCGGCGAACGTCCGGGGCCGGGGTCACGCGCCGCATCACGTGCCGGAAGGCGGGATGGTCTCCTTCACCGCGGCCCTCAGCACGTCGACGTCGAAGGGCTTGTCCAACACGGCCACCGCACCCAGCTCCTGGCCCTCGGCGTGCGTGGCCTCGTCACCGAAGGCGGTGATCAGGATGACCGGCGTCCTCCAGGTCGCACAGCGCAGGATGGCGAGGACGTCGAGCCCGCTCAGACCCGGCATGCGGACGTCGGCCACCACCAGGAACGCGTCCGGGCGCTCCCGCCGAACCGTGAGGGTGTTCTCGAGCGAGGCGAGCAGGGCGAGCCCGTCCGGGGCCTCGACGACCTCGTAGCCCTCCTGCTGCAGGACGGAAGCGAGCAAGCCTCGGAACTCGGTATCGTCCTCGGCGAGGATGACGAGCGGATGTCGCCGGGGCGGAGTGTCGGAAGCCGGGACCATGTCCGGGGCTCTTGCATGTCGCGTTCCCGCGCCGACCCCGCGCGAGAGGCCGCGGGGACGGCGCTCCCGCCACCCGCGCGGGGCGCTTCGCCACACCCCTGGGGCGGCGCGCGGTCTCACCCCCTTTGCCGTCGCCCCGGCCGCAGCGTACAGTCGACGCCGTCACACTCCACCCGCTTGGCTCACGCAAACTGTCTCGCACGAGCCGTCCGCCCGGGGCGCGCGGCGCTGCTTGGCGTCCTGCTCGCCGCCACGGCGAGCCAGGCCGACGCCCCGGTCGGCATCCGCGCGGGGCCGACACTGCTCGTCATGCCCCCGAGCCCGCGCGTGCTCGTCTTCGCGCCGCACCCCGACGACGAGACCATCGGTGCCGGCGGCCTGATCGTCCGCCTCGTCCGCCGCGGCGCCCCCGTGCGCGTCGTGTTCGTCACCAACGGTGACGGTTTCCCGCAGGCGGTGGCGCAGGACTTCCACGTGCGGGCGCCGCGCGACACCGACTACCTCGAGTTCGGGGAGGCCCGGCGGCGAGAGGCGGTGGCCGCGGCCCACCACCTGGGGCTCCACCCCGGCAACCTGGTCTTCCTCGGCTTTCCCGACGGCGGGCTGGCGCAGCTCTGGCGCGATCACTGGTCGCGCTCCAACCCCTACACCTCGCCCTACACCAAGGAGGACAGCCCGCCCGCGCCCGAAGGGGCGGAGTACGACGGAGAGGACCTCACCTCGGCCGTCGCCCACCAGCTACGCTCCTTCCGGCCCACGGTGGTGATCATGCCGCATCCCTACGACGCGCACCTCGACCACGCGCACACGAGCTACTTCGTGATCGAGGCGCTCGACGCGCTGCAGGCGGCGCACGTGCTCCCCGAGCGCATCCTGGTCCTCACCTACCTGGTGCACGATCCCCTGTGGCCGAGCGCGGGCGGCGACCGCGACCGCCTGGCGCCACCTTCCAGCCGGGAGATCCCCGACACGCTGTGGACCGAGACCGACCTCGCGCCCGCGGAGCTGGCGGCCAAGGAGGCGGCGCTCGGCGCGTACCGCACGCAGCTTCCCGTGCTGGGCAATCTCCTCCACCGCTTCTGCCGGCCGAACGAGCTCTACGGGCGGGTCAAGTCGCGCATCATCGACCGCATCGCCGAGGTGCACTAGGTGGACGAGACCCCCCGGTCCCGGCTCGCCTTCGTGGACGCCTGCCGGGCGCTCGCCGTGCTCGGCATGCTGTTCGCCAACATGATGAACGTCTTCCTGCGCCGCGTGCCCGAGGCGCTGCAGCACAACGAAGGCGACCTCCTGCGCGCCTTCGACTTCCCCGCAGCCGTCTTCCAGTTCCTGATCGGCGTGTCGCTGGTGCTCTTCCTGCGCAAACGCACGGCGGGAGGGCTCAGCGCCGGCCGCGCACGGCTCGCCGCGGCGTGGCGCTTCGCGCTCCTGCTCGTCCTCGGCATCGTGCTCGACTCCGCCGAAGCGCTCTCCCCCTGGCCCCGGTGGGGGGTGCTGCAGACTCTCGGCCTGGGCGGGGCGGTGGCGGCCGGCGTCGCGTCGCTCCCCGACACGGTCGCCGCGGCGCTCGCGCTCGGCTTCCTCGGCCTCTTCTTCCGCGGCGCATGGGCCGAGGTGCATCACAGCCCGTTCGCGGCGCTCGCGTTCGTGCCGCTCACGCTGGGCGGCCTCCTGGTGGGGCGCGGGCTGACGAGCGGGGCGCCCCCGCGCGCGTTCGTCGCCCGTGCGGGGATCGTCGCCCTCGCGGCCATCGGCTGGGTCGCGCTCGCGCAATGGGCCGGCGTGCCGTTCAACAAGACGATCGGCACCTCGAGCTTCGTCGCCGTCGCGACCGCTGCCTCGGCGGCGCTGCTCCTGGTCACCGCCGCGCTCGAGCGCGCAGGGGCGGCCTTCCCCACCTGGCTGCTGGCGGTCGGCGCCAACGCGCTGACCGCGTGGGTGCTCCAGTACGTGCTCGTCTACTACCCGCGGTGGCTCGTCTTCCCGGCCTGGCGGGGCCTGGCGCTCCTCCCCGGCATGGCGGCCGTGCTCGCCGCGCTCGCGGCGCTCTCCGCGCTCGCCGTCGCTCTCGGGCGCCGGGGCATCCGCATCCCGATCTGAATCCCACCGCTGCTCGCCATTGCCTGCCCAATCCGCTAACAAGGAAGCACACCCCCATGTCGGAAAGGGAGCACCCGGCGCGCGCGTGACGTCCCGGGACGAGACCCATGTCGAGTTCAACGGCGTGCGGATGGCCTTCGGGCAGCGCGAGGTCTTCCGCGACCTCTCTTGCCGCTTTCCGCGCGGCCAGGTGTCGGTCATCCTGGGCGGCAGCGGCTCCGGCAAGAGCACGCTGCTTCGGCTGATCGGCGGCCTGGTGCATCCGCAGGCGGGCCGCATCGTCGTGGACGGCGACGAGATCACGCATCGCTCGGAGCGGCAGATGTACGCGGTGCGGAAGAAGCTCGGCATGATGTTCCAGAACGGCGCACTGCTCGACTCGCTCACCGTGTTCGACAACCTGGCCTTCCCGCTGCGCGAGCACACCACCATGAGCGAGCCCGAGATCGCGGCGGCGGTGCACGAGAGCCTGGCCGCCGTCGGCCTCTCCGAGGTCGACGCGCTGCTCCCGAACCAGCTCTCGGGCGGCATGGTGAAGCGCGCGTCGTTGGCGCGCGCCATCATCATGAAGCCCGTGATCCTCCTCTGCGACGAGCCCTTCTCCGGCCTCGACCCGGTGTCGGTGAAGCTCGTCGAGGCGCTCCTCGTGCGCGTGAACCGCCGGCTCCAGGCGACCATGCTGATCGTCTCGCACCACATCCCCTCGACCATGCGCATCGCCGACCACGTGGTGCTCCTCCTAGCCGACGGCCCGGTCGAGGGCTCGCCGGCGGAGCTCGTCCGCGCCACCGACCCGCGCGTCCGGGGCTTCCTCGCCGAGGACGGCCCGGCCGCCGAGGCGCGTGCATGAGCGCGATCCGCGACCTGGGCTTCGCCGCCGTGCGCTTCGTCACCGACCTCGGGCGGCTCACCCGCTTCGCCGGGCAGATCGTGCGCGCCGCGTTCCTCCCGCCCGTCCGCGTGCGCCTCTTCCTGGACGAGCTCTTCAAGCTGGGCGTCCTCTCGCTGGTCATCATCTGCGTCTGCGGGCTGGCGGTCGGGATGGTGCTCAGCCTGCAGGGCTACAACACGCTGGTCCGCTTCGGCGCCGAGCAGTCGCTGGGCGCCGTGGTCGGCTTGAGCCTGATCCGCGAGCTCGGCCCCGTGCTCACCGCGCTGCTCGCCACCGGCCGCGCCGGCTCCGCCACCACCGCCGAGATCGGCACCATGGTCGCCACCGAGCAGCTCGACGCGCTGCGCATGATGTCGGTCGACCCGGTCGACCTGGTCGCGACGCCGCGCGCGCTGGCGATGACCGCCGTCATGCCGCTCCTCTCCGCGCTCTTCATCGTGTGCGGGCTCTTCGGCGGCTACCTCGTGGGCGTGGGACTCATGGGGGTGGACGCGGGCGCGTACATGTCGAGCCTCGACGCCGCCGTCGACTTCCACGACGACGTGCTCGGCAGCCTGCTGAAGGCCCTCATCTTCGGGGTGCTGGTCGGCCTGATCGCGACGTATCGGGGTCATCACGCGGTCCCCACCTCGGCCGGCGTGGGCGCCGCCACCACCTCGACGGTGGTGGTGGCGTCGGTCAGCATCCTCATCTTCGACTACTTCATCACCGCGCTGTGGGGGGTGTGATGCGATGAGCCGCGCGCCGCTGCGTGACCTGCTGGTCGGTATCTTCGTCCTCGCCGGGCTGGGCGCGGTCGCCTATCTCTCGCTCGGCGTGGGCGGGCTCTCCTACGGGGGTCCTCGCCGCATGCCGCTGGTCGCCGACTTCGACGAGATCGGGGGGCTCAAGCCGCGCGCCCAGGTGGTCATCGCGGGCGTGAAGGTCGGCCAGGTGAGCGCGATCACGCTCGGCGAGGGCTACCGCGCGCGCGTGGAGCTGCACGTCGACCCCGGCTTGAAGCTGCCGATGGACACCTCCGCCTCGATCATGACCGCGGGCCTGCTCGGAGACCGCTACGTCTCCCTCCAGGTCGGCGGCGACGACAAGCTGCTACAACCGGGAGACCAGATCACGATGACCGAATCCGCGGTGTTGCTGGAACGGGTGATCGGCAAGCTGATCTACAGCTCCGATCGGGGGAAGAGCCAATGAGGGCGCGGGGCATGGTCGTGCTGCTGCTCGCCGCTCTCGTCCTCGCCTGGGGTCCGGGCGCCGGCCGGGTCGCTGCCGGGGAGGGCGCGGGCAGCGAGCGCGATCCCCTCGAGGGCTTCAACCGCAAGATCTTCTGGTTCAACGACAAGGTCGACGTCTACGTGCTGGCGCCGGTCGCCACCGGGTGGGAGAAGGTGTCCCCGCGCTGCGTGCGCACCTCGGTCTCGAACTTCTTCGGCAATCTCCGCTTCCCGATCGTCGCCGTCAACGACCTCCTGCAGGGGAAGGTGAAGGACAGCGCCTCCGACGTCGGGCGCTTCGCCGTCAACACCACCGTCGGCGTGCTCGGCTTCTTCGATCCCGCCTCCCATTGGGGACTCGAGAAGCACCAGGAGGACTTCGGGCAGACGCTCGGCGTGTGGGGCGTGCCGCCCGGGCCGTACCTGGTCCTGCCGATCCTCGGGCCGTCCGACCCGCGCGACGCGGCGGGCTTCGCGGTCGACTACGCCCTCGCCGTGACGCCCTTCTTCATCGAGGAGTACATCCTGGTGGGCGCCCGCGTGATCGACGTGGTCAACGAGCGCTCCTTCGTGCTGAAGCAGGTCGAGGATGCGAAGGCCTCGTCGTTCGACTACTATACCTTCGTGCGCAACGCCTACCTCCAGCGGCGCCGCGCCCTGGTGCACGACCTGGCCGACACCGGCGCCGAGGAGGGCGAGGAGCTCTACCACCCCGAGTTCGACGTGGAGGAGAAGCCCCAATGAGTATCCGCCGTCGCACTCTCGTCGCCGCGGCAGCCGTCTCGTGCCTCGCGCGCGCGGCGCTCGCGGCCGACAGCCCGCGCGCCATCGTCGAGAAGATGACCCAGGCGGCGGTCGAGGTCCTGGGCAGGAAGGACCTCTCCGGCGAGGAGAAGCGTCATCGCATCGAGGACCTGGCCTACGCCAACGTCGATTTCGAGACCATGTCGCGCCTCGTCCTGGCGCGCAACTGGAGCCAGCTCTCGGCCGCCCAGCGGACGGAATTCGTGCAGCTCTTCAAGGAGCACCTGGCGCTCACCTACGGGCGCAACATCGAGAACTACAACAACGAGAAGGTCCAGGTGGTGAGCGAACACGACGAGGGCCGCGGCGACTGGACCGTGAAGACGAAGATCCTGCGCGGCGGGGGCAACGCCGACGTGCTGGTCGACTATCGCCTGCGCCAGGAGAACGGCGCCTGGCGCATCATCGACATCGTCATCGAGCGCGTGAGCCTGGTCGCGAACTTCCGCTCGCAGTTCCAGGAGATCATGAGCGGGGGCGGCCCCGCGAAGCTCCTCGACGTCCTGCGCGAGAAGAACGCGAAGGGCGAGCCGCTGAAATCCTGAGCCTTCAGGCGCCGGCGGCGCGCTCGCCGGCCGCCGCCGCCCCGCCGGCCGGCCGGTGCGGGGCGTTGTAGTCCATCGAGAAGGTGAACCGCGGGAACGCCTTCGGGAGCCGCATCAGGCTCGCCACGAACACGCCCACCGCCATGCGGTCGAGCCAGGACGAGGTCGGCCAGCCGAAGTGCACGTGCACGTCGCGCCCCTCGAGCTCCTCGGCGAGGAGCGAGAGGATCGCCCGGATGCTCCGGTAGACGCTCCCGCCCTGGATGGGGAAGCGATAGTGGTTCGCCGCCAGCTTCTCGGGCATCGGCTGGCGCGGCGAGAAGAAGGTCACGAAAGCGGCGTTTGGCGTGGCGACGTTGCAGTCGAGCTCGCCGGGGCGACGGAAGTACACGTCGAGCGGCCCATCGGTGTCGCCGAGCGCGAGCAGCATCTCCATCGGGTAGTCGCTACGGCGCACCTGCTTCACCTCGGGGCCGTAGCGGCGCGACAGTGGCACGCCGAAGGCGAGCAGCACGATCACCACGGCGCCCCACAGCTCCAGGCCGTGCGGCTTGTGGGCGGCGAGGTAGACGAAGCAGGCGATCAGGATGGCCTCGAGCACGAGCGTCCCGGCGCGCGAGGTGTAGTAGGCGCGGATCGCCTTCGTGCCCTGGAAGTAGCGGTAGATGAGCAGGCAGCCGATGTTGATGCAGAAGCTGGCGAGGAGCCCGATCGCATACATGTCCGCGAGCGTGGCCTGGCGGCCGGCCGTGAGCAGGATGATGCCCGAATAGAGCGAGCCGTTGATGATGTGGATGCGGTAGAGCGACGCGCGCCGGTTGGTCGCGATCAGCCAGCCGAAGTCGTAGCGGTGCGCGACCCGTTCGAGCAGCTCGCTCGAGGCGACGTAGGCGGTGTTCACCGCCATGATGAGGATGATGCTGCCGAAGACGCCGACCACGACCCCGAAGGGCACGTTGCCCACCACCGTCGCCCAGTGGGTGATCAGGTCCTCCTCGTGCTTCGAGACGTCGATCGGCGCCGAGAGGGCGAGCGCCGAGATGACGGGCGTCACGATGCCCACCGTCAGCGCGAGGAACCAGTACGCCTTCGAGATGTCGCGCCAGCTCTGCACCAGCCCGGCGGTCTGGATGACGGACTCGATGCCGGAGTAGGCGAGCACGCAGAAGGCCACCCCCGTGGTGACGCTGGCGACCGCGTGGCCCAGGCCGTGATGCACGAGGTCGCCGACCACGGTCGTGCCGCTCTCCATGATGAGACGCGGGCTCTCGTGGTCGATGTGAGTGAAGCCGAGCGCGATCAGGTTCAGGAGCACGAAGGCGGCGGCGACGAAGATGCCGAAGGTGACGCGCGCGTTCTCGCGGATGCCGAGGATGTTGAGCCCCGCCACCGCCCAGATGATCGCCATGATGAGGACGAGCTGCATGCCCGGACCCATGGGCAGGAACGCGGTCCCGTTGTAGACCGCGCTCACCGTGGAGATGCAGGCGGTCAGGATGTAGTCGACCATGATCGAGGCGACCGCCACGAACGAGGCGGTGGGGCCGAGCACGAAGTACGAGAAGGAGTAGACGCCACCGCCGCGGATGCCCTGCAGCTCCAGGATCTGCGCGATCTCGACCATGCGGCTCGAGAGCACGCGCATGATGAGGGAGGTGAAGGCGATGAAGAAGATCGCCTTGCCGCCGATGAAGCGGTGGGCCTCTGCGGGCGCGTAGAAGATCGACGTCAGCTCGTCCATGAGCGTGATCACGCCGACCGAGAGCCAGGTGAGGTACCACTTGCCCCCCTTGGCGAAGCCGAGGAGGTTCGGCCGCTGGAAGATGAGGAAGAAGATCGCGATCAGGCCGACGTTCAGCCAGAAGAGGACGAGGAAGGTCATGCCAGCGCGAGCACCTCGAAGAGCTGCTCGAGCGTGGCGACACCCTCGGCCCGCGTCCCGTCGACGGCGAGCCCGCGCGCGTTGGAGGCCGGGAGAACGCAGCGGCGGAACCCCTGCCGCGCCGCCTCGCGGAGGCGCGCGTCCGCACGCCCGACCGCACGCACCTCGCCGGTGAGGCCGACCTCGCCCCACACCACCACGTCCGCCGCGAGCGCCCGCCCGCGCGCGGACGAGGCGACCGCCGCGACCACGGCCAGGTCGGCCGCAGGCTCGTCGACGCGCAGCCCGCCCGCGACGTTCAGGAATACGTCCTCCGCGTGGAGCGGGAGGCGCGCCCGCTTCTCGAGCACGGCGAGGAGCAGCGCGACGCGGCCGGGATCGAGCCCGATCGCCGTCCGCCGCGGCATGGCGAGCCCCGAGCGCGACACCAGGGCCTGGATCTCGACCAGCACGGGCCGGGTGCCCTCGAGCGTCGCCAGCACGGCCGAGCCCGGCGCGCCGGCCGGCCGCTCGGCGAGGAACGCGGCCGACGGGTTCGGCACCTCGGCGAGGCCGGCCTCCCCCATCTCGAACACCGCCACCTCGTTGGTCGAGCCGAAGCGATTCTTGACGGCTCTCAGCACCCTCAGCGCGTGCGCGCCGTCGCCCTCGAAGTAGAGGACCGTGTCGACCAGGTGCTCGAGCACGCGGGGCCCGGCGAGCGTGCCCTCCTTGGTCACGTGGCCGACGAGGAAGCACGCCACGCCACTCGCCTTGGCGCACGCGACGAGCAACGCCGCCGACTCGCGCACCTGCCCCACGCTGCCCGGCGCGGAGCCGAGCGCCGAGGTGTGGAGCGTCTGGATCGAGTCGACGACCACCGCGGCGGGGCGCGTCTCGTCGATCAGCTCCGCCACGCGCTCGGCCGCGGTCTCGGCGACGACCAGCACGCCGGCCTCGGCCATGCCGAGCCGGTCGGCCCGCAGCCGCACCTGCTCGGGCGACTCCTCGCCCGCGACGTAGAGGACGGGCAAGCCCTGGCGCGCGAGGGCGCCGCATGCCTGGAGGGCGAGCGTCGACTTCCCGATCCCCGGGTCGCCGCCCACCAGCACCACCGAGCCCTGCACCAGGCCCCCGCCGAGCACGCGGTCGAGCTCGGCGAGGCCGGTGGAGCGACGGAGCGCCGCGCCGGCCCTGACGGCGGCGAGTGGGCGCGGCGGCGGGGCGCCCGCACGGGTCTCGCGGGCGCCGCGCGCGCGCGGCGCGGGCAGCGCTTCCTCGACCATCGTGCTCCACGCGCCGCAGCCCGGGCACTGCCCGAGCCAGCGCGGCGCCGCGTGGCCGCACTGCTGGCAGACGAAGGCCGAGCGCCGCGCCTTGTCAACCATCATCACGCTCCAGGTTGACAAGATCCGGCGCGCCCGGCATGACCGCCGCGTGCGCGCCTTCGAGGCCGAGCTCGCGGCGCTCGAGGACGCCGGTCTCCGCCGCCGCCTGCATCCGCTGGCCAGCGCCTGCGACGCGGAGGTCGTGCTCGACGGCCGCCGCGTCCTCCTCCTCTCCTCCAACAACTACCTGGGGCTCGCAACGCATCCCGCGGTCAAGGCGGCCGCGTGCGCGGCGATCGAGCGCTGGGGCTGCGGCGCGGGCGCCTCCCGGCTCATCTCCGGGCACCTCGAGCTGCACGCCGAGGTGGAGGCGAAGCTCGCGGCGCTGAAGGGCGTCGAGGCGGCACTCCTCTTCCCCTCCGGCTACCAGGCCAACGTGGGCGCGATCGGTGCGCTCGTCGGCCGCGGCGACCACGTCTTCAGCGATGCCCTCAACCACGCGAGCATCGTCGACGGGTGCCGGCTCGCGCGGGCCAGCGTCCACGTCTATCCCCACCGCGACGTGCAGGCCCTGGAAGCGGCGCTCGCCGCCACGCCGCGCGGCGGGCGCCGGCTCATCGTGACCGACTCGGTCTTTTCCATGGACGGCGACCGGGCGCCACTCGAAACGCTGGCCGCGCTCGCGGAGCAATACCATAGCTGGCTCATGCTAGACGAGGCCCACGCGACCGGTGTGCTCGGTCCCCGCGGCGCCGGGCTCGCCGAGGCCGAGGGCGTGGCGGCGCGCGTCACGGTGCACATGGGGACGCTCGGCAAGGCGCTCGGCGGGGCCGGAGCATACATCGCGGGATCGCACGCGCTGATCGAGCTGCTGGTGAACCGCGCGCGCGCCTTCGTCTACACGACCGGCCTCGCGCCGGCGGCGGTCGCCGCGGCGGGCGCGGCGCTCGACGTGGTCGCCGCGGAGCCGGAGCGGCGCGCGACGCTGGCGCGCAACGCGGCGTGGCTGCGCGATGGCCTCCGCCGCCTCGGGCTCGACGCGCGCGGCGACACGCACATCGTGCCGCTCGTGGTGGGCGACAACCGCGCCGCGCTGGCGCTCGCCGACGCGCTCCTGGCGCGCGGCGTGCACGCGCTCGCCATCCGTCCCCCCACGGTCCCGCCGGGCACGGCGCGTCTCCGCGTCACACCCATGGCGACGCACACCCCGGCGCAGCTCGAGCGCGCGCTCGGCGCCTTCGCGGAGGCGGCGCGGCAGACGGGGCTCGCCCGATGACCGACACCGCCACGCTCGCCGCCTGGGATCACCGCCACCTCTGGCACCCGTTCACGCAGATGACGGACTGGATGGCCGAGGAGCCGCTCGTCATCGTGGAGGCGGAGGGCACAACGCTCGTCGACACGCGCGGGCGGCGCTACCTGGACGGCGTCTCGTCGCTCTGGTGCAACGTGCACGGACACCGGCACCCGGCGCTCGACGCCGCGCTACGCGAGCAGCTCGCGCGGGTCGCGCACTCGACGCTGCTCGGGCTCGCCAACGTCCCCTCGATCGAGCTCGCCCGCGCGTTGATCGAGATCGCGCCGCGCGGGTTGACGCGCGTCTTCTACTCGGATGCGGGCGCCACGGCCGTCGAAGCTGCGCTGCGCATCGCCCTCCAGTACCACCGGCTGCGCGGCGACAGCGCGCGCACGCGCTTCGCGTCCCTGGTCGAGGCCTACCACGGCGACACGCTGGGCGCGGTCGGGGTCGGGTACTCCGAGACGTTCCATCGCTTCGTGGCCGAGGCGGTCGCTCCCGCGGTGCGGCTCACCCCGCCGCACGTCTTTCGCTGGCAGCGCGGCATGGACGCGGAAGCGGCGCTCGCCGCCGCGCTCGACGAGGCCGAGCGGACGCTCGCCACGCACGGCCGCACGCTCGCCGCGGTCATCGTCGAGCCCCTGGTACAGGGCGCGGCGGGGATGTGGATCCACCCGCCCGCGTATCTCCGCGCGCTGCACGAGCGGGCGCACCGCCACGGCACGCTGCTCGTCGCCGACGAGGTGGCGACCGGCTTCGGGCGCACGGGGCGCATGTTCGCCTGCGAGCACGCGGGCATCACGCCCGACCTGATGTGCCTCGGGAAGGGCATCAGCGGCGGCTACCTCCCGCTCGCCGCGACGCTCGCGAGCGAGGAGGTGTTCGCGACCTTCCTCGCGCCTTACGATGAGTTCCGTGCCTTCTTCCATGGCCACACTTATACGGGGAACCCGCTCGGCTGCGCCGTCGGACTGGCGAGCCTGCGCGTCTTCCGCGAGGAGCGTACGCTCGAGCGGCTCGCGGAGAAGATCGCGCTCCTCCGCGAGCGGCTGGTGGGCGAGATCGCGCGGCTTGAACATGTGGGCGACGTGCGTCAGCAAGGAGTCATGGTGGGTGTGGAGCTGGTGGCCGAGCGCGCGGGTCGTGTCCCCTACCCGCCCGCGGCGCGCATCGGCCAGCGGGTGGTGCGCGCGGCCCGGGCACGGGGCGTGCTCCTCCGCCCGCTCGGCAACGTGATCGTGCTCATGCCGCCGCTCGCGATCGCGCGAGCGGAGCTGGAACGGCTGATCGACGTGGCGCGCGACTCGATCGTCGAGGCGACGGGCGAGTGAGCGCGCTCCTCATCACCGGCACCGACACGGGTGTCGGCAAGACCTTCGTCGCCTGCGCGCTCGCCACCGCGCTCCGCCAGCGCGGGCTGCGCGTAGCGGTGATGAAGCCGGTCGAGACCGGCGTCGAGGGGAAGCCGCAGGACGCGCGGGCGCTCCGCGCCGCGGCCGCCGACCCGGCACCGCTCGACGACATCTGCCCCTACCGGCTGCGCGCGCCGCTCGCGCCCGCGGTCGCGGCGCGGCTCGAGGGCGTGACCATCGACGTGGCCCGGCTCCTGGCGCTCGTCGCCCGCCGCCGCCAGGGCGCCGACGTGCTCCTAGTCGAGGGCGCGGGCGGGCTGCTCGTGCCGCTCGACGCGCGCACGACCTACGCCGAGCTGGCGGCGCGCGCCGGCCTGCCCCTCCTGATCGTGGGCGCCAACCGCCTCGGCACGGTGAACCACTGCGCGCTCACCGCGCGCGTCGCCGCCGCCGCGGGGCTCGTGGTGCGCGGCTTCGTGCTCTCGCAGCCCACGCCGGAGACCGACGTGTCCGCCGCGACCAACGCGGAGACGATCGCGACGCTCACCGGGCTCAAGTGCCTGGGTGTGCTGGCACACGGGACACAGGAGGAGGCCGTCCGCACGCTCGATCTGACCGCCCTCGCCTGAGGGGCAAGGCCTCGTCGATCTTAGCGACATCGCTGGCGTTCAAAGACCCATGACCGACCGCACTCTCTCGCACAAGGCCGCCATGAGCTCCTCGGGCATACCGCCGAGCTCCTTGCGGAACGATTCGTTCGCCACAGCGATGATCTGCGCTACCAGAACGTCGCTGTCGCGATCGAGACCCCCGACCCCGGCCGGAAGACGCAAGCGGAGCGGGCTCTC
>WNEZ01001533.1_pt1 | contig 19418 bp, 18 predicted proteins | sample 5400521 | NCBI WGS metagenome assembly WNEZ01 (sample SAMN13153339, study PRJNA577476) | soil metagenome | isolation source: 120 cm saprolite under Douglas fir tree site 2 hole 1 replicate 1 | place: USA:California | collected 2015-04-18 | reverse complement strand
GAGCCGTGTGCATTGAAAGGTGCAAGCACGGTTCGGAGAGGGGCAGTCGGAAAAGGAACGACTTATGATACCACTTAACGGGTTAAGCAGGTCTAAGGAAGATCGGAACCTCGCTGGCTGCCTACTCTACTTTCAGCACAATAACAGAAGCGTGGAATACAAAGTCACTGGATGGAGGTTGGATGCTGACGGAAAACACATCACCTTCACCGATGGCTGTGGGATTGGCCGTCTGCGTCTTGTTGGCAATCCGAATCAGCACATTGTAACCTTCCCCACCACACAGATCAAACGGGTGCGCCTCGTGCGACGTGCTGATGGTTACTACCTTCAATTTGGAGTCAAAGCTGATCGCAAGATAGAACATGTCTCTACAGGGAAACAGGTCGGAATTGATGCGGGTCTCACGTCCTTCCTCGCCGACTCTAATGGGAACACCGTAGACAATCCACGGTTTCTTCGGAAGGCTGAGAAGAAACTGAAACGGCTTCATCGCCAAGTATCCCGTAAAAAGAAGAAGAGTAGCAATCGCAAGAAAGCCCGTAAGAAACTCGCTAAGGCGTATCTGAAAGTCACTAGGCAGCGTGAGGATTTCGCTCGGAAAACAGCGAACACGCTCATCACATCTCACGATCTGATTGCCTATGAAGACCTCAAAATCCGCAACATGGTCAAGAATCGGCATCTTGCCAAGAGTATCCACGATGCTGGCTGGGGCATATTCCTCCATTGGGTGAAGGCATATGGAGCAATGCATGACATTCCCGTCATCGCTGTGCCTGCTCAATATACGAGCCAGAACTGCTCTGCATGCGGCACTCTGGTCAAGAAGAGCCTGAGTGTCCGTACCCACATGTGTACAGGGTGTGGCGTGGTGTTGGACCGAGACCTGAATGCGGCTCTCAATATTCTTTCTAAAGCGCTGGAACGTACCGTGGGGCACACGGGAACGCACGGCTTGCCGTGAAACGCTTCGGGACAGGGGACCTCTACCACCTCTCCAGCAGTGGAAGATGGCAAGCCCCCTGGAGGAACGAAGAACCCCCCTGATAAATCAGGGGGAGTGTCAGAAAACTTGCGTTCACTGCATGCAGGGTGTATACTAAGCGCCGTATCATAGAAGATAGGGAAGAGACGCGTTCTCACTTCTCCCGCGAGGAGCTTTTTTAGATGAAAGTAATTTTACTACAAGACGTTGACGGCTTGGGCAAGGCCGGTGACTTAAAAGAAGTGGCTAACGGCTATGCCCGGAACTATCTCTTGCCGCGCCAATTGGCCGCAGGAGCAACGCCAGGACTCGTGGCGAACCGCAAACAACGGGTAGCTGCCGAACAGCGCAAGACTGAGAAGCAGGGTGAAACGAACCGGCAGCAGGCAGAGCGGCTGGGGCAGGTATCGCTCACATTTAAGGCCAGAGTTGGCCGCCAGGGTCGCCTATATGGCTCAATCACCAGCCAGGATATCGCTGCCGGCCTGCATGAGACGGAAGGCATTTCCATCGACCGCCGCATGATCGATCTGCCAGAGCCAATTCGTGCAATAGGTACGTTCCAGGTGCCTGTAAAGATCGCGCAGAAGCTGGAGCCGAAGATCACCGTCCATGTGATTGACGCCAATGCAACGGAACAAGCTAGCGAAGCAACGGAGACGGAGACGGAAGAAGCCGCCAATGCAACGGAACAAGCTAGCGAGGCAACGGAAACGGAAACGGAAGAAGCCACCGCTGAATAGCTAAAGCTGCCTCGCATCCCGTGCCAAGGTCCAGGGCGACCGCAAGGGTCGCCCTGGACCTTGGCACCCGGGGCGGGACAGGTAATGGCCCTTGCCGTTAGCGTCCCCCGCAATATTTGATAATCGCACGCGGAATCTGGGGCAGCAAATCTGCTGCCATCAGACCCATATGACCAAGATCAGCACTCACCAACTCTGCGGCAGCAGTGTGCAGATAAACAGCAGCACTGGCCGCGTCAAAAGGCGGCACCTTCTGCGCCAGCAGACCCGCAACCATACCCGCCAGCACATCTCCCGTTCCGGCAGTTGCCAGCGCAGGATTTGCTAACCAGTTGATGCGTGTGCGGCCACCTGGCTCTGTGATGATCGTACATGCACCCTTGAGTACAAGCGTTACCTGCCACTCTCTGGCTTTGTTGCGCGCCAATTCCAGGCGGTCGATTTTGCCACCGGACACTTTCAATCCATTGCAAAGGCGTCCCATCTCACCCGGATGTGGTGTAATCACCGTTCCGGCAGGCAGGAGCAACCACCAGTGTTCCAGCGCGGAGAGATTGTTCAGCCCGTCCGCGTCAACAACCAGTTGAGGGCGTTGCCCCTCAGGCAGGCCGCGTAGGTGTTCCAGAACCTGTAGGATAACCTCGCGGATGTAGGGGGACTGGCCAAGTCCAGGACCGATGAGCAGTGCACGATACCCTTCCAGGTGCTTTAAGAGCGTGTTTACCCGTTCAATGCTGCCAGCTTGCTCCTCAGGGAGGATCACGTAGGTTGCTTCGTGAAGGGAACTGGCATAGATGTGCAGCATCTGCTCGGTAATGGCCAGTGTTACCAGGCCGGCGCCGATGCGCCCTGCAGCACTGCCAGCGAGGAATGCCGAGCCTGGGTATGGTAGTGAACCACTCAGCAGCATGACTTTGCCAAATGTTCCCTTATTGCTATCGAGTGGGCGCTGCGGCAGCAATGTGTCCACCAACGCGCCCGTCAACATTTCCGTCTGCAGGTGCTGCTCCATTTCGGGAGGCAGGCCAATATCTCCGACGAATAGCTCACCGATATACGCTCGTCCAGGGAAGAAGAAAAATCCCTGTTTGGGGCAAGCCAGTGTGATGGTGAGATCGGCAGGGATGGTGCCGGGATCAACCTCGCCTGTGTCGGCATTAAGGCCCGTTGGCAGGTCGATAGCTACTATGCGCAGGGAGTCGCGGCTCTCTCGCTGCTGGCGCACGCGACCTAACAAGGTACGCAGGTCATCGGGTAGTGGGCGTGAACGCCCTGTTCCAAGTACGGCATCGATGATGTATTCCGCGCTCAGGATGGCAGCTGACAGTGTAGCTTCCATCTCCCACACTGGAATCTCGTGTCCGTGGACTATGAGGTCTTGTTCCTTCCAGCGATAGAGGCTGACATTGGCTCCCCATTGTTCCAGGTAGCGTGCGACGACGAGGCCATCCCCGCCATTATTGCCTGGGCCTATCAGGAACAGTACATTAAGACCTTCGAGAGGACGTTGTTGGCGAATGTATTGTGCAAGGATGTCGGCAGCGCTTTTGCCGGCGTTCTCCATGAGTATATGAGAGCTGAGGCCGTACTCGCGTTCTGCTCTCGCTTCCAGTTCGCGCATTTCGGCAACGGTGACGATGTGCATAGGTGTTCTCCTGGCATCCGCAAAGGGCGCCACTACATGTTGGGTGCTACATATACATTGTAGTGCGTGGGAAGGAAAGAGGGAAGGGGGTCATGGAAGATATCGTTTTGTGTCGTTGAATTACAACTTCCACACTTTGAGATTGCTGAACGCCACCTCGGTTGGGTTGGTATTGGGATAGGCAACGACGCCAATCCGTCCGCCGGTATAGGTGCTATCGGTCACCTTATCGATGGGCTGATGGTTCACGTACAGCATGAAGGTGTCGCCTTTTGCTACCACGGCTATCAAGTTGGTCTGGTTCAGACCGTGGTTAATAGCCGGATTGGAGCCGCTGGTTAAGGTCTTGCTGTCTGAAGCCGAGTCCCCTGTCACGAGATAGAAGTCGTAAGACCCATCTTGATAAATAACGAATTCGTAGTATTCGTTCTTCGGATTGGTACTCGTGACGCGGAAGACGATGCCGCCACCATCGCCCTTGACAACCTGCATCTGCACCTCATAGGCGAAGTGGCTGAGGTTGGTGGCGTCGGCGAGACAGTAGTCGACATAGTTGGCATCTGGTGCGATCACATGGTAGGTCCCGCCTGTGAAGATACAGTTGGGTGCAGTTCCATCCCAACCATTGCCGTTGCTATTATCTCTCAATGGGTCATACAGTGCCAATATCCCGCGACCGGGAGGATAGGGGTTAGGGTTAGCGGCGACGACTGAGACAATGGCAGTAGCAGTAGCTTTGGCTTGCAGAGTAGCGGTGGCTTGGACTCTTTGTACAGTAGCTTGGGTATTAGCTTGAGTATTAGCAGTCCTCTGGCCGATAAAAGAGAGATAAGCAAGTCCAATACTACCTCCTACAATGAGTAGCGCCAATGCAATCAACAGAGCTGGCCCCACTCCTAAGAATGCTGGAAGTCGTTGTGGAATGGCATAATTAATTCTCTGTTGTCTATTTGTTGGCAGGGGCTCAGTTCGGGAAAGGGAAATACTCTCCTCTTGAGGAGGTGCAGCTTGCTCATTCTGCGGTTGCTGCACTTCCTCCATCGCTCTCCGCACATTGGCTTCCTCTGTTGGTTCTTTTAACTCTCCAAAAAGAGCTAGTGCCTGTGCATAGCTCTCCAATGCAGCATCCTTGTCCTGCTGAAGTCGCTGGACATCGCCTATTGCCTTCAAGACTTTGGCTCGCTTCAGGCGATCTTTCTCTTCTTGATACAGAACCAGGGCTTGCTCATAGCTCTGAAGTGCGGCGTCGGGCTGATTGCGGAGGTGCTGCACATCGCCCACCGCTTCCAGCACTTTGGCCTGTTCGGGCTGGTTTCCTATTCGCCGGAAGAGGTCGAGGGCCTGCTGATAGCACAGCAAGGCAAGATCTAGATCATTGCGAAGTCGCCGTACATCGCCCATCGCATGGCAGCATTTAGCCTCCCCGAACAAGTCTCCTGCGTATTGAAATGAGGCGCGAGCGTTCTCATAGCTCACCAGTGCATCATCTTGCTTAGCGAGCACTCGTTGCACATCGCCCATCGCTTGCAGCACTTTGGCTTGCCCTGAGTAATCTCCCATCTCTTGGAAGGTGGCAAGAGCTTCCTTGTAGCTTTTTAGTGCTTCCTCCCACTGTACACCGTAATAATTGAAGCGTCCTTGCTCATATACGATCTCTGCACATGCTGCTGGCGAGAGTTTTAGTGCTTTATCGAGCGCTGCTTGTAACAATGCCCCGATATATTCACGTTTCCCACTTTCGCGAGCTTCTTGTATCGCTTGTTGCCATTCTAGCAGCCCCTGCTTTTCATCATAGGCGAGTAGGTGATAATACCAGTCAGGAGAACGAGGTGATGCCTGGGTAAAATAGTCTAATGCACGCTTGTGATAGCGCTTCCATTCCTCAGGCTCTTCCTTTTGCGTCTCTTCAGTCAGGGCCTCATGCACCAGTTCGTGGAAGGCATAACGGTAATTTCCACGGGACTCGATGTAGGGGTAACGAATAAGCCTATTGAAACGCTCAAGTGCCGCTGGTTCTGGGAGTAATTCAGGGAAGACGATTTTTAATAGTGGCAGATCGAAACTACGTAAGAGCACTCCGTAGCGGGTCAACTCTTTGAAAGGCGTTTTGAGGTGTCTGAGTACACGCTCGTTGGTAAACCGTATCAACGCTATCTCACTGATCTCTTGTAATTCTAGTTCAGGCAGATCTGCAATGGTAAATGGATGCGATTGCTCTGTTCGATTCTGCCAATAGTCGCCAATGATTGAAATGCAGAGCGCGTGACCATGCGTAACCTCGTAGACGCGCTGCCGAAGGTCCGCATCTTGCATGCCCATGTGTTCCAGGTATTGGTCGACCTCCGCTTTTCCTAGCATAGGTAGGTTGAGGCGTCGTTGTTCTTGTCCGTTGATGACATCCAACCTGGGCTGCAGACGACTGGCGACGACGACAGAACATTGGTGGCCTTTCTGCCGGATGCGAGTGTGTATGCCTGGAATAAGCTCGTTCAATACCCACTGGCCGACTTCTACACCTTCGGGTTCGTTCAGCCACTCACAGGTATCCAACATGATGACCAATCGTTGTAATGTAAACGTCTTTAGCTGGAGGTAGAATGCTTCAGTTGCCAGTTGCCGCATCTGGTGACGCATTTCGCGTAATGCCGGGTCTTCGGCCTCGTTAACGCCTGTTTGTGCTCGCTGCGCACTGAGCTGTGCAAGCTGATCAAAGTTCTGTTGTAGTTCGTTCTTGAGTTCGACATCAATCTGTTGTAGATCGCAATAGGGGGCAGTATCTTTCGTAAGCTTATCCAGGAGTTTTAAGGGATCATTGCGGAGATCTTCATCTGCGAAATCGAGCGTGACAACCCCTGTCCCAGACAGAGCAGGTTCTTTCGCTGTATATTCAGTTAGTCGACGCAGGAGCGTGGATTTACCAATGCCTCCCAATCCGGTGATAATCAGCACCCAGGGAGTTTTTTTCGCGAGGAACTTCTTGTATACATCTGTTTCACGCTCTCGCCCAACAAATACTGCCTCCGGCATACTACCTCCTGCTCTATGCGATGTTGCTCATAGCATCTCTATAGATGTCCATGCACTGCATTGTTGCTGGGGTAAGCTGCAATGTCTTATCACGTGCAGCATCTCTTAATGCTTCGATGTATTCTTGTGATGCACGAGTTTTGATATCGTTCCAGTATCTGACCCCTTGCTCTTCATTACAGGCGAGCAGATGGTAATAGCAGTCGGGTGACCGTAACTGCCCCTGGGGCGAGTCTCCATTTGGGGTAAGGAAGTCTAATGCAAGCTGGTGATAGCGTCTCCACTTTTCAGGTTCCTGCACGCGAATATAGCCAGCCAGGATTTCACGCAGTAACTTGTGAAAAACGTAATAAAAATCGCCCAGAGATTCAACATGGGGATAACGAATGAGCTGGTTGAAGCGATCGCTTGCCTCTGGCTCTGGAAGCCATTCGTGGAAGACTGCTTGCAATAAGGGCAGGTTGAAACGCCGCAAGAGCACCCCATAGCGGGTCAATTTATCAAGCGGCGACTTGAGGAGACGTCTGAGCACGTCTTTGTCAATCACCTCTTGTAAAGCGCGTTCGTAGAACAGTCCTGTTAATTTCCGAAGGTCAGAAGTACGGATTGGGCCGTCCCACTGCTCTTCCCAAATGTCATAGATGATAGCCATGCCGTGCGGGTGACCATACGTCAAATTATAAATGTTATCCTGGATGGCGGGGTCATGTACCTCCATTTCAGCCAGGTATTGGTCGACCTCAGCCCTATCGAACATTTTTAGCCTCAACTGCTCCTGTTCTGCCTGGTTGATCGTCTCTAATTCAAGCGGTACACGACTGGCCATTACGACAAAACATGCTTTGCCCTGGTTTTGCATGCGTGCGCGTAACCCTTTAATTAGTTCAGTTCCGCCCCAACGAGCAGCCTCCGCTTCTGCTGTTTTCTCATTGAGCCATTCAGACGTGTCAAGCATGATGACCAGGCGCTTCTTAGTGAACGTTTTCATTTGAGCATAGAATTTTTCTCTCGCTATCTCGCGCATCTGATGAAGAGTTACTTGTATAGCTGCTTCTGCACCGGCTTCTCCTGCTTCAACATTGAATGCTATGTTGCTTGCTGTTGTATCATTGCCTACAGTCATAGTTTCGGTTATCCCACCTATTTCGGTGGTACCTCCAGCAATACGTTTGCCTATCTCAAGACGACCCGCCGCAATACTTTTCCTGAACTCTACGGTTCGTTCAGCATCACAGTAAGGCTCAACCTGTTGTGAGATATTTTCCAGGAACGTCAAGTAGTCTTCGCGCAGCGATCTCTGCGCAAAATCAAGTGTGACAACACAGCTATCTCGGGGAGTCTGTTTTTCGAGTTCGGATAAGAGCGTGCTTTTGCCACTCCCACCCAGTCCTCTGATAATCAGTACCCAGGGAGTTTCTCTTGTGAGGAATCTTTGGTATCGTTCTAGTTCGCGTGTTCGCCCTACGAATACATCCAGCGACATAGGTATACCTTCCTAACACTGCAACTATGCTCTATACGATAAACGTTATAGCCAGTCTATTTCCCCGGTTGCTTCTTAGGGCTGATATTAAATGTGGTACCTGAGAAATTTGGTCGATCGCCCGCTTCAATCGTCTGAGTTCCCCTATCTAATTCATTGCTGAAGTTGGTGTTTTCAAATTTTGCATCCTCTCCAACTTTGATGCTTTGGATAGGGCCACTATGGTAGATCTGGCTAAGAGTACTGGCAAAGTTTGGATCGGCTTGAAGTATTTGTAGGAGTTTGTTCTCCAGGTTAGCAGCGTATTCCTTGGGGTCTTCGGCAAAATTCTGCAATACTTTACTCGACTTGCCATTGTCAGCTTCTTTTGCAAAACGAGTGTGTATAACGCCATAGAGATGTTTGACCTGTTCGTAGACATCTTCGCCGACTTTAGTAGCGACGGCGTCGGTTGCATTACTAAAGAAGGGCATGAGAGGAGCAAGTATTGCTACGATTTGACCAGCAAGTGTGGTAAGTGTTGAAGGATCCATAGTACCCTCTTTTCGACCTGTGAGTTGCAATGGAGTTTACAGAAGTAAGAACCGAGCTGTAAATACATTTCCGCTGTTTTAATGCTTGTTGATATTTTAATATTTAATTGCTTCATCTGTCAACAAAATGTTGCACACCACTTGACAATGTAGCACCTATTAGTTAAGCTTTACTCGGTAAGACATGCTCTACTGTTTCTTTAAGCGCATCCCGTGTCGCGATCTCGCAACTTGACCCTTGCTCTATTGTTCTCTGTAGTGCGTCCTATCAGAACAGTGTCACCTTACCCCTTGGTGGTCCCGTGGATGCAATGATCTGCAATCTTTATAAGGGATCGACGCTAGATGAGGATAAGGGCACGAACAAAGCCGCCCACGTGTAGCGCCTGCCTTTGCCTGGTCACCTGGATTGCAGGGAGCAACTGGTGAAACCTGCCACGGCCCCACTGTCGTACACCGGTTATTTGGTATGACCGGTACCTGTTACCACTAGAAAGGAGAGGCAAGTGATTATTCCACAGGATGGCGACTCAATCAACAGGCCGCCGAGCGATGGCCCGCGCTACGTCGGCCACACCCACTTTTGGGAACGGGCGATGATGTCGCGGCGCCAGTTTATGGAGGCAGCGGCAGGCGCTACCGGCCTTGTTCTGGGCTCAGGACTCTGGATGCCAGGACCGGCCCTGGCGGCTGGCAGCGATCCGAAACCCATCCCTGGAGGCGACGTGATAGTCGGCGGGAAGCTGTTCCACGTCTTCTTGCCCGCAGAAGGCAGCGAGCCTATAACGATTACCGACTTCCACGGCTCCATTGGCCTGGCACATGTCCAGGGTACGGGAAGAGGAACCAACACAGAAACCGGACATCACCAGACCCTCAGCTTCGATGTCGACAACCGCTTCATGCAGGGTACCTACATCGGGATGGACGGGGAAAAGCACCAGGCTACCTTCGGTTTCATCTGACTGGATCTCTTTCAGGGGCAGGTTGCCACTGGAACTCGGATCCATGACTTCAACCCCGGTATCGCTCCGAGTGGGTTGTTCTGGACGATTCGCATCCCCGATGAGAGCGTGGATGCTAACCTCGACGATGCCACAGCTTCAATGGACTTCCACCACCTTGAGACCAAGGATTTCTTCACTATTCCCAATTCCCTGATGGGTGGTCACCATGTTCCGGCAATCGTCTCCTTCGAGATTCGTTGGAGCGGCGTGAAAAAGCGAGTCCACACGCGTGATGCAAAGAACCACTTCGTTGGGGACTACATTGAGGATACGGCAGCCATCAGGTGGTCGGCACGAGAGAAGGGCTTCAAGTTCGTTTCCGACCCGGCACATACCTCGACCAACGTCTTCTCCGAGATTGGCCGAGAGCGCAACGGTGTCTTCTTCTCGTAGCTGGTAAAGAGAGACGGACCCGGCGGTTTTACCTATGATACAAAAAGCGACAAGTTGTTGCCGATGATCTGGCGGCTTCATAGGGATCAAGGTGTGACCTGCTTCCTTGGAAGTGGGTCATATCAAATCCGGTTAATCACTGTATCTTTCTCAAGCCGGCTGCCTCAGCCAAATGTAAAGTGATCATCAGGATTTGATATCATACCTCTTTCAAAGGTAGATTCTCAGTCCGCGACCCGGCCTGGTCCCGTTGGGACCTGGCGGTAGATAGTTTCTGCGAGGATACCTTTTCCACCACCAACAACCCCGTCCCCTCCTCCCTTCCCACCACCACAGGCACACTCGTACTCACACTCATCTGCACGCAGAACGCAGGATCATCATACAAACCAGCCTGTATTACCTCTTGCGCAGCATGCCAATGTGCAACTCCATCGGGCGGTCCTTGTTTCTCGTAAATCGAAACAGCAGCCTGCGCGCTCCCCCACAAATTCAAAGGTCTGCCTTGCGAACCCCCGGCTTGTTGTAGTTCAAGAACCAGGTAGCCTGCGCATGTAGCATCCTCCATGGCAAAGTAGCCAAGCTCACCAGCGCAGACAATGGCTATATTGCCGCCTCGCTCCTGTGCCACTGCCAAAGCTCGTGCAGTCACAGCCTCGGCATTGTAGAAACTTCCTGCCAGGCGCGTTGCCTCCTCAGGGCAGGCGTAGAAGGCGCGTGTGCCGTTCGTAGTAGCAAGAATCAGTTCGCGGCCGGTCAGGTCGAGCCGTGAGAACTCGCTGGGGGAGTTGCCGTAGTCGAAGCCCGGTAAAGGGAGTGCGTTGCGTTCTCCGCACAGCAGGCGTCCGGGGAATAGGCGAGCGCCTTCCCGCGCCTGCTCGACGCTTTCTGCTGCGAAGACGCGAGACGCTCCCCGGTCAAACATGACCGAGAGCGTGGTTGTGGCGCGGATGACATCCACGACTATGTAGACATTGCCCGCCTGCCCCCTACGCGAGATGTTGATTATCTCGGCAGGAGTGAAAAAGACGTGTAAGTCCAGGTTAGTTTTCAAGTTTCTTCTTGCCCTCCATATTTAGTATTGGAACAAAGTTAGCAGGTACTTTGATTGTACCTTTTTGCTCTATAATTTTCCTGATCTGTGCCTGTTTTTTCGACTTCTCGATAAGAATGAGCATCAAACACTTCTTGATAGATGGGAGGATATCATGCAATGCTTTGCGTCCCAAGTACCATTTCTTCAGTTGACGGGGTGAAATCGTCTGAGCTTAGCCGCTTCTGGTAAAGTGCAACGTATGCTCGCTCTATCTGGTCGCGGTATGCGTTTTGGTCTGTGGGGATGTCGTTTTCCTGGGGGAATAGTGCTGGTTGGACAGGGGATAGACGCTGCTCTGCTGACATGGGGAAAAGTATACCATACGCTCATACGTTTACGAACAGGGGTACAAGGTAGGGTCTACGTCCTTGGGGGTGAAACAAGGTAGAAATGGAGGAGGATCGTTCGTACGGGCACGTGCTCGATAAATCGGCACTGTACATTCATCACGTCCCGCGGGCCGCTCCACAAGGGAACGGGGCGTGATTCATCACGCCCGTACGAATGGCTTTCACCCGAATAGATAGAGACCCCACAGAATCACGGGGGCAGACATCTCACCTGAAGCAGGGTTTCAGCCAAATGGGCGGTTACCTTAGTAGAGAGGTTTGGGACAGTTGGGACAGTTGGGACAGTTGGGACAGGGGGGGTCTGGTGGGATGGCGTTAGTATTTGAAGAAGAGCTTACCATTGGGACAGTTGGGACAGGGGTGTTGGGTGGGATGGGTCGCCTCCGGCGGCCTGGAGTCGAGGTTTGATGGTGCTGCCCGGGTTGTCGTGGGGGGTGATGAGGATGACGTTGCCTGGTTTGGCGGAGGTGTCGCCGGGCATGGGTTGTCCGGTTGTAACGCGGGCGGCGATGGTGGTGGCGAGTAAAGATGTGCCGATACCGGGTTGGCCCTGGAGGAGGGTGAGGTGGCCGAGGGGGATGCGTTGTTGCCAGAGCCATTCGGTTTGTTGGGTAGGTATGAGGGAGAGTAGAGTGCCGGGGGCCTGGTTGAGAAGGTTGGGAGTTATCGAGTCGAGGTAGGATTGCTGTGGATCTTTAAATGTGCTGGTGGCCTGCAAGTTTTTGTTGTAGGCTATGAGGGCGTTGTGGATGGATTGTTGGCTGGCTCCTGTATTGCGCATTTCATCGCCATTGACCGTGACCGTCCCTGTACGAGCACTCCATCCGTTCCCAGGCGCAGTGGCGTCACCCACATTAAGCACGACCATCCAGTTCGCGGTGTAGGTGCGCGGACCGGTATAGGCGGCAGTTCTGAGAATGAAGGTGTACAACGTGCCATTCAGTGTCCCAAGGACGATGAACGAATATGTACTAGAACTCACACCACAACCATTGTTTCTGACTACGCTCATATGGCATGGCGCTGCTCCAGGGAAAGTGCAAGTCAGGTCGGTTCCAGTCCCTGCCGTGCTGGCCGCACACGAGGAAGCAGTCGGCGAACCAGGGGAAGTAGTGAGAGTAGTAGGAGTAGTAGTAAGAGTAGTCGGAATAGGTCCTGTCGTCAACGGTATGGTATCACTTCCCGTCTTCGGCTGGTGTTGTTCTTTGCTCATCTGGAGGAAAGAATAGCATCAGCTATAAGGACGTAAAAAGCACCAGGTGAAACCAGGGGGATTTTACCAGCTATAGGATAGTTGCCGCAGGTGGGTTAGCCTCAACTGGCGCGGATCACCGTCACTGCCGCGTCGTACAATTTATTAGTTTGTTGAGGAAGTTAAAGAAGCTGAGCCAAGTCGTGTTTACTTACGAAAATCTGAACATGAGTGGAAGGCTTACAATGGGTCAAGCTCACCCTTTCAGGACTTTTCAACGGGCTGTTATCATTTGCGGCATGGAGCAGTTTTTCAAGGCTAAATCGGAAAAGTCTCTTTAAGAACATGCTCAAGCGCGTCAATAGCTGGATTTAATACAACAATATCGGGGATATAAGCGGGGTCATGTCGAACCATATCATAGCCTGTTTTCAAAAAGCCGTATTTGAAGTCCTTTAGAAATTTTATTGCGGCGTTACCTGAATAATACGGATGGGTAATGGCGTCTTCTAATAATCTGCTCAATCTCATATTACTAACCGTCATTGTAGTTCCGACCTGCTGTGCGCGATACCAGAGTGTCCACTTCAACGCTTCCCCTAGACTCTGTGCTAGGGACAAGACATTCTCGGCGGGCGTGTTGTTCAGTTCCAGGCAAATTTGTTTAATTTTAGGATCGCTGATTGCGTTTATCACTTCGGGAGCTATCCGTTTCTTCACTCCGAAAGCGGGGATATCGTAATCCTGGCTAATTATGGGGTCTGTGTATTGTGATGACATGGTAGCTTGATACGATTTTATTATCTCATCACGCCGTTCAAAATAATCATCAATGGATTGCAAGTCTTGGAAATCAATTGCACTATCTGATACCTCAAAAGACCATGTTTTATAGTCAGGTGATAAGTTACTTGAACCAATGATGCCCGTAGTTAATCCTAATAATTGAAATTTTTTACGAATGGCAGTCTCATCAAATTGCAAATTCTGACTAATCTCTTCATTTGTAACTCTTACTCCATCCTTATCCTCAGTAATGTACTTCTCGACGCAGTAGCGGATCACCTTCACCAAGTCTACTAGGTCTTGTTTTGCCTCTGGAAGGTGATGTATTTCTTTGAGAGTAATAGTTGCGGGAGAGTTGAGATTATTATGAAAGTGTGCAGCCTGGTTGTCTTCAATGCTCTTCGCAACATCCACTACTCGAAAATCTCGATGAGTGGGAAGGATTTTTCCCTGAACCTGTCTAAATGTGGGCCATTGCAAGTTTTCTCGAAAATAGTTGTAAACTGTCTGGATATAGAGAAGCTGATATTTGTTTAATTCCATTCGTTTTTCTCCTATTGTTGAGTCACCAAATTAAACGGAATGAAGGAGGTTGAGTAACCCTCTTTATAATGAGGGTAGGGAAGTATCATTCAAAGTCTCTAAATTCTGCTATCTCCTGGGGCTGCTCCCACATGGATTTTATCAGGATGCTTTGCAATAACGTCAAGCATTGTCACTGTCGACTCTGCAAGAAATCGCATCAGACGAAAAGCGATCATATCATAGGAAAACGTCCAGCCGCCGAGTATCTTCCACACATCCCACACGTCTTCTCTTTGCTGTTTTTCTTTGATCTCGTCAATATAGAAGAAGGTTACTTCTAACAGTTGACGCGGGTACTTCCTATACCACTCTGAGCTTTTCGTCCAATAGGGAGCTAGGTGCATAATTTTTTTCACCTCTTTTTCTATCTCGTCTTCACCTATATAATCCGGAGGAGCGGGACTGCTAAGACTGAAACCATCGTTATAGCCAGACATGCTGGTACCCCGTTGCCAAGGGGCTCGTATATGTTCAATAAAGTTATTTCGATAGTTCCTGATCTGATATAAGAGCCAGAGTATGTCTTTGTGATGATTAACCCACAAAGGTTGCAATAACCCTTTATCTCCTCTACCTTGTAGCTGATCTGCTAATCTGAAAAAATGAAAATCTTCAGGATGTGTCTTGCCAACCAAGTAAGCTGTGACTATTGCCCAATGATCTAAGAGCAGGTTACCAAAGATGAAGAGTGACTCCATGTCTAGCTTCATCTTCCCATTTACCTCAACATATTTGCCCCAGACAAGCTGGAACCGTTTCGATGGTAGTTTTCCATATCTAATCTTTACTTTGGGCCTGAGTGCCTCCTGGCGACGGCCAAGTTGGTTTAGCAGTCGTCTATTTTCAAGGAGCCTCGTTACTATCGTTTTAACATCTGTCATTCGCTCATATACATACGCATTGTGGGAGAAGAGAGCGCGTGGCACAGGAGAAATATCAGCATGTTCACGTATTTTCTCTGAAAGAAGTTTATGGTTGTTAAATGCAAGGTCTATAGTGGGCATTATTGCATCAGCCATAGAGGGGGGAGGCCAAACAGTACGAACTTGAACCATGATATACCTCTTGTATCATCCAGCGTTGGGCTTATTTTAACATGCTGTGCAAGCCTATTTACTTTGAGGTGGGGTCGATTTCAAGGGGGTGGTTCGCAGAATAGTGTTTGTCCGGCGGGAACGGGGATTTGAGGCTAAATTTCGTTATGAACGGAAATAACTCTTTATAGTCTTACTCATTTCCTCCGTGAATGGCTTTCGATACACATTCTTAATCTCATCAAAGACGAGAACTGCGACAGGTATTACCTCATGCCCTAATGTACCAAACTCGACTAAATCTGGCAGGTAGAAAAAATACTGATGCTTTTGCCCTGGCTGTATAGCTTCCCGAAATTTATTACTCATTGCTGATGCGGATGGTCTGGTACAACCACATTGAGTGGTGGAGGGGATGTGGCGCTGTCCGGGCATCTATGCACTGGTGTGCTCTTTCTGGTATACTCTGCCTGACAAGATCGTTCCATATGTCAGGTATGCACATGTAGATTGCAGAGAGGATATGTGAATGAGCCAAAGGACACCTAACAAGCAGGAGCAGGAAAGGGTTTTCGCGCATGACGATGATACTGACATGCCTAACCAAAGATTTTATTGTGCAGGCAAGTGACCGGAGGTTGGTCTATAAACGTGGAAGGAAAGTTACACATAAAGAGGATGATCGCAACAAAGCCTTGATATACGAAAATCATACCGTGTTCGCATACACAGGTTTAGCAACATTGGAGAAGCAAAGTTTTGCAATAGATTGGGCTGCGGAGCGTTTGGCTCAACTGGCAAGCCTACGGGATGCAATGGTTTATCTAAGCGAATGTGCTACTCGACTTATGAAAACACATCCATTCTCAGGTTATCCTGATGGTCTAAGACGATTAGGGTTTGTAGGAGCTGGGTTTATTTATTGGGTCGAAGCTACAAAGACTGTCCGCAGACCTGCCTATTTTATAATCTCGAACTTCATGAACCATGAGGGTGAGTCGCAACCCCCACCACACAATACGTTCAGGGCTTATGTGAACTGGCCCCTCCCTGTAGATGAACCCACATTCAAGCTCTTTAGAGCCGGTCAACCGTTCGAAGAAGACGGAGAGAAGAAGTTAAACAGGGCGATCAGAAGGTGCTTTCAAAAGAGGCAGGACAGGGTTCGGCCTGAAACGATAGGTCGGCTCCTCACATGCGCAATCCAAGAAACGGCAGAAATAAATAAAAAGGTTGGCAAGAACATCATCTGTACATTTGTGCCACGAGCGTATAGAGAAGATACAGGAGACAACAGAGAAATGCATGTTGGCGGGATGATATTGAACCGACCTGTCATAAGTGAGGGGCCGCAGCAACTGACCCCACCAGGGCATCTATCCAACCAGGAACGGTTTATGATGCCCCCTCTTGGCGATTTGCCCCGTTGTCTCTATATACCTGGCGACAGCAGCTCTCCTCCACAATATAAGGCTATACATGTGTTTCCTGGGCTTGTCGTACCAGAATTATATACAACTGATATAGTTGTCACTATCCCGCCTGTCAGATCGACTGGAGCTGGCGAGATGGAAATCGCCGCTGGGGATTGGAGTAGTTCTCTCATCGCAAAACTCATACAGGAAAAGTGGGTTTAACAGGCTAGGCGAGTGGATTGTTTATTGAGGAAAGTCTATTGAAATGAGTACGCACCACGATCTAATTCGGTCGCTTACCGGGGACAACGGCGAAATAGTCTTACAGTTCTTCATAACTTTCTCCCGTTTTGAATATGCTCTGAAGCGAGCAGGGTTCGTCAAGGGCGACAGTCACAATAATGCTTCGGCAGATTGGTGCGGATTCGCAAGAGAGAGACTTAATGCTCGGCTTGCCAGCATAACGGATACAGAATTTACGGAAGCCAGGTCGTATTTGCTTCACGAGCCTCCAGGGAAACAAATCTTTGTCGAGGCTGGAAGAATTGTGCGGTGGCAGGCAAATTCACAGCGGAGCAGGGAATGCGAAGCCGAATATTTGTTACGGCTGGTGAAGGATGTTAGAAATAACTTGTTTCACGGCGGGAAGTACCCTGATGGGCCTGTGAGTAACCAAGCACGCAACAAACGGCTACTTCAGGCTTGCTTGACCATACTGGAAAAGTGCTTGTCGCTGGATGCTGATGTCAAAGACTTTTTTGAGGAACACGGATAATGAACGGGCAGGCAGGCGAGAGGCAGGGTGCTGGACAGTGGGGAAGGGGAGTATGGTTAGAAATGTACCTGGTCATCGAAATCATCTGCCTGGCGGCGTAGGAAGAGCGCGGAACGCAGCAAGTACCTGATCCATCCCCGAACTCAATCCCTTGTTCCGCCAGCATAAGAACCCAAGGAGCAGGAATGCTCGCCAAGCGGGGTCATCGAAGGCTATCTCATGCACTATCGACAATCCAAACGCCCCCGGACCAAACTGCGCTTCGAGATTAGGAACCATTACCTGGAGTCCCCACGCAAACAGGTCACTCTGCTCATGTGCTTGCTCCAATTCCTCCCGGCTTGCCCGTTCTAACGCCAAACCCAATTCTTCCAGCGAAAATAATCGCTTCTCGGACGCATCCTGGAAAGTCTCAGCCACATCCGACTGTAGCCACGGTTCTCCGTCTCCGATTCGATCCGTTAGTGCGCGCTCTAACCCTAGTGTACGAGTCAGTATCTGTGCCGGGGAAAGTTCTCCTGTTTCCTCCTCTAGCAGGTCGGAATGGAAGGAGAGGTCCTCTGCCCCAAACAGCAGTGCAAAGAACAAGGTCATCGCCGATTGTATATCCGCTTCATTGTTGTTCAACCGCTTCCGCAACGCTCTTCCTCGCCTCGATCTCCCAAATGATGGGAGCGCTTGCTGAACAACCGCTTCGGCTGCATCAAACCCATCTGCTTGTCCACTTGCCTTCTGTAGCTTCCGCATGGGTGCCAGAACCAGTGCATCCAGCGTTTTGCGGATCGCCGGGAGTGGAATGGGATAGCCTTCCATCCACAGGTGCCAACGGACATGGTGGGCATTACGCTTCTTGCCATACAGTCGACAAACAGAGAGGAGTTGCTGATCCGTTCCCGGCGGGTACACTGAACACGTTCCAGGCCCTTGGCCCAGGTGGATCACTCGTGGACGTGGGAGCAAGTCCTGCTTGCGCCAGCGCTCCAACTGGCGCAGTGAAACGGTGTAGTTCTCGCTGGTGGCCACCACCAGCAATTGTTCCGCCGTCCATTCGTCCGGTGCTGGAGGGCGTTGCTTCTCTTTCTTCATAGCACCATTTTACATCAGGCCGCCAAGCCTGTCATGTTCTCCATCTCCCCATGAGAAAATAGGGTTACACAACGGGCGAAGGCGTACCCTCCGCAAGCCTGTCGAGTCGAGCGGGCTTTCTTTCAGGTGAAGGGATCAACAGATGAAAAACCCGTCAACAGGCGTTCTGCTGGGCGTCTTCGCGTTGGGCCTACTCGCATTCCACGCTTGGGTCATCGCCGACGATGTCTGGGCGGTCGTTGAGGACCCTAACCAGGCAAATAAACCAGGCGAAATCCTCAAGCTAGCTTTTGACCTGACCCGCTACTTTGGGTAGGTAAAGGGCAACCGCTCTAGGCTTTCTGCCCTGTTAGCCGAAAGTTCCGGCAGGGCAGAAAGCTTCAGCTACATCTCTGAAAGCCTCGCTACTGACGGAAAAGGCGGGGTGCAGAGGTGCCGGACAGTGGGAAAGGGGATAAATAGGAGGTGATCAGCACTTCGGAGTATGCGTCTCGAACCACAATAACCCTTTTTGGGTTTATCCCATAATGGGTTTAGAGTATCCGAAAATGCTAGGCGGGTAGGGTGCTTATATCTGTGACAAAATCGGTGTTCAGTGATAAGTATGATCGATATGCTCAAAGGGACGGTTAAGCTGCTCTTTGTAATCGGCGAGTGCCTTTTCCATCCTGGGACTCGCTGAAAATCCGTATCAGTAGTGACGACGGTTAAGTTTCTCTCTAGGGCTGTTGCGGCAATCAAAGTATCAATATCACCAATCAATCCTTTTCCATGCGGCGGCCTGAGTTTCTGCCTGATCTCTGCAGCGTCCCAGGAGATCCTACACTGCAACGCATTTGGGACGAGTACCGGGCACCGATCGCACTTTCATGATATGATACAGACAGGTAGTAGCCAAACAACGCCGTTGTGTATCTTTTGCATCCTACCTTGGAAGGAGTTTTGCACATGGTCGTATCGAGAACCCCGCATATGACTGATTATGAAGCCGAACGTCGTGGTTTCCATCTAGATGTTCCCGAATATTTCAACTTCGCCATCGACGTGATCGGCAAATGGGCTAGCGACCCCAACAAGCTCGCTATGCTTTGGATAGGACAAGACGGCGAGGAGCGACACCTCACCTTCGCGCACTTTGCCGAACGTTCCAGCTGTGCAGCCAACGCCTTTGCCGAATTGGGCATTCGCAAGGGCGACCGCGTGTTAGTGATGTTGCCGCGTATCCCTGAGTGGTGGGAAAGCGTCCTTGGCCTCATGAAGATTGGAGCCATCCCGATCCC